>Ga0153977_1000026_pt1 | contig 95935 bp, 74 predicted proteins | sample TSGA061MetaG_FD_104710 | JGI IMG/M metagenome (GOLD analysis project Ga0153977, IMG submission 104710) | Attine ant fungus gardens microbial communities from Georgia, USA - TSGA061 MetaG | ecosystem: Host-associated > Fungi > Mycelium > Unclassified | place: USA: Georgia, Yuchi Wildlife... | reverse complement strand
TACCATAATCAGCCGGCATTCCTGCGGACTCATGCGATAAACAAGTGACAAAATCATGGTATTAATAGCTACGGATTTGCCGGAGCCGGTCGTGCCGGCCACCAGCAAATGCGGCATTTTGGCCAATTCGGCAATAATCGGCTCACCGCCAATATTTTTGCCCAAAGCCAGCGGTAATTTATAATCGCTGGTCTTATAAGCGCCGGATTGCAATATTTCGCGCAAATAGACCATTTCCCGCTTTTTATTGGGCAGCTCAATGCCAATAACATTACGCCCGGGAATAACCGCCACACGCGCGGCAATAGCCGACATTGAGCGAGCAATATCATCAGACAGGCCGATAACGCGGGAAGATTTAACTCCCGGCGCCGGCTCAAATTCATAAAGAGTCACGACCGGCCCGGGGCGGACATGGATAATCTCGCCGCGCACGCCAAAATCTTCCAGTACATTTTCCAATAAACCGGCACTGCGTTCCAAACTCTCCTGCGAAATAATATTTTCCTCATGATAGACAGGCTCCTGCAACAATTCCAAAGAAGGCAGCCTGTAGCTGTATCTGGCTTCTGTCTTTGGCTGGGTTTGACGCCCGGCCGGCATTTCTGCCGGCTCTGCCCGGCCGGCCTGTATTTCCCTTTGCCCGGTCATAGCCGGCACTGGCGGCGGCGCGGCAACGCAGTCTTCTGCCGCTGCAGGCAGTGGAGCGGCGGCAACCTTGCCCGTTTGTTCAACAGCCAGGGAACAAAGCGCATCAAGATTGGCTTCTCGCGCGTTATTTTCCTGATTTTGCGGCGCTAAAGGGGCAGGGGCAGTTTGCACATGCTCCCAGATAAAACTATCCTGAGTGCTGTTATAGCCGCCCAGCTTGAATTGCAAATTCAGGGTAGGGGGCTGAGCTACAGCAGCAGCAAAATTCGCGCCCGGCGCATTATTTTTATTTTGCCCGGCTTCTGCGTGAACAGTCGGATAAAATGACCTGCTTTGCTGAGCAAATCCGGCAAAAATATCGGCATTTGCGGCTGTTTTACCGGCCTCTGCCGGCTCAGCAGGCCGATTTGCTGGTGACAGAGAATCCGCTGCCAATGTTTGTGCCATATGGGCCGGCACGGGAATCCAGCGCATTTGCGGCTGGCGGCACTCCATGCTTTTAAACAGCCTGATTACATCTATTTGCTTTGATACAGGCGGCACTTCCGGCGTAAAAGCGGCAGCCGCCACTGGCGCCGCTTGCTGCGGCTCTTTTTCATCATTAGCGGCTGAGCCAAAACCGGCGAGCAAAGGCGCAGCCCATGCCTTATCGGCTTTCATATTCCAGGGGAAAATATTATCTGAACAAGAAACCGTTCTTGCAGCATTTTTAATCTCTGCCCCATCATTTCCGGCAGGCAAAGCCGCTGCTTCCTGCCTGTCATTTACAGGCAGCCGGGCAGCAGGCGCCGGCTCAGCTCCAGCCGGAACATCGGCATCGGCCGCGCCTGTTTGGGCCGGCATGCCGGCAAAAGCGGCCGTGGCAAAACCACGCATTTGCTCTATTGTCTCATAGCCCTGATTTATCAAACCGCAATCCCTATTGGCGTCAGCTTCATGAAAAGCATGTTCAGGCGGAGCGGCAATATTTTCCTCGGCAGATTCCGGTACTTCCGGCGTAAAAGCGGCTGCTGCGGTCATTATAGTGCCGGCTGCCAAATCGGCAGGCGCTGCAGGCTCTGCCTCAGCTGTCGCGGCCACTATCTCAGTTTCAGCGGCCGCAGCCGGAGGCAAAGTGCGCTCTTCTGCCTCGCGCCGCTGTTGATAGGCAGCTTTGGCGGCTTTCGCCTCGGCCAGAATTTTGGCATAAACAGGGTCAATAGCAGCGCGGCGGCGTATCATTTCGCTGTCGGGCGTGCGGGTAAAGCGCACATTATCAGCCAAAGCAAAGGCCTTTTGCCAAATAGGAGAACAGGGTTCAGGACAAATAATTTCATTTATCCCGCTCTTTTTCTCTGATTCCTGCGCCATCTGTCCTGAAAGCGATTGCGCGATTTTCGGCTTCAAATGCTGCATGATACTCAAAAACGTTGAAAAGAACGGTTAACCGCCACTGTTACATATTCCGGCACTGTCTGCGCCTTTCGGCCAAATTTGTGCCGTGCTCACTGTTTTTGGCGCAATTATGCCAAAAATCGCAGGCCATCGCCCAGAGGAATAATTTTGCGTCAATCCCTTGACTCACAACCTGTAATCGGAATTTAACAGAGGAAGGTTAATAAACTTTTGGCATAAATGCCCAAAAGACGAAATCCTGCCTTTATCCCGGCAATAGACTCGCTTTATTGTTAAGATTTTAATAAGGTTAACAAATAGTTAACATAAATCCGGCCAAAATCGGCACGGCGCCCCTGCCCCCAAAGCTGTTATTATATGCTTAACAGTTAAAATAACTGATAGAATATTAACCAAATATTAACCAATTTTTCTTCTCAAGAATGTCTGATTGTTGCATTTTTACAACATACTTGCATGCGCTGGTCGACTTTCTTCCCCTGCCCGGCATATAGACAAGCAGAGGAGAAAAGCGCCATCAGCCCTGCCCTGCCCTGAAGCGCCCTGCTATATCAAGCCCGGCTCCCTGTCAATCGAGGCTTTGCTTTCCTCCTTTTGCAGCAAAGCCCGCGGCACACCCTGCCCCGCCCGCTCAGCCGACATTCATCAATTTGGCATTGCCGCCAACAGCGACAATATTATTGGAAACAGCCACTTCTTCCAATAACAAATTCACGGCAAAAGCCCTTGGCCGCTTATTATCACCCGTTGCCGCCAGGCTTTGCTCTTCCTCTTGCAACCTGACAATATTATCTTTGCCTCTGGCTCCCGCTTCGGCAAGTTTGTTGTTGCCTTTTGCTGACGCTTCGGCAATAAAAGCTGCCTCGGCCTGCATATCGGCCAGACACGCCGCCTGCACGGGGATAATTGCTCCCGGCAAGGTCGCCAGAGCTTTTTGCTGCTGTATCAGCTCTTCTCCCTCTGCCTCCAGCAGGGCATAGGCTGCGGCAGCGGGCACTATATCTGCCAATTTGTTTACCTGGCATATCTGCCGGCGCAAGGCAGCAGGCAAAGCTGCCAACAAATCCTGCAATTTTTTATCGCGGATAAGGACAAGTCTATTGCCTGTCGCCAGGCAAAGCGCCAGCATAAATAACAGAGTTTCCACCTGTTTCGCCTGCACAAAAACCGCGCCGCGCGGCCGCAATTTATAACGATTTTCTTCCCCCACCGGGCCAGGCAATTCTATATCCAGCCCCAAAAGCGATTCCTGCCCTGCCTGTTTGGCAAAGGCGGCAATATTGGCAAAACCCCGCCTGGCGGCAAAAGCGGCAAGCTCGGCCAAATGCTCCATTGCCGCCCGGCGCAAAGCGCCCTGCCGGCGATCCGCGCCGACACGCATACCCTGCCCGCTTTCACTTTTACTCTGCTTTCCTGCCGCCTGATGCTGTTTTTCCTCGCCGTTTGCACCCGGCGCTATCAAAGCCTCTGCCGGCACATCAGGCCGCGGCGCATTCAGCGCCAGACGCCCCACATAAAGCGGCCCGCCGGCTTTAGGCCCGGTGCCGGAAAGGCCGCGGCCGCCAAAAGGCTGCGAGCCGACAATCGCGCCGATAATATTGCGGTTAATATAAATATTGCCGGCCTCAATACGGGCGGAAACATGGTTGATAATATTATTCAGCCGCGTATGCAGGCCAAAGGTCAGACCATAGCCTGTTGCGTTAATCGCCTCGATTAACATGTCTAAATCAGCGCGTTTATAGCGGATAATATGCAAAACCGGGCCGAAAACTTCCTGCTTCAGGCTGGCAATATTGTCAATTTCAATAATAGTCGGCGGCACAAAGCTGCCATATTTGGCCAAGTCTTTATCAAAAGACAGCTGCGTGATCTGAAAGCCTTTCGCCCGCATGGTTTCTATATGGCGTTTGATAGACCCTGCCGCATCAATGGTAATAACCGGGCCAATATCATTATGCAGAAAATCAGTGCGCCCCAGCCGCAACTCGGCCATGGCGCCTTTCAGCATGGTTAACAAGGAATCAGCAATATCTTCCTGCAGGCATAAAATGCGCAAGGCCGAGCAACGCTGCCCGGCACTGTCAAAAGCCGAAGAGATACAATCCGCCACTACCTGCTCCGCCAAAGCAGAAGAATCAACAATTAACGCATTTTGCCCGCCCGTTTCGGCAATGAGCGGAACAGGCTTTGCCGCCAGCTTTTGCCCGCCCGCCCCGCCTCGGCCCGGCCTGCCGCCGCCCAGACGCGCGGCCAAGCTCGCCTGAATACTGCGCGCCGCAGCGGTAGAGCCGGTAAACACCACCCCAGCCGCACCTTCATACGCCACCAGCGCAGCGCCGATTGTGCCATCACCCGGCACCAGCGCCAAAACATCACGCGGCACGCCGGCTTCATGCAAAATCTCTACCGCCAAAGCGGCAATAAGCGGCGTTTCCTCCGCCGGTTTGGCCAAAACACCATTGCCGGCCGCCAAGGCAGCGGCAATCTGACCGGTAAAAATCGCCAGCGGAAAATTCCACGGGCTAATGCAAACAACCACACCCAGCGGCTTTTGCTCTGCTGTCCAGCTTTGCTGCACCTCAGCGCCATAATAGCGCAGAAAATCAATCGCTTCACGCAGTTCGGCAACAGCATTGGCGATTGATTTGCCCGCTTCACGGCAGCATAAAGCCAGCAATTCAGCCCCGCGCTCCTGCATAATATCCGCCGCTTTGGCCAGAATAGCGGCGCGGGCGGCGGCCGGCTCTTCATGCCAGAATAAAGCGCCTTTGCGCATTTCGGCAAAGCTTTTTTGCACCGCCTCGGCATCAGCCTCCAGCACATAGCCGACAATATCACGCCGGTCAGCCGGGTTGAGCACCGGTTTGGCGGCGGCATTTTCCTGTATCAGTCTTTTATCCAGCGCGGCAATTTCACTCGGCTTTACCTTGCGCCCGCGCAAAATAGAGGGCACGGCGCTATAATCCTTGTCCAATGTTTTTTGAAATTCTGTCGCAAGCTCGGCCAGCACAATTTCATTGGACAAATCCAGCCCGGCAGAATTGCGCCTTTGCGGCAAAAACAAATCCTCCGGCCGGGCAATTTTATCATTTTGCCGCAAATCGGGCAGCGCTGCGACACTTTCTACCGGGTCGGCAATCAAATCGTCCACGGTTACATTCTTATCGGCAATACGGTGAACAAAGGAAGAATTGGCGCCGTTTTCCAACAGGCGGCGCACCAGATAAGCGAGCAAGGTCTCATAACTGCCGACAGGGGCATAAATGCGGGCCGGGCGCCCCAGCCTGTCTGCCCCCACTACCTGGCTGTAAAGCGCCTCACCCATGCCGTGCAGACATTGGAACTCATATTTATCCGGCGTATAATCCGGCCCGGCAATATGATAAATAGTTGCCAATGTCTGGGCATTATGCGTAGCAAATTGCGGAAAAACTGCGTCCAGCGCGCCAAGCAGCTTGCGCGCGCAGGCAATATAGGCAATATCGGTAAAGACTTTGCGCGTATAAACAGGGTAACTTGCCAGGCCGTCTGTTTGCGTCCGCTTGATTTCACTATCCCAATAAGCGCCCTTGACCAGCCGCAGCATAATGCGATGTTTTGAGCGCCGCGCCGCGTCAATCAGATAATCGAGCACATAGGGGCAGCGGCGGCCATAGGCCTGCACGACAAAGCCGATACCGTCCCAGCCTTGCAGCTCTTTATCAAACAGCAGAGCCTCTATTATATCCAGCGAAATTTCCAGCCGGTCGGCCTCTTCCGCATCAATATTAAAGCCGATATTATAGCGGCGCGAGAGCAGCGCCAGCTCGCGCAGCCGCGGCAGCAATTCGCTCATTACCCTGTCGGCCTGAGCGCGGCTGTAACGCGGGTGCAGCGCCGATAATTTGACAGAAATGCCCGATCCTTCATAAATGCCTTTGCCGCCGGCAGCCGCGCCAATAGCATGAATCGCCTGTGTGTAACTGTCAAAATAGCGGCGGGCATCGGCCGCGGTCATCGCCGCCTCACCCAGCATATCATAAGAATAGCGAAAACCCTTCTCTTCCATAATTTGGGCAGCCTGCAGGGCTTTTTCAATTGTCTCGCCGCGGACAAATTGCTCGCCCATCAGGTTAATCGCCATAGCCACAGCCTTGCGGATAAGCGGCTCGCCATAACGGCCAAGCAATTTGGTCAATTTACCGCCCAGCCGGCCAGAATCCGCCTTGCCGGCCAATTTGCCGGTGACAATCAGCCCCCAGGTAGCGGCATTGACAAACATAGAGCGGCCGGAATTTAAATGCGCTTTCCAATCCCCATTGGCCAGCTTATCGCGAATAAGGGCATCACGCGTGGCATTATCGGGAATGCGCAGCAAAGCCTCGGCCAGGCACATTAAGGCAATGCCCTCTTCAGAGGATAAAGCATATTCCTGCACCAGCTCCTCTACCATAGAAGGCTTGGCCTGCGGGCGGCGCAAAGCCTCTACCAGCCGGCGCGCCGTGGCGGCTATTGCCTGTTTGGCAGCTTTGTCAAAACTGGCCGCTTTTATCAAAGACGGCAAGCATTCTTCTTCCGGCCGGCGATAGGCCGCCGTAATAGCGCGGCGCAATTTTGTCGGCTCCGTTATCGCCGGGGCAAAAGCGGCAAACGGTTTGATAAAGCTGTTATCGGGCATGGCAGAACTCCGTTTAAACCCCGGTTTTCAAAATACTCCGCTCCCCCGACAGAGCGCCTTTTAGGGCTGCGCTATAGTGCATTGCCCTTATCATATCCTCTGCCGCACCGCAAACAAAGATTTTATTGATAAAATTCCATAAGATAAGGCGCAACAGCCCCATAAACAGCTTGCCTCGCTCAAGCCAAAGTTCTAACTTCGCCGGAGAAGCCTTGTGCAAGGAACCTCTTGCCGGGCGTTACAGTGGGAAACAAGATGCAAGAAGAGCCGGCAAATATCAAGCGCACCACCGATAATATTGCGGCTTATTGCGCAAGCTGGCCCGGCGAGAAACCTGCCCTGGCGCCGCTGCTGCTGCAATTAACGGCTGCCCCATATGGCCTGTTCAAGCGCAAAACAACACCGGGGCATATCACCGCCAGCGGGGTTGTCTTCCACCGTGAGAAACTCCTGATGATTTTTCACCCTTATTTACGCCGTCTGCTGCAACCGGGCGGCCATGTTGAAAAAGGGGAAACTCCGTCAAGGGCAGCCATACGCGAAATAGAGGAAGAAACAGGATTTATAACCCACCTCCACCCTTGGCACAAAACGAATCCAATGCCCTTTGATATTGACATTCACAGCATAGCGGCCAACCCTGAAAAAGGCGAATCTGCCCATCTTCACTATGATTTCTGCTATTTGCTGGCCTTGACCTCAAAGCCGGTGACAAAAGCAGCCCGATCAAGTGAACTTGCTTATTTATGGCAGCCCATAGCCGCTATAAAGGAGGCCAATTTGCAACGCCTTATCCGCAAAGCGAAATTGCATGCCATTATCTGATAGGCGTAGAAAAGCAGCGGCATTGCCCGCTTTTCTTTCCCGATATAGCGAACCCAGGCGAAATAGCAATTATTTTATTGACAGTTTTTCTGTCTTTATTCGCTTTTTCACCGCATAAAAGCCGCAAAACGCGCTTCCTTAACCCGTAAACAAGAATTTTGCGCTAAAAAGGCCGAAACAGGCTAAAAACTGTTTGCCCCAAGGGGCAAAACGCTGCCAGTGGATAAAAATTGCATATTTACCTCCCTATTGCCGAAACATCTGTTATCATTTTTGTGCCGCTGGGGCTGGGGGCGCTAGTGGGCTTTTTTTCCGGCCTGTTTGGGGTTGGCGGCGGCTTTCTCATTACCCCTTTGCTGATTTTTTACAATATTCCGCCGGCTATTGCCGTAGGCAGCGGCGCCAATCAGGTCATTGCTTCTTCTGCCCAAGGCGCCTTTGATCATTTCAAACGCCGCACATTAGATATAAAACTGGGGCTGATTTTAAGCCTTGCCGGGCTTCTCGGCTCTTTTTGCGGCATTTATATTTTCAGCTTTCTACGCCGTTTGGGGCAGCTGGATCTGATAATTTCGCTGCTTTATGTCGGGCTTTTGGGCATTGTCGGCCTGTTAATGGCGCAGGAAAGCATCAAAGCCGTGCTGCGCGCCGGAAAAGGCCTCCCGGCAATGGTAAAACGCCCCGGCCGGCATAATTTTTTGCAAAAACTACCGTGGAAAATGCGGTTTCAAAGCTCCGGCCTTTATATCAGCCTGCTGCCCGTTATCGGCCTTGGTTTTATTATCGGCATTTTATCTTCTATTATGGGGGTTGGCGGCGGTTTTATTCTGGTACCGGCCATGATTTACCTTTTGCATGTGCCCACTAATATTGTTGTCGGCACATCTTTGTTTCAGGTCAGTTTTGTCGCAAGTTTTACCACTATTATGCAGGCTGTGACCAATCATTCGGTAGATATTGTGCTGGCAGTGCTGCTGATGATAGGCGGCATTGTCGGCGTAGCCTCAGGCAATCGTCTGGGGCGCAGATTAAAAGCCGAGCAGTTGCGGCTGCTCATGGCGCTGCTCATTTTGATGATTGCCTTATGGCTGGCTTTTGGCCTGTTTATCCGCCCGGCAGAACTGGTTACACTGGTCACATTACCGGGGGGCTAACCATGATGTTTTTAGTACAAGCGGGCAGTATCTGCCTTTCCTGCCTCGCCGCCTTTCAGCGCAGCAAAAAGCTCCTTGCAGCCTGCCGGCGCAAATATTGCCGCCTGGCGGTCATCGCCGCGCCGGTTTTTATCGCTTTCATAGGGCTGCCAACAGCGCAAGCGCAGGAAGAGCCAAGCAACACGCCACAGGAAACCTTGCAAATTATCGTAACCGCGCGTGATATAACTATTGATGCCAATTTTGCCGGCACTGATTTTTATATAGCCGGCGTGCTGGAAAACACCGATCCGCTTTTGCGGCGGCAAAACCGCTATGATATTATTGTTGTATTGGAAGGGCCGCAGCAAAATATTGTGCTTTACAAAAAAGAGCGGCGGCTGGGGCTTTGGCTCAATGGCTCTTCGGTTAAATTTACCAATGTGCCGCAATTTTATGCTTTGGCCTCTACCCGCGAATTGCGCGATATCACAGTGCCGCAAACCTATCAAAGCCTGGGGCTGGGGCTGAATTATCTGCCGCTGCATGCCAAAGGCCGGTTAAGCCCTGAGGCGATTAAACTTTATAAAAGCGAGCTTATCGCCCTTAAACAGAAGCAGGGGCTTTACGGGCAGGAAACAGGCAGTATCGCCTTTGGCTCAACCCGGCTATTCTCCGCCCGCTTTCATCTGCCCGATAATGTGCCTGTCGGCCCTTATACAGTAAAGGCCTATTTGTTTCGTGACGGGGTTTACAGCGATGAGGCCGCCACCGGGCTGGAAATCACCCGCAAAAATATTGCCTATTCGCTGTATCATGCAGCGCAGACCCAGTCTTTCCGCTATGGCCTGGCAGCCGTATTAATTGCCATATTTATCGGCTTTATCGGCAGAACAATCTTCCCCAAATAATATAGGCGTTAAAGCTCATAACGGTTTTTTGAGCAGGCTCAAAAGCCATAAAAACGGCAAAATCATATCGCGCACAGGCAAAATCGCGCTTTGTCTGGCACAGGCCGTTTTACTCTTCTCCCCCATAAGATGATTAAGGCATAATATCAGCAGGATTTCAGCGCCATACCATAAAATAACAAAGCCGACAGGCAGCCAAACCGGTGCAGCGCCGCCAAAACAAGCCAGCAAAACGGCCAAAATCGGCAGAAAAGCTCCCAAAAACAATTCGGCATAAAAAAATTGCGGCAAAAAACGGCGATAAAATTCAAGTCGGCCCAGCTGCCGGCGCAATAAAGCTTTAAAATCAGCGCCTTGCTGACCGGAACAAAAGCCGGCCGCTGCCGCCAATGATAAATCCTTGGTCACAGGCGGCGTTGCCAGGCGGATTTTCTTGCCATGCCGGCGGAGAATATGCGTGGCCGCTGCCGCCATGCCGCTTTTGCCGGCCGCCTGCGCAAAAACTTTAATACCGCCGGCGGCATTCATAATATCATAATGCCAGAACTGGGCGCTATCTTGTGCTACTCCCCAACCCAGACTATCAGCTAAAAGCAGACGCCGCATCTGCCACGAATTTAAAAAAGCGGCCTCCAGCAGCGCCGGCAGGCCTTGCGGCCGCACCCCCCATAAAGCGGCACAAACAAGCCCGGTTTGCCGGCCGGTGCGCTTTGCCGGATAAATGCCTACCTCCCAATCGGCAGCGGCCTGCGCGGCAAAAAAATCGGTAGAGCGCGGTGAAATCTGCCGGTTTGCCGCTCTTTGCCCATTATCACGCCACAAGGCGAAAAAACGCTCAAGACAATCAGGCGGCACTATCAGGCCGGGAGCAAGCATCATCACCCAATCATGGCGCGCTGCCTTCCAGCCTTTGCTCAGGCATGTATTTTCCGTTTCATCTTCGTCGGCTTTATCGTCATTTATAACCAGTAAGGATACTGTTTCGGCATAATCTTCCCGTATTTTGCGAATAATAGCTGTTTTTGCCGCAGCCGCGCCGGCCAGACAGATAATAATTTCCTTATTGTGATATGTGACAGCAAAAGCAGAGCGTAAACTCCGCTCCATTGCCTCTATATTCTGCGCTCCGCCACCGGCAGAGCATAATAATGTCACACCCTCATTTTTATTACCGGCCGTTTTTTTGTGCCGCCGGCAACAGCGCATTATCACTAAAGCACAGCTCAAAAATTGCGCTGCCAGGGCGGCAGCGCCAAAATATAGCAAGAGGCGGAGAAAAAACGACCCTGAAATAAAAAACATTGCCAAAGCGCTTTCCATATAAGCGGGACAGATCGGGCGGCCCGTATTTTGCCATGCGCACTGCCGCATATTGGCACGCAAGCAGGTGCCAGAAGCCGTTTTTATAAAATTAGCGCAATTTATTGCGGCACAAAGCTCCGCCGGCAATATTATTCTTGCCTTCTGCTAACGCTCCGGCAAATTTGTTGTTGCCTCCTGCTAACGCTCCGGCAATATTCTTGCGCTTTTTTTACCAAAATATTAATCCCCTGCCCTTATATTTGGCAGGGCTAAGGGCAAACAGCGCAATTTCGGGTAATGGCTGTTTTACTGTCCATCAAGCAAAAAAGCGGCCGGTTAAGATGAGTTTGTAAAAGTCATGGCGCCAATGCACGCAAAACGGCATATAAATGATACGCCGCCTAAAAAGAGGCGCAGCCGGTTGTGGCACATATTCTATTGGTCTGCCGTTTCCGGCCTGTGGGGTTTGATTATCCTTACCGGCTATATTGCTTATGTCTTACTCACTATGCCGCAATTTTCCACCTGGAAAATTCCTGTTCGCCCGCCCAATATTCGTATTGTCGACCGAAACGGCGTGCTGATTGCCAATCGCGGCCTTACCGGGGGCGAGGCCATAGCGCTGGCCGATATGAGCCCTTATTTGCCAAAAGCGGTGATAGCTATTGAAGATCGCCGCTTTTACCGGCATAGTGGGCTTGACCCAATGGGTATAGGCCGCGCTTTGAGCCGCAATTTTATCGGCTCTGCCCGACAGGGCGGCTCTACCCTGACCCAGCAATTGGCCAAAAATCTTTTTTTATCTTCTGATCGCACATTTGACCGTAAAAGCCGTGAGGCTATTCTGGCACTGTGGCTGGAATATAAATTCAGCAAACGGCAAATCCTGGAAATGTATCTCAACCGCGTTTATCTCGGCTCCGGCGCTTATGGGGCAGAGGCCGCTGCCCGCCGCTATTTCAACAAACCGGCGCGCCATTTAACCCTGATGGAGGCCGCGACATTAGCCGGCCTGCTCAAGGCGCCGTCACGGCTTTCGCCCGCGCGCGATGCTGAGGCCGCTTATGCCCGCGCCAAACTGGTTCTGGCCGCAATGCGGGAAGAGAATATGATTGATGAGGCACAATATAAGGCAGCGCTAAAAGAGCCGGTGCCGCAAGCCGCCTCCTATTGGTCCGGATCGGAAAATTTTGTCGCCGATTATGTTGTCAACCAGATTCCGTTTTTAATCGGCCGGGTTGATGAAGATATTATTGTTGAAACCGGCCTGGATATGCGGCTGCAAAAAGCAGCGGAAAAACTGCTGCGCCGCGAAATCCGGCAAAACGGCAAAAGCCGCAATATCAGCCAGGGAGCACTGGTTTCTATTGACACTAAAGGGGTGATTTGCGCCATGATTGGCGGGGTGGATTATGCCGCCAGCCAATATAATCGCGCTGTCGATGCCAAGCGGCAGCCCGGCTCCGCCTTCAAGCCTTTTGTCTATTTGGCGGCACTGGAGCAGGGCAAAACCCCCAATTCCACCCGCAATGACGCACCGGTGACCATTGGCAGCTGGACACCGCGCAATGCCGGCGGCAAATATATGGGCGATGTTACCCTGACCACAGCTCTTTCCCATTCGCTCAATTCGGTAGCGGCGCAACTGGCAATGGAAGTGGGTACCGCCAATATTATCAATATGGCGCACCGGCTGGGTATTCGCTCCGGCCTTGACAATCATGTTTCCATTGCGCTCGGCACGGCAGAAGTCAGCCTGCTGGAACTGACAGGCGCCTATCTGCCTTTTGCCACTGGCGGGACAAAACCGCAAATTCACCTTATCCGCCATATTGCCGATACAAAACGGCGGACACTTTATGATATTGGCAAAATTGAAGCACCGCGCCTTGTCAACCCGCAAATTGTCGGCATGATGAATGCCATGCTGCAGCAAACTATTTTAAACGGCACAGCGGCGCAGGCGCGGCTTGGCCGCCCGGCCGCCGGCAAAACCGGCACCAGTCAAAATTTCCGCGATGCCTGGTTTATCGGCTATACGGCCGATTATGTAACCGGGGTCTGGTTTGGCAATGATAATGGGGAATCCATGCGCCATGTCAGTGGCGGCAGCCTGCCCGTTGCTTTATGGAAAACCTATATGCTGGAAGCCGAAAAAGGCAAGCCGGCAATAAACCTGCCCGGCTCCTACCGGCTGGAAAATGCCGTTCCCGGCGGCAGCGACCTGCCGCCGGATACGAATGAGCTGCCGGCCTATGACAGCCCGAAAATCATCGCCGATAATGCCCCGCGCCCGCCGGTGGCGCTCAGCAGTGCCGGCGGCAAACCGGCACAGACAGACAAAAAACGGAGCATTTTTGGTATATTGCGCGGCCGCTAATATAAATCGGCACGCTTTGCGCCGGCTATTACAGGGGCGCCTGCCCGCTGGCGCACCGTCCGGCAGCAATGGAAAGTGAATTTTGAAAATTTTCGCCAAAATTATGGCCGAACAGAAAAGGCAGTCACACTGCAACCGACAAAAATGGCGGAGAATCCCTGACTAAACCATAGCTAATCAGAAAAAAGGAAGAACAAGCCGCAGGCGGCGCTGCACCCAAGGCTAATTTTCGTCGGCAGGCCGTGTAGTTAACCGGTGCAAACGCACATAAAAGGCGCCTTCGCCGCCATGACGGCCGGCAGCCTGCTCTATTGCAGCAATATAAAGCCGGAAAGGTGCTGTTACCAGCCAATGCGGCACTTGTTTTTGCAAAATTCCGCCATTTCGGCAGGTTTTGCCTTTGCCGGTAATAATTAAAATATGGCGAAATCCGCGCTTTTGCATTTGCTGCACAAAATGCAACAAGGCCTTATGCGCCTGTGCCTGAGTGTGGCCGTGTAAATCAATTTTCGCGTCAACCGGCTGGCGCCCCTGCGCCAGCCGGCGGTAAAGATTGCGCTCAAAACCGCTTAACAGCCCTTTGGCGCCGGCGCTGCTCTTTGATACCGACTGACCTGACCGGATCGGCGCTTTGCCTGCCGGCTCGTCCGGCGGCGGTATTGCCGCTGCGCTGCCGACCGCAACCGGCACGGTTTTACCTTTATGAGATAAAGCTGTTTTGCCGGGAGAGCCGCGCCGCCGGAGCGGGCGCACATTATGCGCCACTTGCGCCCAAACCTCCCTATCCTGCCGGGAAAGCCCGGCGGCAAATATGTCTATAAGTACCGACATATTCTCTATATTGTTCTCACGCCGCCCTTCCCCATTACCGGCTTTTTGCGGAATTTTCTTGCCTTTCATAAGACCGCATCTCTTTCCCCTGTTCGGTTTCCTTACCCCTTGACCGCGGCAAACAAGAACAAAGCGCGCCGGCAAAATTATCGTGCTGCCTGTTATTCTTCATCTTCTGTCGCCACTAACAGCCAGTCAGGGCTTTTGGAGGCGACCTCACGGGCAAATGTCCACCGATCTTTCAGCACGACAATATTCTGCTCATCACCATCAATTAACCGCCCGGCTTTATCATAAGTAGCGGAAATTATTTCACCTTTAAACGAAACAGTCAGGCGCGCCTGCCCCTTTTCCAGCTCAGCGGCAACAATCTCGGCTTTATCTGCCCCGATAAAAGAAAATTTCACCGTCTCGCCGGCTGCTTCGCGCTGCTCCAGCGCAGTGACAAAATTTTCGTAAATATTTTTTGCCAGCAGATTTTGCAAATCACCCCGCCGTCCGCGAGCAAAAGCGGTCAAAATCATCTCATAAGCAGCGCTGGCTCCGGCTAAAAATTCTTGCGGCGCAAAACTGCCATCAGCACGGCCTATAACGCGCAAATCCTCATTCAGCCTGCTGCCGGCAGGCGCATAAGCATTAATCACCGCAAAGGGATCGCTCTTTGCTGCCGGCGGCAAGGCCGCTGCTTTTTCAATTGCTGCCGGCTCTGCCTTGCTCTTGGTATAAGGGTCAAAAGGCCGCCTTTCATTACCGGTGCGGCGCCCCAAAACATTGCGCAACTGGATAAAAACCACCACAGCCAAAGCAAAAAAGATAAATGTCACAATATTCAAATCCATCGGCACAGTGATCTCCGTTCCTGCTCATCTGCCAAAAGCCCGCGACCTGCTTTAACCAAAGCCCAAGCCCATGCGGCACCTCCGCCTGCAGGGCTAAAGGGCTTTACAGCCCTGCCCTATTTTATAAAGCGATAAGGCCGAATTGTGACCTTACGCCCAAATTACGCCGCTTACCCCTTTTTAAACACAAACTTATCCTATAAAGCAAAATAGTGATAAATTCAAATAATGTGATTCTGCCGCGCGCCGCTATTTGGGCCTTTTTGCTGCTATTTGGGCTACGGGTGCAATAACAGGGAGATATTCTGCCATGTCGATGCGTTTTCCGCTGTTTTTGGCGCCGCTCGTAATTTTCGGTTATATTTTTGCAGAAATCGCTGCTTTTATCTTTGTCGGCAGCAAAATCGGCATTGTCTCCAGCCTGTTACTGGTTTTACTATCGAGCCTGGCCGGTATCGGGCTGCTGCGCGGCACAATTCAGGGCTTTTCCAGAAACATAAAAACCGTCACCCGGCAAAATAACAGTGTCGATAAAGCGGTAATCCGCCGCCTTATTGGCTGTGTCAGCGCAATCCTGCTCATCATACCCGGTTTTATCAGCTCTTTATGCGGCCTTATTATGCTCCTGCCGCCGGTTCAGGCTGCTCTTGCCGATTTTATCCGCAAAAACGGCGGTTACAAAGCCTCCTTCACTTTCGGCAAAAGGCCGGCTGCCGGTGAAACCGAGGCGCGGGTGCCCCGGCGCAGCGGCAGAATTATTGACCTAGAGCCTGAAAATTATCACGCCCGCGACCCGGAAAATTCGCCATGGAAGAAACCGTAACAAGTGAGAAAACCGCGAAAGCCAAAACCGCCGCGCCCAAATACCGGCGATAAACGCACTATAAATAGTGCAAAACTCAAGGGCGGCTTGCAGGCAGTGGTTTTCCATGCTAGCCAGAAACGAAATTGCAAAACAGCTTTAACCTCCCGGCAGAGAGACCGTTAAAACAGCTAAACCGCCCGCATGAAGGAGCATATAATGGCAGAAATGGATCGAGTTCGCGGCACACAAACACAAACAACGCAGGAAGCTCAAGGCCCTTATTTAAGCATTTTAACGCAATATATTAAAGATTTGTCTTTTGAAAGCCCTAATGCGCCCGCTGCCTTGCGCGCCCGCGATAAAGCGCCCGCTATCAATATCAATATTAATGTCCATGCTGCCGGCATGGGTGATAATCTTTATGATATTGTGCTGACTATTGATGCCAAAGCCCTTGATGACAAAGAGATTCTCTTTCAGGCAGAGCTGACTTATGGCGGTATTTTCAAAATAGAAAATTTCCCCGAAGAGCATTTGACTCCGGTTATTTTTATTGAATGTCCGCGTCTTCTCTTCCCCTTTGCGCGGCAAATTATTGCCGATGCCACCCGTAATGGCGGCTTTCCGCCTTTGATGATTGATCCGATTGATTTCGCTACGCTTTATCATAATCGTATGGCTGAACAAAATGACGGCAAAGGGCAGACACAAGGGCGACATTAAGCTTGGGGCTTTGCTGCTGCCGGGGGTGACAGCTTTTACCGCCGCCAGGCGGAGGGGGTGGAATATCGGCCAATGCCGGTGGGGCAATAGCTCCAAAAGCAGGCAAACCAACGGAGAGCCGGCAGATCCGTAATATGGATTGGGGATAATGGACAGCCAGGCAGAAATTGCGGCAAAAGCAGCGCATAATGCTAAAAACACGCCGATGATGGAGCAATATTTCAAAATCAAGGCCGAGCATGCGGATTTTCTGCTGTTTTACCGCATGGGTGAGTTTTATGAGCTGTTTTTTGACGATGCGCTAATCGCCGCCAAAGTGCTGGATATTACCTTGACAGCGCGCGGCAAACATAATGGTGAAAATATCCCTATGTGCGGTGTGCCTGTCCACACGGCTGAGGATTATCTGCAAAGGCTGATTGCCGCCAATTATCGCATTGCTGTTTGCGAACAAATGGAAGAGCCGGCGCAAGCCCGCGCCCGCGGTGCAAAAGCCGTTGTCCGGCGTGAGGTTGTCCGCCTTGTCACCCCCGGTACAGTAACAGAGGAAAAACTGCTGGCGCCGGAGCGCGCCAATTATCTCATGGCGCTGGTGCGGGCAGAAAATACCGCCGGTCGGCAGCAGCCGGCGGCGGACAATAATCTGCCGGCAGATGAAACGGAACAGACCGCGCCAGCGCCATCTTATTTTGCCCTTGCCTGGCTGGATATTTCAACCGGTATTTTTCGTGTCTCCACTTGCGATAATAAAAGGCTGCTGGCTGATATTTTGCGAGTCGAGCCGCAAGAGCTGATTCTTGCCGTCACGCTTTATAATGATGAAAAACTGCGCGCCCTGCTGGATATTGTCGGCAAAGCCGTGTCGCCCCAGCCGGATAGCCTGTTTGCCGCAGCCCAGGCCGAAAAGCGCATTTGTGCTTATTATCATGTTGCCACGTTGGAAGGTTTTGCTGATTTTTCCCGCGCTGAGCTTAAAGCCATTGCCGCTATTCTGGCTTATGTGGAAAAAACACAAATTCATGAAAGACCGCCACTGCAGCGCCCTACACTGGAAGATGGCAGCAAGCAGCTTTTTATCGATGCTGCCACCGCGGCCAATCTTGAACTTACGCGCACACTTTCCGGCAAGCATGAAGGCAGTATGTTCAAAGCAATGGATCGCACTTTAACCGGCAGCGGCGCGCGCCTGCTGCTCGACCGGCTGACAGCACCGCTTAATCAGGTGGAAGATATTGAAGAGCGGCTGGATTCTGTCGCCTTTTTTCTGTCAGAGCCTGGATTGCGCAACAGCTTGCGGGAAAAGCTGCATGGCCTGGCTGATATTATGCGCGCTCTTTCGCGCCTGGCGCTGGCGCGTGGCGGCCCGCGCGATTTTGCTGCCGTCTTACATGCTTTAAAGGCCGCGCGCGCCATTCACCATGATTTTGCCCTTGCCAATTTGCCGCCGGAATTGCAACAGGCGATAGAGGCTTTGGCCGCCCTGCCCGATGACTGGCGCAAAAAACTGCAGGCGGCGCTTGATGACGACTTGCCGCTATTCAAGCGTGATGGCGGTTTTATTCGCAAAGGCTATAATGCCGAATTAGATGAATTGCGCAGTTTAAAAACCGAGACTCACCGCATTATTGCCGCCATGCAAAAAGATTTGGCGCTCGAGACCGATATAAAAAACCTCAAAATCAAACATAATAATATTTTGGGCTTTTTTATTGAAGTAACAGCAGCGCAGGCAGGTGCAATGACAGAGGCCGGCGCGGCCGAAAGCCGCTTTATCCACCGCCAGACCATGGCCAATGCCATGCGCTTTACTACTGCGGAGCTGGCAGATTTGGAAAATCGTATCAATTCGGCTGCCAATGGCGCTCTGGCTGTTGAATTGCAGATTTTTGAAGAATTAACGCAAGATATTAAAAATTATGCCGATGATTTGCGTGACGGCGCGGCGGCGCTGGCAATGCTTGATGTTTCCAGCGCTTTGGCCGTGCTGGCAGAAGAACAGGCTTATTGCCGCCCAGTAGTGGATAATAGTCTGAAACTTGCTGTGCAAAACGGCCGTCACCCGGTAGTGGAACAGGCTTTGCGCCGCCAGGCGGACGATCCTTTTATTGCCAATAATTGTGATTTATCGCCGGTGGACAAAGCAGGCAAAGCGGAGCAAAACCGGGCAGATAAACCGGAATTGAGCCGACAGGCCGGCAGTATCTGGCTGCTGACCGGGCCGAATATGGGCGGCAAATCCACATTTTTGCGGCAAAATGCGCTTATTGTGCTTATGGCGCAAATGGGATCTTTTGTCCCGGCAATGAGCGCCCATATCGGCCTTGTTGACCGGCTGTTCAGCCGGGTTGGCGCCTCTGACGATCTGGCGCGCGGGCGTTCCACCTTTATGGTGGAAATGGTAGAAACCGCGACAATTTTAAACCAGGCGGGGGAAAGGTCACTCGTCATATTAGATGAAATCGGCCGCGGCACCGCCACTTTTGACGGACTTTCCATTGCCTGGGCAGCGCTGGAATATTTGCATAATATCAATCGCTGCCGCGCTATTTTTGCCACGCATTTTCACGAATTGACAATTTTGGCCAAAACTCTGCCGCGGCTTTCCAACCACACGCTCAAAGTGCGGGAATGGCAGAATGAAGTGATTTTTCTGCATGAAGTGGCCGCCGGCGCGGCTGATCGCTCTTATGGCGTGCAAGTGGCAAAACTGGCCGGCCTGCCGGAAGCGGTGATTGCGCGCGCGCGCGCCGTGCTGGCACAGCTGGAAAATCAGGCGCTGACAACACAAGCGGCGGATATTTTGCAGGATTTGCCGCTATTTGGCGCCGTGATAAACAATAAAGCCGCCCAATATGGGCAGACTGAGCCAATCTCCCACGCTGTTGCAGCAAGAGCCGATAACTCTTCTGCGTCTTTTGCCGTGGCGCAGATACGGGATAAGGCCGCTATTGAAGAACAAGCCATAAACGGCAAGGGGGAATTTCTGCCGCCGGCGGCAGAAAAGAAACCGGATACGATTTCTACCCCGTTTATTGCTGCCGCAAGGGTGAACAGCTCCAGTCGTGAGACAGCCGCAACATTGTCGCCGGCACAGGGAAATACAAATATCGGACAGCAAGACTCTTTGCCTGTTAACACGGCGGCGGGGGCAATCAGGCCGACCAGTTTTACTCCGGCAGAAACGGCTTTATTGACAGCGCTGGCAGCCATCGATCCGGATAGTCTTACGCCCCGCGCCGCTCTGGACGAGCTTTACCGGCTGAAAGCTCTGCTAAAGACTATGCGCGCCTGACGGGAAAAGACGCGATAAATCTTTGGCCGCTTGCCGCCAAATTTGCGGCAAAGGCCTTGGCATTAGCCGCAGCCTGCTGCAAAACCTCTTCACTCACGCCATAAACATAGCGCCCAGCAAAATAGTTCGCGAACATATTAATATTCGCTTTTCCCCCTAAGGTATTCAAAATTTCCGGCACGCTATTGGTACAAGACAGTTGCTTATTGACAAATATTATATACATAGAAGAAGTAACTGGAAAAAATATATACGCTATACCCCGCCATATATTTGGAATAGCGGCTTTATATTCTGAATTTTCTTGAAGCAATACTTTATGACATAATGTTAGAGCATAATGGTCATTGACTATTCCACCTATTTTCGGCAATCATAAAAAAGCATTGAAATTCTCATTCACATATTTTGCCAAAAGCCGCACTATTTCACCGAAACTCTCAGCATATATAAGATTATCAGTTTCCAGTATGGCATTAACGGCCTTCTTCTCATCTATAAAATCCTTTACTGGTCGCTGCTTCATGGCTTTTATATAGTCTGCTTTCAGCGCTTCCAAAACAAGCCCTTTATTACTAGCCAGGGCAACCATATCAAGAGCGCGATATATGAGATGGCACAAAAAATAAAGCAGGAGCCCTTTATCCTCTCTGGTTTCAGGCAATTTCCAGTTCAAAATAATTTTATCTATAACAGGTTTTGCTTCTCCTTCCAATTTTGCAAAATCTTCTTCCAGAGCATTATTTTGCCTCCCGCCAATAGAATAAAGATAATTTTTGCAGGCAATATTTTCAGGCTTAGTGGAAAATATTTTGCCTGTCTGCTTATCTAAAGCCCAAATATAGCCCTCTGCATCAGTAAAATCTTGCAATAAGAATCGCGGAATATGATGATGTTTTTTGCCCATTATTTTTGCTCTCTGCCGATGGAATTCCAGCTACGACTTCCTCGCCGCAAACCGGGCAATGCAATAATTTATTCTGCCTCTGCCAGCAGGGTTGCAAATAATGTTCGCAGTCTGGCGGCGGCATGGGCAAATGCGTGCTGCTCTCTGGCCGACATTGCCGGCAAATGCACCTGTGTCGCACCTTTTGCCGAAATTGTGGCCAAAACGCCAATATAAACTCCTTGATACCAGGCGCAAACCGGCAGAACCGCGCCGCTATCTGCCAAATAATGCCGCATAATTTCTATAATATTAGCCGCTGGTGCATAAATGGCTGAGCCGTTAAGCTGCACTATGGCATAGCCTTCATTGACAATTTCCTCTCTGATCTGGTCAGGATTTGCCAGTTGCAAGCCATCAAGAACTGGCAGCATTCCCTGGCCATGCGGGCCGATAACAGCAAGATCGGCACCTTTATTGTCGCTATATTTCGGCACAATGCGGCGGCTGCGCACAGTATCCAGCAGCGGCCCGGCACCGCAAATCATCTGCCTGGGGCATTGGGCATAATGCTGTAGCAGCGCTACCATAATATCCAGAGGATTGGAAACCGTAATAATAAAAGCCTGCGGCGCATAATGGTGAATGGCTTCGCCAATAGTTTTGGCGATAATTTTATTGGCGTGTAACAAATCTTCTCGCCTTGCGGCTTTACCCTTGGCGGCCGAAGCAGCGATAATGATAATATCAGAACCCGCAATCGCCGCCATATTATCATTGCCGGCAAAGCAAATTTCAGGCATCAGCTGATTGATGCAGCCGGCATCAATAAAATCTCTTTTAATACCTTCAAATTCCTTGCCGGCGCGGCCGATAAAAGTGAGTTTATCCAGTGGCGGCGCGCCGTGCCGGAATAATGCAGAATCTGTCACCAGGCTAAAGCCTACCAGGCGGCCAATCTGCCCGGCGCCAATAATAGCAATATGCATAATATTTCCTCCGCTTTTACCAATCACTAGTGCCGCTGCTGCCAGAGCAAGATAAGGAGCAAAGCAAAGCGACAAAAGCCGTAAATTATCGCCCGGAGCGGATTGCCACTAGCTCTTTCAGCTTTTGCCACTTTCTGTCGTCAAACAGATAAAGCCTGAAATCGCCCCGCCATAAACAGCAGCCACAGGCAATGCTCCCCGGCGCAGACTCGCCGCCTTCACAATCGCTATCCGCCAGGATTATTTGCCGAAAATGCTGGTTTTGCCGCCTTTGGTCTTACGCTCTTTTTCTTCTTCCGATTCGCCTAAATCTCCTGTCGGCGCATTAGGTGAAGGTTTTAAATATTCCAATGGCGGGTCGCTTAAATATTTGCGCGTTTTGGCTGCCTCGGCCGGCGCTTCTTCTTGCTGCAATTCTTTATAGCGCGCCGCCTGTTTTTTGGTGACGGCCGGGCTTGGCATATTATCCTCACGCTCACGGGCGCGGTCAATGCCGGTAGGCAAATAGCGCTGGGTTTGCGGCGCGTCATCTTGTATAATCGGCGAAACATATTTGGGATTATTGCGGTTTTCCGTAGCTTCCTTCCGCAAACGCTCTCGCCTTTGTTCCGGGCTTTCCGGCCAATCGGGATTATCCGGGCGCGCCACCGCCTCTTGCGGCGCCGGCAATGGCGTTGATAAATCGGCTTTGGTCGGCTGTATCAGCTCCGGCCGCGGCTTTGTATCGACATTTTTATTGCTGCTCAGTGACTTCCACCGCGTAATATTGGAAAAATCATCAGCCAGTTGCTGGCCGCTGGTTTTGCCGGTGCCATAAGTCGGCCCGCCGCAGCCGGCAAGCAACAGGCCGGCGCCTGATAGCGCCAGTGCCAATAGCGCCCGGGCAGCCTTGCTGCCGCTGCCCGCCTGTTTTGTCTTTTGCTCCAATATAAGCAAAGCCTTGCTCACGGTTAAATCAGCCCTAATTTGTGCTTTTCCCGCAAGGCGGCAGCATCGCGAGCTGAAACATCAGGATAAGCGGCATCACTGCCGACATCTTGTGTCCATCGCCAGGAGCGGGCGCAACGCTTATAAGCTTTATCCGCCGCCTTTTGCCACATTACGCCAATAGCCGGCACTTCCGGCAGGGTAAAGGCACCTTCCGGCAGAGCGCCGTGAACCAGCTCAAAACCACTGGTAATGCAAATATCGGCCATATGCACAGGCGTGAGACTGTTTTCTTCACCGCTGGTGCCGGGTGCAGCAGAAGAAGGCGAACAAAGATCGGCATAAAGCGCCTTATCGTCAATATAGACTGTCACCACAGCCTCCAGCGAAGAGCCAATCTGCCCTTGCGCCCGCGCCTGCTCCAGCGCGCCGGTTACTACCCGCCGCAATTTCCTGATTTGCTCCCATTTTTCTGCAAGCAGCCCTTGCTCAAACCCGCCATTGTGCCAGCTTTCCGGCACAAGGCGGAACATTTCACGGTGAATGGAAATTTTATCGCCTGTTTGCGGCCCTGCTTCCTCGCTCATCACCCCTGTGTCTTTATAATATTGCCACGCTTCTTCTGCCGTAAACGGCAATATTGGCGCCAGCCAGGTGATAAAGCGCTCAAATATTGCCTGCAGGGTGAACAGCGCGGCAATGCGGCCGCGCGAAGACGGCGCCTCGCAATAGAGCATATCTTTGCGAATATCAAAATAAAAGGCCGATAAATCATTAATAGCGAAATCCAAAGCGGCACGGACAATGCGCTTGAAATCAAAGGCTTCATAACCGGCTTTTACCTGCTTATCCAGCGCATAAAGCCGTGCCAGCATATAGCGCTCCAGCTCCGGCAGCAATGTGACAGGCGCCGCCCCGCCATTTTGGCAAAATTCTTCCAACGCAATTATATCGGCATCAAGCTGCTTATCGGCCAGTTTTTGCTGAATCACCGGCAATTCCGGCAAGGCGCTTAAAGCGCCCAGCGCCCAGCGAATAGTATTGCGCAATTTGCGGTAAGTATCGATATTGGTTTGGAGAATATCGCGCCCCAGCCTTTGGTCTTCCCAATAATCGATCGTCATTACCCACAAACGCAAAATATCGGCGCCATATTTCTCAATAATATCTTGCGGGCGCACCACATTACCCAGCGATTTGGACATTTTCTTGCCCTTGTCATCAAGGGTAAAGCCATGGGTTATAATGGTCTTGAACGGCGCCTGCCCGCGCGTACCGCAGGCTTCCAGCAGCGAAGACTGAAACCAGCCGCGATGCTGATCCGACCCTTCCAGATAAATATTGGCCGGCCAGCGCAAATTAGTGCCGGCTTGCCGCCGCGCTTTTGTATCCCTGTCTTCCAGCGTAAATACATGGGTGCAGCCGGAATCAAACCAGACATCAAGAATATCATCAAGTTTTTGCCACGGCCCGGCGGCATGCTCTTTGCCTAAAAAGCGCTCCCGCGCACCAGGCGCAAACCAGGCATCGGCGCCTTCCTCTGCAAAAGCCGTGATAATGCGCCTGTTCACCGCCTCATCATGCAGAATTTTGCCCTTATCATTGACAAAAATTGTAATCGGCACACCCCAGACGCGCTGGCGCGACAGCACCCAATCCGGCCGCTCGGCAACCATAGCGCGCAAGCGGTTTTGCCCGGCCGGCGGCACAAAACGGGTATTCTCTATCGCCCGCAAGGCCCGCTTGCGTAAACTGTCGCCGCCGCCTAAATCTTTATCCATAGCGACAAACCATTGCGGCGTATTGCGGAAAATAACCGGCTTTTTGGAACGCCAGCTATGCGGGTAAGAATGCTTCAGCCGGCCGCGGGCAAACAGCCTGTCCCGGCTGATAAGAGCAGCAATAATCACCTGATTGGCATTGCCCGGCTTGCCGTCATCACCCAGCACCCGCACCCGCTTGCCGGCAGCCTCTGCCTCCAGCCCCGGCGCGTCTGCCGTATAATAACCGGCATCATCAACAGGAAAGGGAATATTAGTGGCAATGCCGCGCTGTTGCAATAATTCGGCCGCGGCCAGCCAGGCGTCAAAATCCTCCCGCCCATGGCTGGGGGCCGTATGAACAAAACCCGTGCCGGCATCATCTGTCACATGGCTGCCCGCCAAGAGCGGCACGCGGAAGGCATAGGCTTCCGCCCCGTTTTTATCATGCGCGCCGGCAAAAGCGCCGCGTAACGGGTGCGTCAGCTCAGTTGCCGCCAGCTCCGCTACCTCAATATTGCGTATATAATTTAACACTAATTTGGCCTTTTGCCCGCAAGTCTCTGCCAGATTTTCTGCCAGCAGCAGCTTCTCCCCTTTTTGCGGGCCAAAAGCATTTTCTGCGCTTGCCACTTCATAAAGGCCATAGCGCACAGAGGCAGAATAACAAACGGCGCGATTGGCGGGGAGCGTCCATGGCGTGGTTGTCCAAATCACCACAAAAGCGTCACGCAAGTCAGCCGATATGCTCGACAAAACCGGAAACTTCACCCAAATCATATCCGTTTCACTGTCGCGATATTCTATCTCGGCCTCAGCCAGCGCCGTGCGCTCCACCACCGACCACATAACCGGCTTGGAACCACAATAAAGCTGGCCGGTGGCGGCAAATTTCATCAATTCACCGGCAATGCGCGCTTCCGCCTGATAATCCATGGTTTTATAAGGCGTATCAAAATCCCCCACAATGCCGAGACGCTTGAATTCTTCCGCCTGCACTTTTATCCAATAAGCAGCAAAATCGCGGCACTGACGGCGGAATTCATTAACCGGAATTTCGTCCTTGCTTTTACCGGCGGCGCGATATTTTTCTTCCACCTTCCACTCAATCGGCAGGCCGTGACAATCCCACCCCGGCACATAATTGGCATTATAGCCCTGCATTTGCATAGCGCGGCAGACACTATCTTTCAGCACTTTATTAAGAGCATGGCCAATATGAATATTGCCATTGGCATAAGGCGGGCCGTCATGCAAAATATAAAGCTCACGCCCGGCAGAATCCTGCCGCAAAATTTTATAAAGGCCGATATTTTGCCAATATTCCACCAGCTTAGGCTCACGCCCGGGCAGGCCGGCACGCATGGGAAATTCTGTTTGCGGCAAATAAAGCGTTGCCGAATAATCATTGCTCTTATGCCGGTTTTTGCTGTTTTCGCTCATAATTTCCCTGCTGCCTGCTCTCCAACCGATAATAGAGCAGAATTATAAAAAAACCGGCACTCAAGTTCAAGCCGTTTTGCCGCGATTAACTGTCTCTATCAGGTGGAATCGGCCTGTTTTTACAAAAACAGACCCTAATTTTGCCGATTGCGCTGCTTTTGCTGCGGCACAGACCTATCCTGCCGGCCGCTAAAATACAAACAGGGCGCTCAATATGAGCGCCCTGCCTTTAGCTCTGCCCAATCTTGCTATATTATCAGCAAGGCGGATTTCCCTGTGCCTAAAATTTATAGGCAACACCAACGCGAAAATCATTCTGGTAATATTTCACCCGATATTTATAATCATCACCCAGCTTATGAGTTTTTTTGCCGAAATCGGTAAAGCGATATTCAGCGCGCAAAACAATATGATCATTAAAAATCGGCGGAATATAATCTACGCCAACGCCGACATTCCAGCCGGCGCGCGTTTTCTTCTTTTTCTTGTTAATGTCGTCCCCGCGATACAGATCATCGAGCCGGGCATAAGAAACACCGGCGGCAATATAAGGCAGAAAACGGTCAAAAGCATAACCGGCGCGCAAACGGGTGGCACCGTTCCATTTTTGCCTTGCTTTCAGCCTGCTGCCATTGGCAAATGTTTTTTTGTCATCGACATCGTCCCACAGGAAATCCGTATCAATGCCGAGCACAATAGCGTCAGTAAACTGGAAATTATAGCCGGCAAAAATTCCGCCAATAAAACCTTCAGGCTTTAATTTCTTTTTTGCCACTGTTTCGCCGTTTTGGCGCAAGCGATTTTTGGCCTCGGCCCATGAACCGCCAAGCTCACCCCCGGCATAAAAACCTGTCCAGCTGAAAGCAGGGGCAATAGGGAGAGGTTCCGGTTGATAAGTGACAATATCAGCCGCCTTTGCCCCGGTGGAGCTAAGCAAAGCGGCGGCGGAAACAGCAATCAGATATTTCTTCATAACAGTAAATTCCTGCCCTTGTGAACACATTACATCTACAAATACAAGCCAGATGAGGCAAAATATCTGTAATATAATGTAACAAGAACAAGAAAACTCTAGGTATAAACTTTACTTGCTACAACAGAATTTTTGCTTCACTTGACACTTACACACATAGAATAGTCAAATACAATAAGCTCAACTTTCTTTGTATGAAATTTTATAAATAGGGCACTTTCTGCAACAGGCCATGCCCTATTTGATTTTTTACTTCGCAGTTCAGATGCGCCATAAGCTTTATATTTTGAGAATTTCTATTATAGAACAGATATTCTCACTTAACCGCATCGCTATTATAAAGAAGAAACCTCTATAATAACCTAGAATTTATAAGCAACGCCGAGACGGAAATCGTTCTGGTAATATTTCACCCGATAACGATCGGCAGTATTAAAGGTTTGCGTGTCCTTGCCAAAATCGGTAAACCGATATTCGCCGCGCAGAATAATATGATCTGTCATGGCATAATCAACACCGGCGCCGACATTCCAGCCTGCACGGCTTTGCGTCTTGGATTTGCTTACATCATCTTTGGCGGCACGCGTTTTAATATCGGCATAAGAAACACCGACAGCCACATAAGGCAGGAAGCGATCAAAGGCATAACCGGCCCGCAAACGGGTGGCGCCGTTCCATTTCTGGCGAACGCTAATCCTGTAATCGCCAAGATGCTTATCATCACCACTGCCGGTGAAGAGGAAGTCTGTTTCCAGGCCGAGCAAAATAGCATCGGAGAACTGGAAATTGTAACCGGCATAAAAGCCGCCTTCAAAGGCATCAGGTTTTATTTTCTTTTTGCCCAGCACTTCTCCGGTTTCTTTGCTTTTGAAGCGGGTTTTGGCCTTTGCCCAGGTCCAACCGACAGTGCCGCCGCCATAAAGGCCTGTCCAGCTGAAAGCAGGCTGGAATTCAGGCTCCTGATAATGAACAATATCTGCCGCTTTGGCAGTGCCGGAAACTATCAATGCTGCGACTGAAGCCGCAATCAAATATTTCATTTTCATGTCCGTTTCTCCAATGCAATGAACTGCAATAAATTTGAATATAAGTAAACGGCAGAAAATGTCTGTAGTAAAACAGCAACACACGCTAAAATTGCATTTATTTCAAAATAAAACTATAGGTTTAGATTTAAGCTGTATTATTACGATACAAAGCAAAGCATATTTTTACACAAAATTTACTATGGAAATTAAGTATTTCTTAAAAATCAGCAAAATTACTCCGGCAAAAACTGAGCTTTCACGCCGGCGCAAGCTGATTCGGCGAATCACAGTGAATAGGGGAAACAATAAGTGCAAAACAAAACGCTATATAGGGCAGCGCCTTTTATCGCCCTGCCGGCTTCATATTTACAGCCTGGCCACCTTTTCCAATAACTATAATTATGGAGATTTGGGAACCGGCCGACAATAGGCTGCGGCTTGACCGCATTTTCTGATTAGCTATACTCGGCAACTGACTGTCTAATCAACTGAGGGGGTTGCGGCTTGACCGTATTCTCTGATTAGCTTTACTCAGAAGTAAACGCGCCATTTTGCTCAACCTGTTGCAGTTCGGCCGCCTTTTCCGGTTGGTTATAACAGCAATCATATTATTGAAGCCTTGATTGTGTTACAGACTGCCTCCCTTTCTGATTGGCTGTATTATCAGGGCAGGTTCAGAGGCACGGCAGCATGCCGCAAGCCTGGCGCATAACGCAAGCCCCAAATCCACCGCCGCAAAGCCTACGGGCTGCCGGATGCCGGAATTATGCGCTTTTAATTATGGGCAAAAATATCCTGTTCGGCCCAGCCCGCCAGATCAAGCTTGACGCGCGCGGGCAAAAACCCAAAGCAATCTTCCGCCAGATTCTGTCTTTTTTCTGCCTGCAGGCGCCGCTGCAAAATATTTTTCAGGTCATGGAGATACAAAACATCAGCAGCAGCATAATCCTGCTGCGCCGTGCTTAAATTTTCTACCCCCCAAAAGGAAGATTGCTGCTGTTTGGAAATTTGTATATCCAGCAATTCAGCGCATAAATCTTTCAGCCCATGGCGATCCGTATAAGTGCGCACCAGTTTGGAAGCAATTTTAGTGCAGAAAACAGGTTGCGGCATAGCGCCGAAAGCATGCAGTAACACAGCCATATCAAAACGCGCATAATGAAAAATTTTGGTAATTTTGTTGTCTTTCAACAATTTCACCAAATTGGGCGCCTTTTTCTGCCCGGCCGCTATTTGCACCAAATCTACTATGCCGTCACCAGTGGAAAGCTGAACAAGGCACAATCTGTCGCGACGCACATTAAGCCCCATAGTCTCTGTATCAATCGCCACTGCTTCTGCCTGATAGCGGGAAAGATTAGGCAAATCCCCCTGGTGAATGTGCAATTTTTTCAGCGCCGCCATATGAATCTCTCTTTATAATTTACCCCTTATGCCTGCATATCAGGCCTGCCGCTCCATACAGGCTGCCGCCTATCAAGCTCCCCAGCGCCGCCCGCGCGCCCATAAAATTTTATATTTTCGCCAGCTCGGCCAAAATACGCACCCAAGAGCGCTGCCCTTTGCGGAAAGAGCGCAGCTCATATTTTTCATTAGGCGAATGAATACAATCATCATCAAGGGCAAAACCGACAAAAAGCGGCTCAGCTCCCAAAATAGCACGAAAATCATTGGCAATAGGAATAGAGCCGCCCGAACCGGTTAGGACAGCGGGCACGCCCCATTCTGCCGATAAGGCTTTTTGCGCTTTTTGCACCCAAGGCGAAACAGGCGAAAGGCTCAATGCCGGCGCGGCGCCATATTCCCTGAACTCCACCTTGCAATCGCCCGGCACGCGGCTGGTAACAAATCGGCGGAAATTTTCGCGGATTTTCAGCGGATTCTGATGATAAACCAGGCGGAAAGAGACTTTGGCGCCAGCCTGGGCAGGGATAACAGTTTTAAACCCCTCCCCCTCATAGCCGCCGCTAATGCCGTTAATTTCTGCTGTCGGCCGGGCCCAGACCTGCTCAGCCAAAGAACGCCCCTTTTCACCCGCTGCCTGCGCCAGCCCCACAGGTTTCAGAAAGCGCTCCGCATCAAGCTGCAATTTTTCCCAATCAGCCAGTAATTGCGGCGCCGTTTCTTCCACCCCGTCATAAAAATGCGGAATAGTAATGCGCCCGCTCTCATCATGCATATCGGCCAGAATACGCGCCAGAATATGAATGGGATTGGCCGCTGCGCCGCCATAATAGCCGGAATGCAAATCACGCCTGGCGGCTTTGATAATAATTTCTTCTCCCACCAAACCGCGCAGACTCGTAATGATAGAGGGTGTCTGCCTGTCCCACATAGAAGTATCGCAAATCAGGGCGCAATCCGCCTTTAATTCAGCCGCATGCTCGCGCAAAAACGGTTCAAGCGCCGTTGAGCCGGCTTCCTCTTCCCCTTCCAGCAATATAGTGACATTAAGCGGCAGCCGGCCTTCTGCCTTGTTAATGGCGCGCAAGGCCTCAATAAAACTCATTAACTGGCCCTTATCGTCAGAAGCGCCGCGCGCGGCAATCACCTTATGCCCGCCCCGCTCTTCCAGTTGCGGGTCAAACGGATCATGCGTCCATAGGGATAAAGGATCTACCGGCTGGACATCATAGTGGCCGTAAAACAGCACATGCGGCGCCTCTGCGCCCGCCTGCCGGTGATGGCCGATTATAATAGGGTGGCCTTTAGTATTATGGCTTTTGGCTTCAAAACCGATATTGCGCAAATCTTCCACCAGCCAATCGGCTGTCCGGCGGCAATCTTCTTTAAAGGCAGGGTCGGTAGAAATGGATTTATACCGCAATAAGGCAAAAAGCCGCGTCAAAGCGGCGCTGAAATCTTCTTCCAAAATATTGAGAACTTTATCCACAGCCTCTTCACGCATAAACACAACTCCAACCCGCCAATTTACTTTTTACACAACAGGCCCTTATTATAAGGCCGTCTCGCCGGGCTTGCCTAATTATTTTTGGCATTGCGCACAATAAAAACTGGAACGGCCGCTCATTACCTGCCGTTTTATCGGCGCCTCACAGCGGCGGCATGGCTCGCCCTCGCGCCCATAAACCTGAAACCGGTGCTGAAAAAGCCCAAATGAACCGTCTGTCCTGACATAATTGCGCAAATGCGAACCGCCGCTCTGCAAGGCATCTGCCAATACGGAGCGAATAGCAGCCGCCAAATCCCCCGCCTGTATTGCCGCGCTTTTGCCGCTGCCCGCCAAACTCGCCGCCGGCCGCAGCGGTGACAGCCGCGCCCGCCACAGCGCCTCACATACATATATATTGCCCAGACCGGCAATATTATGCTGATCAAGCAAAACCGCCTTTAACGGCGCTTTTTTACCGGCAAAAACCCGCTGCAAAAAGGTACTGTCAAGCGCCTTGCCCAACGGCTCAACCCCTAATTTGGCCAATAAAGGGTGTGTTGCCAAAGCAGCGCTCGCCGCCAGAGCCAAAAAGCCGAAACGGCGCGGATCATTATAAAAAAGGCGAAAATTCCGCTCACCGGCCGCAGTAGCAGCAGAATTTGGAGCGGCAGCAGCAATAATAGCGGCAGCGGGAGACAAAACAGCAGCAGGCACAAGGCAATTTGAGGCAATTACGGGGCGGCGCACATGCAAAATAACATGATCATGTTTTAACGGCGCCGGCATGGGTGACAGCCCTGCCGGGCTTGCCTTTTCTGTCTCATTTTTCTTGCCGCCTGCCAAAGGCACCACCGATTCAGGTCTGTTCTCCGCTTTATCCGCGCCCACGCCGTCTGCCGGCAAGCCGGCTTTCCCGGCCCGGCTCTCTTCTTCTACCCGCCACGAGCCGGACATGCCCAAATGGCTGATGAGAGTCTGACCGCCGGAAAGCTCTATCAGCAAATATTTTGCCCGCCGCCCGACAGCAAGCACCTCACGGCCGCACAAATCTTCTGCCAGATTAGGCGGAAAAGGCAGACGCAAACCGCTGCGGTGCAATTCCACTTTATCGATAATCGCCCCTTCCAGCACCGGCGCCAAACCGCGGCGCACAGTTTCTACCTCCGGCAATTCAGGCATAAAACGACTTCCCTTGAACACTCAAATGCATTTATCACGGCGCCGCGACCTTTAGGCTCTTTTTCGGCTTAATGGCAAAATGCAACGCATTTTACCGCCTCAAAAAGGACGCACAGTTTCCACCTCCGGCAATTCAGGCACAGACCTCACGCGCTTTGTTTTTCATAGACATATATTTCCCGCTAATTTCTCTACTTCCGCCACAGACACAATATTCCGCGACACGGCCCGCTCATCGTCATTTTATGCGCAACAAATGCGCAAGCCAATTCTTCATAACAAGCCGCGCTCACTTATACATTTCCGCCGGCCTTCATCAAATTTTATTCTTAATCTCCAGGCTTTTTTCTGCGGTTTCCTCTTTTCCCCTGACAAAAGCCGCTATCAAGCTTGCGGTCACGTGAAATAACCCACATTTACGCAAAAATAGAAAGCGGAAAGACGAGCAAAGAAAGAAAACCAATGACAATCCGCCACCAATATTTCCGCTCTGCCAATGATTTTGCTTTTATGGAGAAAAAGCCATTCTACTCCCGATTATTCTTGCAGCACTCTTTATAGGCGCAAGAATCCCCACAATAATTGCTATTATCACGAAAAAATAAAAATCCGCCGCGGCCTTTCGGCTTATACTTTATTTCCCCTTTTTATTGGTTTTTTTGCATTTCCCACCGCTTTGCATCTTGTATCAAACTTCTGTGCCGGCATGCCGGTTTTCATATTTCAGCGCTATTGCCAGTCGCCTTATTCAGCATAATGCACGGTAACGACAAAGACCAAAAGCGGCATACCGGTAGAGATTGCAGTCGCCATAGAATGCGACTGCCGGACAGACAGAATTTCCGTCTTGCTCATATCCAGCCTGCCCAGCCAGTCATTAACCTTTTTTTCCACAATACTCGGCGTTTCACCCTCTTCGGCCTGAAAAAATTTAATTTTATGTTTTTTCATTGCAGCGATCCTCCTGAAAAATATCGCTTTTTAAGCGGCAACCCATTCACCCTTGCGGAATACCGGCACAAGGCTGCCGTCCTGCTTTATGCCGTCAATATCAGTATCCTCACCGCCAATCATCCAGTCAACATGAACAAGGCTGCTATTGCCGCCGCGGGCGGCAATTTCTTCTTTGCTTAAATGCGCCCCGCCCTTCAGGCATTTGGAATAGCACTGCCCCAGTGCAATATGGCAGGCGGCATTTTCATCAAACAAAGTATTATAAAACAGCAAGCCGCTTGCCGAAATCGGCGAAGAATGCGGCACCAGCGCCACTTCGCCCAACCGGCGCGCCCCGGCATCACTCTCCAATATGCGGTTAAACACGGCTTCGCCTCTATCGGCTTTAGCCTCAATAATCTGCCCCCCTTCAAAGCGCACATATATATTTTCAATCAAAGTGCCATGATGCGCCAGCGGCTTGGTGCTTCGCACAATACCCTCTACCCTATAGGCATGAGGCGTAGTGAAAACTTCTTCAGTCGGTATATTGGGGTTGCAAATAATACCGTTTTTCGCCTTACTGGCGCCGCCGCTCCATTTATGCTCCTCCGCCAGGCCAATTTTCAAATCCGTGCCTTTGCCCTTAAAATGCAAAGCGGAAAAATTTTCCGTATCCAGCCAATCACTGCGCCGCTTTAAAGCGGCATTATGCTCGATCCAGGCGGCAAGCGGATCTTCTCTATCAGCGCGTGAAGCGGCAAAAATCGCCTCCGCCAGCCGATAGACAGCCTCATTTTCTGCCAGATTGGGGAAAACAAGGCGCGCCCAGGCAAGGCTTGGGTAGGCGATAATATTCCAGTTAATTTCAAAATTGGAAACTTTTTCCAGCGCCGGTTTATAAGCCAACGAAGTCGCTTTATTAAGGCGCGCCACTTTGGCTGCATCTTCATTGGCCAGCAACATAGGATTTTCTCCCACTATGGCCAGGCGCGCCGCGCCCTGCGCATAGGCCGCCGCCATGCCTTGATACAGCCAGCCGGCCGCATGATCAAAACTCGTCTCAGGCGCCTTGCGCAAGCGCAACAAAGTCAGCTCTTCATCGGCCAGCAGCGGGGTGAGCAAATTAGCACCGGCCTGATAAGCATGATAGGCAATGCGGCGCAGCAGCGGCAAGGCCTCTACCGGCGCCGTCACCACAATATCCTGCCCTTTTTGCAAGCCAAGCCCGATTTTCACTGCTATTTGCGCCAGCCTGTCCAGCTTGACCGCGTCAACAGGCTGTTCTTTGTGCTTTTCCTGCATAAATTCTCCCTGTTTGTTCTTATTTTTCCCTGCCGATTGCCTTTATACTGTAGCGCAGACGCAGACCAATCCCCGAATTGGCGTGAAACCCGCTTAACAACCGCCAGCCTAAAGCCGCAGATAAAAAATGCAAGACTAATTTCGGCTTTTACACTATCACACGCCCAGAGCCGCCTAATCAACTTGCCCTGGCCGACAAAAACCGGCAAGAATCCGCTCTTGCCATTATAGCGCTAGCCGGATTCGGTGCCGCCTTGGCTACCCCTTATTTGCTCTTGCCTTTTACGACAAAGCGCCAATGGCGGTAATTTCCGATGGCGCGCGGCTCACACCCTCGCCGGCAAGATTACCCAAAGCATTGCCGCCTGTGCCTTGCAACTGGGCAATACTATTTTCTACCGGCCGGCCGGGCGTAAAAACGGCATAGTATAAAGCCGGGCCGCGGATAAAAGCTCTTGCCGCTGTGCCATTATGCGATTTTTTATAAAAAGCCTGTTAGTGCCCGCCTTGTAACGCAAACCGCCCCTGCCTTAATTAAAAGGTAGAGGCGATATATTCGGAATCCCTCAATTCAATCAAGGTTTATTGCCTAGCAGCAAAGCACCTACCTCACCGACTTTTTGCTCATCGGGTGCCTTATAAGAAAAACCGGACACTTTGCCACTATTCACGGCGCCAGATACTTCATGAAGGACACCATTTTCCGTATCCGCCGCCTGCGGCGCCGAAATCGGCATAAAATGCGGTAATTTTGTTTTCTCTGCCCTGAGCGGATTCCCGGCCGAACCCTGCCCGCCGCCCGCTCCAGGCAAGCCGGTTTGCAAACCGCGCACAGTCTCCCCTGCCGGAAAACTTGCTTTCAATAGCGGCACCGGCACAGTGTCTGATTCATAAGAAGCCAAATTTGCCGCTGCCCCATTGGCATGTAATTGCTCTGCCTCATTGCCTCGGTCATAAACCGTTTGTAAAGAGGCATTTGCCGCCGCTGCCGCATTTGCAGGCGCAGTCGACCGGCGGTAACCGGTTTGCAATAAATGCGCGCGTGCGTCAGAATGGATAGAAGCAAGCTTGACATTATCAACCGCACCGGCAACAGCGCCATTCAGCGCCGCAGAGGCCGGGGCAATTTCTCCCCTGTCCTGAGCAAAAGCATAAGCGACATCATAAGTCTCATCATGAACCGGATTGCTCAGCGAGCCGTCACGCCGGCGTCTTTCATAAAAAGAATTACCGCCGGCCACCAGCACATAATGCATATTATTATAGGGAAAGCGCAAACCCGCTGTGTGAAAATACATGGCATTTTTGAGTCTCGGGCTGCGCTCACCGCGCAATACGGCATCGGCGGCAGCGGCCACATCAGGCACAAGGGCAAGATTTACCGGCCGGGTCAAAACACCTGGCGCAAACTGACTTTTCTGCCCGACAACACCGCAAATCGTATTGGGATATTGCGAAGAATGGACACGATTCATCACCACTGTGCCGACAGCCACCAAACCTTCACGGCTGGAACGATTGGATTCAAAAAACATGGCGCGCTCCAGACAGCGGCGCTCGGTCAGACGGCTGGAATATGAAGCCTCGCTATAATAGCTCCCCCCCTGTTTATAGGCTTTTCTCTTTTGCCCGATATTTTTCTTTGGCGCATCAAGGCCGGCAGGCTGCAATTGCACACCGCTTTGTGCAGCACAGCCCGTGATTAAAACAGCCGCCGCCATCGAAGCGCAAATTCCCCGCCATTTTGCCGCACTGCCATGTTTTATTGCCGACAGTAAGGATTTTTTCTCAAAAGGCAATGCCCATCTCCTTTTCTGTTTTCAGGCCAAGACACAGCCTGACCCGAAATTTCGCCTCTTTGCCCGCAAAAGCTATAAGAGACATATTCACTGCTTCTGATACAAATATATTTCTTAATAAAGCGTTACCATTACACAGGCACTGCCCTCTACTTCCGAAACAGCGCCCGGACGCCCGGCAATATCAGGCACAGGCCGGCACTTTTTATCGCTCCGCAATGAATAATTTACCGCCATAATGCCGGGCATACAGCAAAACTGCAACAAAAAAAATCCCAATCGCGCTCTGATTATGCGCATAAGCTTAATATAAACTTAAAATCCCACATTATAGAAACGACTCACTGTGCCCCGTTATAAAACCGCTCTTGCTGAAAATACAACCCTTGTGACAGTATTTTTTGCTTTTTATTGCCATCTATCCCGATATGGCCGCGGCATTGCCTGATTACCGGTGCAATCAGACCGGTCGGCCGCCGGCACAAGATCTTGCCCCGGCTCTCATTTGCCGCCGCGGCTTTTATCGGCCCTGGCAGCGCCAAGATGATAAGTCCTGTCGCCTTTTGGCCGGTCGGAAACAGGATAGGCGCCAGTCATAATATAGGCCGCTGTCTCGGCAATATTCGTGGCATGATCGCCCACCCGCTCAATATTTTTGGCGCAAAACAATAAATGCGTGCAGGGCGTAATATTGCGCGGATCTTCCATCATATAAGTCAGCAATTCACGGAAAATGGAAGTATACATAGCATCAATTTCATCATCACGTTCACGCACGGCATTAATCTGCTTTAGCGAGCGTTTTTCATAACCCTCCAGCACCCGGCTTAATTGCTCCAGCGCCAGAGAAGAAAAAATTTCCAGACTGCCATAAAACATTTCCGGCCGATGCGTCTGGGCAATAGCGGCTGTCCGCTTGGCAATATTTTTACCCATATCGCCAATACGCTCCAAATCGGCCGAAATACGGATAGCACCGACAATTTCACGCAAATCAACCGCCATAGGCTGGCGCCGCGCAATAATCAAAATAGCTTTTTCATCAATTTCGCGCTCTGCCTCATCAAGCACATGATCGGCGGCAATCACCTCATCGGCCAGTTTATCATCATTAGTGATAATGGCGCGCACGGCCTGCTCTGCCATATTACGCGCATGGCGCCCCATTTCGGCGATTTTTTGTGACAGATAATTCAGCTCATTATCAAAAGAATGGACAATATGACCGGTAGGCATGATTCTTCCCTAAAAATTCAAGCAAACAGCACCATCAGTATAAATTATAACAGCCGCTTTATCAATAATACAGGCAAATATTGCCTGCAAACCAGCCCGGCCCACAGCTCCCAGCCGGCACTGCTTGGCCGCTATATTCAGCCAAAACGCCCCGTAATATAATCCTGCGTGCGTTGCTCTTTCGGTGAGGTAAAAATAATTTTTGTTTCTCCCATTTCAACCAGGCTACCCAAATGAAACATGGCCGTATATTGCGAAACACGCGCTGCCTGCTGCATGGAATGTGTAACAATGGCGATTGTATAATTTTTGCGCAAATCGTCAATCAATTCTTCAATCCGGGCTGTGGCAATCGGATCCAGGGCCGAGCACGGCTCGTCCATCAAAATCACCTCCGGGCTGACAGCAATAGCGCGGGCAATGCACAGGCGCTGCTGCTGCCCGCCGGAAAGCCCCGTGCCCGCATCATGCAGCCGGTCTTTCACCTCATCAAACAGGCCGGCGCTTTTCAGGCTTTTTTCAACAATTTCATCAAGCTCGGCCTTGTTTTTTGTCAGGCCGTGAATACGCGGCCCATAAGCGACATTGTCATAAATAGATTTGGGAAACGGGTTAGGCCGCTGAAATACCATGCCGACACGCGCGCGCAGCTCTACCACATCAATATCCGGCGCATAAATATCTTCCCCGTCCAGAGTAATTATGCCCTCCACGCGCGCGCCCTCAATTGTATCATTCATACGATTGAGACAGCGCAAAAAAGTGGATTTGCCGCAACCGGAAGGGCCGATAAGCGCTGTCACTTTATTGGCGGCAATATCCAGCGTCACTCCATGCAGAGCCTGCTTATTACCGTAAAATACGGTAACATTTTCTCCGCGCATTTTAACTCTTTTCGGCTTCACGGCCGCGTATTTGGCGGTCACATTTGTTCCTTTCCTTAAATCCCCGGCGAGCCCGCAGCAAAACCTATTGGCGCTTTTCAAACCTGCGGCGTAAAAACACAGCGGTTACATTCATCAGCGTCAAAAAGGCCAGCAGCACAATAATAGCAGCCGAACTGCGCTCAACAAAACTGCGCTCTGCCTCTCCCGCCCACATATAAATCTGCACCGGCAGTGCCGTTGCCGGATCAAGCGGCGAAACCGGATAATTGGCAATAAAGGCCACCATGCCGATGAGCAAAAGCGGCGCCGTTTCTCCCAAAGCGCGGGCCAGGCCAATAATCGTGCCGGTCAAAATGCCGGGCGCAGCCAAAGGCAAAACATGATGAAACACAGTCTGGGTGCGAGAAGCGCCCAGCCCTAAGGCAGCCGCACGGATAGAAGAAGGCACAGCCTGCAGCGCCACACGCGCCGCAATAATAATAGTCGGCAAGGTCATCAGGCTCAGCACCAGGCCGCCAACCAGCGAGGCCGAACGCGGCAGCCCAAAAAAATTGATAAAAACAGAAAGCCCCAATATGCCGAAAACAATAGAAGGCACTGCCGCCAGATTGTTGATATTCACCTCAATCATATCGGTAAAACTGTTTTTACCGGCATATTCTTCCAGATAAATGGCGGTTACCACCCCAATCGGCAAAGCCAGCACCAGCACAATCAACATTATATAAAAAGAGCCGATAAGCGCCACGGCAAGGCCGGAAGATTCCGCATTGGCAGAAGCGGCCAAAGTAAACAGGCCGGTATTAAAACTTTTATGCAAAAGACCCTCTTTGCCCAAAAGCGTAATCCATTGTCTTTGCCGATCCGATATTCTGCGTTTATCCTGCGGCAGGGAAAAATTTATCTGCCCCTTAAAGGCGGCATCGACATTGGCCGAAGCCAAAAAGCGAATAGTTTGCACCGTGCCAATAGTTCGCGGATTGGCACCAAGAAAACGGCGCATTTGCCCGCGAGCAGAAGGGGAAATCAGCTGCCCTATTTCCCGCATGGCCGCGCGGTTATCTGCCGCGACGCCAAGCTTTTGCGCCAGAGCGCGGCGCAAAAGCAGCGGATAATCAATCATCGCCAGAAAATGCGGATCAGAAACAGACTGCGGCTCCGCCGCCAGACGATTATCCGGGTCAATCACCTGCGCTTCCAGCACCACGGGCAGAGTAATAGTCGTTTGCCAAAAAGCACCAAAACCATGTGCAAAAATAGACCAGAGCAGCGAAACCAGAAAAAACAGGCCGAAAATAATAGCGGCAATACCATAAAAGCGAAAGCGTTTTTCCGCCCGGTAACGGCGCTTCAAGCCAATATCGCGCCGCTTGCCCGCCGGCTCTTCCTCAGTTACAGCGGCCAAAGCGGCCGCTTGTGCCCCCCCCCCCGGCGTGTTTTTTTCAATCCCGGCCCCCTCGCTCATTCATAATGCTCCCGATATTTGCGCACAATATAAAGGGCAAAAATATTCATCAATAAAGTCAAGACAAACAAGGTCATGCCCAAGGCAAAAGCCACCAGAGTCTGCGGCGAATCAAATTCCAGATCACCGGTGAGCTGATTGACAATTTTCACTGTTATTGTGGTCATTGGCGCAAACGGGTTAAAGCTGATATTGGCTGCCACACCGGCCGCCAGCACGACAATCATTGTCTCACCTATAGCGCGCGAGGCAGCAAGCAATAAAGCCGCGACAATACCCGGCAAAGCAGCGGGCAAAACCACTTTTTTGACCGTTTCCGACTGTGTTGCCCCCAAACCGTAAGAACCGTCACGCAAAGCCCGCGGCACAGCTGTAATAATATCGTCAGATAAAGAGGACACAAAAGGAATAAGCATAATACCCATTACCAGCCCCGCTGTCAGCACGCTTTGCGCCTGGATAAAACTCTGCCCGCCCGCCAGCGCGGCCGAAATATCGCGCAAAAACGGCCCAACAGTCATAAGTGCAAAAAAGCCGTAAACAATAGTGGGAATGCCGGCCAGAATTTCCAGTAGCGGCTTGATAACAGAGCGCAGCCCGGGCGAGGCATATTCCGCCATATAAATAGCAGCAAACAGGCCGATAGGCACAGCCACAATCATGGCGACCAGAGCAATATAAAGCGTGCCGGCCAAAAGCGGAACAAGACCGAAACGCCCTGTTGCCCCCGCCTCTCCCGCCGCTGTTGAAAAGCGCGGATCCCACACAGTGCCGAAAAAGAAAGCACGGGGAGAGACAGATTCAAAAAAATGCACGGTCTGAAACAGCATGGACAAAACAATGCCGATTGTAGTGGCAATGGCCAGCAGAGAGGCCAGAAACAGGGTGGAAGTAACTAACTGCTCTACTTTATTGCGTGCGCGAAAAGCCGGCCTGACATAATAAAAACTGCCGGCGAAAGCAAGAGCAGCCAGAATAATAGCCGCCGCCCCGCCTGTTTTTTGCAAAATGCGGCGTGTCTCAAGCCATTTTACAGCCAGCGGCAGCATATAATCGCGGCCATTTTCTACCAGGGCAATATTTTTGACAGTCAATAATTTTTCCCGCACAGAAGCATAGCTCGCTTGCGCATAATCAGCAATATTACCGCCCAAAGCAGGCAGATTTTTTACCAGATCAGATAAAACAGCCTTTTCCAGACCGGAACCGGCAGATTGTGCCGGCGCCGCGCCGCTATTTTCTGCTCTGCCCGCCATAGCAGAAGCAGCAGGCATAGCAGCAGTATTTTGCGCCGCAAGGTGAGAAAAGGCGCGGCGTTCCAGATATAAATTGCTGCTCATTGTCCAAATCAGCAAAAATAGCAGCGCCGGCGCGCTGGTGACAAAAAACGCCCACCAGCCATAATAAAGCGGGCGGGAATGCATTTTTTGCCCGCGCTGCTCCAGCTGCCGCGCCTGCGCCCTACACGCAAAAAAGCCGGCAAGGCCAAAAAGTATAATTATATAAGCAACCCCTAAAGCCGACATATAATCCCTTTTTCACCGGTAAGACAGGAAAGTCTGGCACTTGCCCCATTGTCCCGGCGATAAAACCGCCTGCCCGGCCGCCACATATCGCAAGCCCCGCTATCGGCCCCATCGCAGGCCGGCAGCTGATTACCGCTCTTCCGCGCCCTTTATTGCAATTCGGCCTTTATTGCAAGCCTTTGCCGAAAATTCTGCCGACAGGCCAGAGCGCTATAGCAGCCGGCCTTTTGGCCGCAGCCCACATTCCGACTAAAGCAAACTTCAACAATACACCCTACCCTTTGGCCTCTTTTTGACCGCAGCCCCATATTCCGGCCAGGGCAAACCGGCTGCTTTATAAGCCTTCACCCTCACGGCGCCGCGCGCGGTATAGTCATCACCTGCCCGGCGGCAAAAGCAGCGCGGCCCGCCGCCCTTTGCTCCGGCGATTCAGGCACAAGTCCATATTCCGCCAGCGGGCTTTCAGGGCCAATCATTTGCTCAGAAAGGAAAAACTCAATATATTCCCTCATTCCCGGAATAACGCCAATATGCGCTTTTTTGACATACATAAACAGCGGACGAGAAACAGAATAGCGGCCATTGGCGATTGTTTTCTCACTTGGCAAAACAGCATTGACAGCAACAAGCTGCAATCTGTCGGCATTATTCTGATAAAAGCTCAGGCCAAATACGCCAAGGCCGACCGGGTTAGAGGTAAGGCGCGCCAGTGTCTCAGAATAATCACCGTCAATATCGACCGCTTTGCCGTCTTTGCGCACGGCAATGCAGGCTTCCCTTGCCGCGGCCGCAGAAAAACCTGCTTTGCCGAATTGCGCATAAGCGCCGCTGTCACGGCAGCCTTGCAGCAGCAGTTTTTCTTCAATCACTTCGCGCGTGCCGTGCTTTTCTCCCGGTATATAGGCAATAATCCCCCATGCGGGCAGGGCGCTATCCACCTCATGCCAGTTTTTATAGGGATTGGAGCGCAAATCACCCTTGATAAAGAGACGGGCCGCAAGCGCCTTATAAATATCCTGCGGTGTCATATTCCACTGGCTGCCGCCGGGGCCGGTAGCCAGCACCACCCCGTCATAGCCGAGGCGCACTTCCTCTATTGCATCAATTCCGGCTGCCGCACAAGCCTGTAATTCAGCCGCCTTTATCGCCCGCGAACTATTGGCTATATCAATAGTATTTTCCCCCACCCCCTTGCAAAATTCCTTAATGCCGGCACCGGAACCGCCGGATTCAATAACCGGAATTTTATATTGGGGATAGGCTTCGCTAAAAGCGTCAGCCACCAGACGGGCATAAGGCAAAACAGTGGAGGAACCGGCAATTTGCACCTGATTGCGCGCTAAAGCCGCGCCCATTCCTGCCGGCAGGCCAAGGCCGAATATAATTATGCCGATAATATAGCGAATTTTGTGCATTGCAAAATCCTGTCCCGCAGACAGGGGAAGAAACAAAATTTTTCCGCCTGCCACAGGCATTGCCCGCCTATAATGTTTCTATACAGGAAACAATGCTTGCGTCAAGCTTCACGCCTTGATTTTGCCCTGTTCTTCCAGCCTGTCCCAAAAAATTGCGGCAATATCTGCTCCGCCGAATTTTTTTATCTCCCGCAGCCCGGTAGGGGAGGTCACATTAATTTCAGTTATATAATCGCCAATCACATCAATCCCCACCAGCAGCAGACCGCGCTGTTGCAAAAACGGCTTCAGCCGGGCGCAAATCTGCCGCTCACGCGCGGTTAATTCTGTTTTTTCCGCCCGGCCGCCAATATGCATATTGGCGCGCGCCTCATTTTTGGCCGGCACACGGTTAATCGCCCCCGCAAATTCACCGTCTATCAGAATAATGCGCTTGTCGCCGTGCCGCACTTCCGGCACATAACGCTGCACCATAAACGGCTCCGGGTAAAGCCGGGCAAACATTTCCAGCAGCGATGACAAATTGCCATCGGCCTTTTTCAGGTAAAATACGCCGGCGCCGCCATTGCCGTAAAGCGGCTTGACAATAATGTCACCATATTGCCGGCGGAAAGCCTCTATCTCTGCCCGGTTGCGGCTAACCAGTGTTGCCGGCATCAAATCAGGGAATTCGGTTACAAAGATTTTCTCCGGGCTGTTGCGCACCCAGAAGGGATTATTAACAATGCGCGTTGCGCCCCCTACCCGCTCCAGCAAATGGGTGGTAGTGATATAATTCATATCAAAAGGCGGATCCTGACGCAGCAGCACAATATCCATTTCTGCCAGCAATGTCCTTTTTTCAACGCCAAGCTTGAAATGCGCTCCTTGTTTGTCGGCCACACGCAAGGCCTGCATATGGGCAAAGACCTTGCCGTTTTCCATCAATAATTTATCCGGCGTATAATAAAACAGCGTAAAGCCGCGCCGCTGCGCTTCCAGACACAGAGCAAAGCTTGTATCTCCGGCAATGCGGATAGCGGCCAAATCGTCCATTTGAACGGCAATTTTCATCAGAATCTTCCTGTCTTATCTTTCCGCCGTTTTTCCCGGCGGCAAGGCACGCCGCCCAAAAAGCGCAGCGCTTTCAGTCTACCCTGTCTTTAGCGCAAAAGCGGCGCTGAACAGTGCTTTGGTATAGGCTGTTTTCGGCGCGGCGAAAATTTCTTCCGCCCGGCCGTGCTCCACCGGCCTGCCATTTTGCATTACCAGAACTTCATGCGCCAGCGCCTTGACCACTTTCAAATCATGGCTGATAAACAGATAGGATAAATTACGCTTATGCTGCAAATCGCGCAGCAGCTCTACAATTTGCGCCTGCACACTCATATCGAGAGCAGAAGTCGGCTCGTCCAGCATAATAAAGCGCGGATTCAACACCAGCACCCGGGCAATGGCAATACGCTGGCGCTGCCCGCCGGAAAATTCATGCGGATAACGGTGGCGCATTTCCGGGTCAAGCCGCACTTCACCCAAAGCTTTTATCACTTTTTCTTCCCGTTGACGGCGGCTCAGGCCGGGCGCATGCACGCCCAAACCTTCGGCAATAATAGCGCCCACCGACATACGCGGCGATAAAGCGCCAAAAGGATCCTGAAAAACAATTTGCATATCGGCGCGCAAAGGCCGCATTTGCCGATAATTATAATGACCAATATCCTGCCCGGCAAAGCAAATAGTGCCCTGAGAAGCAATCATGCGGGTCAAAGCCAGCCCCAATGTGGTTTTGCCGGAGCCGGATTCCCCCACCACAGCTACAGTCTGCCCGGCTTTTACCGCAATATTTATATCGTCTACTGCTTTAATATAGGTTTTTGTGCGGCGCAAAAAACCTTTTTTAACCGGAAACCACATTTTGACATTTTCGGCCGCCAGCAAAACAGGATTGTGGCCAGACAGCGGCGCCGGCCCGCCTTTTGGCTCAGCCGCCAGCAGTTTTTTGGTGTAATCATGTTGCGGATTGGCAAAAATCTGTTCTACCGTGCCGGTTTCAACAATTTTGCCTTGTGTCATCACACAAACCCGGTCGGCTATTTTGCGCACCACCGCCAAATCATGGGTGATAAACAGCATAGCCATTTGGCGCTCGGCCTTTAATTGCGCCAGAAGCTGCAAAATCTGCGCCTGCACGGTTACGTCCAGCGCTGTGGTCGGCTCATCGGCAATCAGCAGTGACGGATTATTGGCCAGCGCCATGGCAATCATTACCCTTTGCCGCTGCCCGCCGGAAAGCTCATGCGGAAAAGCTGCCATGCGGCCGGCAGCATCGCGAATGCCCACCCGACCCAGCAATTCCTCTGCCCGCTTTTGCGCTGCTACTGCCGGCAGCGCCTGGTGGATTTGCAAAATCTCGGCAATTTGCCGCCCCACGCGGTGCAAAGGGTTGAGTGAAGTCATCGGCTCCTGAAATATCATGGCAATATCGCGCCCGCGCAAGCCGCGCAAGGCTTTATCCGGCATTGCCAGAATATTTCTGCCCTTGGCTGCCCGCTCATTTTGCCGCTCTTTATCAAAAAACAAAATTTCACCGGAAGGGTGAAAAGCAGCGGGATAAGGCAATAATTTCAAGACAGAAAGGGCAGTCAGCGATTTGCCGGAGCCGGATTCCCCCACCAGAGCCACAGTTTCACCACGATGAATATTAAAAGAAATTTTGTCGACAACCGGGGCAACCGCCCCGTTTGCTGCGCGAAATGCAACCGATAAACCGCATATAGCGAGCAGTTTTTCCGCCTGTTCCGCCTTGGACATGAACCGCTCCTATTGAAAAACTTTGCGCGGGTCAAAAGCATCGCGCGCCGCCTCGCCGATAAAGGCCAGCAGCGACAACATGCCGGCAATAGCGACAAAACCGGTTATGCCTATCCACGGCGCATTGAGATTATTGGTCGCCTGGCGCATCAGCTCCCCCAGCGAAGCGGAGCCGGGAGGCAGGCCAAAACCCAAAAAATCCAGCGAAGTCAGGGTAGCAATGCCGGCAGTCAGCAAAAACGGCAAATAAGTAATGGCAGCCACACAGGCATTGGGCAGCAAATGACGGCGCATAATAGTAAAATTGCCAACCCCCAGCGCCCGCGCCGCGGTTACATATTCAAAATTGCGCACGCGCAAAAATTCCGCCCGCACCACGCCAACCAGCAGCACCCAGTTAAACAGCAGCATAATTACCAGCAACACCCAAAAACTCTGGGCAAAAACCGCCGAAAGCGTAATCAGCAAATACAGGCTGGGGACAGAAGACCATATTTCAATAAAGCGCTGCAAAATCAAATCGACCCAGCCGCCGAAATAGCCCTGCACGGCGCCGGCGGCAATGCCCAAAGCGGCTGAAAAAAAGGTGAGAATAAAGGTAAAGGCGATGGAGACGCGAAAGCCGTAGAGAACCCGGGCAAAAATATCGCGCGTCTGGTCATCTGTCCCCAGCAGATTCCAATTGGCCAGGCGGCATTGCAGATCAGCCGCGCCTTGCGGGTAAAGAGCACAACGCTCTGCCTTTGTCTGCAGCCAGAAAGGCTTGCTCAAGGCACGGCTATTTTCGCCCGGCGTATTGTAAGAATAGTGGAAAAGCGGCCACAGCGCCCAGCCATGGGCGGCAATTTCGTCAGCAATATAGGGATCGCGAAAATCGGCTGCCGCCAGTCTGCCGCCAAATTTTTCATCAGCATAATCAAAAAAAATCGGGAAGAGCAGCTCGCCTTTATAAGAGGCAATAATCGGCCGGTCATTAGTAATAAATTCGGCACAAAAGGAGCACAGACACAGACTCAAAAATATCCACAAAGCATAAAAACCGCGTTTATTGGCCTTGAAATTCTGCCAGCGCCGCTGATTGAGCGGCGACAATAACGGCCTGCGGGTTGGCCGGCGGCGCAGGCAAGACAAAAACTTTCTGCGGCGCGGCGGCGTTGTTTCATCTTTGGCAGAGAAGCGGGCTTTGGCGCGTTTCATACATCTCTCCGGTCAAAATCAATCCGCGGATCCACCAGGCAATAGGTTAAATCGGACAGCAGCGCCACCACCAGGCCAATGAGAGAAAATATATAAATTGTGCCAAACACAACGGGATAATCGCGCGACAGCACCGCCTCATAGCTCAGCAGCCCCATGCCATTTAAGGAATAGAGCATTTCTATCAAGAGCGAACCGGTAAAGAAAGAGGCAATAAAAGCAGCGGGAAAACCGGCAATAACTACCAGCATGGCATTGCGGAAAATATGTTTGTATAATATGCCGCGCTCGCTTAGGCCCTTGGCACGGGCGGTGGTTACATATTGCTTGCGAATTTCTTCCAGAAAGCAGTTTTTGGTGAGCAAAGTGGCCGTAGCAAAGGAGGAAATCACCATAGCGGTCACCGGCAAAATAATATGCCATAAATAATCGCCGATTTTGCCGAAAAAAGATAAATCATCAAAATTTTCAGAAACCAGATGCCCCAACGGAAACCAGTTGAAAAATGAGCCGCCGGCAAAAAACACCATCAATAAAATGCCAAACAAAAAACCGGGAATAGCATAGCCGATAATTACCAAAGCGCTGGTCCAAATATCAAATTTTGAGCCGTCTTTCACCGCTTTGCGAATGCCGAGCGGAATGGAAATGGCATAAGACAATAATAATTGCCATAGCCCTAGCGAAATAGAAACCGGCAAAGCCTCAATAATCAGCGCTGAAACCGGCCGCCCTTTAAAATAGGAATCACCAAAATCAAAGCGCAGATAATTCCATAACATCAGGCCAAAGCGCTGCAAAGGCGGCTTGTCAAAGCCGAATTGCTGCTCCAGCCGGGCGATAAATTCCGGATCAAGCCCCTGAGCGCCGCGATATTTGCCGGCGGCAGCAGAATCGGCAAAAGCGGTAATTTCCGATGTCGCGCTATTATTGCCGCCACCGGCAAGATTGCCCAAAGCATTGCCGCCTGTGCCTTGCAATTGGGCAATAATATTTTCTACCGGCCCGCCAGGCGTAAATTGCACAATAATGAAAGTTACCGTCAAAATGCCGATAATTGTTGGGAAAATCAGCAAAATACGGCGCAAAATATAGCCACCCAAAATAATCTCCACCGCCGGCAACAGACCAGATACCAAGCCGCAAGCCATTTACCGCGCCCGGCCGGATAAATGCACCAAAAGCACCGGGCGGGCAGCATTGCCGCCCCGTTTATACCAACAACCCTGTTTATACTAATATAGGCATGGGACAAAAAGCAACCGGCTCTTTACCCCAAAGGCGGCTTGGCGCCTGTATGGGCTGTGAGATGAACGCCCTTTACCCTCTCCTTCCACAGAAAAATGATTTTTACCGAATAGTGACCGCCGCGCCTGATATTCTTCTTGCCAAAGCCGCTATTCTCACCTAACAAAAAGAGCATATTGCGGCTTGCCTGTTACAGCCCCTATGGAGACCCTGCTCATGACCGACACGGATATCGGCAATCAATTATCCCGTTTTTCAGAGCTGGCCCTGCATTATGCGCTCTCTGCTGCCGGCGCCCTGATAATTTTTATTATTGGCTGGATTATAACCGGCATGGTGCAGCGCGGCACAGTTAAGGCCTTGTCGCGCATTAAGGGCGTTGACATAACAATCGCCCATTTTCTGGCGCGCGCCGTGCGCTACGGCATGCTGATTATTATTCTGGTGATGATATTGGGGCAGTTTGGCGTGCAGACAGCCTCTATCCTAGCCGCTCTGGGCGGCGCAGCACTGGCTATCGGCCTGGCGCTGCAAGGCACATTGCAGAATATTGCCGCCGGCCTCATGCTGCTGGCTTTGCGGCCGTTTCGCATTAATGAATATATTACCGCCGGCTCTATTCAAGGCACGGTAAAGGAAATCGGCCTGTTCACCACCGATATTATTACCTCAGACGGGCTTTATGTTTCCGCCCCCAATTCCTCGCTGTGGAATGTGCCGATAGTCAATGCCAGCCGCCTGCCCACACGCCGCCATGATTATACAGTGGGCATAGATTATGGCAGCGATATTAACAAGGCTTTTGCTCTTATCAGAGAGGTGATTAACGCTGAGCCTGATGTTTTGCCCAATCCTGAGCCGCTATTTTTTGTTGCCGAGCTGGCTGATAATGCTGTCATATTGGCCTGCCGCTATTGGATAAAAAACGCCGCTTTTTACCCGGTATCGCGCCGCATTAACCAGGCGGTCAAGGAAATATTTGACAAAAACGGCATTTCTATCCCCTATCCGCAAATTACTTGCCATGCCGGCGACACACCGCTAAGGCCGCCTTTTGCCAAAATCGCGCCGCCGGCGCCGGCCGGTGATAAACAGGCCGGGTAGAGCGGCGATTTTGCTGCCGCCCTAATGGCGGCAGCAAAATTACGGCCTCGGCAGTTTTATCGTGACTGCTATTATTTGTCCTGCCCCAATAGTGGCATAATATCGCAGGCAGATCCGGGGAAGGCACTATGTCGAAACACAAAATACCAATATATGATGTGTTTATTGGCGGCGGTATAAATGGCTGCGGGCTGGCGCGTAATGCCGCCGGGCGCGGTCTTCGTGCCGGTCTGGCGGAAATGAATGATTTGGCCGCCGGCACTTTCTCAGCCTTGACCAGGCTTATTCACGGCAGGCTGCGTTATCTGGAATATTATGCTTTTCGTCTGGTGCGTGAGGCTTTGCAGAAGCATGAAATTCTGTGGCGCATGGCGCCGCATATTATGCGCCCCTTGCGCTTTTTGCTGCCTTTGCGCCGGGGCATGCGTCCGGCCTGGCTCTTGCGCGCCGGCCTGTTTATTTATGATCATATTGGCGGGCGGCGCGAGCTGCCGGCAAGCACCAAAGTGGATTTTGGTAGAGAATATGGCTCCTCGCTCAAAAATATTGGCCGCTATGGTTTTGAATATTCCGATGCCCGTATTAACTTATATACGCGCTAATATTGGCCTGATTATCGACCTCTCTATTTTTCTGGCACAAAAATTGCCTAGATTCTGAAAAATATCGCCGGCGCGCAGGCGCAGGCAGAAAAAGGCGAATTATTGTTTGGCACAGCTGGTAGTTAACGCGCATTGAAGTGGAACACCTTTTATCTGTCTCAACAATGCCGCATATCAAGCTTGCCATTCACCTCATGCCTGTCACAGGAGCACGCGTTTCTGCCCTACTGGGCTTTAACATGAGTAGAGTTGATTTTGAGCGCCGTCTTATTACCTTGCACAATCCTAATGGTAAAGCCAGGCGCAAAAGGGCGGGCTTATTGTGCCGGTCAATAATAGCCCGCTGGCAACATTATAGGCAGCAAAGCAGACGGCCTTTAAGTGATTATGTTATTGAGTGGGCGGGCGCCCCGATTGCAAGCATAACGCGCAAGGCTGGCATAACCCAGCATTAGTCCGCTTATATTCCACCATATAGCAGTGGCATGGCCGGCAGAGGCTGGTGTAGCAATGAGTGAAATTGCTCAATATTTTGGGCACTCAAATACAAGCATGACAGAAAAATATGCTCGCTATTCACTGAATTATCTGCGTGGCGTAGCCGGTGCGGCGGAAGTCGGCACAAGATTCACGGAACCTGAAGCCCGCAACTTCAAAATTTGCCAGGTGACTTGCCCTTATTGGTCGGAGTGAGAGGATTTGAACCTCCGACCCCCTCGTCCCGAACGAGGTGCGCTACCAAACTGCGCTACACTCCGATTTTGCGGCCCCCGCCGAACTGCCTGGCCCTAAAGCCGTTCTCACTTTGCCCCAATTACAAACCGCCAACAGATCCGTAATCGCATCTTTTCTCAAGCATAAGCGGCAAATCACGCTCTCTGCTTATATCGCCGCTGTGCCGTTCCCGCAAGCCTTTTTGTTTAAAATTCCAATTCTGCTTGCTTCTTTCCCTGCACAGTTATAAATGAAAATTTATGTTACCGCCCGGAGTTTTAATAAAAATTTTTACCGGCCGGCTTAATACTTGCACAGACTCGCCTGACATAATAAAGCTTTTCTCAAGCGAATTATGAGGAAATTTATGGTAAAAAAAGCCAAAAATCCTTTATCGGCAAATCAGCCGCCCCAAATTATGCCGCTTGTCTCTTTTATTATGAGCGGCGGGGTCGGCACGCGGCTCTGGCCGCTGTCACGGCAGGATTTCCCCAAGCAGTTTCACGATTTTTCAGGCAATGGCTCCATGCTGGCGCGCACAGTGCACCGCCTTAATTTCATCAATCATCAACGGCCCGATAACTCTGCCAAAATGCCGGTTTACCTCATTGCTTCAGAGAGCCATGCTCCGCTGCTGGATAAAAAAATTAGCGGCCTGCCGCTTTATGGCGGACAGCCGGTTTTTGAGCCGCTGGGGCGGAATACGGCCGCCGCTGTGGCGCTGGCCTGTGCCATTAGCCTGCAAAATTATGGCGACAGCCTGGTGCTCATTGTCCCTTCCGACCATGATATTGAAACAGAAGAGCAATTTTGGCAAACTATTGAGGCAGGTATTCCGGCAGCACAGGCTGGCAAAATTGTTATTTTCGGCATTAAACCCGATAGACCGGAAACGGGCTATGGCTATATTGAGATTGCCGCCAGAAGCGATGAGAAAGAACAGATTTTTGATGTTTTGCAATTTAAGGAAAAGCCGGATAGCGCTACGGCTGAGCGCTATTGCCGGGCCGGCAATTTTCTCTGGAATTCCGGTATTTTTCTGTTTTCGGCAAAAATTATGCAACAGGCTTTTGCCCGCTTTGCTCCGGAGATAAAGCGGAATGTCTCTGCCGCTCTGGCTCAGGCGCGGCGTGATTTTTCCGGCTTATGGCTGCCTTTTGACGCTTATAAAGCCGTTCCCGCCGATTCGGTAGATTACGCTATTATGGAGCAGACAGATAATATTGTGCTGGTGCCGGCGCGTTTCCGTTGGAATGATTTAGGCTCATGGCAATCGCTGCTGGATACGCCCGCCGGCAAGAAGAATCGTGACGCCAATGGCAATGTTATTATTGGCGATGTTGTTGCCATTGATTGCGAGCGCAGTTATCTGCGCTCCGAAAGCGGGCTGCTTTCGGCAGTCGGGCTGAAAAATATGGCAGTTGTCGCCACGGGCGATGCCACTTTTATCGCCCCGGTTTCGCAAAGCCAAAATGTGCGCAAAATTGTAACCGCGCTGGAAAATTCCGGCAGGCTGGAAACCCGCTTTACCCCGGCGCCCGGCCGCCCGCCTGTGGCTGGAGCGCATTTAAGCCGGGTTGAAAGCTGGCTGTTTGAAGAGGCCTTGCCTTTATGGTCGACCAAAGGGGTTGATGATAAAGGCGGGTTTCATGAAGTGTTAAATTTTGACGGTCTGCCTTTGCATAGAGATAAAAGAATGCGCACCCAGGCGCGGCAGGTTTATGCCTTTGCCGTTGCCGGCGCCCGCGGCTGGCAAGGGCCATATCGCGAACTTATTACGCATGGGTTGGATTTTATTGAAAAAGGGCGGCTCGATAATGGCGGTTTTGTTGCCACATTTGACGCAGACGGCCATGTTAAAGACATAACGGAAGATTTTTACGATCAAAGTTTTGTCCTGCTGGCTTTGGCGCATGCCCATGCCGGCGGTGAGCGCCGCGCGCGCAAGCTGGCGGAAGAAAGTTTTGCTTTTCTGGATAAATATTTGCTGGATAAAAGCGGCAAACCGGCCGGCGCAAGAGGCTATTTTGAAACCCGGCAAAATGACCGCCCGCTGCGCCGTGCCAATCCGCATATGCATTTTTTGGAAACCTGCCTCGCCTGGTATGAGGTGACAGGGGAAGCAAGCTATCTCGATCGCGCCGCCAATATTGTAGACCTGTTCCGCAATATATTTTTTGACGCGGATAATTGGGCTTTGGGTGAATTTTTTACGGCGGACTGGCAAAAGGCTAAAGGAGAGGCCGGCGATATTTGCGAGCCGGGCCATCATTTTGAATGGGCTTCGCTACTGGTGGCTTTTGACCGCCATAAAACTGCCTTTGCTGCCCGGCAAGCCAATGATAAAACAGCCGATAATGCGCTGCATAATATTGTGCGTCTGGCGCGCAAGCTTTATGCTTCAGCCATTGCCAATGGCCTTAATCGCACCACCGGGCTTGCCTATAATTCTGTCTCGCGCTTTGGCTTGCCGATAGATTGCGCCACCCGCTCCTGGCCGCAAACGGAAGCGATTAAAGCGGCTATTGCTTTGGACAGCAATAACGGGCCGGATTTAAAGCCGGAAGTAGAAAGCCGCGTTGCCCGCTTGTTTCGCTGGCATATTGACACTGCGCCCAAAGGCCTGTGGATTGATGCCATTGACGAACAGGGAAAAGCGCGGTCACAATCTGTCCCCGCCTCTATTTTTTACCATTTAGTGGCGGCTTTGACTCACTATATGGATTTTGCCGCCGCGCTTGAACAATAAAAGCAATACCGGCCTATCTCTTTATAGCTCATTGAAAAAGGCGCACAAGCTGCAACTATATAGAATGCTGTCTAGCCAAAACTGTCTTCGTCAATATCAAAAATAATGGGGTTATAGCTAATCAGAAAATGCGGTCAAGCCGCAACTCCTTTTCCTTTTTCTCTCATTTTTTTCCAGTATAGCTAATCAGAAAATGCGGTCAAGCCGCAACAAGCTATTTGAGCAGATTTTCAGGTCGATGAATGATATAGCTAAGCAGAAAATAGGGCAAGACATACTGAAATATTGCTCATTTTGTGCCTTAATTTAAGTATAGCTAAAATAAAAAAGGGTGTTTGGCTCTCTTTTTGGCTTATCTCAAAAACCCGGCCCCAATGAGCTGCTTTGACCGCTATTTTCTCCCCCCGCAGCCAAAATATGGAATCCCGCTTCTTAGCCCCTCTGATTACCAGGAAATATATGAATACCGGCAGTGATTATGGCGCTTTTGCCAAAAATCGCAGCCGCATCAGCTATAGATTAAAGACAGGAGGCAGGGCTTTGCCCCTTATTCTTCTTTTGCTTGTTTCAGCCTTCAGCCACCATAAAAGCAAATGTGGTGGGGCTGCCTATCGGCACAAACTGGCCGGTAAAACTCAGGCTGCCGGTCTCGCGATTAACGCGAAAGGAGGTTACAGAGTCAGAGCGCTGACCGGCCCAAAACAAAAATTCGCCGCTTGGGTCAAACATTATAGCGCGGCCATAATCCGCATGCGCCCAAACCTCTTCCTGCCAGGTCAGAGTGCCGTCTGCCGCCACGGCAAACACTGTTACTGTATCAGCCAGCCGATTTGACGCATAAACATAACGGCCATCGGCAGAGATGAGAATTTCTGCTGCCAGATTTGAGCCACGGAAATCCGGCGATAAAGTGCTGATTTCCTGTATTTTGGCCATTTCACTCGTGGTCGGATTAAAGCTTGAGACAATAATTTTGGAATTTTGTTCACATAAATTATAGAGGATTTGCCCATTGGCGCTAAAGGCAAAATGACGCGGCGCACTACCCGGTTCCATTTCATAATAAGGTATTTTTACCGGCATCAACCTGCCTTTGGCTAGATCCAGAGACCAGACATAAACGCGATCCAGCCCCGCATCATTAACCAACACAAAGCGCCCGTCCGGGCTGGCGGCAATCATATGCGGGTGAGAACCGGAATGGTCGGAAACGGCAAAATTCCCCTCAGGGTTATCCGCCGCGCGCGCGGGCTGGCGGGGGCCGCCATTATGCACTATATTTGTTGCTTCAGCCAATGAACCATCGGCCTTAATCGGGAGAACCGCCACACTGCCGCCAGTGTAATTGGCCGCCAGCACATATTGGCCGGAAGGGTGCACGCTTAAATGCGCCGGCACACTGCCGCCGGAGCTGACAGTATTAAGCTTTGTCAGGCTCCCTGTGCGCTTGTCAACGGCAAAGGCAGTTATACAGCCGTCACCTTCATTATTATAATCATCAAGCTCACTCACTGCATAAAGAAAACGACAATCTTTCGACAGAGTAATAAAAGACGGGCTGGCAATATCGACAAATATTGTCAGCAAATTCAGTTGCCCAGTGTCACGATTCATTTCAAAGACGGAAATCCCCTGCCCGTTACCCGCGCCGCCGGGAGGCCCATGCCGGGTATAGCCGCCGATAAAACAAAAAATACGCGATTGCGCCGCACTAATAGGGCGACCAGCAGCAAAGGCAGGGCGAGAAAAAGCCAAAGACCCCAAGGCCGTAGACCCTAGGGCCGTAGCTCCCAGAGCTGCAGCGCCCAGAGCAAAGGAACGTCGAGAAAAACGCCGTGACATAATATACCTGCCTTATAGTGTAAAAGCTAATATGGTTAGTATATATTGCCCGCCGCTTTGTCAATATCAACAAGAGGCAGGCGATTATACATAAATATACATGAAGGCCCGGCTTTTTCAACAAAACAGCGGCTCTCCTGCCCTGAGCTGCCCCGGCAATAAGGACAGCCGCCACAAGCAGATACAAGCGGCAACATAAGCAGTTGCGAAAAAAACGCATAAAAGACAACAAAAACCTGCTCCGCCACCAGAGCAAAATCACCCCTCCGGCAAAGCCGTATAAACAGCGAGCAGACCATGCCCGCCGCTATGTTCTTTTCAAAAAGCCTCGCAGTTACAGCGGCAAAAGACATCTTCGGATAATTTTATCCCAAAAAGGCTGCGGCTTGACCGCATTTTCTGATTAGCTATACTTTTCCAAGCCAACGCGTTCCGCCCTATTAAGTTGCGGCTTGACCGCATTTTCTGATTAGCTATACTTCAGCAGCCCGTTTACCCACTAATTCACTAGTTGCGGCTTGACCGCATTTTCTGATTAGCTATAATCACCCGTATTTACGGCACTGTTTTTGCCAAGTTTTAGTCAGGCTCATTCTATATAATTGCAACTTGACCGCATTCCCCGACCAGCTATATTTGTGCAGGCCCAGCCTGAATAGCCTTAACTATTGTGCCAAAAAATTTATCTTGAAATATGGTGCAAGGTCTCATCTAAAGATTTCTTTAAGGCTTCCAGCCCGCCTTTTTCCTGCATCAGGCAGGAAATCATTTCATTTGTCCCGCCTTTGGTAGAATATTCTCTCTCCAGCTGGGGAAAATCCACTTTATCCTGTTTGACCGCTTCGGCAGAAAGCGCGTTGAAAACTTTTGCCAGATAAAGCGCCGCCTCAGCTTTTTTAGAAGTTTTGCTGCCCAGCCATTCATTAAAACAATTCAGAAAAGCATAATAAACCCCCATAAAAGAGGCCGCCATCATAAACAGGCGGAAATCTTCTTCTGAATCCAAATCCAGCGCCCCGCCTATATGGGCAAAAATATTATGCACATCTTTATCTGCCGGGAAAATCGGCGTGACTGTTTTATGCTCGGCGGCAAAAGGCAAAGGCACAGCGCGGAATATTGGCAATTTATGCCCGGTCATCTCTGCCAGGCGCCCACAGCTTTCTGTCGGCACAAAAGATACCAGCTTTTGCTCCGGACTGAAAATCAGCCCCTTTAACACTTTTTCGCAAACCTGTCCGGGCAGAGCGACAAAAATAATATCGGCCTTATCCACAACATATTGGCTGTCTTCTGTCAGCTCCAGCCGGGGCAAACCGGCCGCCATTTGCCGTGATTGCGCCATATCCGCGGTTGAAGCAACAAGGCGCTCAACCCGTAAGGCAGATTTTTCAATACCGGTTATAACGGCAAGAGCAATCGTCCCCGAACCCAGAAAACCTAATTTCATTCCCTCACTCCCTGGCTTATGGCTTTAAGACAATCACGACACTATGCCGCCCGCAAAATACCGGCACCGCGCGAGCGGCAAAACACAGCACGCCACCCCATGCCCCCGCAGCAGAATCACCGCGTATATGTTTATAAGCATTTTCAACCACAAGCAAGATTAAGGGCAAAGACCAATACAAACCCTGCCCTGCGCCGGCAAATGACAGAGGCAAGAAACCAGGCAGAGCGGCACCAGGCCGGCAATAAACAAATGCCGGCCCGGCTGACTTCACTTAATTGGCAGGGGCCGCGGCCGGCATTTGTTTCCCCGCTTTGCCATGTTCCATAGCGCGATGTCTCATTTTCCCTTCTCCCTTATGTTCCTTTTTCCAGGCTTCACGCTCAGCTGTGGTTTTATGCTTTTTGCCGCGCTCATTGCACCGGCAATGCTCCTTATCCCGGCATTGGCATTCTTCCCCCCGCTTATGCCCTTTTTGCTGGCGCTTGTCGCCATAATAATGTGCACCTTGCCCTTTGTGCATAGGCGCATTTTTTTCAACCTGAACAGGAGCTGACGCCCCCTGAGCAAAAGCTGTAGCCGGGGCCAATAAAGCCAAAGCGGTGCAGGCAATGAGAATTTTTTTCATATTATAATCCTCTCAGAATTTCAGAACCAAAGCAGCGTATTGGAAATTTTAAACCTGAAAATCCTCCGGCGCCAAAATCTCCGCAACAGGAAACGACCTAAAAACAAATTAACGGCAAATTCATGTCACAATCTGCTTTGCTTGAGCAATAATGAACAGCCGGGCCTATAGGGTGCCGGGCGCGTTGCTTTATGTCGGACAGCCCTGCAAAACCCGCTTTTTGATAGATTTTCACAGCTTTTCGCCTTTGAAATGGCGCGCCAGCAAATAAAGCTCTACCGATTCAGCGCGCGAGGCCGCCGGCTTGACATGATGCACGGATTTGAAATTTTGCTTGAGCAGAGTTAAAACCGTGTTTTCTGTGCCGCCCTGGAAAGTCTTGGCCAGAAAATGGCCGCCCGGCTTTAATACAGCAACGGCAAAATCTGCCGCTGTTTCACATAAATACGCCGTGCGCAAATGATCGGTGCGCCGATGACCGGTGGTTACTGCCGCCATGTCGGAAAGGACAATATCCGGCCGATCGCCCAAAGCGTCCAGCAATTTTTGCGGCGCGTCTTTATCCAGAAAATCCATTTCCAGCAGGATCACTCCGAGCAGCGGCTCTACCGGCAAATAATCTATACCAATAATAGCAGGCCGCTCTGCCGACACGCCGATAATTTGCGCCGCTACCTGGCACCAGCCGCCGGGCGCCGCCCCCAAATCAATCAGCTTCTGCCCGGCCTGAAGCAAATGATATTTCTCATTGATTTCCAGCAATTTATAGGCCGCGCGCGAGCGATAGCCGTCTGCCCGGGCGCGGTGCACATAAGGGTCGTTCAAATGCCGCTCCAGCCAGCGGCGAGAGGAGGCCTTTATGGTACCGGCCTTTTTCTTCACCCGCACATGCAGGCTATTGGGCGCCGCACCGCCGCGCCCGCCAAAGGCTGCCTTGCTTTTTTTGCCGGCACCGGCGCCTTTGCTCGTTTTGCTCATAATACTACCTCTTTCCCCCAATTATTGTGGCCTGAGCTAACTATGTTAGCAGCCTCCAGGCAAAAACCCAAACAAAAACACCGCGCTCTACCGGCAAAGGCAGTGGCAAATTTATTGCTTTTTCCCTTGCGCCGGCAAACAAATATGATAAAAGAGAGGCGTCAATGCTGGCAATCAGGCGCCGGCAAGCAGCTTATGCCGGCAGCTGTTTGGGGAATAGTTTAAGGGTAGAACAGCGGACTCTGACTCCGCTAGTCTTGGTTCGAATCCAGGTTCCCCAGCCATTTGTCCTACTCACAGCTTTTCTCGCTTTAGTCTTGGTGATGTGACGGCCGCAGGACGCCACCCATGCCCCTGCCCTTTACCCGGCGAGAATTCCGGGTTGCAGCACCGGAGACAATACGGTCTTTTTTCGCAAACAGATTTTTGCATTTTTTTATCGCGCAGGCTTGCAATTTTTGCCAGAACAGCTTAGGAAGCAGGAGCGGATAAATTCTGCCAATATTGCGCACCCGTAGCTCAGCTGGATAGAGCACCAGACTACGAATCTGGGGGTCAGGAGTTCGAATCTCTTCGGGTGCGCCATTCTTCTTCAGAAATTTAGCGGATTCGTTCCCATAAAAACTGGAAAACTTCCATTTTCGTGATTGGAAGAGAAAGCAGCCCGCTTGATTAAGAAGCCTCTGAAAGCAGACGGGAGGAGTTGAGCAAAGTCTGAGCCAGATTTACTGTAAATTGCTTTCTTTAGCGGAATGGCCGGCGCGTTACGTTATCAAACAGGCTTATAATGGAGCCATGAGAGAAAGCGGACGCTAATCCTATAGCTCGCGCGCCAGCCGGAATCCCCACATATAAGAGCGTATCAGCCAGGAATAATAGGCTGAGCGATAGGCTATGCGTTCATTTTGCGGCATATAATTCCAGGCGCCGCCACGCAATAGAGGAAATTGCGAAACCCCGTTTGTGCGTGCTTCTTCCGTATACGGCCCTGTTTCATAGGAGTCTTCCCAGGCATCGGCAACCCATTCGCGGGCATTGCCGGTCATGTCATAAAGGCCCCAATTATTAGGCTTAAAATGCGCTATCTGAGCCGTATAAGGCGTTTTGTCATCGCATTGTGCGGTTACAAAACGGTAGCCGGTAGCTTTATCTGTCGACAAATCATAAATGGCGGCATAATTGCAGCCGTCTTCGATTTTATTGCCCCAGAAATAAGGGGTATCCGTGCCGGCGCGCGCCGCATATTCCCATTCGGCTTCGCTGGGAAGGCGATATTTAGCACCGGTCTTGGCTGAAAGCCAAAAGGCATAATCTTCCGCGTCCTTACGGGTAACACAGGTGACGGGAGAGTCTTTTCCCTGGCTGAAACCCGGATTTCGCCAAGAGAGATTTTTTTGATACATGACATATTCGGGATCGCCCATCGCCGGATAGCCGGGAAAGGCCAAACAGCCTGCCGCTATTGCGCGCTTCGTTTCTTTAACAAATTGCGCGAAATCTTCAACCGTGACTTCCGTTTTGGATATGGCAAAAGGCTCACGAATCTGCACATTATGGCGGGGGCTTTCCCATTTTACGCGATAGCTGTCTACATTCAGATCCACATGCTCCTGATCCGTTCCCCCTATACTATAATTACCTTTGGGCAGAACGACCATTTCCCTACAATAAGATGCCTTGCAATCGCTGAATACATCAAAGTCTTTCAGTTTTTCAGGGAGATAAACACTATCTGCACGGGCAATTTTGATTTTTTCAATCGAGGCCGGATTTTTGTCAAGAAGCATGTCAAACTGCGCTTTCCATAGCGACATATCTGCCCGCAAATAACGCGTTTGTAACTGCCCGCCCGGGAAGGCGTTCCTTTCAAAAGGCTCACAGAGAGGCAACATGGCTTTTGCCTGCTTGTTCAGCTGATACAGATTATCCGCCAATACCTGACTTCCGCGGAATTTTTTCACCACATTTGTCGCGCTGTGTGCTTTTTCCGCTATAGTGTTATAAGTTGCCCGGCAATAGCCGACAGGCCAGGAACCTGAATTCTCCGCCTCCGTCATGATTCTTGTTATATCGCCAATAGCAGATGTTATTTCTACAGGAGCGGCCTTTGCGCTACCGTAAAGCAAAGCCGTAAAGCAGCAGACATATATCAAATTCCCAATGAATCTTTTAAGTTTCATATGCCGTATCTCCCCGTTAAAAAACATCTATGTGTTTGCCTTCAAATTGCGGAAATCAATAAACCGGACAAGGTCTTTGCTTTCTTTAATTATGTTTCTCTTCCCCATGTTGGTCGCTTTGCTGAATAAATCAAGTATGCCGTCTTTTTTCAGACAGATTTCCTCCTGCCGGCCAGAGCAGCGGAAGCAGCGCTAACCCCCACCGCCCCGCTCTGCTTCAGCCTCACAGACGGCAGCCAGTTTGGCAAAAAAGCGGGCGGCAATTTTTCCGGCAACAGTGCTGAGCATTTTGCTGCCAAATTGCGCCAATTTGCCGCCGGCTGTGCCGTGCATGTGATAAACCAGCCGGGTGGCAAAACGCGCCGCTCTCTGCCGCCCGGCCGCCTTACCGCCCTTTTTCTCTATTTCCCGGCGTTTGGCAGCCGGCAGCTCGCTCCAGCCTATTTCTTCCAGCCGAACATAGGTTTTGCCCGTAGCCAAGCCGGAAAGTGCACCCCGCCCCTCGCCGGCAATAATATAAGAAACCGGCGGGCTTATATCCGATAATAATAAACTGCCGCGAAAGCGCAAATTTATTAGCCCCAAACGCAGTTTCAAAACAGCGTCAATCCGGTTTTCCGTCACACGTTCCAGCTTTTCACAGCCATCAATGCAAGGCTGCAAAATTATTGTATCATTTAAAACCCGCCAGACAATGGCGCGCGGTGCGGCAATTTGCTCGCTGCCTTTAATTTCCATAGGCGCTAAAATCCTCAAGGATATTGCAATAGTGTTTTTACTGGTTGATTTTAGCACAAATTAGCCGCTAGAATAGCGGGTAAATAGCGTAAAAATTCCAAATCGGGAGGAAAAAGCAATGGCGCGCAATGAGGCCGTTTTTCAACAAAAGCTGGCGGAGCTGAAAACTCATGCGCAAAATGACGCGCCCCAAAATATTCGCTCAGCCTTTGCCTCGGATAAAAACCGTTTTACCGCCTTTTCCCGCTCTTTTAATGATTTATTATTTGATTTTTCCAAATGCGCGGTCAATGCCCGTAGTTTGCAGCTGCTGACAGAGCTGGCGCAAGCCGCCGGGGTAGAAGAGCGGCGCAATGCCATGTTTGCCGGCGAGCCTATTAACAGCACTGAAAACCGCGCCGTGCTGCACGTGGCTTTGCGCGCGCCGGAAACAGCGCCTTTTGCCATTAACGGGCGCAAAATCATGCCGGAAATTTATGCCGTTCTGGATAGAATGGCCAAATTTGCCGATGCGCTTCGCTCCGGCCAGTTAAGCAGTGAAACAGGGCGGAAATTTACCGATATTGTCAATATCGGCATTGGTGGCTCAGACCTCGGCCCGGCTATGGCGACAGCCGCTCTCGCTCCTTATCATAACGGGCCGAAAACGCATTTTGTCTCTAATATTGACGGCGCGCATATTGCCGATACGCTTAACGGCCTTAACCCCGAAACCTGCTTTTTTATTATCGCCTCCAAAACCTTCACTACCAAAGAAACCATGACCAATGCCCTGTTTGCCCGCCAATGGCTGGCAGCCAAATTGGGAGAAAAGGCCGTGGCCAAACATTTCGCCGCCCTTTCTACGGCGACAGATAAAGTGGCGGATTTCGGCATTAACCCCGCTTATGTTTTCGGCTTCTGGAACTGGGTCGGCGGTCGCTATTCTGTCTGGTCTTCTATCGGGCTTTCTGTCATGCTGGCTGTCGGGCCGCAGCGCTTTCGCGAATTTTTGGCCGGCGCCTGTAAAATGGACGAACATTTTCGCCACACAGAAATAAAAAATAATATTCCCATGCTGCTGGGCCTGCTCGGTTTCTGGCATCGTATTATTTGCGGCTGGTCGAGCCGCGCCGTGCTGCCTTATGAACAGCGGCTGGCGCGGCTGCCCGCTTATTTGCAACAGCTGGATATGGAATCCAACGGCAAGCATATCACCCTGCAGGGAGAAGAGGTAACAATGCCGACAGGCCCTGTTGTCTGGGGTGAGCCGGGAACAAATGGCCAACATGCTTTTTTCCAGCTTTTGCATCAGGGCACTGATATTGTGCCGATAGAATTTATTGCTTTTGTCAACGGGCATGAGCCGCATTTGCGCCGCCAGCATGATATTTTGCTCAGCAATTGTCTGGCGCAGAGCGAGGCTTTGGTCAGCGGCCGCAGCACAAAAGAGGCTGCTGCCGGCTTGGCAGCAAGCGGCATGAGCGCAATTCAGGCGCAAAAGCTGGCGCCGCATAAAAGCTTTGCCGGCAATCGCCCCAGCCTTACCATTATGCAAAATTTGCTGACCCCCTTTGCCTTGGGGCGCCTGCTTGCTCTTTATGAGCACCGCGTCTTTGTTGAAGGCGCATTGATGAATATTAATTCTTTTGACCAATGGGGGGTAGAATTGGGGAAAGAGCTGGCCACAGCGTTATTGCCGCTGGTGGAAGATCAGAAAAAGGCAGGAATCGGCGCACAAAGCCATCTTTCTTCTACGCTTGGCCTTGTCGACCATATTCACCGCTTTAAAAATTAAAGGCCGGGAGCAAGGGCCGCTACCTTGCAAAATTAACCTAAACGCCGGCAAGGCGAAAAAATGATTTAGGCAAAAATTGAAAAGGAGCAACAAGTTTAAGAGAAATATACAGCTTTGCTATGCAATATTGATTCTTCCATAAGAATAAGCTAAAAGAATTACAGATACTCAAGATAAACCAATCCTGAATTAAAAGGGGATATGGGGTTTGTTTTCAGCGCCGATACTATGGCAATCTTTATATTTGCGCTCTATAATGTGCCTAATCCGATTTGATAAAAAGCCCGGCTTTGGCGGCAAAAAATCGGCCTTGGCCGGTTGCGCGCAAAATATCTCAATAGTGCTAGAGCCCATGTTTTTGCCGCTGCCCGCTTTTGTGCCAATCTGCCGCCGGTCACATGTTTTCGCACCCTATCGCCGCTTTTGGCAAAAGGAGCAGCGATAAAATGCACGTTATGACCGGCAAAAAGGCTGCAATTTGCCATGCAAAAACCCGCCGCACAAATAAAAACTGCCTTGGCGGCAATACCGGCAATACACATATATCCAGAAAAATGCGGCGTCTTTTTGCGCCTTTATCGACGGCAGTGCGGAGCAAGTCTTTGCGATGCCCCGCACTGCCGGCTCCCTCTCCCGTTAAATAAGGAGAGCTTTCGCCACCCGCGGGCGCAAGGCCCACAGCCGGCGACAGAAAAAGAGATGCGGGCGGTTCGACTCTGTGGGGGGTAAGTCGGAAGAAAGCCGAACCGGCGAAAGTAATAGGAGACCTACTTTCGGAGGCTTTCATTTATCCCCTCCCGCATCGGGCGAAGCACAAGGGGGGAGTGCCTCGCTTTGGTGAAACCTGTTTGCGAATCGCCGCCTGCTTGTCAGGCAGCACTTAGCTTATAAACCACATTTAGATTTCCATGTAAAGTCTAAATGTAATTTGGAGTATTTTTTTGATACATAAAGCGGTAAAACCCAAAACAGAGCTGGCTATGCGCCTGTGTGAAGCCAGGCTCGCCCTTGGTTTTGGGCAACGCAAGCAATTTGCATTACATCTTGGTGTCTACCCCGGCACATTGGGCAAATATGAAATCGGCCTTAGTGAGCCGCAAGCTTCTTTTCTCGCTCTTTACAAAACAATATGCGGCATTTCGCTTGATTGGCTGCTGACCGGAGAAGGCAGCATGTTTGACAAAAGCGGCCCCAAAAGCCCGCCTCTGGCCGAACCGGATATTAATACTGCCTATTTGCAAAAAGCTGTTCATATTGTGGAAAAGGCTTTGGTAGATAGCCAACTTGCCGCCGGAAAAAAAGCCGAACTGATAAAACTTGTTTACGCCATGCTAAAAGCGGGAAAAGAGACAGAACCAATAGGCCGCCTTATTGATATTTTGCGCGCTGATTGATTTTTTATCAATATGCAACAGTAAGGAAGACCCGCGGGCTCATAGAACGGCAAAATGTTGCGGCCTGACCGCATTTTCTGATTAGCTATGCCGGCAAGAAATATGTGCGTGCCAAGCGGAGCGGGTTGCAGCGAGGTCGGTTGCCTGAATTATATGGACAAGGGCGCCTTGGATTTATGCCGGCTTTTTGGCCCGCAGCATTATTGCCTTAAAGAAAGCCGCCCTTTTGCGAGCGGCTTAAAAGCGGCGTTAACACTGGCCAGACAGTGCGGCACAAGGAGTGCTGCACCGCATAAAGAGCAACCTAATGCCGGTGCTCTTCACCCTGAATATGCGCTTCCAGAAACCACAGGTTTTTATCCAGCGTGCGCGAGGCAGCGGTTAAAATATCGGCGGCATCGGCATCACCGGCTTCCGCCGTTTCATCAACATATTTACGCACCAGATTTGCCGCTTCGCCGTAAGCATTGATTAAAGCGTCAATATGATCTTCCACCGTGTAAATATCAGTAGGATAAGGCTTGAGCACTGTGGCTTCAGCCACAGTCTGTGTTGTGCCATAGGCCGTGCCGCCTAGCTGCGCCACACGCTCGGCAATTTCGTCCGCATGCTCATCAAGCGTATCGCGAAAACCGTCCAGCATTTCATGAACGGCAATAAAGCGCGAACCTTTAACATTCCAGTGCGCCTGCTTGACAATAAGCGCCAGGTCAATAGTCGCGGCCAGGGCCTTATTCATCATATCAATAACAGCTTTTTTACTGTTGGAAGGAATATTATTTTGTGTTTTGAACAATTGCGACATAGAAAACTCCTCTTGACTGAAATCGCCGAGCACCTTGCAGACACCGCAGCCCAACAAAACAGGCTGCCCCGCCGGCCGGCACCTGCCTGCTGCACCTTTGATATAAGGCTTTTTCGTGCTGTTTGCAAAGGGTCGCAGCCAAATTCTTTACAATTTCCGGCCAAAAAAGCGCCGGCGCTTGCAGCAAAGCTACTCTTTATGATAAAAGAAACGCAAATTAAGGGGGAAGCACGGCAAGCTCCCAATTGATAATCTGGCAAAAGGCGTTTTATGCTGGTTCTGGCTCTCGATACTGCATCTGTTTTCTGTTCTGCCGCTTTGGCGGAAAACGGTCATATTATTGCCGCGCGTCAGGATAATATCGGCACCGGCCATGCCGAACATTTATTGCAGCAAATTGCCGCTCTTATGCACAAAGCAGAGAAAAATTTTACCCAAATAGACCGTATCGGCGTTAATATCGGCCCGGGTTCTTTTACCGGCCTGCGCATTGGCGTGGCAGCAGCACGCGCTTTGGCGCTGGCGCTGGCAAAACCTGCTATCGGCATTAGCGCTTTTGCCGCATTGCGGGCGCAGGCTTTGGCCGGCCGCGGGCATAAAACTGCGCCTGCTGTTTATGTGGTGCTGCAAGCGCCGCAAAACGGCCTTTACTGGCAATATTTTGCCGCTAATGGTGAAAGCTCTGCCCCGCAAAGCGGCACGGCAGAAGATATAGCCGCCTTTATCCAGCACAAACCGGCAGATGAGGCACAGCAAACCGGCCAAGCGCAGGCAAGCCTGCTTATTGGCAGCGGCGCTGCCGGTCTGGCCGGTTTGCTGCCGCCGCAACAGGCTGCCCGCCTGCACATTGCCGGACAGGAGCCAACGGCCAATATTGCCTTTTTTGCGGCAGCAGCGGCAGAGTTGCCGGCAAAAGCCATAGCACCAGTGCCGCTTTATATGCGCGCCCCGGTTGGCATAACCGCGCAAGGCAGAACTGCCGGCAGTGGAAAAAAGCCGGTTTCAGGCACAATACCAAAATAAAAAAGGCGGCCCGGCGTGAGATATTTACCCTTTTTGCGCCGTCCGGCCCTGATTGTGCCGCTGCAGCAGGAAGATGCGCCGGCGCTGCACCATTTGCATGAACAGGCTTTTTATCATAGCTGGGGCGCTGCGGCTTTTCAAAATTTTTTGAATGATCCGCAAATTATCGGTTTCGGCACACAAATTGCCGGCGAAAAGCGGCGCTTTAGCGGTTTTATTCTGGCAAGATCTGTTTGCGGTGAAGCTGAAATTTTAACCTTTGCTGTCGCCAGAGATTATCGCCGTCTCGGGCTTGGCCGGGCTTTGCTGGAGCATTTATTGCGTTTTTTATATCAAGAGCGGGCAGAAGCACTATTTCTGGAGGCAGATGAGCAAAACGCCCCTGCTTTGGCGCTTTACCGCGCTCTGGGCTTTCAGGAGGCCGGACGGCGCAAGGCCTATTATAACAGCGCCCCCGCAGCCGCAGCAAAGGCAGAAAAAACAGCCGACACATTGCCGGGCGGCGATAATATCAAGCGTTCAGACGCTATTCTGTTTGAATACAGGCTGAAACAGCCTGTTGCTGCTCTTCCCAAAACCAGTAAAAAACGGTAAAAGCACTTTATGATCGATAAAAATATCACAACACCCCCGGCGGCGCGCAAATTTTTTATCAAAACTTATGGTTGTCAGATGAATGTTTATGACAGCATGCGCATGAGCGATAATCTGAGCAACGCCGGTTATGTGCCGACAGAAAAAGCAGAAGAAGCTGACCTTATTCTGCTCAATACCTGCCATATCCGCGAAAAAGCCGATGAAAAGCTTTATTCCGACCTTGGCCGGCTGCGCCTATTGCAGGCAGAGCGGGCAAAAAACAATGCCGCCGCGCCGATAAAAATCGGCGTTGCCGGCTGTGTGGCACAGGCCGAGGGAGGAGAAATTCTTCGCCGCGTGCCTGCTGTAGATCTGGTTATCGGCCCGCAGACTTATCACCGCCTGCCGCAAATTTTAAGCCAAGTGGAAATGGGCGCCAAAATTGTCGAGACTGATTATGCGCTCGATGATAAATTTGATCATTTGCCGCTGCCGTCTGCAGCAGCAGTGCGGGCGCGCGGTGTCAGCGCTTTTTTAACTGTGCAGGAAGGCTGCGATAAATTTTGCACTTTTTGTGTCGTGCCTTATACGCGCGGGGCAGAAATTTCACGCCCGGTAGCGCAAATCATGCGCGAGGCTGAGCGGCTTATTGCCGGCGGCGTCAAGGAGCTCACGCTTTTAGGGCAAAATGTCAATGGCTGGCACGGACTGGGAGCAGACGGCACGGAATGGGATTTCAGCCGGCTATTATTCCATATGGCAAAGGAGCTGCCGGGGCTGCAGCGCCTGCGTTACACTACCAGCCACCCGCGCAATATGACAGACAGCCTGCTTGCCGCGCATCGTGACCTGACAGTGCTTATGCCCTATTTGCATTTGCCGGTGCAATCCGGCTCTGACCGAATATTAAAAGCCATGAATCGCCGCCATAAAGTCGATGATTATCGCCGACTGATAGAAGCCGTCCGCCGGGTTCGGCCGGATATTGCTCTTTCCGGTGATTTTATTGTCGGCTTTCCCGGGGAAGAAGAGCAGGATTTTGCCGAGACAATGAGACTGGTGGCCGATATTGGCTATGCCTCGGCCTATTCTTTCAAATATTCGCCGCGCGCCGGCACACCGGGCGCGATCTTAAGCGGGCAGGTGACTGAGAGCACAAAAACCGCAAGGCTGCAGCAGCTGCAAGATTTGTTAAGCGCCCAGCAAACAGCCTTTCTGCACAGCAAAATCGGCACAGTCACCGATATTTTGGTAGAAAAGCGCGGGCGGCATCAGGGGCAAATAATTGGCCGCTCACCGTGGCTGCTGCCGGTAGCAGTGCAAACCGGAGCTGAAATTGGCACAATAATAAAGGTAAAAATCGCCGCGGCTGAGCGTAACAGCCTGATTGCCGATGAAGCAGATAAAACGGCAAAAGCGGCGAAATTTGCCTGAATCTGCTGCTGTTTTGCCATTTTTTTGCCGGCATTTGCCATAAAATTATCGCCGGCCTATGGTTTTTGCCGGCAGATTTCGTATATTTTAGGGAAGAGAAAAATTATAAGGGCGCAGCCTGTTTTATCTCTCAAGCCTGTTGCCTGAAAAGCAGGCGCATTGCGGCATAATTTGGCTAAGCGGTATATGGAAGAAAAAAGCTCAGCAGATTTATTGCAACATTCCTTTATTTTTGCCGATAATCATGAGGCGCGGCTGGTTTGCGGCATATGTGATGAAAATCTCGCAATTATTGAGCAGCGACTGCAGGTAAGATTTCACCGGCGCGGCAATGAATTGCAGCTTGCCGGCGCGGGTGAAAGCCGGCAACAGGCGCAAAAAGTATTAACCCGCCTTTATCGGCTGGTAAAGGCCGGCACTGTGCCCGACCGGGCAGAAACAGCAGGGGCGCTGGCGATTATCGCCGCTCCGGCTGCCTCGGCCTCATTATCGCGCCCGCCCCTGCCGCATCAATCGGAAAAAGGAGCCGCCATGCCCGCAAAAATCCGCTCTGTCATTACAGCCGCGCCGGTGAGCGCCAAAGCGCCGGAAGCTTTTGCCCATATTGCCACGCGCCAAAAAATTATTTATGCGCGCACGCCGGTGCAAAATGCCTATATTGCCGCCATGCAAAAAGCGCAGCTTGTTTTCGGCCTTGGCCCCGCCGGCACGGGCAAAACTTATCTGGCAGTTGCTTATGCCGCCTCATTGCTGGAAAACGGTCTGGTGGAGCGCATTATTTTATCGCGCCCGGCCGTGGAAGCAGGAGAAAGGCTGGGCTTTTTGCCGGGTGATATGAAAGATAAGGTAGACCCCTATTTGCGCCCGCTTTATGACGCGCTTTATGATATAATGCCAAGTGAGAAAGTGGAGCGCGCTTTGGCGCGGGATAATATTGAAATTGCCCCACTCGCTTTTATGCGCGGGCGCACTTTGGCGCATGCCGCCATTATTCTGGACGAAGCACAAAACACCACGCCAATGCAGATGAAAATGCTGCTGACAAGGCTGGGAGAAGGCTCGCATATGGTGATAAACGGCGATCCCAGCCAGATAGATTTGCCCGCCGGCCAGCAATCAGGCCTGCTTGATGCGGCAAATTTGCTGGGCAATATTGATAATATTGCGCTTATCCGCTTTTCCGATCATGATGTGGTGCGCCACCCGCTGGTAGCCGCCATTATTCGCGCTTATGCGCAAAAAACAGCCATAAGGCCGGAGCCGGAATTGGGCCGCCGGCATGAAGCCGAGCCTGACAGGCAGCAAAAACGCGATAAAGAACAGGCGCTTTAGTCAAAGCCGCGATATTATGGCAAAAATCACCATTGATATGAGCATTGAAGCCGGTAATTGGGGTAAAGCGCGGCCTTTGCGCCGCCTGGCCGAGCATGTGGTTGCAGCTTTGTTTGCACTGCCTTATTTGCGCGGCAGCACCAGCGAATTAAGCCTGGTTTTTACCGATAATGCTCATATACGCGCTGTTAATGCGCAATGGCGACAGCAGGATAAAACGACAAATGTGCTATCTTTCCCCGCTTTTCTCATAAAAGCGGGAGAAAAGCCGCAAATTATGCTGGGCGATGTGATTTTGGCCTATGAAACAGTAAAAGCAGAAGCAGAGCTGGAAAACAAGCCGCTTAATAACCATATCAGCCATTTGTTGCTGCATGGCTGCCTGCATCTTCTGGGCTATGATCATGAAACAGCAGAAGAAGCCGCAATTATGGAAAATCTGGAAAGAAAGATTTTGGCAGACCTTGCCATTGACGATCCTTATGCCGAAGTTTTATAAAATCAATGAGAAGGCTGCCTGCCGGCAGACTGTGCGCAGCGCCTTAAAGCGGAGTTTGATTTAAAATTATCATGAATAATATACTGCATAATCGGGGGCGGAAAAAGCATAAGCAAAACCGGGAAACCGGCACAGCAGGGGATAAAGGCAGCACCGGGGCTGAAAAGCCGCCGGCGCCCCGCCGCCGCGCGCCGGAGCCGGCACCTGCCTCTCACAGCCGACAAGTGCCGGGAGAAGAACCCGCTATAGCGGCGCAGCCGGAAAGACGCTCGCTGTTAAAAGGCCTGTTCGGCTTTTTGGGCAATCATCAGGATAATAATTTTGAACAGGCAGAAACAGGCGATGAATTTGCCGCATCTTCACCGCCAGGGTGGACAGTGCAGGAAAAACGCATGCTGGCCAATATTGCCGAGCTGCATGGCGCGCGCGTGGCTGATATTATGATTCCCCGTGCCGATATTGAAGCGCTGGAGCTGAATAAAAGCCTGGGCGAAGCTTTGCAGCTATTTGAGCAATCAGGACATTCCCGTCTGCCGGTTTATGCCGAAACACTTGATGATCCGCGCGGTATGATTCACATTCGCGATTTGCTGAATTATATCACCCGGGTCGGCTTTGGCCGGGCAGAAGCCGATAAGGGAGAAGCGGGCAGCGACAAAAATTTTGCCGCGCTCAATTTAAACATGCCAATAAGCCGGCTGGATATTATTCGCGATGTTTTATTTGTCCCCGCCTCACAACCGGCCGGGCGACTTTTGGCACGCATGCAGGCCAGCCGCACCCAAATGGCGCTGGTTATTGACGAGCATGGCGGCACAGACGGGCTGGTGTCAATGGAAGATATTGTCGAGCTGATTGTCGGCGATATTGAAGATGAGCATGATGAAGCAGAGGCCGATATTGTCAAGGAGGAGCAAAATAGCTGGATTATTGACGCCGCGGCCGAGCTGGAAGAATTGCAGGATAAATTGGGCATGGATTTTGCCGGTAATGCCTTGGCGCAAGAGATTGATACTATTGGCGGCCTGATTGTCACTGCGCTGGATCGTATCCCTGCCCGCGGCGAAAAAGTGGAAATTATGCCCGATTATATCTTCCAGATATTGGACGCAGATAGAAGGCGTATCAAGCGTATCCGCCTGATACGCCGTGAGCCGCAGGCTGAAAACCTGCCCTCTCACAGCTAAATCCGGCAGAGAGTTGCTATGCGGCCATCTGAAACGGGCAATGCTGCTCACTATTCTTTGCTGAAAATCCAGTGGAGAATTGCTACGCAGGCCGCCAGGTGGCTGCCCAAAATGATGAGAAAAGCGCGCTATGTTGAAAAGCAGCTCCGATTTTTTGCCCCAGGCGGCATTATGCGGCTTTTACCGGAAATTATCGCGGCTTAAAGGCGCCCGGCGGCAAGGCGCAGCTTTTCTCCTTGGCGCTTTGGCGGCGGCGGCACTGCCGCCTTTTTATCTTATTCCGCTGTGTTTTATCAGCTTTTCTGCTTTTGTGCTGCTGTTAGATGCGCTTGCCGGCAAGGCGCCCGGACAGCCCGGTCACAGCGGACGCAAATTGCGCCTGGCAGCGGCGACCGGCTGGTTTTTCGGCTTTGGCTATTTTACCGCCGGCTTGTGGTGGCTGGCGAATGCCATGACCGTGGATATGCGTCAGTTCGGCTGGGCTATTCCCTTTGCCGTTTTTGGCCTGCCTGCTTTTTTGGCCTGTTATTATGCGCTGGCAGGTTTTCTTGCCATGCTGTTCTGGCGCCGGGGCTTGACCCGCATAGCGGCTTTAAGCCTTGCCTTTGCCCTGGCGGAATATTTGCGCGGCCTGTTATTTACCGGCTTTCCGTGGAATGCCATTGGCTATACTGCTATGCCCTGCCCGGTTTTAATGCAGCTTGATGCCCTTATCGGCCTTAACAGCATGAATGCGCTGGCGGTTTTTATTTACAGCCTGCCTGCTTTGGCCCTCACCGGCTCCCCTTTTAACAAAAGCGGCAGCGCCAGACTGGGCTTAAGCCTGTGCCTGGTGCTGATAATTGCCGATACGGGCTTTGGCGCCTGGCGGCTGGCTGGGGCTTCAGCCCCGTCCGAGACAATAAATCTGCGCCTGCGGCTGGTGCAGCCTTCTATCCCGCAAGAGGAGAAACAGGACGCCGCAGTGCGGACGGCAAATTTTGCCAAATTGCTGCATTTAAGCAGTGCCGCGCCGAAAAATGGCGGCAGGCGGCCCGATCTGATTATCTGGCCGGAAACGGCAGTGCCCTATTTGCTGGATTATAATCAGGCCGCGCTGGCGCAAATAAGCCGCAATCTACAGCCGGGGCAGTTGCTGCTGGTCGGCGCCGTGCGGGTGGAAGAACAAAAACAGACAAAGACAATAGCCGCCAATAATGGCGGCGCTGAACCCGGCGAAACAACAACCGCGAGCAATGATACGGAAAATAGTGACAACCCGGCCGGCCGCTACCGCTTTTATAATGCCATGCTGCTGATTAATTCTTCCGGCCGGATTATTGCTCATGCCGATAAAGTGCATCTTGTGCCCTTTGGCGAATATTTGCCGCTGCACGGTCTGGCGCGCTATTTTAACCTGCAGGCGCTGGCCGGAGCGGCCGGCCCCTATAGTGCCGCCGACACGCGCCGGTCTATTACTTTGCCGGATAATATTTCTATTTTGCCGCTCATCTGTTATGAAGCCATATTCCCGCAGGAAAGCCGCCTGAATGGCAGCAAAAAGGCTGAATTTATTGTCAATATTACCAATGATGCCTGGTTCGGCAATACGCCGGGGCCGCGCCAGCATTTGGCGCAAGCAAGGCTGCGGGCGGTAGAGCAGAAAAGGCCGCTTATCCGCGTGGCCAATAGCGGCATTTCTGCCTATATTGATGCTTATGGCCGCCGGCGCGCCGCCTTGCCGCTGGGCCAGAGCGATTTTCTTGATATTGATATGCCCCTGCCCAAACCGGCAAAACATTAAGGGCTGTTTTTCCATTTATCCGGCCGGGCACCGGGCGGCGAGGTGCGCAATATTAGCAGAATCTCCAGGAAAAATAAAAAGTCGGAGGAATGCAATAGGCCTTCTTCCGACTTAGCTAATCAGAAAATGCGGTCAAGCCGCAACTAAAATAAAAACCGCATTTGAATAATATTCAAATGATATTCCTTTACAGCTATTCTTTTCTCCGTATTTGTATAACAAAAGGGAAGAATAACCAAGCTTCATAGGCCGATAGACTTAAATGCAACTTGGAGAACCCCAGCGTTAAAGCAATTAGCGCCATAAGCATAATCACAATGACAACAAATATTGGCGCATTTCGCATTTTCCAACTTCCTTTCTACCAACCTAAAACAATCTTTAAAATAAAAACCCGTTTTAGGGTGGCATGGACAGCAGTATCATAAAAGGAGCACCATTGCAAATGAACAAAGTGTCGCAGGGAAAAAGGCTGCGGCTTGACCGCGTTTTCTGATTAGCTACAATTTATATGCTTTTACGCCGTTCGTGTCGGCAGTTGCGGTTTGGCCGTATTTTCTGATTAGCTATGTCTTCTCCTTTTAGCGCTTGCCCTTGTTTGTCAATAATCAAAATCAGATTTCACATCACACGCCGGCCCTGAGGCAGAACAACTGATATATAAGGCAATAATTGCCTGTATTCGCATGTCTCTTAACGCGCTTCTCCATTTTGAATAAGCTATCGATTGCCGTATCTGTTTCACAAAAAATATAAATTACGGCAAGGCGAAACACTCTGCGAGCGTGACAGACATGCTTCAGCAGCAGCGTTTGTATTTATTATGGATTTTGATGTTTTCAGGCGAGGCCAGGAGGCGCCTCTCACCCCTAATCAATCAATGGGCTAAAGAGCTGCCTTGCTCTGGCAGCGGATTGTTTGCACTTGTGGCAAATCAGACATAGACAGCCGGACACGGTAAGGCAAAACGCCATAGTTCAACACCCCAAGCGCGAGGGGCCGCATTCCGGCATTCTGGAAGCAGCAAAGCAAAACGCCATGCCTGAACACAGTCTGAATGATGAAATGGAACAAATGTCGACCGCGGAAACAGAGCTATTTTCTCTTTTTATTCCGCAGCAAAGTTTGGCTGAAAAAAGCGAGCAGCGCCTCCTGCTGCTCAGGTGAACTGCACTGCCACAATTTGATCAGTCTGTCTTTCTTTAAATCAGCTAGGTCACTCTTTTCCGGCAGCACTATATCACAATCGAGGGCAGAGAGAGCCCCGCCAAAAAACATTTTTATTTTTTCATATTCATCGGCCCTTATTACCCGCGTCTCCTGCCCCGGCGCAGTATTAAGCATACGCGTGACCTGCAACGGTGTCAGCCCCAAAAAATCAGCCAGTTTTTTCCGTGACCCCCTACCCATGGCATCAAGATTCTGCCTTATACGCGTCCGTATATCTTCCCGTAAATTCATTCCCCCTATCTTCATTATATTCCAGGAGAAAAAAATAGCGAAGATAGATATTTTTTATTACAAAAAAACTATTTATATCTCTATCTGCAACCATAGGTAGAAAGATAAAAGCATGCAATTTACTAAAAATTTATGTGTATACCGCATAGGGCAGATTATTTTTGCACTAACCCGGCTTTATACTCGTGTCTCTACTTGTTTTTTACCCCTTAAATCAGCTAAAATTTATTTGGCAGCGGCTTTAACCGGCAGGCCGGACACAAAAATTTTGAAGATAAGGATTTATTTATCTATTTATATAAATATCTGCTCATAATTGCCGAGCCAATAGGCTTTAAAGCCGCTAAAGGCTAGGTTTGCCGAGAAGAATCCTCATAAAAAGGTGCCAAATGCTACAACAAAACGCAGACAGAAGCAGAACGAAATTTGCAATTTACCTATTATGCCCTTAAATGGAAAGTTAAGCTGCTCTCTTTTAAAGTGGAATGATTCCCCCGAATAAACAGTTTTAAAAGCCAAATTTTCATGAGTAAAATCAAAAAACAACCCGACCCTATCGATATTTATGTCGGCGGTCGCATTCGCCTGCAACGCAATTTAAAAAACATGACCCAGCAGCAATTAGGCGGGCAATTAGGGGTGACATTTCAGCAAATCCAGAAATATGAAAAAGGAACAAACCGTGTCGGCGCCAGCCGGCTGCAGGCGATTTCTGAAATATTGGAAGCGCCGGTTTCCTTCTTCTTTTCCGATCCCGAAGAAGACGGGATTTTTACAATGGGGAAAGAAGGCTTTGCCGAAGAAGGGGCTCCCCCGCCAAGCTGGCAATGCTCCCCGGCGGAAGGAGCGCAGCTTATCCGCGCTTTTACCCGGATACAAGATCCGCAAGTGCGCCGCAAAATTATCGATTTGACCAAAGCTCTGGCAGGCTGTGCCTGAAGCAGACAATAGCCGGAGGCTTGAGCGCCGGCACAAAGCCTGAGCTGCCGGAGAGCAAATAGAGAGCCGGACACAGCTCTCACCGCTGCGGGCTTGCAAGCTGCACGGCTTTGCTTTAAATATTGCGGCCGATAAATTGCATGATTAAGGAAAAATTGTGTTGCACCGGGATTATCTTTTTACCAGCGAATCAGTGGCGGAAGGCCACCCGGATAAACTTTGCGACCGGATTTCCGATGAAATTGTCGATATGATTTACCGCGAGGCGCGTAAGGCACAGCGCCGCAGCGGTTTCGACCTTGGTTCTGTGCGTGTAGCCTGTGAGGTTTTGGCCACTACTAACCGCGTTATTATTGCCGGCGAAGCCCGCCTGCCCGCAAGCCTGCTGAAAAAAGACAAAAACGGCGCCCTTATTATAGATAAAGCCGGCAAGCCGCAAATTGTGCCGCGCAAATTCCGCCTGGCAGTGCGGCGCGCTATTAAAAATATCGGCTATAATCAGGACGGCTTTCACTGGCAAAAAGCGCGTATTGATGTATTGCTGCATTCACAATCAGATGATATTGCCCAAGGGGTTGATAAAGACGGCGCCGGCGATCAGGGTATTATGTTTGGCTATGCCTGTAATGAGACCCCGGCTTTAATGCCCGCCCCCATTTATTATGCCCATAAAATTTTGGCAATGCTGGCCGCAGCCCGCCATAGGGAGGAAGGTGAGGCTGCATTTTTGGGGCCAGATGCCAAAAGCCAGGTCACTGTGCGTTATAAAAACGGCCGGCCTTTTGAAATTTCTTCCCTTGTGCTTTCTACCCAGCATTTAATTGAAAATTGGGATTCTGCCAAAGTGCGGCAGGTGGTGGAGCCTTATATTCGTCAGGCCGTGGCAGGGCTGAAAATTGCCGAAGACTGCCAGTGGTATATTAACCCGACCGGCAAATTTGTAACCGGTGGGCCGGACGGCGATGCCGGCCTGACCGGGCGCAAAATTATTGTCGACACTTATGGCGGCGCGGCGGCGCATGGCGGCGGCGCCTTTTCCGGCAAAGATCCGACAAAAGTTGACCGCTCGGCAGCTTATGCGGCGCGTTATCTGGCCAAAAATATTGTCGCCGCCGGGCTGGCTGAGCGCTGCACTATTCAGCTTTCTTATGCTATCGGCATTGCCCGGCCTTTATCTCTTTATGTTAATCTGCACGGCACCGGCAAAAATACTGTTACGGAAAAACAGCTGGAGGACATTATCCCTCGTTTGATGGATTTAACCCCGCGTGGTATTCGCAGCCATTTGACGCTGGACAAACCGATTTATGCCAAAACCGCCGCTTATGGCCATTTTGGCCGCGAGCCGGGGCGGGACGGTTCTTTTTCGTGGGAAAAAATAAATCTTGTCAAGCAATTAAAGGCTGCTTTGCCGCAAAATTCTACCGCTCATGACAAGCAATAAGCAAAGACCGGCGCCGGCCGCGGCTAATAGCCGGAACCCAGCCGGATCAACAGCAGCGCCCGCAAGGCAAGGCGCTTTTTTTGGCCGGCGCAAAGGCCGGCCGCTGCGGGAGCAACAGCGAGAACTGTTTGCGGCTTTGCTGCCTTTATTGCAGCTGGATTTAAGCCGCCCTGCCCCGCGCGATTTGCGCGACTTATTTGCTGCGCGCCCCGCCTCCCCAACCAGGCGCGACTTATTTGCCGCGCGCTTGTCACCTGCCAACCCAGGCGCTTTATTTACCGCCCCGGCGGCGATTGCCGGCAAAGTAGAAAATGTGCGGCTGGAAATCGGCTTTGGCGGCGGTGAGCATTTATTGCATGAGGCAGGGCGCCGGCCGACAAGCGGTTTTATCGGCATTGAGCCATTTGTCAACGGCATGGCAAAAATGCTGACGGCACTGGCTGCAGCACCGCAAAAAGCGGCCAATATCCGCCTTTATCATGATGACGCGCTGCAAATACTGAATTGGTTGCCCGATAACAGCCTGGCCGGCATTGATATTTTTTACCCCGATCCGTGGCCGAAGAAAAAACACTGGAAACGCCGTTTTATCAATGCCGGGACTCTTGAGCATTTTGCCCGCTTGCTGCAAAGCGGCGGTATTTTGCGTTTTGCCTCTGATATAGACAGCTATATTAACCAGATTTTGCAACTTATGCGCGGCCATAAGGCTTTTTCATGGCAGGCAGAAACAGCAAAAAACTGGCAAAACCCTTATGAAGCCTGGCCCGGCACGCGCTATGAGGCCAAAGCCCGGCAGGCGGGGCGCCGACCCGCTTATCTCACTTTTATTCGCCTCTAATGGCCGCAGACGCATTCTTTTATCGCCCTTTTGTCATCTGCCCTGCCCGGCACTGCAATCAGGCGCGGTTCAGGCCGCCTTTGCCTGCTATCACCAAGACTATGCTTGCATTTTGCCCCAAACAGTTCTATATTGGGTGAAATTCTTGGTTGGACAGGCAAGAGTGGGTTTCAAAGCCCGCTCTTTTTTGTTAATAAAGGCAGCGCAACACAGGTTTTTTATAGTGGCAACACAGCATAATCAGCAGCAAACAGAGGCAAATTCTTTTGCCGATGAGCCGTTTTTGCAGCCGCCGGCAGGGGTGGAGGCGCGTATTATTGCCCTTATTGCTCCGGTTTGCGCGCAGGCCGGTTTCCGCCTTGTGCGCGTGCGTCTGCTTGGCCTTAACGGCCTGACTCTGCAAATCATGGCCGAGCGCGGTGACGGCACAATGACGGTTGAAGATTGTGAGCAATTAAGCCGCGATATTTCGCCGCTGCTTGATGCAGAAAATGTGATTGACCAATATTATAATCTGGAAATTTCTTCCCCCGGTATTGACCGGCCGCTCATGCGCAAATCCGATTTTGCTGTCTGGTGCGGCCATTTGGCAAAAATTGCCATGCAGAATCCGGTTGCAGGGCAGAAGAAATTTCGCGGCATAATTATGGCAGCAGAAGATGATTATCTCACTTTGCGCTATGAGGCCAAGGAAGCCGGCGAGGTCACAATAAACCTGCCTTTTGCCGATATTGCCGAGGCTAATCTGGTGCTGACAGAGGCACTTATCCGCACTGTCCTGCAGCAAGGCAAGCAAAAAAAGCGTGGCAATCAGGCGCAGGCAGATAATTGAGAGTATAAGTTACAATCGGTTGGGCGGATCTGCAAGAGCAGCCGCTATTATCGGGCTGAGATTAAGTAAATTTGAGGAGAATGCTGATGACTGTGAGTGCAAACAGGCTTGAGCTTTTGCAAATTGCAGATGCAGTTGCGCGGGAAAAATCGATTAATCGCGAGGTTGTTCTCGCCGCTATGGCCGATGCCATTCAAAAGGCGGCGCGCTCCCGTTATGGGCAGGAAACCAATATTCGGGCGCAGATAAATGCCAAAACCGGCGATATTAAATTGCAGCGCCTGCTTGAAGTGGTGGAAAGTGTCGAATTTCCCGATAGTCAGATTGCACTGGCAGAGGCCAAGGCGCTGAAGGCTGATGCCGAAATCGGTGATTTTTTGACTGAAGCTTTGCCGCCAATGGATTATGGCCGGATTGCCGCGCAATCAGCCAAGCAGGTTATTGTGCAAAAAGTGCGGGAAGCCGAGCGCGACCAGCAATATGAAGAATATAAAGATCGTTTGGGCGAAATTGTCTCCGGCACAGTCAAACGGGTGGAATATGGCAATGTTATTGTCGATGTCGGCCGCGGTGAAGGCATTATTCGCCGTGATGAATTGCTGCCGCATGAGGCCTTCCGCAATGGCGATCGCGTGCGCGCTTATCTTTATGATGTGCGGCGCGAGCAAAGAGGGCCGCAAATTTTCCTCTCACGCTCTCACCCGCAATTTATGGCAAAATTATTCACTATGGAAGTGCCGGAAATTTATGACGGCATTATTGAGATAAAATCTGTCGCGCGTGACCCCGGCTCCCGCGCCAAAATTGCCGTTGTCTCACGCGATGCTTCCATTGACCCGGTGGGGGCCTGTGTCGGTATGCGCGGCAGCCGCGTGCAGGCTGTTGTTGCCGAATTGCAAGGGGAAAAAGTGGATATTATCCCATGGTCGCCAGATGCTGCCAGTTTTATTGTCAATGCGCTGCAGCCGGCAGAAGTGGCTAAAGTCGTGCTTGACGAAGAAGCAACGCGGATTGAGGTTGTCGTCCCTGAAAGCCAGCTAAGCCTGGCTATTGGCCGGCGCGGGCAAAATGTGCGCCTGGCTTCACAGCTGACCGGCTGGGATATTGATATTATGACGGAAACGGAAGAATCCGAACGCCGTCAGAAAGAATTTGCCGATCGCTCAAAATTGTTTATGGACGCTCTTGATGCCGATGAAATGGTGGCGCAGGTTCTGGCTTCCGAAGGTTTTGCCTCTATTGAGGAAATAGCTTATATTGAGCCGGAGGAAATTGCCGCTATTGAAGGCTTTGATGCCGATACGGCAGCAGAAATCCAGGCGCGGGCGCGCGATTATATTGAGCAGGTCGAGAAAAAGCATGATGAAAAGCGCCGGCAACTGGGTGTGGCCGATGCGCTGCGCGAGCTGCCCGGCATGACAACGGCCATGATGGTGGCCATTGGTGAAGACGATGTTAAAACTATTGAAGATTTTGCCGGTTATGCGGCTGATGATCTGGTCGGCTGGCGTGAGCGCAAAGGGGCAAAAGGTGTTAAGGGTGAAATTATTGATCATAAAGGTATTTTCAGTAATTTTGATGTCAGCCGTCAGGAAGCCGAGCAAATGATTTTGGCCGCGCGGGTCATGGCCGGCTGGATTGATGAAACGGCAATGCCTGCATCAATCAATGCGGCCGAGGAAGAAGCAAATCTGGCGGCCGCAGAGGCGGAGACAGAGGCCGCTCATAATAGCGAGGCAGAAAAAGCGCCAAGTGAGACGAAAACCGGCGCGCAAGCGGCAGATAAACATAATGCCTGATTTTCTGAACAATTTGAACCGGCAGGGCGGCAGGCGCTTTATGCCGGAATCCCGCGCCGATTCAGGCAGCTGGAGCGGTTAGATTAAGGCTTAAGGCATAAAGGCGAATCTGGTGGAAACAGTGTCTCACGGCGGCAAAAAGGCGCAGCGCCTGAAAGAAAGACGCTGCATTATTTCGCGCCAGACAGCAGCGGCAGAAAATATGCTGCGTTTTGTTGCCGGCCCGCAAGGCATGCTTGTCGCCGATATTAAAGGCAATTTGCCGGGGCGCGGCGCCTGGATTCTGGCGCGCCGCAATGTGGTGGAAGAGGCAGTTAAACGCCGGGCTTTTGCCCATGCTTTGCAAGCAGCGGTGCAAACGCCGCCCGATCTGGCGGGACAAGTGGATAAATTGCTGCTACGCGCTGCTTTGGCGAATCTCTCCTTGGCACGGCGCAGCGGTGCCGTTATAACAGGGGCGGAAAAAGTGAATGCGGTTATCCGCTCCGGTCGCGCCGCTTTATTGCTGCATGCTGTTGAAGCGGCGGCAGACAGCCGGCGCAAGCTCGCCCAGGCTGTCCGCGCGGCGGCAGGCCAGGGCAGCAACACGGAAGACTCCGCTGAAAAAGGGCAAGGACACATCAAAACCTTGTCCCCTTTCACTGCAGAAGAATTGCGGCTAGCCTTTGGCGGGCAGAATGTGATACATATCGCTGTCACCAAAGATAGAGGCGCGGCAGGTTTTATCAAGGCGATATCGCGGCTTATTGCCTATCGTGAGGCGGCCTGAGCGGCAGGCAGAAGCATTGTCAAGCAAAATAGCCAGGACAAATTTCGGCCGGCGGATAATGGCCGATCGCAGCAAATGTGAAAAAGCGGAATTAAAAATTGCGGAAAATATGGCATAAGCCATGATAGGGAAGCGGAATGACCGATAAAGAGACTGAAGATAATACACAGCAGAAAAAAATATTGACGCTCAAGCGCAGTGTTGAACACAGCACGGTCAAGCAAAATTTCAGCCACGGCCGCAGCAAGGCTGTTGTGGTGGAAACGAAACGCCGCAAAATTACTCGCCCGGGTGAAAAGCCTGAAACCTTGTTTGCCGGCAGGTCAGGCCAGGCAGCAAAATCAACGGCAATAATTGCCAAACCGCATGTGGCTGTGCGGGCAAAACCGGCAAAAACCGGTGATGAAACAGCCGGCGGCAGACAGACATTCAAGAGCGGCACTCTCTCTTCTACTGAAATGCAGGCACGGCGGCGAGCGCTGGAAGAAGCGAAAATCCGTTCAGATCAGGAGCAGATCCAGAGAGAGGAAGAAGCCAGGCGCCGCGCTATTATAGAAACGGAGCGGGCAAAAGAGCGACAGGAAAGGCTGAAACAGCAAACAGAAGCAGAAAGTGAGCTACTGCGCCGCAAACAGGAACGCGCCGATAAAAGCGGTAATATTACCGGTAGCCCGGGGAGTCGCGAGACAGCAATTCGGCCCGGCGGCGGTAACGGGCGGGCCGGCGGCAGACCGGCGGCGGGGGAAATTGCCGCAGCTCAGCCGGATAGCACCCCATTGCCTGAAAAAACACGCCGTTCCGCTTATGGGCATCATATTCGCTCTAAAAATGACGATGATGAGGGTAATGGGGCCGGCGTGCGCCGCACTGCTGCGGCCAAGCCCGAAATGCGTCGTCCTTCGCCGGTTAAGGGCGCAGAAGAGCGCCGCCGCGGCAAGCTGACTCTGACTACTGTGCTTAATGATGATGGTGAGGCTATACGCGGCCGTTCCATGGCGGCTATGCGCCGCCGGCAGGAAAAATTCAGACGCGCGCAAATGGAAATCCCGCGGGAAAAAATTGCCCGCGAGGTTATTGTGCCGGAAACTATCACTCTTCAGGAACTGGCGCAGCGTATGGCCGAGCGCTCGGTTGATGTTATCAAATTCCTGATGAAACAGGGGCAAATGATGAAGCCCGGTGATGTCATTGACGGCGATATGGCGCAGCTGATTACTGAAGAATTCGGCCATACAGTAAAACGCGTGGCGGAATCTGATGTGGAAACGGGGATTTTTGACATTCCCGATAATGCAAGCAAAATGCAGCCGCGCGCGCCGGTTGTAACTGTTATGGGGCATGTCGATCACGGCAAAACTTCATTGCTGGACGCTTTGCGCCGCGCCAATGTGGTTTCCGGCGAGGCCGGCGGCATAACCCAGCATATTGGCGCCTATCAGGTAGAGCGTGACAGCCATAAAATCACCTTTATTGACACGCCCGGCCATGCCGCTTTTACCGCCATGCGCGCCCGCGGCGCCCAGGCGACTGATATTGCCGTGCTGGTTGTAGCGGCTGATGACAGTGTTATGCCGCAGACAATAGAATCGATCAACCATGCCAAAGCGGCTAATGTGCCGATCATTGTGGCAATTAACAAAATCGACAAACCGGCGGCTGATCCGCAAAAAGTGCGGACAGAATTGCTGCAGCACGGTGTTTTTGTTGAAAGTATGGGCGGTGAAGTGCTGGAAGTTGAGGTTTCGGCCAAAACCGGGCAAAACCTGGATAAATTGCTGGAAGCTTTATTGCTGCAGGCTGAAATGCTGAATTTGCAGGCCGAGGCAGACCGTTCTGCCGAAGGTGTGGTGATTGAAGCCAAGCTGGATCGCGGCCGCGGCCCGGTAGCGACAGTGCTGGTGCAAAAAGGCACATTGCGCCCCGGCACAATTATTGTCGCCGGTGATGAATGGGGGCGCGTGCGCGCTTTAATCAATGAGCATGGTGACCATATGAAGGAAGCCGGCCCTTCTACTCCGGCCGAAATTCTGGGTATGCAGGGCACGCCGCAGGCGGGTGACCGTTTCGCCATTGTCGCCAATGAAGCCAAAGCGCGTGAAATATCGGAATATCGGCAACGCCTGTCGCATGAAAAAGCAATAGCGCGGGCGGCAGGTTCGCGCGGCTCGCTGGAGCAAATGATGAATCGCCTGCAAAGCGATGGCGCCAAGGAATTTCCGCTGCTTATCAAGGCTGATGTGCAAGGCTCGGCTGAAGCTATTATTACCTCGCTGGAAAAATTGGGCAATGAGGAGGTGCGCGCCCGCATTATCCATGCCGGCGCCGGCGGCATAACTGAAAGCGATGTGGCGCTGGCTACGGCTTCTGACGCAGCGATTATCGGCTTTAATGTCCGCGCCAATCCGCAAGCGCGAGAGGCCGCGGCCAATCAGGGCATAGAAATCCGCTATTATAATATTATTTACGATCTGGTTGATGATGTTAAAGCCGCTATGTCTGGCATGTTGTCGCCGGAGCGGCGAGAAACCTTTATCGGCAATGCCGAAATATTGGAAGTGTTTGATATTTCCAAAATCGGCAAAGTGGCGGGCTGCCGCGTGACCGAGGGCAAGGTGGAACGCGGCGCCGGAGTGCGCCTTATTCGTGATAATGTGGTTATTCATGAAGGCAAGTTGAAAACACTGAAGCGCTTTAAAGATGAAGTGGCGGAAGTGCCGGCCGGACAGGAATGCGGCATGGCTTTTGAAAATTATACTGATATGCGCGCCGGTGATGTGATTGAAGCCTTTCGCGTTGAGCATATTAACCGTTCGCTTTGAAGTTTTAACCGAGCCGGCGCCTTGTTTTGCCGCTTGACCGGCCGGTTGGGGCTGTTTTGTGTCGCCCCGGCGGTAAAACGGCGGCAGACAGAGCAGCCGGGGCGATTTCTGCCGCTGCGGAACGGCCCGGCGATGGCTTCAAGCTCCCGGCGGCGGCTTTAGCCGCTAAATGGCTGAAGCAGCGGCCCGGGTCGCGGCGCGCTGCCGCTTCAGGCAGCGGCCTTGCGGCAAGTTTTTCGGCGCCCATCAGGCAATTTGTCCGGGCTTGAACAGGATCAGGTAAACAGAGACGATAATGAAACAGCATAAAGAGCCGTCACAAAGGCAATTGCGCATGGGAGAAGAAATCCGCCATGCTCTGGCCTTACTCCTGCAAAGAGGAGATTTGCGCGACCCTTTATTGGCCAGGGCAATGATTTCCGTTGCCGAAGTGCGCATGTCGCCGGATTTAAAGCTGGCGACCTGTTTTATTGCGCCGCTGGATTCGACTAATCCTCATGCTCCCGCACGGGTAGATATTATCGCGGCGTTAAACCGCCGGGCAAAATATATTCGCGGCCAAATAGCCGGCACCCTGCGCGGGTTGAAATATATGCCGGAATTCCGCTTCCTTGCCGATACAAGTTTTGACAATTTTGCCAAAATTGATGCTTTGCTGCGCTCACCGGAAGTCGCGCGCGATTTACAGCGCAATCATGATGATGAAGACGCTTGAAGCAGCTGTAAAAAACCCCAAAAGTGCCCTTCCCTCCCAGTCCAATATCCGCTCAGAGCTAGGTATGAAATGAAAAAATTCCTTATATCGCTCCCCTTGCTATTTGTTCTCTTCATTTCTGCCCCTGCTTTGGCAGGAATCAGCATGAGCTGCGATATAGGTGATATAAATATCAGCGGCGGCGACATTAAGTTTGAAAATGGGCAATTCAACGCAACAGGTTCTTTTTCTATTATTTTTCACGGAAAAGACAGTTTAAGCTATGGCTATTTCTCGGATAGCAGTAGTTCTTCTGGTTCACCGTATCTTGCATGGACTTGGGACGGAACACATAAAAATATTTTAAAAACAGATTTTGGCGATATTGTTTTAACGCCTGCTGCAGGGGCTCCGCGCATGGATATTGAATTTCCTGAGCCGGATTATTATGAAAATGGCAAAAAGGTTATCAATCATAATGAGCGCATGAAAGAGCAAGGCTGTATCCAGCAATAAATAATACAAAATCAGGTTATATAAGTATGGCACGACAAGCGCGAAAAAAAGGCCGCCCGGTGGCAGGCTGGGTTATTCTGGACAAGCCGAAAGGCATGGGTTCTACCGAGGCTGTGGCCAAAGTGAAATGGCTCTATAATGCCGACAAAGCCGGCCATGCCGGCACTTTGGACCCGCTGGCTTCCGGCCTGTTGCCGATAGCGCTGGGCGAGGCCACCAAAACCGTGCCTTATGTGATGGAAGGCACCAAAGTCTATCGCTTTACCGTAGCCTGGGGGGAAGAGCGCGCCACTGATGATCTGGAAGGCGAAGTTACCCATAAATCCGACAAGCGGCCGAGTGAGGCCGATATTCTGGCGCTGCTGCCCAAATATACCGGCATTATTCTGCAGACGCCGCCGCAATTTTCGGCGATAAAAATCGGCGGTGAGCGCGCTTATGATATTGCCCGCAATGGCGAGGCCGTGGTCCTTCCGCCGCGCGAGGTGGAAATTGATGTGCTGGATTTAATGGAAATCACTGAGAGTGGCCATGCCGTATTTGAAGTGGAATGCGGCAAAGGCACTTATGTGCGCTCACTGGCGCGTGATATGGGGCGCGATATGGGCTGCTACGGCCATGTTGTCAATCTGCGCCGCATTGAGGTGGCACCCTTTGCGCAGGAAGATTTTATCACTATCGAGGCTTTGGAACAGGCTTCGCCGCGGGCGCGGGCGCAGCAGCGGCTGGAAGCCGAGGCGACGCAACAGCAGGCGGAAGCTTTAACGGCCAATCCGGCTGCGACAGCGGAGCCGGAACAGGCGGTGGAAGCCGCAAAAACAGGCCGCAAAAACCGGGCTGAGCGGCCGCGCTTATCGGCGCTCGATCTGCAGCAGCTGGATTTTGCGGAACTGGACGCTTTGCTGATAGAAACCGGCGCAGCGCTGGAATGCCTGTCACAATATCCCATAGCGGAAGCGCAGGCGGCGCGGGTGCGCAGCGGCAATCCGATTATTCTGCGCGGTCAGGCCATACCGACCGAAGAGGAAGAGGCCTGCGTCACCCATAATGGCAGAATATTGGCGCTGGGCGCCATTGAACAGGGCAGTTTCCACCCCAAACGCGTCTTCACCGCCTGATTGGCAGATTAATTCGCCATAATTATAGCACGCCCCCTGCCCGTCTTTTAATCTGTTCTTTCACTTAAGAAAAATCATAGGCTGTTTTATTGGTTTTGGGCAAGAGGCAGGAGATTTTCGCCATTTGTAATATAAGAAAATCGCCGAAATAAGAAATCGGAAGAATGCAACAAACATTCTTCCGATTCACCTAAATCAGAAAACGCGGTCAAACCGCAACTAGCACACATTTCCTTTTTAGCTAAAATAAAGCTATTCTTTATTATTATCAAGTGGTTGGATAGAAAAATGTAAATTTATATCTAAATTCATACGTGTAATAATATACAAAACTATGAGAAATATAATTAGCCAATACGATAGGTCTAATAAAAAAGAAACCGGTAGGCTCAATATAAAAGTTGCGCTACTTTTTTTCATCTTTTTTATTAAAAATTGCATTATGGCGCCCTCGTAATAATTTTCATATTATTCTCTAGCACATATATTCCTTATGTGTATTCGTTCAAGCGGTGCCCTAAGAATAAGCAATAAAAAAGCGGCTCCCAGAGGAACCGCTTTAAAGCTCTGCCTTTATTGAACACCGCGAAGAGCATTCGGTTTTATTTGGTGCCATCAGGCTTGTTAACAACCCGACCGCATTTTCTGATTAGCTATGTTCCCTTTCTACAGCGCCCACTTTTGCCTGTCAATAAATAAAATCAGCTCTTGCGCTTTTATTCTCGCCTTTATAAAAATTACCAATCTGCTTTGTCTGGAGTTTTGTCATGGCGCGCATTTCCGATTATAAAAATACTGTTTTTGCTTTTGATATTGGCACAAATTCCCTCGGCTGGTGCGTATTGAGCGGAGAAAGAGATGCTGACGGCCTGTTAATCCCCAATCGCATTATTGATATTGGTGTGCGCATTTTCTCGGACGGGCGCGATCCGCAATCCGGCGCTTCTCTTGCCGTGGCGAGACGGGAAGCGCGTGGGGCACGGCGTATGCGTGACCGTTATCTTAAACGCCGGCAGCAATTGCTTAATCGCCTGACCGAATATGGGTTAATGCCGGCTGATGAAGCGGCGCGCAAGGCGCTATTGCGTGAAACTTCCGACCGACAGCAAAATACTACCGGCAGTGACATAGAAAAAACCGACCCTTATAATTTGCGCGCCCGGGCGCTGACGGAAAAACTGCCGCTGCATTATTTGGGGCGCGCTCTCTTCCACCTTAACCAGCGGCGCGGCTTTAAATCCAACCGCAAGACTGACCGCAGGGATAATGATAAAGGCAAAATCGCCATAGGGGTGGAAGAATTGCAGGCGCAATTGCATTTGAGCAAAGCCCCTACCCTTGGCGCCTGGCTGGCGCAGCGTTATAATCAAGGCAAAGTCGTCCGCATTCGTCAAGACTCTGAGGCTTTTACCGGTGACAAACAGGAAAATTATCTCTTCTACCCGGAACGCTCTATGCTGGAAAAGGAATTTTACGAAATCTGGCAGAAGCAGCAGGAATTTTACCCTGATGCGTTGACAGAGGAACGGCAAGAGCAGCTTTTTGACGATATTTTTTATCAGCGACCGCTAAAAGAACCGAAAATCGGCAAATGCGCCTTTAATCCTGAGGAAGAGCGGCTGCCGAAGGCTCACCCGCTGTTTCAGGAATTTCGCCTTTATAAAGAAGTGAATGAGCTGACCATTGAAACAACCGGTAAAGCATCAGGGCAGAAACTGAGCAAAGAGCAGCGCGATACGCTGATAAGTCTTTTGCGGCCGCAAAAGAAAATGGCCTTTAGCGCTATTCGCAAAAACCTGAAATTACACGGCACGACTTTCAAGAAGGAAAAAAATGCTCGTGAAGGGCTGGCGGGCGATGAAATTTATGCCGAAATGGCGGATAAAAGCCGTTTTGGCAACCAATGGGCCGATTTCTCCCGCGAAAAGCAATGGGAGATTATCAAAAAGCTGCGCGATGAAGAAAATCCGGAAAAGCTGGATAAATGGCTAATAGAGCAATTCCCCAAGCTGACCAAGGAACAGCGGGATAAAATTGCCGATGCCAAATTGCCGGAAGGTTATGGCCGGTTGGGGCACACTGCTCTTGCGCATATGCTGGAAGAAATGAAAAATGGAACCATAACCAAAGAGGAGGTCGAAAAGCGTTTCGGGCGCAAAGCTGCAGAATATTGGCCTGAATTAAAAGGAACAGTTATCACGGAAGCAGACGCGGCAGCGCGCTGCGGCTATGACCATGCTTTACTAGGGCGCAAGCGCGAAGAGCTGGATACCCTGCCGAAATATCAGGCCGTGCCGAATGTGGCGCGCTCTATCCCGCCCGGAGAAGGCGGTAAAACAGTGGCCGAGAATGACCCGGATTATGACCGCATTATGGGGCGGATAACCAATCCGACGGTTCATATTGCCCTTAACCAGTTGCGCCGTGTCGTTAATGCGCTGATCAAAAAACACGGCAAACCGCAAGAAATGGCGGTAGAGCTGGCACGCGATTTGCAGCTTTCTGACGAAAAGAAGCGGGAAAAAAATAAAGAAATTGCTGATAATACCAAAGCAGCGATTCTCCGTTCGGAAAAACTAAAAGAGCAAGGCAAAGAAGATAATGGCTATAATCGTCAATTATTGAAATTATGGGAGGAGCTGAACGAAAACCCGCAAGATCGCTGCTGCCCTTATAGCGGTAAGCCGATTAACATTACCACGCTGCTTTCTTCCGCTGTCGATATTGACCATATTTTGCCGTTTTCCAGAACCCTGGACGACAGCAATGCCAATAAAATTGTCTGCCTGAAGGAATATAACCGGCAAAAGGCTAATTTTTCCCCGGCGGAAGCCGCGAATCGCCACGGCTGGAATTATGAAGCCATGCTGGCGCGGGTGCAGAACCTGCCTAAAACCAAGCGCTGGCGTTTTGCCAAAGATGCAATGGAGCGTTTTGAGCAAGAAGATAACTGGCTGGCGCGGCAATTAACCGACACCCAATATCTCAGCCGCCTGGCGCGTGAATATCTCTCTGCCCTTTACCCGGGGGAAGAGGCCGATAAGCACGGCGAATTGCGTATGCGCTATCATATCCGCACGATTCCCGGCAAATTGACCGAACTTTTCCGCCGCAATTGGGGCTTGAATGATATTCTGCATGACAGAACCGAGACTAATGATACCGCCAAGCCGAAAAATCGGCAAGATCATCGCCACCATGCCATAGATGCCGCAGTTATCGGCATTACCACCCGCTCGCAGTTACAGCGTATATCCACAGCTTCGGGGCAAATGGAAGCGCGGGATCTAGAGAATTTTGTCAAAAATTCCGTGCGCGATACGCCGCCCTGGCCGGATTTCCGGCGGGATTTGCAGGCGGCGATCGACACTATTATTGTCAGCCACAAGGCAGATCACGGCACTTTGCCGAAAGCAAAGGACAATAAAGCCGGCAAAGGCAAAACCGTGGCCAAATTGATGAAAGAAACCGCCTATGGCCTGCCGGTTGACGATAAAGGCGAGCGGCTGAAAGATGAAAAAGGCAATGAACTGGTTGTCTGGCGGGTGTCGCTGCGTTCGCTCAAAGCCAAGGATCTGGACAATATTCGCGATCCGCATTTGGCCAATGCGTTGAAAGAACATATTTCCGCCGAGGCAGAAGAGCTAAAAGACGGCAAAGGGTTTGAGCAGGCTTTACTGAGCTTTGCCAAAACGCATAAACATTATAAAGGCATTCGCCATCTCCGCCTTATTGGCGCGCGCAATACGATTCCTGTCCGTAATGCTGCCGGCAAAGCCTATAAAGGTTATTGGAATGATGGCAATTATCGCTATGATGTCTGGCAGACTTTGGACGGCAAATGGAAACAGGAAGTTATTTCCATGTATGACGCCCATCAGCCCTCTTATCGCTCTCCTTTTCATCAGGCGAATCCGACAGCTAAAAAAGTGCTCAGCCTGCAGCAAAATGATATGGTAGCCTATAATGATCCGGAGACCGGCAGGCGCATTATTGCCCGTGTGGTGAAATTTGACCAAGCGGGTTCTATTTATCTGGCTCCACATAATGAAGCCAATGTCGACAAGCGTAATAGCGACAAAAACGACCCCTTTAATTATTTGAAAAAAATGGCTAATCCCATGAAAGCTATTCAGCTGCGACAAATCCGGATTGATGAAATTGGTCAGATTTTTGACCCGCAGCAACCGAGCAATACTTAAACTTTCAGCTTGCGGCTATTATGGCCGCCGGCCTGTTTTCGGGCAAGCATTTACCTGCCACGTGTTTGTTTTCTTTTTACCGCCTTCACGCCTAATCGACGTGAAGGCGTTTTTGTTAACCACTATATAATTTTTTTATCCTTTAAATAAGGCTGGAGAAAGTGGACATTTACCTTCTCTGCCTAGTGATAAATAGAGTTGATAATGTGTATCTATGGATAGAATTGTTGATATAGCCACTGACGGCTTGCATCTTGGTGTTTACCGCGGTTTTCTGACGGTTGCCAAAGACAGGGAGGAAGTGGGGCGTATTGCCCTTGATGATATAGGCGCACTTATTGCCCATGCCCATGGCCTTAGCTGGTCGCATAATGTTTTTATCCGCCTGGCCGAAAATAAGGTGCCGGTCGTTTTATGCGCCCAGAATCATGCCCCCATTGCGATAATCTGGCCGTTGGAAGGCCATTATCATCAGGCCAAGCGCATGCAGGCGCAGGCGGAAGCTCCCCTGCCCCTGAAAAAGCAGCTTTGGAAGCAAATTGTCACTGCCAAAGTCACGATGCAGGCCCGGCTTATTGAAGCGCTGGACAAAACAACTAAAAGTCAAAGCCATAAATCCCTTACCATGCTGGCGCGCCGGGTGCGTTCCGGCGATTCACAGAATATAGAGGCGCAAGCGGCGCGCAAATATTGGCCGCTTTTGTTCGGTAGTGATTTTCGCCGCGACAGAAATGGCGATAGCACGAATAGCCTGCTCAATTACGGTTATACAATTTTGCGTTCTATCGTCTCACGCGCTTTATGCGCTTCTGGTCTGCACCCGACTTTAGGCCTGTTTCATTCCAATAATTACAATGCCTTTGCCCTGGCTGACGATATGATGGAGCCTTTTCGCCCTTATGTCGATGCTATTGTGCATAATTTGGTTAAGGCGGGAAAAACCGAAGTCAATACTGAGACAAAACAGATACTTACCTCGCTTTCTACTTTTGATTTAGAAGGAACGGAGGGCGTCTCTCCACTTTTTATGCATATTAACCGTTTTACCCATTCTCTGGCGACCAGTTTTGACACCGGCCAGGCTAAACTCACTTTCCCGGTTTTGCCAAGCAATAGCGAATTGCGTCATCTCGGCCTTGAAAGCATCGAAGCCGCCACCCTGCCGGAGAATAATGACAGAGACGAAACCGGCGCAATGGCGGCAACCGGCACAATGATGGAATAGCCCATGGCAGCCTATCTTAAACGCGCAACCTCAGAACCCAGACATTTAAGCGGATACAGAATTATGTGGATATTAGTCACTTTTGATCTTCCGGTAGAAACGAAAAAACAACGCCATAATGCGACAAAATTCCGGCAGAAACTGCTTGATATTGGCTTTGAAATGAGTCAGCTTTCCAATTATATGCGATTCTGCAATGGCAAAGAGCAGTTTGAGTCTTATATCAAAAAGATTGAGGCATTTTTGCCGGAAAAGGGCCATGTCTATGTTTTTCAGTTTACCGACCGACAATATGAAAATATTATCCGCTTTTCCGATCAATCGCGCCAGGCCGCGCAGAGAAATCCGAATCAGTTGGCGCTATTTTAGCCTTTTCCGGCTTTTTTATGAAAAAAAGCCTTGGATAAATTATTGCAAAAACAACAACTTACCCAAGGCAGAGTATAGCTAATCAGAAAATGCGGTCAAGCCGCAGCATTAAGCTTATGCTTGTATTACAGCGGCATAGTATAGCTAATCAGAAAATGCGGTCAAGCCGCAGCAGGCCCCCCCCCAACCCCGGCAATAGCAAGAGTATAGCTAATCAGAAAATGCGGTCAAGCCGCAGCATCAACGCTTAGCCCCAACAATTCCAAATAAGTATAGCTAATCAGAAAATGCGGTCAAGCCGCAGCTCAGTGATGCCAAACGCCAAAGTGAGCGAAAGTATAGCTAATCAGAAAATGCGGTCAACCCGCAGCACTTCTCATGTTAGTAAATTCATCTGTTGTAGTATAGCTAATCAGAAAATGCGGTCAAGCCGCAGCTCTTAAGAGGTCAACATATGCGGGGTAGAGAGTATAGCTAATCAGAAAATGCGGTCAAGCCGCAGCGTCGGAGATATTACGCACTAATCCTTCGGAAGTATAGCTAATCAGAAAATGCGGTCAAGCCGCAGCTGGCACGCTGGCAGGAATATGCAGAGAACGAGTATAGCTAATCAGAAAATGCGGTCAAGCCGCAGCACACTATATTCAGAAATGCTTTCTTTTGAAAGTATAGCTAATCAGAAAATGCGGTCAAGCCGCAGCAGGCGTTCCGCAGAGACAAACTGGATTGGGAGTATAGCTAATCAGAAAATGCGGTCAAGCCGCAGCTATTACTTGTGCTTTCACCTTGTTGGGTTGAGTATAGCTAATCAGAAAATGCGGTCAAGCCGCAGCTATTTTTTCAAATCGCATTATGCCCTTGTCAGTATAGCTAATCAGAAAATGCGGTCAAGCCGCAGCAGTGGGAAGGACGGTTGCCCTTCCCGGCGAAGTATAGCTAATCAGAAAATGCGGTCAAGCCGCAGCTGCCGGTAATGCCTGATGCAATTGTAGCTAAGTATAGCTAATCAGAAAATGCGGTCAAGCCGCAGCTCTCATGCACAGGCTTTATCCTGAAGGCGGAGTATAGCTAATCAGAAAATGCGGTCAAGCCGCAGCATCCGCCGTTATTTAAAACGGCACATCACTAGTATAGCTAATCAGAAAATGCGGTCAAGCCGCAGCTGGGGGTCGCCATTACCGCCCTCTCTTTGAAGTATAGCTAATCAGAAAATGCGGTCAAGCCGCAGCCAAATCCACCGGCTACAGCGCCGGCCACAGAGTATAGCTAATCAGAAAATGCGGTCAAGCCGCAGCATGTTGGCGTTGTGGGTATGGAAACCCTGCAGTATAGCTAATCAGAAAATGCGGTCAAGCCGCAGCCCCCGTAGGCTATTGCGGTTCCGTCATTATAGTATAGCTAATCAGAAAATGCGGTCAAGCCGCAGCTGGGAAGACTACACAGCCTTGAGGCGTCCGAGTATAGCTAATCAGAAAATGCGGTCAAGCCGCAGCCAACTATTGCGATAATCCGCAGCATTACGGGAGTATAGCTAATCAGAAAATGCGGTCAAGCCGCAGCCTATAGCAGCCGTAATTTCGCCAACTTCTTAGTATAGCTAATCAGAAAATGCGGTCAAGCCGCAGCCCGCCTATTTCCCAATATTCGGACAACGCCAGTATAGCTAATCAGAAAATGCGGTCAAGCCGCAGCTTGATACCCCGGACATAATAACTCCTGCTGAGTATAGCTAATCAGAAAATGCGGTCAAGCCGCAGCAAAAACACGATGAAATTCATTCGGGATGCTAGTATAGCTAATCAGAAAATGCGGTCAAGCCGCAGCCGCGATGCTCTTGTTGGCGGGGCCGGTTTCAGTATAGCTAATCAGAAAATGCGGTCAAGCCGCAGCAGACGGGATAGGTGATGCTGAAGCCCAGAAAGTATAGCTAATCAGAAAATGCGGTCAAGCCGCAGCTTACTCCCTCAATGACAGTGCCTCGCGAACAGTATAGCTAATCAGAAAATGCGGTCAAGCCGCAGCTCATATCATTGCCGTTATGCGCGCCTGCAAAGTATAGCTAATCAGAAAATGCGGTCAAGCCGCAGCTAGAAGCCTGTCCATACGCCCTGTGCGAAAAGTATAGCTAATCAGAAAATGCGGTCAAGCCGCAGCCAAAACCGACATCCGGCTATGCACATAGCAAGTATAGCTAATCAGAAAATGCGGTCAAGCCGCAGCAAAATCAATCAGCGGTTTCGTTGGTTGAAGAGTATAGCTAATCAGAAAATGCGGTCAAGCCGCAGCTACCCTATGCTTTGGAAATTGAAGGTAATTAGTATAGCTAATCAGAAAATGCGGTCAAGCCGCAGCCGGCCTTTGCCGCTTCCTCGGCTTCCTTGCAGTATAGCTAATCAGAAAATGCGGTCAAGCCGCAGCTGGCCGGGGAAAATATCGTCCAGCCCCATAAGTATAGCTAATCAGAAAATGCGGTCAAGCCGCAGCAGAAAATAACAAATTATAACACTCTTCGCGAGTATAGCTAATCAGAAAATGCGGTCAAGCCGCAGCTTAAATTAACTTGACAATTATGCGACAGCGAGTATAGCTAATCAGAAAATGCGGTCAAGCCGCAGCTAATACGTCAGTGCGCGGCGGTTCTCATCGAGTATAGCTAATCAGAAAATGCGGTCAAGCCGCAGCTAGTCGTGCCCGGGGCAATTTATGAAGAGCAGTATAGCTAATCAGAAAATGCGGTCAAGCCGCAGCCCGCCACACAATCATGGTATCAGCGTCATGAGTATAGCTAATCAGAAAATGCGGTCAAGCCGCAGCCGGCGGAAATTGACGAAAAAATTTCCGAAGAGTATAGCTAATCAGAAAATGCGGTCAAGCCGCAGCTATCTTGATGACGCCCCAAGTGGAATCAATAGTATAGCTAATCAGAAAATGCGGTCAAGCCGCAGCTGCTTGTCCGGTTTGGCTTTAATGCGGCCGAGTATAGCTAATCAGAAAATGCGGTCAAGCCGCAGCCGCCGATTGTGGCAGCAATAATCGCCACAAAGTATAGCTAATCAGAAAATGCGGTCAAGCCGCAGCGGGAGCACTACAGCATCTCCGTCTGACGAAAGTATAGCTAATCAGAAAATGCGGTCAAGCCGCAGCTCGCGGGCAACAGCCGATATATTGGCTCGGAGTATAGCTAATCAGAAAATGCGGTCAAGCCGCAGCCAGGCCAAGCAGCAGGCTGTGGGTATTTTGCAGTATAGCTAATCAGAAAATGCGGTCAAGCCGCAGCAAAAGCCTGCCTGCATGATAACCATGCAGGAGTATAGCTAATCAGAAAATGCGGTCAAGCCGCAGCACTTTTCTTTGCCGTTCCATCCCCTCTTTTAGTATAGCTAATCAGAAAATGCGGTCAAGCCGCAGCGCGTCTGCATAAAGGTCGGTGCCCACCCATAGTATAGCTAATCAGAAAATGCGGTCAAGCCGCAGCCAGAAGGAATATCAATCGTTTTCAACACCTAGTATAGCTAATCAGAAAATGCGGTCAAGCCGCAGCGCACCGGGACGGCCAGCGGCAAGAGCTCAAAGTATAGCTAATCAGAAAATGCGGTCAAGCCGCAGCTGGCGGCGGGCAAGACTGTTGCATGGCTAAAGTATAGCTAATCAGAAAATGCGGTCAAGCCGCAGCTGAACCCTTTGGCTATGGGCTTCGCGGCCGAGTATAGCTAATCAGAAAATGCGGTCAAGCCGCAGCTAAGGCATGACCTTGTAGAAGTGGTAGATAAGTATAGCTAATCAGAAAATGCGGTCAAGCCGCAGCTCGATGAGTATATAATAGAGACTGTTATCCAGTATAGCTAATCAGAAAATGCGGTCAAGCCGCAGCCTTCCTCTATGCCTGCCCTTCTGAGGCTGAAGTATAGCTAATCAGAAAATGCGGTCAAGCCGCAGCGGGGCAATGAGACTGTTCATACGGAGTATGAGTATAGCTAATCAGAAAATGCGGTCAAGCCGCAGCTTATTGGTGATATAACCGTCTTCCTCGATAAGTATAGCTAATCAGAAAATGCGGTCAAGCCGCAGCTTTTTTCGTTGCTTCCTTGCGTAGACTTTCAGTATAGCTAATCAGAAAATGCGGTCAAGCCGCAGCGCCATAGCAATCGAGCGTATTATTGATAATAGTATAGCTAATCAGAAAATGCGGTCAAGCCGCAGCCTGATTATTCTTCGATTCTGCTTGCAGGGTAGTATAGCTAATCAGAAAATGCGGTCAAGCCGCAGCGGGAAGACCGTTATTTTTATCGGAGATATTAGTATAGCTAATCAGAAAATGCGGTCAAGCCGCAGCAGAAAAGAAAGAAGGAATAAATATGGAAAAAGTATAGCTAATCAGAAAATGCGGTCAAGCCGCAGCAAAATTATACCATCATATAAAGCTAACTGGAGTATAGCTAATCAGAAAATGCGGTCAAGCCGCAGCAAGTTAGGTCGGCTAAATTTA
>Ga0153977_1000024_pt1 | contig 105534 bp, 80 predicted proteins | sample TSGA061MetaG_FD_104710 | JGI IMG/M metagenome (GOLD analysis project Ga0153977, IMG submission 104710) | Attine ant fungus gardens microbial communities from Georgia, USA - TSGA061 MetaG | ecosystem: Host-associated > Fungi > Mycelium > Unclassified | place: USA: Georgia, Yuchi Wildlife... | reverse complement strand
TTAATATCATAATAGCTATGAATAATCAGCTCTACCGGGACTTTTATCCTCTTGGTCACCAGCTCTTCATGCAGCAGCACGGCTTCCACATGATCCCAGTTTTCCGGTTCCGCCGCTTCTTTAGTATTGACGACAATCAGCAGGTCATAATCGGAATTATAGCCGCTTTTGCGGTCTATCACTTGTTTACCGCGGGCATAGGAACCAAACAGGATAATTTTTAAAATACGGCCGCGGCGCAAAGCCTGACTCGCTCTGGGCAGTTTTGCCGGCTGAAAATGCTCAAGCAGAAGGGTGACGACATAAACCAGCTCCCGCCGCCGGCGCGGCGGCAAATGCCTTAAACGCTCTTCCAGATCCGGCTGATAATCGCTCATATTATGGTTAAAGCATAATCGGCAAAAAACACAAGGCTTTTGCCGGGAGCAAGCCGGCTTATACAGAATTTATTCAGGCAGCGGCCGGTGGTTTCAGGCGCCGTTTTACCCTGTTGCCTCCGCCTGGGCGGTAAAAGGCGTGGATTTTTGCAGGCTTTTGTCAATAGAGCGGATAATTTCCGCCGCTGCCGGCGGCAATTTTTGTGTCAACCCGCTTTTGCCGAAATGTTTCTTATCTGTTTTGCCGGCGCCAGTGCCGGCAGCGATTGTGTTACTGACACCGGGAATCGGCTTGATTTTAATATTTTGATGGGCATAAAGCATCATTCTTTGCCATATCATGGCCGGCACAATGCCGCCGGTCATTTTGTTCATGGGGGAGAAATTATCATTGCCTATCCACACAGCAGCCGTATAATTGCCGGTAAAGCCGACAAACCAGGCATCGCGGTAATTTTGTGTTGTGCCGGTTTTGCCGCCGACCAGTGTCATTGGCAGGCGGGCGCGGCCGCCTGTCCCCCTTTGGGTGACTTGCACCAGCATATAATTCATATAAGTGGCGGCCTGCTCGCTCAGGACGCGGCGCATGGGCGGCGTATCACGGCTCCAATCCCAGATTCTTCGTCCTTCAGAGGAGGTAATCTGGGTAAAACCGTGGCGATTGCCGGCCATGCCGCCATTAGCAAACATGTTAAAGCCGGTTGCCTGATCCATCACCGTCATGCCGTCTGTGCCGAGCACCATGGTTTTATAGCCCGATATGGGAGATTCTATACCGATAGCTTTTAACAAAGCGACAATCTGTTTGGTGGAGCGGTGCAAATATTGATAGGTGAGGCGCACCGGCACCGTATTGAGCGATTTGATAAAAGCGGTTGTCAGGTCAACCGCGCCGGCATAGCTGCGGCCATAATTGCGCGGCTGCCAGCCGCCCCAGTTTATTGGTCCGTCAGTGACCACTGTGCGCGGTGTCAGGCCGTTTTCCATTGCCACGGCATAAACATAGGGCTTGAAGGAGGAGCCGGTCTGCCGCCGCGCCTGGGTGGCGCGGTTAAACTGGCTCATTGTATAATCGCGCCCGCCGACAATAGCGCGCACGGCGCCGTCTGTATCCAGAATAATGGCGGCAGCCTGAGAAGCGCGGAAAGATTTGCCATATTGCTGCAAATGATATTGGACAGATTCCTCTGCCGCTTTTTGCAAATCAATATCCAGAGTGGTGCGCACGGTTAAAACCCGCTCGGGAAAATTATCGCCCGCTTTGCGAATTTCATCAAAGGCCCAATCCAGAAAATAATCAGGGCTGTCTTCATATTTATAGCGGGTAATAATATTGGCCGGGTGGCTGCGGGCTTCCAGCACCTGGCCTTCGGTCAAAAAACCATTGGCCACCATATTGGAAAGCACAATATTGGCGCGCGCGCGTGCTGCCGGCAGGTTGACATGGGGCGCATATTTGCCCGGCGCCTTGAACAGGCCCGCCAGCATGGCAGCCTCTGCCAGTGAAATGGTGCGCACATCTTTGCCGAAATAAAATTGCGAGGCTGAAGCAATGCCGAATGTGCCGCCGCCCATATAAGCGCGATCCAGATAAAGCTGCAAAATGTCCTTTTTGCTCATATTGCATTCCAGCCACAGCGCCAGATAGGCTTCCTTTATTTTGCGTGAAAGCGTCCTCTCATTGCTTAAAAACAGGTTTTTGGCCAGCTGCTGGGTAAGGGTTGAGCCGCCCTGCACCGTGCTGTTTGCCTGCACATTATGGTTGAGCGCGCGTGACAGGCCATAAAAATCAATGCCCCAATGGTCAAAAAAACGGCGATCTTCCGTAGCTAAAACCGCTTTTATCAAATAATCGGGCATGGCTTCAATCGGCACTTCTTCTGAATGCAGGACACCGCGCTGGCCGATAAACCTGCCTTTATTATCAAGAAAGGTAACGCTTAAATTGCCTTTTGACTGCCAGTTGCTTTTGGTGACATCAAAAATCGCCAGGCCGATAAAGGAAAAAGCGGTCAGCCCCACAAGCCCCAGATTCAGGCCTTCGGAAAACCCGCCGGCAAACCATTGCGCGGCGCCATGCAGGTGAAAATGCTCGGTAAAAATAGAATAATTTTCCCACCAATCGCGCAGATAATTATTCAGGCGATAAAAACTGTTATTCAGCCGCGCAATAAAAGCCGCCCAATAAGGGTGGCGCAAAATCGGCCGTTTTTTGTGTTTTTGCCGGCGTTTTTGCTTTATCATCAGGCAATCCGATAGAAGTTTTGCCTGCCTTTATATAGAGCAGGTTTTTCCCCGCGCTATGCCGGTTGCCGGGCGGCTGCTGCCCGACGCCGTGCCGGCCGCTACAGGCTGCGTCTCTTCCCGCCGCGCGGAGAGAGCGGGCGCAAGACCGGGCGAAAAATGCCCCAAAAAGGTGAAATTTACCGTAAAAAGCACTATATTAAAATTCCGCCTCGCGATAATTGACGCGTTTTGCCAAAAAATGATAATAAATCCTGCAGAATTTAGCGCAAAATGCGTCTATAATCAGAACAAGGCTTGAGGCCTGACTGTCAGGGTTCCAGCTCATTTGGTAAATATGGCGGTGATGAGGATTTACATGATGAAGAAATATATTTTTGCTTTATGTGCGCCTTTTATCCTGGCTGCTGCTCCGGCTTTTGCCGATTGTCAGTCTATCGCACAAAAAACGGCAGAAAAACAAAATGGCAAGCTGGTCAGAGTCAGCCCGGCCAAGGATAAAGACGGCAAGGATATTTGTGTAGTGATTATTGCCGTTCCCAGCACACAGGGGGAAAAACCCCGCCGGGTAGAGCTGGCTGTGCCGTTGAATAAATAAGCAGGTTTTAGCGCCGGCCGCAAGCAGTTTGGCTCGGCAGGCCGGCAATTAAAGCTTGCCTCGCTCCGGCTTTTCTGCCACAAGGGCAGCATCGCATCGGCAGTGCCGGACGGTTTTCTTTAACTATATTTTCAGCGGAAATTTTTCATTAAATGGTAAAGGGGTTTCATCATAAAAACTGGCTTGCCGTGGCTGCGCTTATTATGCTTGTTACGGCCTGTGCACCCTTGCGCGGAGTTTTCTCGCATAAAAGCGGGGCCTCAATCGGCGGCATGGCTGTGCCGGATCAAAGCCTGCCGGGGCAGGAGGCCGGGCTTTTGAGCACAGCGGAAAAAAATCAGGCGGCGCAGGCAGAATATCAGGCACTGGAATATAAAAAAGTGGGCGAGGCCGTGCCTTGGGGCAAAGCGGGAGCGCGGGCTTCCGGCATTGTAACGCCCGGTCAGCCTTACCGTGTCGGCACACAAAATTGCCGCCAATATAGCCATGATTGGGTGATAAACGGGGTGCCGCATGGGACGCGGGGCAGTGCCTGCCGCAATGAAGACGGCAGCTGGACACCGCTAATTTAGCCCGGCAGCCGGGTGCTGCCTGTTTGGCTTTATGCCCGCTTCGGCGCAATTTTGCAGGGGTTATGAGGCGGGGCAGGCAGTGCCTTTGGCGCAGAGTGATAGCGGGGGCATTGTCGGCAGGTCAAACTGCGCCATTACTATAATTTTGCAAAGACTGTTTTGCCATGATTGTCATAAGTTTTGCCGCCGGCCTGGCCTTTATTGTCACTCTGCTGCTTATATTTGTGGCTGCCGGGCGGCTGTCTTTTGGCGCAAAGCCTGGTTTTGATGTTTCTGCCGCTTTATCTGATCGTGATATATTTCGCCGGCAGCTGGCTGAGCTGGAAAAAATGCGCGAGCAGGGCCTGTTAGATGAAGACAGTGCCGATGAAGCGCGGCTGGAGCTGGTGCGCCGTATTTTGGCGGCGGAAAGAGAAATGCCGGGTGGCGGCGATAGAGTGGCCGGCAATAAGCAGGCGCGGCGCGGGCGCGGTTTTCGTTTGTTTTTAAGCCTTGCTATAATTTTTGTCCCCATATTTAGCGCATTTGTTTATTATTTTCAGGGGCAGCCTGATGAGCCGGTGCACCCTTTTGCTGATTTTATGGCGCGCGACCCGGCCGGGCTGAGCTTGCCGGAGCATATTGTGCGGCTGGAGGCCTTAAGTGCCCGCGCCCCGCAAAATGACCAATATGCTGACAGGCTGGCTTCTCTCTATTTACAGGCGGGCAGATTTCAGGACGCCGCCAATACTTATAGCCATGCTATGGCCATAGGCGGTGATACAGCAGACAGGTTGCTGGGTTATGCTCTGGCCCTGACCGGGTTTGAAGACGGTGTTGTCGGCCAAGATGCCGAGGCCGCCTTTCGCAATGTGTTGCGGCTTGACCCGCAAAATCCGCAGGCCCAGCTGTTTTTGGCACGCGGCCTGATGCAGGGCGGCAAAAAGGCCGAGGCAATAGCATTATTGCAGGATTTTTGGCAAAAAACGCCGGCGGATTCCCCCTGGCGGCAAAATGTGCAGGCGGCGATTGCCGCGCTGGAAAGCGCGCAATCTGCGCCGGAGCCGGCTGCCTCTGGCGCCGGCGGCGCCAAAGCACCGCGCGGCAAGCTGGTGGCAGATCCGACAGCCGAGCAGCGCGCTTTTATTGCCGCCAATCTGGAGCGGCTGGAAGCAAGGCTAAAAGCCGCGCCGGGCGATTTGCAGGCTTGGACGATGCTGCTCAATGCTTATTTACTCCTGGGGCAGCGAGATAAAGCGCAGGCTGTCTTGCAGCGCGGGCTGGCGGCGCTGCCGCCGGCAGAGGCACAATCTTTGGCTGTTTATGCCCGGCAAAAGGGCCTGTCGACTCCGGAAAAATAATAGCTGAAAAGCTGCTTTAATTGTTGATAAACCATAAACCAAACGGATAATTATGCAAGCGCCGCAAACTTCCCTTAATCTGTATCTGAAACGGCGCCGCCAACGGCGCATTATGATTATTATAGCCGCTCTCTGTTTTATGGCGACTATTGTGGCGCTGATTTTTTATGCCTTGCAGGATAAAGCCGGTTTTTTCCGTATTCCTTCTGAAATTACGGCTGTGGACAAAATTTCGCACCGACTGCTGCGCCTTGGCGGCTATGTGGAAAACGGCTCAGTAAAGCGGGAGACAGGCGCCAATATCCGCTTTTATGTGACCGATTTTCATCATAAGCAGGAAGTGCGTTTTAACGGTATTTTGCCTGATTTGTTTCGCGAGGGGCAAGGTGTGATTGCTGAGGGTCGGTTTGAGGATAATGGCGTGTTTATTGCTGATCGTGTTTTGGCCAAGCATGATGAAAAATATGTGCCGAAAGATGTTGCCGATCGCATTAAAGCGGCGGAAGGCCGTGAGGCAAGCGACAGGCTGCCTGGCAATGCGGATATGCCGGATAAATAATAAAGCCGGATAAAATTGATGCGCCATACTCATTAAGGACAGGAATTGTGATTATTGAATTAGGGCATTTTTTATTGATTCTGGCCTTGGCTGTTAGCCTTTATCAGGCTGTTGTGCCGCTCATCGGCTGGTTTTACGGCGATATAGGCGCCATGCGGAGCGCGCGTTTCACCGCTATTATGGTTTTTGCGCTGGTGGCTTTGTCTTATGCCGCCTTGACTTATGCTTATGTGATTTCTGATTTTTCAGTGATGAATGTGGCGCAGAATTCGCATTCGGAAAAGCCGCTTTTTTTCAAAATTACCGGCGTTTGGGGCAATCATGAAGGCTCTATGCTGCTCTGGGTGTTGATTTTGACTTTTTTCAGCGCGCTTGTTGCGGTTTTCGGCAAAAATCTGCCGCTTAATCTGGCGGCTCTGGTGCTGATATGCCAAAGTTTTATCGCCAGCGCTTTTCTGGCTTTTATTCTGTTTACCTCCAATCCCTTTGCCCGCCTGGTGCCGCCGGCCTTGCAGGGGCGTGATTTAAATCCGGTTTTGCAAGATGTCGGCCTGGCCTTGCACCCGCCTATGCTCTATTTGGGCTATGTCGGTTTTTCTGTCTGTTTTTCTTTTGCCATTGCCGCGCTGCTTTGCGGGCGGGTAGATGCCGCTTTTGGCCGCTGGGTGCGTCCCTGGGCCTTATTATCATGGTTTTGCCTGACATGGGGCATTACTGCCGGCTCTTACTGGGCCTATTACGAACTGGGCTGGGGCGGCTACTGGTTTTGGGATCCGGTAGAAAATGCTTCGCTCATGCCCTGGCTTAGCGGCACGGCGCTGCTACATTCCGCTCTGGTGCTGGAAAAGCGCTCGGCGCTAAAAATCTGGACCGTGCTGCTGGCTATTATTACTTTTTCCTTTTCGCTGCTTGGCACTTTTCTTGTCCGCTCAGGTATTTTGACCTCAGTGCACAGTTTTGCCACGGATCCGGCGCGTGGTTTGGCCATTTTGGCCATTCTCGGCTTTTTTATCGGCTGTGCCTTGTTGCTGTTTGCCTTCCGCGCCCCTGCTATTAAAAATAGCGGCCTGTTCCGCCCTATATCGCGGGAGAGCGCGCTGATCCTTAATAATCTGTTTTTAATGACAGCGGCGGTTACAGTTTTGGCCGGCACGCTTTATCCATTATTGATTGAAAGCCTGACCGGAGAAAAAATTTCTGTCGGCGCGCCGTTTTTTAACCTGACTATCGGGGCGCTGTTTTTGCCCTTGCTGCTTATTGTGCCTTTGGGGCCGCTATTGGGGTGGAAACGCGGCGATATAGCCGCTGCGGCTGAGCGTTTATGGCTGGCTTTTGCTGCTGCTCTTGCCGCTTTTGTCCTGACGCTTTATCTCGACCATGGTAAAGCTATATTGGCGGCTGCCGGTATCGGCCTGGCTTTTTGGGCAATTTTCGGCGCGCTGACAGATTTGATAAGTAAAAGCGGCGGGTGGAAAACGCCTTTATCTGCTCGTGCCCGGCGGTTGAAAAACCTGCCTGCCGCCTTTTGGGGCGTGGCTTTTGCTCATATGGGGCTGGGGGTCTCTTTGTTTGGCATTATTGCTGTTGCCGGCTTTGAGCAGGAATATATCGGCAATATTGCTCCCGGTCAGGCAGTAGAGCTGGCCGGCAATAAAGTGGTTTTTGACGGCTATAAAAGCGAGAATCGCGATAATTTTCAGGAAAATCGTCTGTATTTTACTATTGAGCATCGGAGCAAAGTCCTTGGGCAGGTCACTGCTTCCCGGCGGTTTTTTCCCTCGCAAAATGCGCAGACAACAGAAACCGGGCTGTTTAATCGCGGCTTTTCCCAATATTATATTGCGCCGGGCGATTATAATAAAGACGGCAGCGCTGTTTTGCATATATGGTGGAAGCCGAATGTCTTATGTATTTGGCTGGGTGGTTTATTGATGATGATTGGCGCCATATTGTCACTGGCAGATCGGCGCTTACGTCGAGGCGCGCCGGCGGGAAAAATGGTAAAACCGGTTGCCGGGGCAAATCTGCCCGACCGGGTGGCGAGAGAGGCCTGATGGCAATAAAAATTATAGCAGTGGGCTTTCGGCTGTGTTGGGCTGCGGCCGTGATTGCCGCGCTGGTTTTGCCGGCCGCCGCGGTGCAGCCTGATGAAATTTTGCCTGATCCGCAGCTGGAAAGCCGTGCCCGCGCTTTGTCGGCGCAGTTGCGCTGCCTGGTTTGCCGCAATGAAACAATTGACGATAGCAATGCCTCTTTGGCGCGCGATTTGCGCCTTATTGTGCGCGAGCATTTGCAGGCCGGCGATACGGATCAGCAAATACTGGATTTTATGGTGGCGCGCTATGGCACTTATATTTTGCTGAAGCCGCCTTTCTGGAGCAGTGCCGTTTTTTTGTGGCTGTTTCCGCTTATTATAATATTATTGGCCGCCTTTTATCTGTTTTATGCGGTACGGGCGGCCAAAAAACGGGCACGACTTGCAATGGCCAAAGCGCCGCCGGCTCTGACAGCGGCAGAGGAGGCGCGTCTTGCCGATATTTTGGCCGAGGGTGATGATGAGCAGCCTCCGGCCGGTAAAAAATAGCGCAATACGGTGCGTGGCCAATAAAAAGCACTGAAGCGGCGCAAAAGGCGGCCTTTACCGCCCGGCCGGCGCCAAAACTGCCAAAAAGCCCGGAAAATGCCACTTCTTGCCCTTGGTTTCGCCGTTTTTTCTTTATAATTTCCACTCAGAAGAGAAAAACAAAAAGCTTCTCCCGGTTTTCTATGCCTGTAGCTTATGAATCGCAATCCGCTGTGCAATATATAATGGAGTGATTTTATGAAGATCATTATGTCGAAATATTCAGTAATACGCGTTGTGCCCCAATCGCGCCCCGCGCAGGCTCGTAATTTGGGCCGCCGGCTGGCATTGGCGCTCGGTTTTTCTACTGCTTTATCGGCAATGGCATTTGGCTTGCTTCCTGTGACCGGCGCGGCTCAGGCTGACCCGGTTTATGTCAAAGAGGCGCAAATACCCGGTTTTGCGGCGCTGGTGGCGGCGGTCAAGCCGGCAGTGGTTTCAGTGCAGGTAAAAAGTGACAAAAGCGAAGAAGAGGAAGAGGCCAGCGCTTTTTTTGGCGTGCCGGGTTTTGACCAACTGCCCGATGATCACCCGTTAAAGCGCTTTTTCCGCGATTTTCAGGAGCAGCGTAATTTCCGCTTTCATGATAAAGGGCAGAAGCCGCGTGAGCGCATAGTTTCATTAGGTTCCGGTTTTTTCTATTCGGCCGATGGCTATGTGGTAACCAATAATCATGTGGTGGATTCCGGCAATGTTTTTTCGGTCACGCTTGATGACGGCACCCAGCTTGACGCCAAATTGGTGGGCAAGGATCCCCGCACGGATTTGGCGGTTTTAAAAGTTAATGATAAAGGCCGGAAATTTACCTATGTCGGCTTTGCCGATGACAATAAAATGCAGATTGGTGACTGGGTTTTGGCGGTCGGCAACCCCTTTGGCCTGGGCGGCACGGTGACGGCCGGCATTATTTCTGCCCGCGGGCGCGATATTGGCGCCGGCGTTTATGATGATTTTATTCAGATTGATGCGGCAGTTAATCGCGGCAATTCCGGCGGGCCGACTTTTAACCTTAATGGTCAGGTTGTCGGTATCAATACGGCAATATTTTCTCCTTCCGGCGGTTCTGTCGGCATTGCCTTCGCTATTCCCGCCTCAACTGCCGAGCAGGTGGTGCGCCAGTTAATCGCCAAAGGCGCGGTGGAACGCGGTTGGCTGGGCGTGCAAATTCAGCCTGTGACCAAAGAAGTGGCGGAATCTGTCGGTCTGAACAAGGCAAAAGGGGCGCTGATTGCCGACCCGTTGGACGGCCCGGCCGCCAAAGCCGGGATAAAAGCCGGCAATATTATTGTATCAATCAATGGCGCGGAAGTGGCCGATGCGCGGGATCTGGCGCGTAAAATTGCCGCTATTCGCCCAGATGAGGTAGCGGTGCTGGGTGTTTGGCGCAATGGCAAACAGGAAAATATTAAGGTAAAAATTGCCGCCCAGCCAAATGATAAAGCAGCAGCGAGTGACAAAAGCAGCAAGGATAAATCTGCCACATTGGCAAGTTACGGCCTGGCAGTGGCTGCCGCTGAGGACGGCCGCGGCGTGGTGATAATTGATATGGATAGTGACTCGGAAGCAGCAGAAAAAGGCGCGCGCCCGGGTGATATTATCCGCAGTATCAATAATCGTGATATTAAAACTCCGGCGGAATTGCAGGCAGGCCTGAACGAGGCGGCCAAAAAGGGGCGTTCCGCTGTCTTGCTGCGCATTGAGAGCGATGGCGTCAATCATTTTATCACGCTCTCTGTGCAGAAGAAATAGCCGGGGCGCTATAGGACGGAAAAGAGAAAAGCAGAGCTTGCCAAGCTCTGCTTTTTATTGCTCTGTAAGAGGCAGTGCCGGCCTGTTACGGTAAAGGTAGCGGGCCGGGGCGGGATTAAAGCGGAAGCGAGGCGGTGTGTTCACAGGTTTTCACATAATTTTAAGGCTGCGCCATGTCTTTGAACGCCGAAAACCGACAAGATTTTCGGGTGCAGCGAAAAACAAAGAATAAGCTTATTGGGGCGGTGCACCAGGCTAGAGTGTTTCACAGAGTTTTAAGGCCGCCCCAATAGCCTGGTGCATATCAAGATAGCGATATGTGCCGAGCCGGCCGCCGAAAATCACATGAGATTCCGCTTCCGCTCTTTGTTTATAGCGGGCATAAATTTCCTTATCCTGCGGGGTGTTGACAGGATAATAAGGCTCGTCCGAGCCTTTGGCAAAACGGGAATATTCGCGGGTGATAATGGTTTTTTCCGTCTGATAATTGCGCTCAGGGTTAAAATGGCGGAATTCCAATATACGCGTATAAGGAATATCCTCATCGGCGTAATTCATCACCGCTGTGCCCTGATAATCGCCCACTGGCAGGGTTTCCTGCTCAAAATCCAGAGTGCGCCAGCCCAGCTCCCCTTCACTATAGCCAAAATAGCGGTCAATCGGCCCGGTATAGATAGTTTTTGTGCCGGCGGGAATTTGTTCCTTTATGCTGAAATAATCAACCCCCAGCATAATTTTAATAGCAGCGTGATTCAACATGCGCTCAAACAGCGCGGTATAACCGTCTTTTGGCAGGCCTTCATAAATATCGTTAAAATAACGATTGTCAAAATTATAACGCACCGGCAGGCGGCTAATAATATTTTCCGGCAGTAATTTGGGGTCGGTTTGCCACTGTTTGGCCGTATAGCCGCGAATAAAGGCCTCATAAAGCGGTCGGCCGATAAGCGCTATCGCTTTTTCTTCCAGATTTTGCGGCGGATTATCAGCCAGTTCCGCTTTTTGCCCGGCAATCAAAGCCTGCGCCTCAGCCGGTGAAAAACGCTTGCCGAAATATTGGCAAATTGTGCCGAGATTAATCGGCATGGAATAAACCTGATTTTTAAAACTGGTGAAAACCCGGTGCTTGTAATCGGTAAACTGGGTGAAGCGATTAAGATAGTCCCATACCTGGCGGTTGGAAGTGTGAAAAAGATGGGCACCGTAATTATGCACTTCAATGCCGGTTTCACTATCAAAACGGCTATAGGCATTGCCGCCAATATGATGGCGCTTATCCAGAATGAGAATGCGCTTGCCGCGCTGCGCCATGGTTTCTGCCACAGTGGCGCCAAAAAAACCCGCCCCGATTATGATATAATCAAAATTTGCCAACATGATTATTCTGTTCTCATCATTTTTGCTGCCTTGAGAATGATTTTTCTTAATTTTGTCAACATGATTTAGTATCTTTTTAAGAATGTCAAACTTAAATTGCGCTGTTTCGGCTTAGTCTGAATTCTGGCGCTGTATTGTAAGCCGGATACGCGAGGGTTCAGAGGTATCCTTAATTTATGTCTGTGAAAATTTCAATTCTTGTTCCTGTTTATAATGTTGAGGCCTATCTTCGACAGTGTCTTGATAGCATAAAGATACAGAGTTTCCAGGATTATGAAGTTCTCTGTATAAATGACGGCTCTTCCGATAACTCCCTTGAAATTATAAAATATTTTATGGAAAGAGATAGTCGTTTCAGACTTATTGATAAATCGAATAGCGGTTATGGTCATTCTATGAATATAGGGTTGGAACAGGCTCGCGGTGATTATATTGGTATTGTTGAATCTGATGACTATATTGAGCCGCAAATGTTTGCCAGACTTTATGCTATGGCAAAAGAGCATGATCTGGATATAGCGCGCGGTAATTATTACAAAGTGACAAAAGCCAAAAAGCGCAAAGAGGATTTGCATTATGTGCCGGCCGGCAAAATTATGTGTCCTTTGGCAGAGCCTGTCATATTCTACCAGGCGCCGGCGATCTGGGCTAATTTATACCGCGCGGCTTTAATCAGGGAAAACGGGATAAAATTTCTGGAAACGCCGGGCGCTTCCTATCAGGATACCTCTTTCGCTTTTAAAGCTTATGCTGTTTGCCGGCGCTTTATGTTTCTTGATGAGCCGCTGCTGAATTACCGGCTTGATAACCCTAATTCTTCTGTCAGCAGTCGCGACAAGGTTTTTGCCGTGTGCGCAGAGCAGGCGGAAATTCTGGCTTTTGCCCAAAAGCGTGACGCCGTTTATGAGCGGATAAAAAAGCATTTGCCTGTCTTGCGTTATGCCTGCTATGCTTGGAATTATGGCAGAATAGATAAAAAATTCCGCATGAAGTTTCTGCGGCAATGGGGGAAAGAGATCCGCGCCGATTATCGGGCAGGGCGAATTGATGGCAATATTACCCCCCGTAAAAGGCGCAAAAGAATGTGGTTTATCGCTTATTTGCCGCTGATTTACCGGTGGCGCAAGCGGCCTTTGTAAAAATAGCCGCGTCTTCGCCGCTGCAGTCAGATTTTTAGTGGGAAGGGAAGCCTTTATAAAATGGTCGACCAAGTAGAAGGAAAGCTTTCTGTCATTGTCCCTGTTCATAATGCGGCGCCTTATTTAGCCCGCTGTCTGGAAAGCTTGATTGGTCAGCGCTACAACAATATGGAAATTATCTGCGTTGATGACGGCTCTACTGACGAATCCCGGCAGATACTGGCAGATTATGCCAAAAACTATCCGCATATTCACACACTGTATCAGGAAAATAAAGGCGCGGGCTGCGCCCGTAATGCCGGTATTAAAGCGGCTTGCGGCGATTATCTAAGCTTTGTCGATTCTGATGATTATCTGGATTTGACCGCTTATCAAACCGCTATGCATAAATTTGCGGAAGATGAAGATATTGATATTGTCTGCTTTGCCGCCGAAATTGTCGTAGAAAACGGTGGCAAAAAATTTAAGGCTGATGACTGGTATTATTCGACGCGCCAGGAAGGCGAGGTTATTTTGACGCCAAATATCATTCTGGAAGAAAATGTCAGTGTCTGTAATAAGGTATTTAAGGCAGATCTTATAAGAGAAAAAGAAATATTTTTTCCGGAAGGTCTTTGGTATGAGGACGCAGAATTTTACTGGAAATATATGGTTAATGCCCGGAAGGCGTGGTTTTTAAAAGATAAATTTTACAAATATGTCAGGCGCAGACAATCTACAATGTTCCTAACTTTTCGTGGCAGCGACAGAGCTAAAGAACATTTACAGGTGACTGATAATATATTTTCCTATTTTCAGGAAAACAGGAAAATATATTTTTTCCGGGTAATTGGCGGAAAATTATTTGAGAGATATTTTTGGTTCTCTTACGGGCATAGCGCAGCGGGAGAAAGGAGGAAAGTTTTACATTATGCCGTCTATCTTATTGCCAAATATGATCTTTCCCGTCAATTTCCCCACAATCGGCTGATAAAAAATCTGACACGCAGGCATTTTTACAAATATAACTCCATTGATGAATACAGTTTCTGGCAGAAGCTATTTTCTGTCAAGAAAATGTCATATGTGCGCTATATACGCTTTTTAGGTCTGAAATTTGAGATGAAGAGAAACCGCTATAAGCGAATGAGAGACTTTCTTGAAGATTAGAAATTTTTTGATCCGTCTTAAGGCGTATTCAGTTTTCCATGCTTATGTAAAGTTGCGCTAGAATTTTTTAAAGCGCGTTAGCAGTGTTGGCCTTACACTTGGCGGTAATGTCTCTAATATTTCAATAATTGCAGGCAAGGCTTTTCTATTAGGCGGTTAATAAGCCAGCTCGATGCCAGACAAACAACCAGATAAGCGCATAGAGCCAAAACCGGCGGGAAATTTTGTCGCTGCAATTGCGGCATAGTCACCAATAATAAAAACGGGTGCACAAGATAAAGCGGGTAGGATATATCGCCAAATAATTTACCGGCTTTATTGGCCGTCAAACGGTAAATAATACCGCCTTTACAAGCAAGGAATATGATAAAAGCGGCAAATAAGAAGGGCGCGAAAATATCATTGTGACGATGATAGTTAAATTTGGCATAAAGAGCGAGGCAGAGAATAAGACAGCCCGCCTGCATAAGGGAGAGCGCGCGCGCCGGGGGGAGGCTTGTGCGGCGGAGAAACAGCCTATAAGCCATAAGGCCGATTGTATAATCGAGAATGCAGCGTAGCAGGCCAAGGCAGAGAAAAGGGCCGTAAGTGCTGTAATTTTTGCCAAAATAGCCGTAAAAATTGTTTAATATCAGCATAATGGTGATAATCATCAATAAAGCAGCCGGGAAGATGAGATTTTTGCTTTTCCAAGCCAGGAAGGAATAAAGCGGGAAGAGAATTATGCCGACATAAAATTCTGCCGATATTGTCCAGCAATGCCCCATAGCCGCTTCAATAGAGAATTTGCTCCTCGGCTCAAGCGGAATCATTTCGGAAATAGTGATTATTCGCGCTATATCAAAAAATTTCGGCGGCGCGATAAGATGGAAATAAAGCAGCAAAGGAAGAAATAAAGCCACACAAAACAGGTAAACAGGCGCCAGCCTGAGAAATCTCTTTTTGGCAAAATTGATGGAATCAAAATGCTCTTGCTGCCGTGTGACCGAATGGCAAATAACAAAGCCGCTCAGCACAAGAAAAAAATCTACCGCCAAAGTAAAAGAACCGGGGAATTTTATCAAATGCGTGGCGAAAGCAAAATGGCCGAGGCAGACAATCAGCGCCATAACACCGCGAAAAAAATCCAGGCTTAGGTTACGTTCGGCCAATAAATCACCGGCAATATTGCCACTGCCGCCGGCGGAGAGGCCGGCTGGCACTGCCCGCTCTGCTCCGGCGTGACAATAAGATGCGGCAGTATTGGTCATAAGGCTGTATCTTCGCCGGGCGAGAGGGTTTCCGCCAGGCGCCCGGACGCCCCGGCGGGCGGCAAATTATAGGTTTGGCGCCAGAAGGCCTCTGAAGCGAGTTTGTGCCAGTTGTTTTTATAGTCGGCAATAACGCCTTTGAGCTGCCGTGCCATTTGCAGACGGATTTTCCAGCTCAGCCACCATTCAGTAAAAAAACGTTTTTTATCGTGGCGGGCATAATAACCGTGGCTTAAATCCTCTTCATAATAAAAAATCGATTGACGACGAAAGCCGGCGGCATGATCGCCGGCAAAATTTTTGGGCATGAGGATTGCGGTTTTTTTTATCAGGAAATATGGCAGCAAGAAACCTTGCCAACTCATTTTGCGGAATAATTTACGCAGGATTTTTTCACGCTTATGTGAGCGCTTGTGGCCAAGAGCAGGCTTATCCATGTTTTTTATAGTCTCTCCGCCTGCTTCCCGCGCCAGTTTCTGGCGGACTTCAATCATATTCATTGAATCTGTCCAGAATTTCATTCCTTTCATTAAATCTTGCATCGCCAGAGAATAGGCGCGTGCATGAGCATAATTATAGGCGTAAAGCTGGGCGCGTATCATACGCTTATAGCGCTTGAGATAAAAATGAACCGAACCGGGACGGGCGATGATATCGCTCAAAAAAGTGCCGCGCGCGCCCAGATAACAGATAAAAGGTGATTCCTTACTGCTGAAATCATTGGCAAAATTACCGATGCCGTTTAAGGTAATGATACGAAAATTATTAACGAGGCTAAACAGCACATCATCACCGCGGACAAAAAAGGGAAAGGGGTAATAATCAGTCTTGGCAATGGGGAAAGCCAAATGCCAGAAACCGCCATATTTCGAATTGGTAACAGGGTCTTCTTCTGCCTGCAATAAGTCGCTGATTTTACGCATATCCAGCCCGCGCCTGGGGTTTTTTATCCGCAGTTTTTCAAAATATTCACCTTTACACCAGAGAAAATATGGCTCACATTCCCGCAGCATGGCGCCGGCGACAGCAAGATTATCAAAGCGCGCATATTGCAGCAGGGATAATGTGCGGTAAATGCTCTCTGTTTCACAAGAAGCATCATCGTCCATAAACAGGCAGTGAGAAAAGCCGCTATCCTTGCAATGCAACAGCCCGCGGGCAAAACCGCCGGCGCCGCCATAATTGGCATTGGGCAAGACAAAAACGCCATTAGCCTCCTCTGCTGTTATTGTGCGGGAATTATCAATTACCGCTATATTTATAGAGCTGCCATAATAAGGGTGCTGCAAAATATCGCGTTTCAACCGCTGCATAGCCGGCAGGACATAGGCCTTGCGATTAAAATGGGTGATAATAAGGCCAAGCTTGATATTATGCAGCGGTTTGTCGGTTGTTTCAAAACAGCCGCCGTAAAATTTCCCCGCCGCGCCGCCGTTTTTCCCGGCTCTCAGAGTGATATAGAGCATGCCGTCCTGTAAATGCGGCCAGTCCTCTACTGGCAAAATGCACCCTTCCGCTGTCAAATTAAGCGATTTTTGTGCCAGCAGCCGGTGAGCGAGAACAGTTTTGGCACTACGCCCGGCGTCAAATTCCTGCTTTATGTGCACAATTTCTGCCTGCACCCGGCCTTCGCCGCGCAGCCTCAGCGTCAATGTGTCAATACGGCAATTTTCCTTCCATATATTGACAGAAAGCCCGTTATAATAAGTGTTGAAATAATATTTTTTATCAACGGTAAGTGTCAGGATTTTACGCCGATAATCATAGCAGCTGCCGCCTTCTCCGGCCTCTTTATCGTCAAAATCCTGCTTATCGAGGCGGAAATACATATTAAGCGGCGTTTGCAATGCCAGTTCAGGCAAAATAATATTTTGTATGACAGCCATTATTGCCCTGCTTTACAGTTTAAACACGAACAGCCTAAATTTTGCTGAAAATTCAAGATGCGAAATTGCGACCTGTGCGCCGCAGAAATATTGGATAAATTCCTTCATTTCTCCTTGAGTCAATCAAGGGAAAAATAAAGTTGCTCACAACTTATTGGGGATAATTAGCGTGGCAGCAAGAGAAAACAATGCGTCAATCTGTCTGGAACAAGAGAAAGGAAGCCGGGCCTAATAATCCAGATTGACATCAGGATTGCAGCCAAGCTCGGCCGGGTTTTTGGCGTTCAGGGCGCGGGCGCGCTCAACGCCGCTGCGGCAGGGCACTTTGCCGGGGAGCAGATAATAGCCTTTTTTGCGCAAACAGGCGCTGACATAACGCCAGCGTATCGGCGCGTTTAAATCTTCCGTATAGCTGGCTGGCGGCATATAAAAACCGCCCAGCCTGTCACAATAAATACGGCCGCGGCGGCCGCGATAGCAGTCAATATCGCCGGGATCATAAAAACCGCCAACATAATTAGTGGTATAAGCTTGTGGAATAGCGCGGAAAGAAGCAATTTTGCATTGGTCTAAATCAGCCTGTTTCACCACTGGCGGCGTATGCGGCTTGAACAAAGCCGTAGTCGTGGGCGTGCCGCAGGCAGTAAGGGCTACGGCTGATAAAATTATGAAAATTACAGAAGCATATTTCCTCATAAATATGATAATAAAAGATTCGCCTGTTCTTCACTAGCGTTTTATTGATTTACCGGGCGTAAAACAGGGGAAAACAGACTGCGCCTTGTGTTTAGCCGATATTCTGCTTTTCGGCAGGTTCAAATTTTATAATAGCATCTGGGCTATTCTGCAAAAACAGCAAGCGCCTTGAGGCGCGAACGGGAGATTGGGAGTTTTTGCCATAAAATAGCGGCAGTAAATAGTCTGCACGGGGCAGTGGCTTTTTGGCAGACTCAAACTTTATGATAACGCAGGGGAAGAGAGACAGAGACAATTGTTCCCGTATTCTCACGTGAGAAAACGCGCAGGCAGCCATGATGCATTTCCGTCAGTGAGCGTGATATTGCCAGCCCCAGGCCTGAGCCTTCATGGGTTTTGGTAAACTGGTTTTCCACTTGCTCAAATGGCCGGCCCAATTTGGCAATAGCAGCTTTGGGGATACCAATGCCGCTATCGGCGATTGAGACAATCAGACGGCCTTTCACCGCTTTGGCGCGCACGCGGATTTGCCCGCCTTTGGGGGTAAATTTTACCGCATTGGACAGCAGATTAAGTGCAATCTGCCGCAAAGCGCGGCTGTCGGCTTCTACCCAGAGCGGTTTTTCTACCACGGTTTCCATACTTATCTGCTTTTCTTCCCGCTGGACAGAGACTGCACGCAATGCCTCTTCCAGCACGGGGACAAAATCAAATTTGGCATAATCCAGCGTAAAGCGCCCCGCCTCAATTTTCGACATATCCAGAATTTCATTGATAAGGGTGAGCAAATGCCGGCCGGAATTGTGAATATCGCCAATATATTCCTCATAATGGGCATTACCCAGCGGGCCGAAACTGCCTTGCAATATCATTTGCGAAAAGCCGATAACCGCATTAAGCGGGGTGCGCAATTCATGCGACATATTGGCCAAAAATTCTGATTTTGCCAGATTGGCATCTTCCGCCCGCTTTTTTTCCACCATCAGGCTGCTGTTTAATTTTAAAATTTCGCTCTGGCGCTTGCGCAAATCCTTGCGGCTTTGCTGTAAATCACGAATTGTGCCGATAAATTCTTCCTTGCTGTTTTCCAGCTTGCGCTGCTGTTCCTTCAATTCAGAAATATCTGTGCCGACTGAAACAAAGCCGCCATCTTTGGTTTGCCTGCCATTCAGCTTCAACCAGCGGCCGTCTGACAATTTGATTTCGCCGCTATAATAATTGTCTTTATCGCCGCTTAGGCCGCCGGCATTGCTCATGGGGCGGGCAAAAGCTTTCAGAGCGGCCTCCGGCCTGTCATTTTTGCGGTTTTTAATTTGCAAAAGCTGTTTTTCCAAATCGCTATATTCGCGATATTTGCTGTTGGACATAACCAGCCTGTTATCGGCGTCCCACAGCACAAAGGCTTCAGAAATATTTTCAATCGCATCGCGGATACGCATATCGGCCGTAGCATTTTTTTCCGCCAATTCCTGTTGTTCGCTGACATCAAAGGAAATGCCGACAAGATGCGGCTCCTCACCGCCTAAAACCTGCGCCCTTATGCGCATCCACACGGCCCGGCCATTGGCGTGGCGCATGGGCACGGTAATGTCGAATTGCTCTTTTTCACCGCTCATGGCGCTTTTGGCAATATCAAACAAGTCCAGATCATCGGCATCAATAATAGAGGCAATTTCAGAAATAGAGAGTAAAGTATCATAAGGACGATACCCCAGCATTTCATACATGGAATGCGACCAATAAATGCGGCCGCGTGCCATATCCCAATCCCACAGGCCGCAGCGGCCGCGCAGCATGGCCGTATCAATGCGGCTCTGGATTTTGGCGGTGGCGGCCAGGGCGGCGCGCGCCCGCGCGCCCTGGGCAAAATAAGCATAGATTAACACCAGCATTAAACAGGCTATGCTGCCCAATAGGCTAATGCTGATAGAAACAGCCCGGTGCCATGGCTCCAGAATTTTTTCTTTGCTCAGAAACAGGAAAACACCATAAGGCGCCTTGAAAGCCTGGGCATAAGTGGCCAGGCCCTCTGTTTCGCCCAGATGAATGGTCATGACACCGGCGGCATCGCCCAAAATCAGCAAAGGTCTTGCTTCAGCAAAGCGATTGCCTAAAACCTCCCCTTGCGCCGGCAGATCGATATTCTGCTCCGGCGCAGAGGAGGCGATCAGGCGGCTGTTTTTATCCAGCACTGCTATTTGCGCCGCCGGGTTTACGGCCTTGCTGTCGCTAAATTGCACCAGCATATTATGCAGATAAAACTGCGGCGAGAGCGCGTTATGCTGTTTTTCTCCCTCGCCTGCTGCTATAGGGGCGCCCGGCAGCAGGCTTGTCTCCGCCGCAAGATTGATTTGCCCGGCCAAATGTGAGGCGGCCAGTTGCAAACCGGCGGCAGCGCCTGTTTCCAGTGTCCGCCGCCATTCATAAAGCGAAATGCCGCGAATAAGCATGGATAAAGCCAGGAAAATAATAAGCAATAACGGGATAAGCCGCCGCATCCACGGGTCAAATGTCAACAGACGGCAGCAGGCAATATGCAGGCCGCGCGCCAGCGCTGCCGCCAGGCCAGGCCAGTTATGTCTGGCTGTGTCGGCGGTTTTGGGCAATGCGCCCTCTGCCGTGAATCTGTCAGGCGCCGGTTCAATCGCGGCCAATCGCGCCATAATGGCTCCCTTCTGCCAAGGAAGGCGAAGCTTTAAAAAACAGGAAATACAGAAAATACGGGAATGACTTTTTTACGAATCACCTTGCCGGGACAATGAATCAAAACCGATTCCTGATGTCCAGCCTTTTTTGCCGAAAAACTATATTATAAAAAATACTTATAAATAAATACCGTATTTACAGAAAAACAAATGAATGAGAGGGCGCCGATTGTGCTGTGACGGATAAGGAATTAGGGCAAGGCGGCATAAGGCAAGAGCGATTTTCTTAAAATTCGGTAAACAAAAGAGGTTTTGCCACAATCTGTGTAAAAGCTGCAATTTTGTGACGGAAAGGACACGGATTAAAGGCGGCCAGGGGCAGATTTGAAACATAATTTGCAAAAGCGACACACAGCGGCCAAGGGCCGGAAAGCGCCGGCCTTCGGCACTGTTGCGCATTTCGGGGCTATGCAAATATAAGGCGGCTATAAGGCACCCGGTTTGCCCAATAACCGGCTGACAATATCGCTCACATCGCGGGAAAGCGCAGGGCCTGCAGCAATATGCTGCAGTGCTGCCTGCATTTTGCTGCGCCGCTCCTGTTCCAGCTGTGTCCATGAGCGCATAAAACTGAGCAGGCGCGCCGCCAGCTGCGGATTGTTTTTATCAATCTGCAAAATCACCTCGGCTAAAAAACGGTAAGAAGCGCCATCTGCGCGGTGAAAACCGGTTTGGCACTGTGTGGCAAAACTGCCAATAAGAGCGCGCACGCGGTTGGGATTATCATAAGAAAATAATTTATGCTGTGTCAGCTGCCGGATTGTTTCCAGCCGCTCAGTGCCAGCGGCGCTTGCCTGCAAGGCAAACCATTTATCCATTACCAGAGCTTCATTGGCAAAGCGCTGTTCAAAATCAGCCAGCGCCTGTTTTGTTGCCGCTGCTGCGGGGAAATACAGCACTAATAGGCGCAAGCCGGCCAGTTTTTCTGTCATATTATCAGCTTTTGCATAAAGGGCAGCACCTGCTTCCGGGCTATTATCGGCAATGGCGATATATTCTGCCAGAATATTGGTAAAAGCGCGTTTGCCTGCATCAAATGCGTTTGGTGAAAAGGCGCTTGTGACATTATGACGCTGTTGCAAAGCGGGAAAGCGCGTTTTGCCTGTGACTGCCAATATATGTAGAAAAGCCTGCCGCGCGGCAAATATCGCATCGGGATTAACATTGCTGCCTTGCGCCGCGGCAATTTCCGCCTCAGAGGGCAAATACAGGCATAAAGCGCGGAAGGCCGGCTCAAGCGCCTCATTTTCGGCTATTTGCGCCTGAGCTGCGGCAATTCCGCCACTATTGGCCGGCAAGAGGCTGGCAGCACCGGCATTATCGGCGGCTTTGGCTGCGGCTATCAGTGCTTCGAGTAGCAGGCCGTGCAGCATTTGATAGCGATTAACCAGATCACTGTCACAAGCGGCGAGAAACAGCCGTTCTTGCCGGCTGAGCGATGTTTCCAGCCGCACCGGGGCAGAAAAGCCGCGCAAGAGAGAAGGCACAGGGCGGCCGTCAAGGCCGGTAAAGCGAAAACTCTGCCGGTTTTGGCTCAATAGCAGCACATCGCCCTGCATCGCTTTATCGGCTGTTTTATAGGTCCTATCCTTGCCGTCAGGGCCGACAAGGCCAAAACGCACGGGGATAAGCATGGGTTTGGCTTCACCGCCTGCTGCTGTCGGCCGCAAGGATTGCTCCAGAGTGAGAGTAAAACTGCCGTCACCGGCATTATAATCATAATCGGCTTTTACCTTTGGTGTGCCGGCCTGCTCATACCACAGCATAAATTGACTGAAATCACGGCCTGAACTCTCGGCAAAACATTGGATAAAATCCTCTATGGTGCAGGCCTGGCCGTCATGACGGGTAAAATAAAGTGTCATACCGACCTGGAATTCCTGCTCACCCAGCAGGCAGGCTATCATGCGCACCAGCTCGGCGCCTTTTTCATAAACCGTGGCGGTATAAAAATTGTCTATAGCGGCATAGCGGCGCGGACGCACCGGGTGTGCCAGCGGCCCGGCATCTTCGGCAAATTGGGTAGTGGTTAAAAAGGCGGTATCAATCAGCCTCTGCACCGGGCGCGAGCGCTCATCGCTTGAAAATTCCTGATCGCGATAAACCGTCAGCCCTTCTTTTAAACATAATTGGAACCAGTCGCGGCAGGTAATGCGATTGCCGCTCCAATTATGGAAATATTCATGCGCAATCACCCGCTCTATATCGGCATAGTCACTGTCGGTGGCGGTTTGCGGGTCGGCCAGCACATATTTATCATTAAAAATATTCAGCCCCTTATTTTCCATCGCTCCCATATTAAAGTCGGAAACAGCGACAATATTGAAAATATCAAGGTCATAAATACGGCCGAATTTTGCTTCGTCCCAGGCAAAAGCGCGTTTTAAACTATCCATAGCATAAAGGGCGCGCGCTGCTTTGCCCGGTTCGACATAAATATTCAGCGCCACGCATTTGCCGTCTCGAGAGGTAAAACTGTCCTTTACCGCCTCCAGCGCGCCGCCGACACAGGCAAATAAATAGCTCGGTTTGGGGTGCGGATCATGCCAGACGGCAAAATGGCGGCCGCCCGGCAAATCACTTATTTCTTGCCGATTGCCATTGGCCAGCAAAACCGGGCAGGCAGTTTTATCGGCCTCCAGCCGCACTGTATAAACGGAAAGCACATCAGGCCGGTCATAAAAATATGTAATGCGGCGGAAGCCTTCGGCTTCACACTGGGTGCAGAAAACACCGCCGGAGCGATAAAGCCCCATTAAACTGCGATTAGTATCCGGGTTGATTTCCGTAATAATTTCCAGCGTAAACGGCCCTGCCGGCGGGCTGAAAATTTCCAGCCTGTCGGGTGCGGCGTGATAGGCTTTATAGTCAAGAGGCACGCCGTTAATGGCCACGGCAGCAAGCTTCAGCTCATCGCCGTCCAGCACCAGCGGGGTTCCGGCTGCCACATTGGGGCGGCGCGCAATTTCCAGCTCGGCCTTGACGCGTGTGGCTGAGGGGTGCAAAGCAAAGGCAAGCCGCAGGGCAGGAATAGCATAGGGCGTGGGACGATAATCTTCCAGCCGGAAAACAGGCGGCTGTTGGGCTGGGCTAGGCTTTGTCGTCATTATTTCTTCTCTGCTTTATTGTGTTATTTCGACGCTGCCTGCTGCCCTGCTTTTTTATCGGCAGCCGGCGTCATTTGTTATCTAATTCTTCCAGCCGCATTTTGGCCGCGAGGAAATCCTGCCAGGCTGCCTTTTTTTGCCCCGGCGAGCGCAGGAGAAAGGCCGGGTGCAGGCTCGGCATATAAGGTATTTCCTGCCCGTCAGCGGTTTTATAAATTTGCCACTGCCCGCGCAAGCGCAAAATAGACTGTTTTTGCCCCAATAGGGCCGTAGCGGCTACGCCCCCCAGGCTTACCAATATTTTAGGGCGCACCAGCTCTATTTGCCGGGCCAGGAATGGGCGGCACAGGTCAATTTCCGGCAAAGTGGGGGTTCTATTGCCCGGCGGTCGCCAGAATACCGCATTGGTGATATAAGCAAGCGGCAATATCGGCTTTGCCGGCCCTGCCGCCTGATTGCCGCTGTCAGCCTGTTGCAGGCTTTCGCGCCCAAAGCCGATAGCGGCAAGCATGCGATTTAATAATTGCCCCGCCCGGCCGACAAAAGGCAAAGCCTGCCGGTCTTCTTCCGCTCCCGGGCCTTCGCCAACCAGCATTAGCGGCTGGGGGAGCGTGCCATCGGCAATACAGGTGTTTTTTGCTGTCCATTTCAGGGAGCAGCCGTCAAAAGCCGCAATGCGTGCTTTCAGCTCTGCCAGTGTTTGGGCGCTGCGCGCCTGTTCTCCGGCGCGGGCCAGCCATTCAATATAAGAGGCCGGGCTGCCCTGCGGCTGCGGCTGAGATATGCTCATATTACTACTATTATCTGCTGCCGGCCGGTCAGCCTGCGGCCGTGCCAACACCGGTTTATCCGCCGGCTTTTGAGCCGCTGCCTGCCGTGCTTTAAGCTGCTGTTTTGCCATGGTAAAAGCATTGACAGGCGCGTCCTGCACAGCATCGGTCAGGCCTGCGGCTTTGAAAAATTGCAGCAATTCGCGCAATTCCATGATATTTGCTGCTTTTTGCATCAATATTACCTTATTCGCTGTTTATGCGCGCCCGGCGCGGCATAATAGCGGAAAGCTGCCGGCAAAAAAAGAGGCCGGGCGGAATCTTTATAACAGCTTGTCTGTTATGCCGGTTAAACGCTATATCCTGTTGAGTGGGCAGAGGCCATGCCTTTCTTCTTATAATTTGCGGCCTGTTAATAGGATTATTTATGCTTGGTAAAAACCCGGTGCGGCCTTATGATAAAAGTGATGGGCACAGCCTGTTTGTGCAGGAAGTTTTTTACAGCCTGCAAGGGGAGGGGCCGTTTATCGGCCGCCCTGCGGTGTTTGTGCGGCTTTCGGGCTGCAATTTGCGTTGTTTCTGGTGCGATACGGATTTTGAATCCTCGTCCTGGCGGCCGTCTCTGGCAGAATTGCTGGCAGAGATAGAGAGATTGCGGCCGTCTTTTTGCTCTTTGATTGTGCTGACCGGAGGCGAGCCGCTGCGGCAAAATATTGTGCCGCTGGCGCAAAGCCTTATCGACCGTGATTTGACTGTGCAGGTCGAGACTAACGGCACTTTGTGGCAGGCTTTGCCGTCCGGCCGCCAATGTGTGGTTATATGCAGCCCGAAAACGCCGAGAATCAACGCGCAAATGGCACAAAGGGCAGATTATTTCAAATATATTATAACGGTCGCCGATGCCGGCAGTGCTGACGGCCTGCCGGTTATGTCTACCCAGATTGCCGGCCGGAAAGCCAGGCTCTATCGCCCGCCCGCCGGCAAGCCGGTTTATATTATGCCATGCGATGAAAGCGGCGGTGACAAAAACGGCTGCGAATCTGGCGGCGCCTTGCGTAATTTGCCGCCAGTGGTGGAGGCGGCGCTGAAATTCGGCTATTGCGCCGGGGTGCAGCTGCATAAACTTGCCAGAATAAGATGAAAATGGGAGAAATAATGCAATATTGTTGCGAATCGCGCCGTAAAGAGCAAGGGCAGGCGCCCGCTGCCGGCGCTTTGCCCCCGCGCAAGGCATAAGGCGGGTTTCATTGCTGTAAGCGCAGAATTATTTGCCGGCAAACAGATTTTCGGCCCTAAACAAGGCGCCATTGCCGCCATGTTCGCGCACGGCCACACTTTCTACCCGCACTCTTGCCGCACTTATATGCTGCACCAGCGCATCGCAATTTTGCCAAATATAATAAGCGAAAGCCTCGCAGCCGACATGCGGCAAAATATTTATTTCACACAGGCCGTCCTCGGCCATAAGACGGAAGGCCGGGCCGGCAGGGTCATCTGCTGCCAGCAGGATTTTATGGTCAAAATTTTGCTGCAGCCAGGCCTTTATTGGCTTCAAACCGCCAAAATCCATCACCCAGCCGTGTTTATCCAGATTTTCGGCAATAAAAGTGAGGGTGAAGCTGAGGGCATAGCCGTGGAGAAAACGGCAATGAGAATGTTCGGCGCGCCATTGGCGGAAACAGCAGGAAAACCCCGCTTCATGCCCGTAAGTTTTGTCAGAGCGGAAAAGCCGGGCGGCGGGCAGGTTCTCCTCCGGCGACAATAATGTTGGAACTGGCATGATTTATCCTGTTATTTAATTGGCATAAATTCCTTGGCTTTGCGGTAAAAGCGGCAGGCAGGTTTCGTTTTTAGCGCGATTTTCGGCAAAAAACCAACAGGCTTTTGTTTTTTGCTGCGATTTGTCGCAGGGGCAAGGTAAAAAAATATTTTGCCTGGCGGCAAAAATATATTAGCGTGGCAAAGCTTCCGAGACTCTAAAAAGGGGTGCTGCCTGGAACCAGGGCTGTGAAAAATTATGACCGGAAATTGCTTATTGACACAATTTCGTTTCCCCCGCGGGTTCGAGCTGAAAAATCGCCTGATTATGGCGCCGATGACGACCTGCTCAGGTTTTTATGACGGCACAGTCAGCAATGAACTGGTGGAATATTATCGCGCTCGCGCCGGCTCTCTTGGCGCGATTATTGTGGAATCCTGCTTTATTGACAATAGCGGTTCGGCTTTTCCCGGCGCTATCGGGGTGGATAGTGACAGCAAAATAAGCGGCCTGGCGCGGCTGGCGGCGGCTGTCAAGGATAAAGGCTCCAGGGCCATATTGCAGATTTATCATGGTGGCCGCATGGTCAGCCCGGCTCTGATAGGCGGGCGGTCGCCGGTGGCGCCCTCGGCCATTGCCGCCCCGCGTGAAGGAGCGCCCGTGCCGGCTGCCCTGACAGAAAGCCAGGTGGAGGAAATGGTTGCCAAATTCGGCGATGCGGTGCGCCGCGCCATTAAAGCGGGTTTTGACGGGGTAGAGCTGCATGGCGCCAATACTTATCTGATACAGCAATTTTATTCTCCCAATTCCAATCGGCGCAGTGATAAATGGGGCGGCAACCTGGAAAAGCGGGCGACTTTTCCGCTGGCTGTGCTGGATATTGCGGCTAAGGCGGCGCAATCTTTTGCCGATGAAAATTTTATTATCGGCTATCGTTTTTCGCCCGAAGAAATTGAGGAGCCGGGCATTCGCTTTGCCGACAGCCTGTATTTACTGGAAAAAATGGCCGAGCATGGGCTGGATTATGTCCATTTTTCTATGGGGCATATTTTGCGCCCCTCTCTCATTGACAGGCAGGATAAAACACCGCTTATCCACAAATTTATCAAGGAGCGCGGCGCGCATTTGGCTAAAATCCCCATTATCGGTGTCGGTGGAGTGGTAAACAGGAAAGATGCGGAAGCGGCGCTGGCCGGTGGTTATGATTTGGTAGCGGTCGGCAAAGCCTGTATTGCTTATCCTGATTGGGCAGATATTATCAATGCGCAGGATTTGGCAGGCGATAAAAAGGCGGATAGGCCGGCAGCGGCAGAGGTGCCGCCGATAATACCGGCACCGGGGAAAGCCGGCGAGAGTGGAGCCGCGGCTGCGATTGAAGCAGGCGGTGAAGCTGCCGGTTTGGCTAGTTGGTTACCGGCAGAGCCGGCGGCGCTGGAGCTTTATATTGACAGCACAAGGCGGGAGGAATTGCTGATTCCTGAGCCATTATGGCGTTTTTCGCTGGTAGAGGCGATGATACGCGATATGAGCGTGGAAAATGCGAAATTTCGTGCCGGCACATATCAGGAAGATTTGTCCGATGACGGCCTGCGCATTGTGATGAATGTGACTTTGGAGACAGATCGTATCAAAGACATTACTTTGGCTTCCGGCACTGATATTGATGAGGAATTTACCGCCTGTTTCAACCTTGTGCGCGGCCGTATTCTGGCGGCCAACAGCCCGCATATTGATGCGGTAGCCGGTGCTACGGCGCAGAGTGAGGCGGTGAAACAGGCTGTTTCCAAAGCTTTGATGAAATCCAGTCGTGAGGCTTTGAGCGAGAGCGGCGGCGAGGTAGTGTTGCAGCGTTATGATGTGGTGATTATTGGCGCCGGCGGCGCCGGGCTGGCGGCGGCGATAGAAGCAAAAGATAATGGCGCAAAAGTGCTGATTGTTGAAAAAATGCCGGTTGTCGGCGGCAATACAATCAAGGCTTCGGCCGGTATGAATGCGGCGGAAACACATTTTCAGAAAGCGAAGGGCATTATTGATCACAAGGCACTGTTTTTTCAGGAAACAATGCGGGGCGGCCATCATAAGAACAATCCTTCGCTTTTGTGGTATTTTGTTGAGCATGCGCCTGAGGCCCTTGCCTGGCTGGAAAAACACGGCATTAGCCTGAGCGATATTACCACTACCGGCGGTATGAGCGTTGATCGCACCCACCGCCCGGCCGATCATTCGGCTGTTGGCGGTTATTTGATTAGCGGCCTGCTTAAAAATGTGCATCAGCGCCATATTGATATTATGACAGATATTTCTGTCAGCGAAATTTTGCGCGAAAACGGCAAAGTAGCGGGGGTGCGCCTGCGTGATAGTGAGGGAGAGGAGCAGATTATCCTGACCAAAGGCGTTATTGTCGCCACTGGCGGTTTTAGCGCTAATAGCCGCATGGTAGAAAAATATCGGCCGGAGCTGAAAGGCTTTGTAACCACTAATCATGCCGGGGCGACTGGTGACGGTATCAAATTATTGGAACGGCTGGGCGCCGATATGGTGGATATGAATGAAATCCAGATTCACCCGACTGTCGAGCAAAGCAGTTCTTATCTTATTTCTGAAGCTGTCCGCGGCGGCGGCGCTATTCTGGTGTCGCAGGCAGGCAAGCGTTTTGTCAATGAAATGGAAACGCGTGATAAAGTATCCAGCGCGATTATCGATCTGCCTGAACATTATGCCTATATTATTTTTGATAAGCAGATAAGGCGTGAAAATAAGGCAATTGAGCAATATATTGCCCGTAATCTGGTGATAGAGGCGGCAATAATAGCAGATTTGGCCGCCAGGCTGGAGATAAATGTCGATAATCTGGAAGCAAGCTTGTGCAATTATAATGCGGCAGTGGCAGCAGGTGAGGACAAGGAATTTGGCCGTATTACTGCTTTGCGTCAGCCGCTTGATAAAGCGCCGTTTTACGCTATTCGCATTGCTCCGGGCATACATCATACTATGGGCGGGGTGAAGATTGACCCGGATAGCGCTGTTCTGGATAAAGAGGGCGATGTGATTGAAGGTGTTTGGGCAGCGGGCGAAGTGACTGGCGGTGTGCATGGCGGTAATCGTATTGGCGGCAATGCTGTGGCTGATATTATTATTTTCGGCATAACGGCTGGGCGGCAGGCTGCTTCTCATAAATTTAAACGCTAAGCCGTGGGAAGGATTGGGCAGCAGAGTGGGGCTGTGAGGTTCCTGATTATGGGGTGGTGGCGTTTTTTTGCTTCTATACTTATGCTGTCGGCAGTTGGTGTGCGCGGCGCGGTGTCGTTTGGGCAAATTTGGCATTAGGAGGGTAGGGCCGGCTTCCCCTGCTATAGGCTTGCTTTTATGGGAGTTATATCCGCAGCAATATTCCTTATATATAACATAATTATGCTTTTACGCTCTATCTTTAGTGCCTTATAGCGAGAAGCGGGCTGTTGAATAATGGCCTTTATGATTTTTCTCTTCCTGCTATTATGGTGTAATATTCTGCCGGCAATCAGCAAAATCAAGAAGGTTGTTATTATTGCACTATGTCGGCGGTTTTTGCCGGTAAAGAATTGCGTGTCAATAGCGCCCGCATGGGGTATTGGGGTGGCCGAGTGAGGTGGCAGGATTTCTGCCTATGGGGTGCAGCGCTATTTGCTGCCAATATATTTGTGCTGTCTGGCTGTAAATGTGCGTAGCCGCTGTCGCTTGGGTGAAATTTTAGCATTAGGGGGGAATTATGTCGCCCATGCCGTCTTATACATATCAAACCATGTTGATGGGCAGCGATATTGTGCTGAAATTTTATGAAAGGCAGGACATAATAGCCAAGCAGGCTTTCTTGCTGATTAAAAATTGGGAAGACAGGCTGACAGTTAATCGCTGTGCCGGTAGCGGTAGCGTTTCAGAAATTGCTGCCATTAATGCGGCGGCAGGGCAAAGGCCGGTATCGGTGAGCCGCGAAGTTTTTGTCTTGCTGCAACAGGCACAAAAAGCCGGCTTTTATGAGGGCAGTTGTTTTAATTTTGCCATTGGTCCGATTGTGAAAGCGTGGAATATTGGTTTTGCGCGGGCGCATATTCCGCCGCCGGCTGCAATAGCGGCCTTATTGCCTTTGAGTAATCCGCATGCTGTAATGTTGAATGCTGGCGATTGCTCGGTTTTTTTGCCGCAACGCGGCATGGCGCTGGATTTGGGCGCTATTGCCAAAGGCTTTATTGCCGATTGCGTGAAGAGCTTTTTGCAAAAAAGCGGTGTAAAAGCGGCGCTTATCAATCTTGGCGGCAATATTCACAGCCTGGGCGCGCCAAAAGCGGCAGCGCCGGCCGGTGAAGGCGATAAAGGGCTGAAAAGCTGGATTATCGGGCTGCAAAAGCCTTTTGCTTCCAGGCATAATGTGCTTGGCCTTATTCATATGGCAGATAAATCTGTTGTAACCTCCGGTATTTATGAGCGTTATTTTATTAGCGGCGGCGGAGATGAGCAAAAGGATAATCGCGATTATGCGGCGGCGATGGCTGCGGCTATGCAGGCTGGGGCGCGGCCGGATAGGGTAGAAGCAGCAAAAGCCGCTATAGAGGAAGTCGAAGCCGCGCAGCAGATGGCGCCGAAATATGGCAGCGGCGCCGGAAGAATGGCGGAAATAGTGGCGCCTGCCGCTTGTGGGAAGCGGCAGGTCGCCGCTGCGGCAGAACCTGCTCTTCCCGGCTGGGAGAGGTCGGCGGAAGAAAAGCAGCAAGGCAGCCGCAAAGCTGCTTTTTATCACCATATTTTTGACCCGCGCACTGGCTATCCGCTGCATAATGATCTGATAAGCGTTACTGCTATATCGGATAAATCGGTTGATGGTGAAATATGGACAAGCCTGCTTTATGGTTTTGGGCTGGAAAAGGCGCTGAAATTTTTGCGCCATAGTGCACTTTCTGGCCGCCGGCCGGATAGTGAAAAAGGTAACGGGCTTGCTGCTATCGTTTCTCCTGCTCCGCTGCCGGCGATAGAAGCGATTTTTGTAACCAAGGACAAGCGCATTATTATTCCGAAAGCTGAATCCTTCCGGTTTGAATTATTGGATAAAAGCTATCAACTGGTAGAACACGGCCTTGCAGTCTGACACTGCGGCCTGGCTGCGTTTTCTGATGAGCTATGATAATGGCTAAAATCACCAGCCAAGACAGCAAGCTGCGGTTTGACTGCATTTTCTGATGAGCTGTATCCGCGCCGGTTTGAACGATTTGCGCTCTTGAGTTTCGGCCTGGCTGCGTTTTCCGGCTAGCTATAATAAAATAGTTACGGGTATTATGGTTATCTTATTGTTTTAATTGAATAATTTTTCTGATTATAAAAAGGGTTGGTAGTGTTTCAGATGGGTTTGACAATTTTTGTTCGCCTTGCGGTTATCTCCGCTTCAAAATTTTCTGCCACAGTGGATAGTTTTTCTGAATTATTTGCGCGTGCAAATAATACGGCGCCAGGCTTCTCGGCTCAATAAATATTGTGGCTTGTCATTGCCTTAGCCTTGAAACACTGCTGCCGTTTGGCTCTGAAGCACAGTGCGGCCGGCGCGAGGGCATTAAAAAGGCCGGGCTGCAAGCAGGCTTGTGGTTGCGCACAGGGCATCGCGGCACGCGCGGCAAGGCAGGCCCGCAGGACACAACCGCACGCCGCCGCGGCACGCAGAATTAAACCGGCTTTATTTGTTTTATCAAGCGTCCCTGCCCGATATTGTGCCGCGAGGCCTAGCCAAACAGCATATTAACCCATGGATAAATAATAACCAGTTGCAAAAATAAAAACAGCAAACCAAAAATAGCGCCCAGCCGCCAGTAATCTCGCGCCGGCAGATAGCCGCTGCCATAATAAATAGGGCTGGGGCCAGTGCCATAAGGCGTCAAAATCCCCATCAGACCGAGCGATGTTACCAATAACAGGCACAAAACCTGCATATTAATGCCGGGAACGGCCTGGCCAACAGCCAGAATCGCCGGCAATAAAGCCATAGCATGGGCGGTGGAACTGGCAAAAAGATAATGCAGCAGATAAAAAGCAATTACCAGGATTATAATAGCCGTAAACGGGCTGCTGCCTTGCAGCAACAGGCCGCCTTTGGCGCCCAGCCAAGCGATAAAGCCGGTTTTGGCCAGGCCGGCCGCCAGAGTGACCAAAGTGGCGAACCAGATAAAAGTATTCCACGCTGCTTTATTGCCGGTAATATCCTCCCATTCCAGCACGCCGCTTATTAGCATGAGCACAATAACCAGCAAAGCCGCCATGGCCGGAACCAGCCAATTTGTGGCAAAAATCCACAAAATCAGCGCCAGAATCACCAAAGCCAGCAGTAAAATTTCCTTGCGCGATAAAGGACCCAGCGCCTGCAACTGCTGCTCCGCCCAACGCGGCACTTCTTCATTATATTTCACTTCCGGCGGGTAAATCCAGTAAACCAGCAAGGGCATGGTCAGCAGCAGCAACGCGCCCAAAGGCAGGAAAGAGAAAAACCAGGTCGCCCACGAAATATCCAGCCCGACCGCTTTTTTAATAAGCCCTAATGATAAAATATTGGGCGCGAGCGCAGTCATGAATAATGAGCTGGTAATACAAGTGGCGGTAATGGCCACCCACATGAGATAAGAGCCGATTTTGCGGGCGCTGGCATTATTGGGGCAGGAATCATAAAGCGGCGGCAAATTGGCAATAATAGGGTAAATTGTGCCGCCGCTGCGCGCTGTATTGGAAGGGGTGAAAGGCGCCAGCGCCAAATCGGCAAAAGTGACGGCATAGCCCAGAGTTAAAGTGTGTTTGCCCAGATATTTTACCAAAATTAACGCCAGCCGCTCACCAAAACGGGTCTTTTTATAGCCGGCGGCAAACATGAAAGCGCCGATAATCAGCCAGACTGTTGCATCGGCAAAGCCGGCAACCGCCCATTTAAAGGCCTGCACCGGCATATTAAAGCCCGGCGTTTCAAGCTCAGCAGGAGAAAAAAGGAAATATGGACTGAAAACGGCAATAAGAACCGTAGCCGTCAGACTGACAACTGCACCCGGCAGCGGTTCCAGAATAAGGCCGATAATGGTGGCGGCAAAAATAGCGAAAAAATGCCAGGCCTGCAGTGACAGGCCTTGCGGCGCCGGCAAAAACAGCAAAATAAAAGCAGTTATAACGGGCAGCAGAAAGGATATAGCAGATTTCATAAATATCCCTGTTTGTTGCGAGGCATAATCAGGACGACAGCTACCTTTGCCTGTTGCCGGGCATGAGCGCACCCGGCAGCAGAACCGGAAAATTCTCCCATAATCATTTAACCTTTAAAGCATAAAATAGCAGATGAAAAGCCGGCTGCGCCGGTTTGAAACAGGCATATTGTCGCAGGCGAAGAGAATAATATCGGCCTTTGCTGCTATAATAATCGGCCATGCTCTTTTATTGGGCGTATAATCCGGCTGTTTTTGCCGGTTGCGCCTGAGAATTTGGAAAAAATCGCTATCCTCGCCGTTTTGGGGAAAAAAATATTTTCCGGGGGTAGAAAACTTGTTATAGAAAGGGCTTGAGGGTAGAGACAAGGCATAAAGCAATGGTGAAATCCGAAAATATCAGGCTTGTCGGTATCCCCGTGCAGGACGGTGCGCGCCGTTTGGGCTGTGAAATGGGGCCTTCTGCCTATCGCGCTGCGGCTATTGTCTCTGTTTTGCAGGAGCTTGGCCATAAAGTGAGCGATATTGGCAATATTGCTCCGGCCAAGGCGCCCAGGCTGCGGCATGCCAATAGCAGCCTCTACCAATTGGAAAAAGTTTACGGCTGGATTGCCGCGATTGAGAAAACGGCTTATGAGCAAATGGGTAAAGGTTTTCCTGTTTTTATGGGCGGGGATCATATTATGGCCGCCGGCACGATTGCCGGTATCGCCCGCTATGCGGCCAAGGTCAAAAAGCCGCTTTTTGTCTTATGGCTGGATACACATAGCGATTTTCATAATTTGGAAACAACAATAAGCGGCAATTTGCACGGCACGCCGGTGGCTTATTTTAGTGGACAGCCGGGATTTGAAGGTTTTTATCCGCCGCTGAATTCTGCCGTGCCGCCGGCAAATATTTGCATGCTCGGTTTGCGCAGTGTTGATGCGGCTGAACGGCGGGCGCTGAAAAAAACCGAAATAACGCTTTATGATATGCGCGCTATTGACGAATATGGTGTGGTTGCCCTGTTGCGTCGTTTTCTCGAAAGGGTGAAAAAGGCTGGAGGGTTTTTGCATGTCAGTCTTGATGTGGATTTTCTGGATCCCGCTATTGCCCCGGCTGTCGGCACGGCAGTAACGGGTGGCGCTACTTATCGGGAAGCGCATTTGATTATGGAAATGCTGTATGATAGCGGCCTGGCAACCAGCCTTGATCTGGCTGAATTAAACCCTTTTCTTGATGAGCGCGGCCGGACAGCAAAATTAATGACGGAATTGACCGCCAGCCTGATGGGGCGCAATATTATTGATTATCCGATAAAGACTTGATAAAGCGGCCTTGCCGGGGCGGTATCAGAATGTGTCTGTCTGGCGGTTTTGCCGGAAAATTTGCTGCTGAAAGGGGTGTGGCCTGCCGCTATTGCGCGCTGCGCCGGCGGCCTGTTGCCTGAGGGTTGGGAAGGAGCATGCGGCCTGATGAAAAAGCCGGTTCTGGAAGCGAAAAATATCCGGAAAAGTTTTGGCAATCTGGAAGTATTGAAAGGTGTCAGCCTGACAGCCCGCGCCCATAATGTCATTTCGATAATCGGTTCTTCCGGTTCGGGCAAGAGCACTTTTTTGCGCTGTCTGAATTGTCTGGAGCTGCCTGATGAAGGTTCGCTGGCTTTTGCCGGTGAGGAAATAAAATTTTATCGGCGCCGCGGCAAAATTGTCAAGGCCGATGCCAGACAATTACTGATTTTGCGGGCGCAGACTGCCATGGTTTTTCAGAGCTTTAATTTGTGGAATTTCATGACTGCGGCTGAAAATATTATGCTGGCGCCGCAAAAGGTTTTGGGCATTTCCCGGCAGGAAGCGCGGGAAAGGGCGGAGCATTTATTGCAACGGGTCGGCCTTTATGACAAACGTAACAGCTATCCGGCGCAGCTATCCGGCGGGCAAAGCCAAAGAGTGGCGATTGCCCGCGCTCTGGCGATGAATCCGAAATTAATGTTGTTTGATGAGCCGACTTCGGCGCTCGACCCGCAATTAGTGGGTGAAGTTTTGGCGCTGATGCGCGAATTGGCAGAAGAAGGGCGGACAATGATTTTGGTCACTCATGAAATGGCTTTTGCCCGTGAAGTTTCGGATAAAGTAATATTTCTCTATCAGGGGGTAATAGAAGAGCAGGGAACGGCGAAAAATCTGTTCGACACGCCAAAATCAGCGCGCTGTCGCGCTTTTTTACGGCGCGAAATGTAATAGCGGCCTATAGGCAGAGGCAGTGAAATATGTTAGATTTCCCGACAGGCTGATAATATATCGCCATGACAGGGGATTGGGGAAGGCAAATAAGGGGTTGGGGCTGCGGGGGCGGCGTGGTTTTTGTAAAAACTGGAGGCTATAATGCGGCGGAATTCCGGCGGGGTATATTTTTTAAAAAAAGCGATTGCTGCTGCTCTTATTCTGTGCGCTGTTTTTATGACAGTGTTTTGCGCACAGGCAGCAAGGGCTGAAAATGTGCTGAAAGTCGGCGGTGATTGTACTTATCCGCCTTTTACCTATAAGGATTCCAGCGGCCGACTACAGGGATTTGATATTGATATTGCTGAAGAAATCGCCCACCGTCTGAATATGACCATGCAGCATCAATGTGTTGCCTGGGACGGGCTTATCCCCGGTTTGATGGTGGGTAAATATGATGTGATTATTGCGGCGATGGATATAACGCCTGAGCGTGCCCGGCGGGTGGATTTCAGCCTTCCTTATTATCGGGCCCCGTCAGCTTTTGTCGGCCTGAAATCTGCGGCAAAAGTGCCGCTGGACAGCACAGGCAGGCTGGCGGCCGATTTTGTTGCCGGCAAGGCAGTGGGGGTTTTGCGCGCTTCCATTTATGAAAAATATCTGCAAAAAACATATCCCGGTGTTAATTTGACGCGCTATGGCACAATTGATGACGCCTTGATGGATTTGAAAGCCGGGCGTATTGATTTGGTTTTTACCGATATGCCGAAAGTGGAAGCAGATTTTTTGCATAAAACCGATAATAAAGATTTTGCTTTTATCGGCCCGAAAATAGAGGATTATGCCGTTTTGGGTGAAGGCTCGGCTGTGGTGCTGCGCAAGGGCAATACGGTGCTGCGTGATCAGGTTAATATGGCCATCAAAGCCATGATGCGTGACGGCGCTTATGATAAAATCAACCGCAAATATTGGTCTTTTTCAGTCAAGCCGTGAGATGTGTCAGCCGGTAATCAAGGCGGCCTGCTTGCAAGTATAATGGGTGGCTTTGCCGCAGCTTTGAGGCAAAATTGGTGTCGGCCTTTCTGCCGTTATCTTTATTATATTGCGCTTTGTTTAAACTGGTCGGAGCGGTATGCGGGTTACTGCCAGCCGGGGCAGCAGCAATGAGCCGGAGGCAGCATAATGGATATATTTTCAGCCTGGGGGAGGCAATTGGCTGCCGCAGCTTTGCTGACAGTTGAAATAGCGCTATTATCGCTAATTTTGGGGCTGATCTGGGGGCTGCTGGTGGCTTGGGCCAAGGCGTCTTCTCATTATATTTTGTGCAAAGCGGCAGATATTTATGTTTCTGCTTTGCGCGGCATACCCGAGCTTTTGGTTATTTTTATTATTTTCTATGGCGGGGCAGTAACACTTACTGCTCTGAATGCTCGCCTGTTTGGCGGCAGTTATGTGGAAATTCCGGCTTATTTGGCTGGAGCTTTTGCCCTGAGCCTGGTTTTTGGCGCTTATGCGGCTGAAAATATTCGCGGGGCGTTACTGGCTATACCGCGCGGGCAGATAGAAGCGGGAGAGGCTATCGGCCTGTCGCGCCGGGCGGTTTTTTATTATATTCGCCTGCCGTTTTTATGGCGTTATGCTTTGCCTGGCCTGGCCAATAACTGGCTGTCACTGTTAAAGGATACTTCGCTGGTTTCTATTATCGGCTTGCAGGAAATTATGGGAACAACAGATATTGCCGTTGCCTTTACCCATAAGCCGTTCAGTTTTTATGCTATGGCGGCGGCGATTTATCTGTTTTTGACTCTCGTCAATCTTGTCGGGATTCGCCTGCTGGAAAAGCGATTTTCACATTATGAGCGGAGGGTGGCCTGATGGATTTTGCCCTGATGTGGGAATCGCTGCCGGCGCTGTTGCATGCCTGCGTAATGACAATGGAACTGACTTTTATTTCACTGTTTATCGGCCTGATTCTGGCTGTGCCGCTGGGGCTGGCTGCGGCGCGGCGGCGCGGTGCTGCTGCCTGGTTGGCCGAAATTTATATGTTTGTTTTTCGCGGCACACCGCTGCTGGTGCAGCTATTTCTGATTTATGGCGGGCTGGCGCAGTTTGATTATATTCGCGACAGTTTTTTATGGCCTTATTTGCGCCAGGCTTTTATGTGCGCTTTAATCGGCTTTTCTTTAAATACCGCAGCCTATACTGCCAATATTTTTAAAGGCGCTATTCTGGCTGTTCCCGCCGGAGAGCTGGAAGCCGCCCGCGCTTACGGGTTCAAGCTTTGGCAGCAATATTATTATATTGTCTGGCCGCAAGCCTTCCGCATGGCGCTGCCTGCTTATGGTAATGAAGTGCTGATTATGCTGAAATCTACCTCACTCGCCAGTGTGATAACGGTGATGGAGCTGACAGGAACAGCGAAAAATCTTTATGCCGAAACTTATGCGCCTTATGAAATTTTTATCACGGCAGCAGCGCTTTATTGGGCTATGTCTTTTATTTTATCGCTGCTGCTGCGTTTTTTAGAGCGTCGTTTCAACAAAAATTATCGCAAAAGGAAAATCGGCTGGCAGCGCTGGCTGCCTTGAATTTTTCGCCTACCGGCACCGGATTTATAAAGGGATTTTTTGGATTATAATTTCTCCGCCCGGTAATTGTGCCGCAGCTCGAGCGACCAAAGCGGGCTGCCGCTGTGTGTGGGCGCAAAAAGCCAGCAAATCCGGCTCATTATGTAATAAAAAGCTCAAAACACCGGCAAGAAAACCTGGCGCTGCGGCTGCCTGACGCATGGCCTCTGGAGCAATGCCGCTAAGGGCGACAAAACGCTCCAGCAATTTTTGTTCACCGGCAATAAAGGCCAAAGCCTCAATGGCCAGCAATTCGGATTCATAATATGTGCAGGATTTTGCCATAGCGTATTATTTTTTAATAGTCTTTCAAGCGGCATCAGGTTAAAACATTTCTGTTAAAAAGCAAACAGGTTTTGCCGCTTGTTCCGGCTAAAAATCGGAGAGAAAAATGGCTAAAAAGGTCATGATTGTTGAAGATAATGAGCTGAATATGAAATTGTTCCGCGATTTGGTGGAAGTAAACGGTTATGAGACCTTGCTGACCCGCAGCGGGCTTGATGTTTTAGAGCTGGCGCGCGCGCACCGCCCGGATTTGATTTTAATGGATATTCAGCTGCCAGAAATTTCCGGCCTTGATGTGACCAAAAAGCTGAAAGCCGATGCCGAATTGCGCTCTATCCCCGTTATTGCCGTAACTGCTTTTGCTATGAAAGGCGATGAAGAAAAAATCCGCCGCGCCGGCAGTGAAGATTATATGTCCAAGCCGATTTCAGTGCCGCATTTTATTGCCACAATTAAAAAATTTCTGGATAAATAAGGCCGGTGCAGCAAGGCAGCACAGGTACGAGAAGGCCCGTTCATAATTATGGCCTATCAAAAAATGCGGTTGGCTGCTGCTGCATTATAGTCGCCAAAACCAGGGAGGGACAGTGCATTCTTACCTGGGGCCGGTAGCGTATTAGTATTTTTCGGCTTGCCCGGCAGCGTGATTTACCTAAAATTTACAAAAAAACCGTCAAAACAAAGTTTTTGGGCTTTTTTAACACCGGAATTGTGAATATGATCAGATAATTTTATCTGCAAATCCATTAACAAATCTCTCTTTTCTGCTTCAATGGCCCCAGCCGAACTGCAAACCATCGCAAAAAGTAAATGGCGGCGATGAAAAAGGCCGACCCTAAAAAAGCTGGAGCAGATAATTGGAAACCGTAATCATGCCAATATTACCATTGAGTCTGTTGTAAGAGGGACATATCGAAAAAAGCCATCAGAATATTGTCCTCAATAAAAAATTACGATTTTACAAAAATAAAACCTCGGCAAAATACCGTAAAAACAATAACCCACCAAGGCTTAATCATAGCTAATCAGGAAAATGGGTCAAGCCGCAGCAACAAGCATAATACGGCGCTGGCATGGGCAATCATAGCTAATCAGGAAAATGGGTCAAGCCGCAGCAATAACCGTTGCCAATGCGGCAGTAATGATATCATAGCTAATCAGGAAAATGGGTCAAGCCGCAGCTATTTCCTCTTCGGAAAGATACTTTATTCCATCATAGCTAATCAGGAAAATGGGTCAAGCCGCAGCTAAACCACCATTGAGGAGGAAAGGAATGCTATCATAGCTAATCAGGAAAATGGGTCAAGCCGCAGCGCGAAGAGCAAACTATCAATAATATGCAGCATCATAGCTAATCAGGAAAATGGGTCAAGCCGCAGCGCAAACGCAACCATGGCGGCAACCCCGCTTATCATAGCTAATCAGGAAAATGGGTCAAGCCGCAGCTATTTGGCGGCGCTTACGGCGCGGCGGCCGATCATAGCTAATCAGGAAAATGGGTCAAGCCGCAGCTGACAGGCGCAATTCTAGGTAAGCCTATCAATCATAGCTAATCAGGAAAATGGGTCAAGCCGCAGCTATCCGGCGAAAGAACGCAGGCCTCATTGAATCATAGCTAATCAGGAAAATGGGTCAAGCCGCAGCCAGTAAGGGCACGCCCGTGCGCCATGCGGCATCATAGCTAATCAGGAAAATGGGTCAAGCCGCAGCCTATTGAAGAAGGCAATGCGGAAGCCGTTGATCATAGCTAATCAGGAAAATGGGTCAAGCCGCAGCAAAGCAATGCGTTTTAAATAAATATAACCGATCATAGCTAATCAGGAAAATGGGTCAAGCCGCAGCGTCAACGAATGCCTGTTGTTCATCGGTTAGATCATAGCTAATCAGGAAAATGGGTCAAGCCGCAGCCATTAAATCTTGTTTTTAATAGCGCTGCGGATCATAGCTAATCAGGAAAATGGGTCAAGCCGCAGCGAAGAGGGATTCCCGAATGGAATGGAAGCGATCATAGCTAATCAGGAAAATGGGTCAAGCCGCAGCTAGGCGACTGCACACTATATTTGGCAGACGATCATAGCTAATCAGGAAAATGGGTCAAGCCGCAGCCATATATGAACTCATTGGCGGTCGATAGCAATCATAGCTAATCAGGAAAATGGGTCAAGCCGCAGCGCGGTTGGAGCGTAAGCAGTAGTTTCCTGCATCATAGCTAATCAGGAAAATGGGTCAAGCCGCAGCTCCGCGATAGCAAGGGGGTTATCGCGATTAATCATAGCTAATCAGGAAAATGGGTCAAGCCGCAGCAAGATCATGCATGTATACATAACCTCATATATCATAGCTAATCAGGAAAATGGGTCAAGCCGCAGCTAATCCGCCCGTCATTCTTCGTGACCGAAGATCATAGCTAATCAGGAAAATGGGTCAAGCCGCAGCATATTGGTAAAGGCAGTAACGGTCAGGCCGATCATAGCTAATCAGGAAAATGGGTCAAGCCGCAGCAAGCAAACTATGGCGCCCTCGGCCATTACCATCATAGCTAATCAGGAAAATGGGTCAAGCCGCAGCCGGTAGGCACCCAGCCAGTCATCGCGCAGAATCATAGCTAATCAGGAAAATGGGTCAAGCCGCAGCAGAAGCACAGGTGAAGCCAAATTCAAAAATATCATAGCTAATCAGGAAAATGGGTCAAGCCGCAGCAATGGGGGCTGCGCCGGGTGCCCGCATTGGATCATAGCTAATCAGGAAAATGGGTCAAGCCGCAGCCATAAGCAGAAAGGAAGGTGAGATGCTTGAATCATAGCTAATCAGGAAAATGGGTCAAGCCGCAGCAGTATAGCTAAGCTTGTCGTGCCATTCTGCATCATAGCTAATCAGGAAAATGGGTCAAGCCGCAGCTTGGCCGCTCTCCCGCAGAAATCCCGATAGATCATAGCTAATCAGGAAAATGGGTCAAGCCGCAGCGTTTTTATTTGCGGCGCAAACGGGCTGCCGATCATAGCTAATCAGGAAAATGGGTCAAGCCGCAGCCGGTTCGGCATGATTATCTTTGACGAGCTCATCATAGCTAATCAGGAAAATGGGTCAAGCCGCAGCTTTAGTGCTTCCGTTATAACATCGGCTACAATCATAGCTAATCAGGAAAATGGGTCAAGCCGCAGCAAGACGCCACCGCGCCAGCAGAGGCGCAAAATCATAGCTAATCAGGAAAATGGGTCAAGCCGCAGCTAATGACGCAGGCGATGGGCCTACCTTATAATCATAGCTAATCAGGAAAATGGGTCAAGCCGCAGCATATACTCCCAACTGGGATATTTAAATCCTATCATAGCTAATCAGGAAAATGGGTCAAGCCGCAGCGCTGGTAATTGAATCCAGCAACTCACTTTCATCATAGCTAATCAGGAAAATGGGTCAAGCCGCAGCACGCAGATGCTATCGCCAATATGTCTCCTGATCATAGCTAATCAGGAAAATGGGTCAAGCCGCAGCTTCCGGGGTGGGTGCTGCGGAAGCGGCACATCATAGCTAATCAGGAAAATGGGTCAAGCCGCAGCATGCTCCGTGTGTTCGGCAAACAAGCCGGGATCATAGCTAATCAGGAAAATGGGTCAAGCCGCAGCGAATTGTCAGCCCGGATAGTTGGCAGAGCCATCATAGCTAATCAGAAAGTGCAGTCAAGCCGCAGCCCTATACAAAGCGGCGCCGCGGTAGGGGCAGTATAGCAAGCTGGAAAATGCGGTCAAATCGCAATTTGTCGATAACAACAAAATTAGCGGCAGAAACTTTGCCTATTTGCAAAAAAAACTATTGACCTTGCTCCTCTTCCTCCCTATGTTCCCGCCCATCTCTTCGGCAAAGGGGCTGATAAGAGAGCGCGTAGCTCAGCCGGTAGAGCAACTGACTTTTAATCAGTAGGTCCAGGGTTCGAATCCCTGCGCGCTCACCATTTATACCATTGATTTACTTTATATTTTTGAAGAAGGGTTTTTATTCCTAAAAAGGTTTGACACTTTTTCAGGTAGGTTTGACAATTTTCGTCTGCCTTTTGTTCATCTCTGCTTCAAAATTCTCTGCTACGTCTGACAGTTTTTTTACTTCATTGCGGGTACAAGCAGGCCTCTACGGCGATAAATTGCGCCAATCTGTGCCATTATGAGCCATTTTCTGTAAATTTCCCCCTGAAAATTATTTTAGTATATTATAATGGAACCTGAAGAAGATACAGGCATTTTACCGGCAGAAGTAAACATATCAGGATTGGTAAAATGAAGAAGATCCTTGTAACTCTTTGCCTTTTATTGGCAGGAACAGGCTTGTCCAGCGCGGATTTTTTGGATAAAGGCGTTTCATATCGCCCTAATCGAATAAATCCCTTTGTGTCACAGCAAATGGTAAAACCGCCGGTAGAGCAGAAATCTTTCTCGCAGAAAACGCGAGCCTATCAGATACAGCCTTTGCTGAGCCGCAAAATACCGGCTGAAGCGCCCCTAATACGCCCCGGACGCAATTATGACAATCCGGCCGCAAACCGTTTTGGTGACGGCTCTCAGCCTAATAAATATATTTGGGGCAGCCGCCGCTAACCGGCGGCGGCGCAAATTACGGGCCTATTTATGGTAGAATAAGGGCTTTATAAACCGCAGCGATTGCACTGTTTACAGTGCAATATAACAAAAAGCCGCACTAAGGCGGCTTTTATCTGTGCTGCAAGCATTTTATGCAAAAGCAGTTTATTTGATTTTCGTCTCGCGAAATTCAACATGCTTTTTCGCAACCGGGTCATATTTGCGCTTTGTCATTTTCTCGGTCATAGTCCGGCTGTTTTTCTTGGCAACATAGAAAAAACCGGTATCTGCCGTCGACAAAAGCTTAATCTTGATTGTTGTCGCTTTGGCCATAATAATCTGGAACCCATTTAATCGCTGAATGAGATATAATGCGCGCCCAAAGCTGAAGGGCATGCAAAAGCTTGCTCCGGTTAAAAAGCATTGCCGCCTGAAAGTCAAGGGCGAAACGCGCGTTTCAGATAGAGGCACAGCATAAAAACCACATATAGCCCGAAAAACACCGCCATTGTGCCGGAAAATCCGGTCACCGGGTAATAATCCATGGCAAAACCTGTCAGCGCCGGGCCGGATAATATGCCCATTCCGTAGCAGAAAATAAAGGCAGAATTGGCAGCGGCCAGCTCCGGCCCTTTCAAATAAGCGCCAAGTCGCGCCAGCCCTAAAGTATATATACCGGCGGAAACCCCGCCCAAAAGAAATAAATCCAGCCGCAGCCACAGGCCTTTTTCAATAATAAAAGGCACAATGGCGGCACCGATAAACCCGCTAACCGCACACAGCCATGCAATGAGTTTGCCCTTGCGGCTGCGGTCGCTGATAATACTGATAGGCACCAGCAACAGCACATTGCCCAGCGCCAAAAGCGTTAAAAACTGCCCTGCCTGTGTCTCCGTATAGCCGGCATTCATACCGAAAGGCATAATGAGCGATACGGCACCAACCTGCACCGCGCCGAAAACAAAAGCAGCCAGAGTGGATTCCGGCCAGGCAAATATATGATGCAGAAATGGCGGGTGTTTGCTTTCTTTAAATTGCGGGGCAAGACGGCGTGCCATAATAACCGGAACGGCAGCAAGAGCAATAAGGATACAGCCAATGGCAAAAGGCAAAAAACCCCGGCTGCCGACAAAAGAAAACAATATCGGCCCCAATGTGACCCCAAGCCCCATGCTTGCCGCGTAAATAGATAAAATAAAAGCGCGCTGCGCCGCCGGGGCTGAACTATTGACCCAGAATTCCGACAGGATAAACATAATGGTCATGGCAAAATGCAGGCTGAAGCGCAAGGCAAACCAGGCTACCGCATTGTCAAAACAATAAAAGCCCAAAAAGCTCAGGGCACCGACAACCAGCATTGATAAAACAAGCGGCACTACACCAAAATATACAGCAAGGCGCGGCGTCGCCACTGCCGCTATTACTGTCGCCGCTCCCCCCATTGTCGCATTATAACCGATAACACTGTCAGAAAAATGATTGGCCGCCATAATAGCGGCAATAAGCGGCGCGCCAAAACCTATCGCCGCGCCGACAACAGCAACAGTCGCCATTGTGGCAAAAATCGCCTTTGCCTTGCCGGTTTCAGGCAGGCTTTCATCTTTTGCCGCCGCCTTTGCCGGAATTTTTGCTTTATCGGCGGCAGGCTGAGACAAACAGGGAATTTCTCCATTATCGCCCGGCTGGCAATCCTCGCCTTTTGCGATTTTATCAATCACTTTATCACTCTTTTCCCGGCCGTAATAAACAGGCGGCGAGAAGATAGTCACACATCTCTGCCCGCCGCAAATGGCTCGTATAAATATATTCTGCAAATCCCTTGCAAACAACCGGCAGCACAAGCAGCTTGATTATTCCTCTGCCAATTTACCGCAGCTTCTGCCGGCTGTGACCGCGGCAGACATTGAGCCTGGCTGCAACAGAATAAAACTTAGGCAAAAAATCGCCATAAAGCAAGCAAAGGCTTGCAAAATATATAAAAGCAATCCCTTGTTTCGCCCGGCAATGAACGACTATTTAAAACAGTTTCATTCTCATTTTATCACACGGCAAAACAACGTGGCAGACACACCAGAATAAAATAGAAAATTTGCGCAAAAACTTAAAATAAGCTCTTCTTCTGAGCTATAGAATATATTCTGTTAGTAGTTTTATTTTTAATGATTTATTTTTACTATTTTTATAGTATAAAAATAGTTGTAATATTACATTTATGCTTTATTTCAAGGAGAAGTGCTGTATATTTTGTTTTGTCTCAAATAGAGTTAAAGCCGATAGGCAGCACTCTTTTTAAAGAAAAAGTCTCGCGTCAGCAATTTCTGTTTCAGCTATTTGCAGCCGATTGCGTGCCAAGCGGCTGCAATAAAACCGGGGATACGAACTTTATAGACCGCCTGCAGGCGTAATTTTAAGGTGCGTTTTCTCCCTTCCCTTACGGGGTATATATTCGGCAAAAGGCCTGACAGCCGCAGAAAGGACATGAAAATGGCACCGAAAAAAAGAACTTCCATGAAAACCGCCTCCGCCCCCAAAGGGCGTAAAAAAAGCGGCGCGGCAAAAAAGACTGCCCGCATTGCTGCCAAAGCGCACACGGCGGCGGTAAGTCATGATCATCGCTACCATACTTATACAGATCACCGTTCCGAGAGCTATAAGCATTATGCTTCTATTATGAAAACGGTGATTCTGTTTTTGGGCTTTGTTTTGCTTTTGGCCATTATCGCCAATATTTTCGCGCCTTCCATCAATAATCGCCCGATAACGCCCAGTGGCGCCCAAAATTTTATCGGCACCAATAATAATAGCGGCTATAAATCTGCCACTGTCAGTGGTGCTTATAAACAATATAAATATGTAACGCCTGAAGGCACAGAATCTTCTTCACCCGTTACAGCACCGGAGTCTTCTGCTCCCAGGTCAGGTTCTTCACAGTGAGTTCCGGCCTGAAGGTCTTTAATTGCCGAAATTTCTGCTTTGCCTAAACAAGGTTGCTTTGCCTTTTCCCCGGGGCGAGGCAATCTTGTTTAGGCAAAGCCGTTTTGCTGTCAGCCGCGTGCGGATTTTTAATCAAAGGCCGGAACTGCCAATAATTTGCCCCAAAGCGGTATCGATTATCAGGCGAAAATCGCCTGAAACTGCCAAAACAGCGGCTTAATATCTATATCAGGGCTTGCTTTTTTCTTACCCCTCGCTTATAAACTTCCTCTCAAAGGCGGGGCTTTGGCTCAGCCTTATTTTTGTCGCCTGTATTTTGCGGCTCATGGCTGGAAATAAACAGGGCGGCAAAACAAGCAACAAAAAAAGCCTTGCACGCTTGTTCGGGTTTAGAACCACAGGCGGCGGGGATATAATCTGAGGAAACTTCTATGGTAACTTTTTCGCAAAAGCCGGCAGAAGTGGTGAAAAAATGGGTTATTATTGATGCGGAGGGGCTGGTTCTTGGCCGCTTGGCCACAATTATTGCCAATTATCTGCGCGGCAAGCACAAGCCGACCTTTACGCCACATGTTGACGATGGTGACAATGTCATTATCATCAATGCCGAAAAAATTGTCCTGACGGGCAGGAAATATCAGGACAAGAAATATTATCGCCACACAGGCTATGTTGGCGGCATTAAAGAGCGCACAGCGCGCCAGATTCTCGAAGGCCGTTTTCCTGAACGCATTATTGAAAAAGCTGTTGAGCGCATGATTCCGCGCGGCCCGCTGGGGCGCCGGCAAATGAAAAATCTGCGTGTTTACGGCGGCGCTGCTCACCCGCATGAGGCGCAGAAGCCGGAAATGCTTGATATTGCGGCTCTTAACCCCAAAAATAAAAGGAGTGCGTAATCATGGCAGAACAGATTAGCTCCCTCTCGGAACTGGAACTTATCAAACAGACGCCGGCAGCGGCAGAACAGGCTGCTCCCGCTTATGTGCAAAAGCTGGACGCACAAGGGCGCGCTTATGCCACAGGCAAGCGCAAAAACGCTGTTGCCCGTGTCTGGGTCAAGCCCGGTTCCGGCAAAATCACTGTCAATAACAAGGATTTCAGCGCCTATTTTGCTCGCCCGGTTTTGCAAATGATTTTGCGCAAGCCGATTGTCGCCGGCAATCGTGACGGCCAGTTTGATATTATTGCCACAGTTATTGGCGGCGGCCTTTCCGGCCAGGCCGGGGCTGTTTGCCACGGTATTGCCAAAGCCCTGACGCATTATGAGCCGACCTTGCGCGCCGTGCTGAAAAAAGGCGGCTTCCTGACCCGCGACAGCCGTGTTGTTGAGCGCAAAAAATACGGCAAGGCCAAAGCCCGCCGTTCGTTTCAGTTTTCCAAACGCTGATACGCCTTTATTTGCCCCAATTACCCAAACCCCGCTTTTACCGGCGGGGTTTTTTATCGCCTTTGCTACCCTCTCTCGCTCTATGATACGCTGCGGCTTGACCCATTTTCCTGATTAGCTATGATGCAGGCACATTCAGATAGTCCGTCTGCGTAGCTGCGGTTTGGCCGCATCGGCTGGCTAGAACTGGCCCGGCAGCGTGCCTTGCTGAATCTGGAGTTGCGGTCTGCCCTGCCGATATGCTTGCCAAAATCTTGTCGGCGCGATAAAAACAACCAAAATATCACTGCCGGAAAAAGGCAATTTCACTCTGCCCCGCTCGCTTTACCGGGGCGGCAGGCCGTTTTGCCGGCCATGCGGGAGCAATCAAGTGCCGAAAACACGGCGAAAAATAATATCCACATTTCTGCTGTGCCAGGCAATGTCAAATAGCGCCTTTATTTCTTTTTCCGCCAAAATTTTGCGAATATCCTTGTCTGCCAGCAGCTCGGCCTGGAAGTCTTTGCCTTTTTCCCATGTTTTCATGGCATTGCGCTGCACCAGGCGATAGGCTTCCTCACGGCTCAGGCCCGCTTGTGTCAGTGCCAGCAAAATGCGCTGTGAATAGATAAGTCCGTGCAGTCTGTCGATATTTTTTTGCATATTATGCGGATAAACAAGCAGGTTTTCTATCAGCCCGGTCAGGCGGTCAAGGGCAAAATCAAGCGTAATTGTTGTATCCGGTGCAATAAAGCGCTCAACTGAAGAATGAGAAATATCGCGCTCATGCCATAAAGCAATATTTTCCATTGCGGGCAGGGCGGCGGCGCGAATCACCCGCGCCAGCCCGGTTAAATTTTCCGACAGAATCGGATTGCGTTTATGCGGCATGGCCGAAGAGCCTTTTTGCCCGGCGGCAAAATATTCCTCTACTTCCTGCACTTCCGTGCGTTGCAAGTGACGAATCTCAATCGCCAGCCTTTCTATGCAGGAGGCAATAATGGCCAGACAGGTAAAAAACACGGCATAACGGTCACGCGGGATAATCTGGGTGGAAATCGGCTCCGGCCGCATGCCCAGCGCTTTGGCGACATAGGTTTCGACATAAGGGTCAATATTGGCGAAAGTGCCAACCGCGCCGGAAAGGGCGCAAGTGGAAATTTCCTGCCGGGCAGCTTGCAGCCTTTGCCGGCAACGGGCAAATTCGGCATAGGCAAAAGCCAGCTTCAGGCCAAAACTTGTCGGCTCAGCATGAATACCGTGACTGCGGCCAATAGTTAGGGTGTTTTTATGCTCATAAGCGCGTTTTTTCAGCACGGCAAGCAGCCTGTCCAAATCGTCCAGCAAAATATCGGCCGCGCGCATAAGCTGGAGATTAAAGCCGGTATCCAATATATCGGAAGAGGTCAGGCCGAGATGAATAAAGCGGGCATCTTCGCCGACAAATTCGCCCAAATGGGTGAGAAAGGCAATGACATCATGCTTGGTCACTGCTTCTATTTCGGCAATTCTGTTTTCATCAAATTTGGCAGCGCTGCCTTTTTTGCGGATAGCGTCCGCCGCTTTTTGCGGGATTGTGCCAAGCTCGGCCAAGGCATCGCATATATGCGCCTCTATTTCAAACCACAGGCGAAATTTACTCTCCTGTGACCAGAGTGCAGCCATTTGCGGGCGGGAATAGCGGGGAATCATGGCTTATCCTTTGAATTGCGGCAATATAGCAGGGGTTAAAACAGATTTGCCGCTGCCGGGCTATAATCCGGCATAGGCCGCCTGACGCAAGGCGGCAATGCGCGGTGCATAAGTTTCTGCCCGATTACCGTGATAAATGGCCGAGCCGGCAACAAAAACACCGGCACCGGCTGCCGCTGCCGCGCCGATAGTGTCAACCGTAATGCCGCCGTCAACTTCTATTGCAATCGGTCTTTTGCCGATTAGTTTTTTAATGCGGCGAATTTTTTCCAGCTGGGACGGCAAAAAACTCTGCCCGCCAAAGCCGGGATTAACCGTCATCACCAAAATAATATCGACATCGTCCAGCACATAATCCAGCGCGGTTTCCGGCGTGGCGGGGTTAAGCGCCAGCCCGGCGCGACAACCCAAATCGCGAATATGGCGCAAAGCGCGCTGGGTGTGATAACCGGCTTCGGCGTGAATAGTAATATTGTCACAACCTGCTTTGGCAAAAACTTCCAGATAAGGCTCATAAGGTGTTATCATCAAATGCGCATCAAAAACTGCTTTGGTCAAAGGGCGCACAGCTTTGACAATATCAGCGCCATAGCTGATATTGGGGACAAACCGGCCGTCCATAATATCAATATGCAGCCAGTCGGCTCCGGCCGCCACAATATCCGTCACCTCTTGCCCCAGTCTGGCAAAATCGGCCGATAGCAGGGAAGGGGCAATAAGCGGAGAAGATTTCATAATGAAAATCCTGTTATTCAAGCGCGCTGCCGGAAATGTAGAATATAAACAGGTGCAAGAAAAGGGGAAAAACCCGCAAATGCGGCCCTTTAACCATATTTTCAGGCAAAAGGCGCCCATGCCGACCTTAAAATATCAGGAAACAGGCTAAAGGGCAAAAGCTGCTCATTTGCGCAGCCAGCCAAAAGCAGAATCGCTTTTGGCGGCTATGCGTGTTGCTTCCGGGGTGATACGGTTTAAATCTATGCCGATAACGGGGATAATTTCCTCATCTATTTTTACCGCCAGGGTGATATGCAGCAGATTATCACCTTCCAGCCGGGCGACTATATTGCCGTTTAATTTATCGCGGTTAAGCTCCAGGGTCATATGATTTTTGTGAATCGCTCCGGCAATAATATCGAGACCATTTGCCCGCGCCCCTTCATTAAAGCTGCCGTGAAATGTGCTGCCTTTACGGCTGATTTTGGCTTTGACAGGCTGGGAGAAAATACCGGTGCGGCAGGCGCCGTCCAGATTCATTTCCATTTCATTTCCTGCGGTCGGCGTGCTCAATTTGCAACTGAATTTTATCCCTTTATAACGCCCGGCCACAACCTCACCCTTGCCGCTCCACTGGCCGCGCACGGATTGCAAAAAAGCGGCGCGATAATCTACTGCCTGAGATGCAGGCAAACTCATAAAAATCGGCAGAAAAGCAAGGAAAAAAGCGAAAACTCTTTGCATTAATGAAACTCAAAACAAAAGAAACTGCAGCACCAAACAGCGCGTGACAAAAGCCTGGGCAAAGAGGACGGCAGCTCTGTTTTGTCCCCCATTGTCGCGAGCGGCAATAGGGGAAAGTAAAGCAGGAAAAGGTTAATTTCTTCTTTGCAGTTATGGGCAAAGATAAATTCCCCCCAATAGGCGGCACAGGCTGCGGCCGGCGCCAAAAAGCGCAATTTGGAGCGCGGGATAAGGATAAAGAAAGGGAATAATTGCTGTTTTATGCTGCCGGCCCATATTTTGAAACGGTTTGCTGTCCTTTGTCGGCCGAATAAGCAAAAACCCGGTAGAACCCATTAGCTTGTTTAGCAAAAGCAATAATTTTTACTATTTTTTTCTTGCCTGTGATTGGGAACGGCATTATATACTGCCCGCGGATAAAGGGGAAATGCAACTATGAAGAGTATAAACAGCGAGCTTGAAAGAGATTATCGACCAATTGCCAATGAGCCTTTCATGAATGACCGGCAAAAAGCCTATTTCCGTCTGAAATTGCTGAGCTGGAAGAGCGAGATTTTGCGGGAAGCCAAGGGGACGCTGGAAAATTTGCAGGAAGACAGCCATAATCCTTCAGATCTGGCGGACAGGGCTTCTTCTGAAACCGACAGGGCGGTGGAATTGCGCGCGCGCGACCGCCAGCGCAAGCTTATTTCTAAAATAGATGCGGCATTACAGCGTATCGATGACGGCACTTACGGTTATTGTGAAGAAACAGGCGAGCCGATCGGCCTGCGCCGGCTGGAGGCCCGGCCAATAGCCACACTTTCGGTAGAGGCACAAGAGCGGCACGAAAAACGCGAGCGTGCTTATCGCGATGAATAGCCGGAGGTAAACCAAGGCTATACCGGCCGGCGCCGATTTACCTCAGCCCCCAGCTTGCCTTGTTCGCCAGCGGCCGGTTTATCTAACAGAATCGCTGCGTGGCGAGTTGCGGGCAGAGCGCCCCCGCCGGCGGCCACACTGAACCCCGGCCTCATCTGCCCCAAGCAGGCTTTGATACGAAATTCAGGCCAGGGCTTCATCTTTTTGCGCCGCTATAATGCTTGGCTTTTTGCCCAGCCTGTCCATATAATGTCGAATAGCGGGAAAAGGCTCCAGAGGGACAGAAACAGAAGGCGCCCAGCGCAAAATAACATAAAGATAAGCATCAGCTACAGAAAAATTCTCAGAAGCAATATAGGCCGTTTTCTTCAGCTGTTGTTCAACAAATTGCAGGCGGTTTGTCAGTTTTTCTATCGCAGCCTGTCGCTCTGCCGCTGTTGATGTGGCAGCAAAAAGCGGCCCGTAATTTTTGTGCAATTCTGCCCCGATATAATTGAGCCATTCCTGCAATTTTGCCCGTTCAAAACTGCCGCATTGCGGCGCCAGCTTTTTATCGGCATGCGTATCGGCAAGATATTGGAGAATAGCCGGCCCTTCTGTTAAAATGCGGCCGTCATCAAGCTCCAAGGCGGGCACATAGCCTTTGGGGTTTATTTGCAGAAAATCTTTATTATCGGCAGTGCGCTTACTGGCTTTATCAACGCGGATAAGATTATGCTCCACTCCCAATTCATGCAGAATAATGTGCGAGGCAAGCGAGCAGGCACCCGGCATAAAATATAAATTCACAGCGCTCTCCTTCTAAAATAGAGATTCTATCTCTTATTTGGCTAGATTGTGCAGTAAATAAGGCAAAATTGCGGCGCCAAAGCCGAGAGAATTTTGCCGGAATTCATATGAGGAGAGTTTAAAAAATCTCAATGGCTTCCTCCGCGCTTGCGTGGCCGCAAGAGCGTTAAAACAGCCTGACGGTCATCAGGGTGAGCCTTCTCAAAAAGAGAAACAAGCTCTTCCTGCTCGGCGCTTATTTTAGCACCGAGCAGGATATAAGATGTGCTCACGCCTAAAATTTTGCAAACGGCAGCCAGAGATTCAATACTTGGTGTTTTTTCTTCGTTTAGAAGGGAGCTGACATAGCGTTGTCCCCTTCCGGCAGCGAGAAACACGGCGCGCTTTGAAAAGCCCTTCGCCTCTATAGTTTCTGCCAATCTTTTCCGCCAATCTTCAATCATTGATACATTATTCCATTTTTGGAGTAGAAATGCATCTCTTTTAAAGAGTGTATTATGACTGTATGAACAAGCTTTTCAGAGATATTCGTCTGTATTTAGACGAAACTGGCATATTTATGATAGAGAAAGGCGCTCAGTATTTTTATAAATGGAAATATTCTGTTCATGACAGTTCCTGCCCTCTCTGCTTCTTTGCTCAATCAGACTTTGCAGCTTGGGGCCTTGCGCTTACGCAACCGGGTTTTTGTTGCGCCTATGTCGGGTGTTTCGGATTTGCCTTTCCGGCGTCTGGCTTTGGCCGGCGCCGGCAGCCGGCAGGAAAGCCGGCGGCGCTTGCAAAATGGCGAGGAAGAAGATGGCTGCCCGCCGGCTGTGGTGCAGCTTATCGGGCATGAGCCGCCGGCTATGGCCGAGGCCGCCAGAATAGCTGCCGCCAATGGGGCGCAAATGATCGATATTAATATGGGCTGCCCGGCCAAAAAACTGGCAGGTCAAGCAGCCGGGGGCGAAACAGCATGCGGCGCGGCGCTTATGCGTGATGAGATTTTAGCTTTGCGGGTGATAGAGGCAGTCATGGCCGCGGCTGCACTGCCTGTCAGTGTGAAAATGCGGCTGGGCTGGGACGAAACGGCCCTTACGGCGCCGGGTCTTGCCCGCCGGGCTGAACAGGCAGGGGTAAAAATGATAATTGTCCATGCCCGCACGCGGCAGCAGTTTTATCAAGGGCAGGCCGATTGGGCCGCTGTGCGCGCCGTGCGCGAACAGATTACCGTGCCGTTAATTGTAAATGGCGATATAGTCAGCCGGAATGAGGCAGAGCAGGCAATGGCGCTTTCCGGCGCTGATGGCGTGATGATTGGCCGGGCGAGTTATGGGCAGCCTTGGCTGGCCGGCACTATTGCCGGGCATGAGCCGCCGGCTAATATTGCCGCTTATAGCGCGGCGCATTATCGTGCTATGCTGGCTTATTATGGCCGGCCGCGCGGTGTGCGCCATGCCCGCAAACATTTGGACTGGTATTTGCAAAAACATGTCGCCGGCTATTATAGCCCGGCAGAGCGAGCGGAAATACTGGCCTCACTTGACCCTGCTTTTGTTGAAACACGGCTGGCAGCAATTTTTGCCCGCGCTGAAAGCAATAAAGCATAAATGTCTCTATTGCGCAGGCTGTAATTTCCCGGTTGATTTCGGGCCGTAATTCTGCCAAAAGAGCAGGAGAGGCGTGAGCTTGGATATCCCGGCCTTTGCCGGAAGCGTGAATAGCGTTTTATTGGCTTGGAAATTCGAAGGCTTCCGATTTTTGTTTATGGAAATCCGGGCCATTGCAGTATCTGTCTATTGGAAGTCTTGCGCTTCCGATATTTTCTGTTGGAAGTCTTGCGCTTCCAATATTTGCTGTTGGAAGTCTGGACGTTTCCAAATAGGCGTATGGAGGGGTGGCCGAGCGGTTTAAGGCACCGGTCTTGAAAACCGGCATGCGGGAGACTGTATCGTGGGTTCGAATCCCACCCCCTCCGCCATATTATTATTCTGTGCTCCTGATTAATTATTATGCGGCCTTTTGCTATGTCGGCGGGGTTCTGTTCTTCTATATAGCTGTTTTACAGTAATAATTCGCGGTTTCGTGCCTGGAGCGAGAGTGAAAAGACAGATAATAGCAGAAAAAGTGGAAGGGGGGTTAATCAGGCAGGAGAGTGTAACGGGCCGGTTCATTTGGTGGCAGCGTGTAGCGCCTTGCAGTCATGTCGTTGTTTTTGTGCCTGATATGATAAGAGGAAGCCTATTTGCAGTGTTTGAAAGCATAAAAAGGGAAAACCCGATATTTTGCAGCGCCTAAAGGCTGACAAACGGCGATAAGCTATAGAATCTTGGCTGATATTGATTAAGAATAAAGCAGAATAGCCCTGAAAAGATGCGTTGCCGACTATATTTGAAGCATGCGGCATTCTTGCCTGAAATAGCGCCGTGAAAAACGCTTCTCTCCGGAAAAAGGAAGAGTAAAACTATAATGAAGACTATAGTGAGCCTGTTTTTTGTTCTGACATTGATTGTGTATCCCCATACTGCCCTGGCGGAAAATATGCGTCACTATATTCTTGTTTTGTCAAAGGCGGATCAGGAATTAAAAATTCTCGATTATAATAGATTTGACCCTGTTGGCTCTGTCCCCATTGGCGAAGATCCGCACGAAATTACTCTCTCCACCAATCAGCATAGAGCCTATATATCAAATGCCATGGTGAATAATCAGGAGCATAATATTCATATTGTGGATCTTAAGACTCTGACAGTAGAAAAGACAATTGATACAAGGCCGTTTTATATTCCTCACGGGCTTGCCTGTCTCTATGACAGGCTCTGGTTTGCCGCACAAGGTTCCAAAGCTGTTGCCGTATATGATGTCAAAACCGGCAAAGTGACAAATCTGTTGGGGACAGGGCAGGATTTTGCCCATTTGATTCAGGTTGCGCCTGATGAAAGCTGTTTTTACACGACAAATGCGGAATCCGGCACTGTCAGCATTTTTGAGAAAAAAGAACTTCCTCCTTATAGGCCGCCCACAGGGATTCTGCCTCCTAATGCCGGGCCCAGGCTGGAATGGCGGCAGACAATCGTCAATGTAGGATATGGCGCGGAAGGATTTGATATTTCTGCCAATGGTAAAGAATTATGGATCGCTCGCCCTGATGGCCATGTGATTATTGTTGATTTGGCGGTGAAGAAAATTGCCTATGATATAGACACAAATGTGCAAGGACTGCATCGCCTGAAATTTACGCCTGATGGCAAGGCCGTTGCCATTGTCAGCGTTAAAACGGGCGATTTGCTGTTTTACAATGCCCGGACACGAATTTTGGAAAAGCAGGAAAAGATTTGTAAGAGTGCCGGTCTTTATATGGATAAGGAAAGCAACAGAATGTTTGTTTCCTGCACGCCCGATAATCAACTTGCCATTATTGACCTTATTAGCAGAAAACTTGTCAAAACTCTGCCTGTAGGCCAGCCGGATAGCATTATTGCCGCGAGGGGCACTATAGAGGATAATGCCGCCACCCCATCTTATGGCCCGCAGCTGGAAGGATTCGTTTATCCCGCCCCTGTCAGGCGTTTCCGCTTTTCTTCGCAAGGCCAGGAATTGGAAATGGCATATCTTGATTACAGACCGGCAAAGCCCAATGGGCAGACTGTCATTTTGCTCCACGGCAAGAATTTCTGTGCCGCGACATGGGATACAACATCGCGTCTTCTGGTTCAGCACGGCTATCGTGTAATCGCGCCGGATCAGATTGGTTTTTGTAAATCCACCAAGCCTGAACATTATCAATACAGCTTCCAGCAATTGGCGCGAAACACCCAGGCCTTGCTGGAAAATCTGGGTATTCGTCAGGCGGTGTTTATGGGCCATTCTACTGGCGGCATGCTGGGGATTCGCTATGCTTTAACCTATCCCGATACGGTCTCAAAACTGGTGCTGGTTAACCCGATCGGGCTGGAGGATTGGAAGGCTAAGGGCGTTCCTTCAATCAGCATTGATCAATGGTATGAGCGCGAATTAAAACTCAGTGCCGCTGCCATTAAGAAATATGAACAGGCGACCTATTATGCCGGGACATGGAAGCCTGAATATGATATTTGGGTGACCATGCTGGCCGGGCTTCATGCCGGCAGCGGCAAAAAAATCGTGGCGTGGAATTCTGCGCTTCTCTATGACATGATTTACACACAGCCGGTTTATTATGAATTTGAGCAGATTCGCGCGCCGGTTCTTCTGCTGATTGGTGCCAAGGATAATACAGCCATTGGCAAAGATCTGGCTCCGCCTGATATAAGGGAAAAATTGGGAGATTATCCGGTTTTGGCCAAAGCGGCGGCAAAACGGTTCCCGCATGCGCTATTGCACGAATTTCCCGATCTTGGGCATGCGCCGCAAATACAGGCGCCTGATATTTTTCACAAAGCTCTGCTGCAGGGGCTTGAGTCGCAATAAGGCTATAAAATAAACAAGAAAACAGAAGATGAAAAGCTCAACCGCCGCTATTGTCGCTGAAAATGCCGGTCGCTATTTGCAGCAGCTTTGCAAGCATTGGGGGGCATTCTGCGCTTTCAGACTTTTTCCTGTTACTGACATATACGAGGCTGTTTTCCAATGCCGGCATGAGCGAGAACAGCGATGATTTTCAGTCGCCGGATTATAACTCCTTCTGCCCGCATCTATGGATTGATGATACGGATCTGTTTCCTTGCGGCCAAATTTTGCAATTATGTAGTTTGAGCCAGTCAGTTCCATAAAGCCAGAATCGGCCAGCCGACCAGCAGTAAAATGCTGATAAATATGACGCCGAAAATTGCTCCCAGACGCCAGAAATCTTTGGATTTAATATAGCCGCTGCCGTAAATAACTATACCGGGGCCGGTAGCGTAAGGTGTCAGGCAGCCCATAATGCCGATGGAAAACAGCAATAACAGGCTGAGCTGTCCCATCGGCACGCCGGGCATGCCTTTGCCAATGGCCAGAATCACCGGCAGCATAGTGGCGGTATGGGCAGAAAGGCTGGCAAACATATAATGGGCGAAATAAAAGACAAGCACCAGAATAATAATAGTGGCATTGGCAGAGAGGCCGGCCAGATGAGCGCTCATAGCACCGGAGAACCAGTCGATAAAACCCGAACGCGTCAGCCCATTGGCCATAGTCACTAATGTGGCCAGACTGACCAATGTATTCCAGGCACTGCTATAACCGGTAATATCTTTCCACGGGACAATGCGCAAAGCCAGCATGAGCGAGACAGCGAGCAGGCAGACCACTGTGGCATTTATTATATGCGTGCCGAATATCCACAGGCAAAGGCTCAGAAGCACCAGGCAGATTAAAATAATCTCCTTATGTGTCAGCCCGCCCAGTTTTTTCAGCTCCCCCTCGGCCCAGCCTGATACTTCGGCGCTATGGGTGACCTCCGGCTTGTAAAAAATATAAGCAAGCCAAGGCGTTATAACCAGCAAAATAAGCCCCGCCGGCAAAAAAGCAAGAAACCAGTGCAGCCAGCTAATCTGCACGCCGGCAATTTTATTGACAAATTCCACTCCCAGCGTATTGGGGGCGGCGCCGGTCATGAACATAGAAGAGCTAAGGCTGGTACCGACAACCATCATCCACATAAGATAGCCGCCAATACGGCGGGAAGAGGGGTCATTGGGAAAAGAGTGGAATAAAGACGGCAGATTTTTAATAATGGGGAAAATAATGCCCCCGGTGCGCGCCGTATTGGAAGGGGTAAAAGGCGCCAGCAGGACATCAATAATCATAATGGCATAGCCCAGCGTTAATGTGCGTTTGCCCATGAATTTTACCAGAATCAGCGCCAAGCGGCGCCCCAGCCCGGTAACTTCATAACCCAGGGCAAAAATAAAAGCGCCAAATACCAGCCAGACCGTGGTATTGGAAAAGCCTGCCAACCCCCATTTCAGCGCTTCCTTACCGCTGTCAAAGGCAGGGTCGGCCAGCTCCTGCGTATTAAACAGCAAATAATCGGCGCCAATTATGCAAATAGTAACAGCGCTGAAACTGATTGCCGTTGCCGGAATCGGCTCCAGAATCATGCCGGTAACCATGCCCAGAAACACGGCAAAATAGCGCCAGGCCTGCGGCGGCATACCCTCCGGCGCCGGTAGAAGAAAGATAAGACCCATGACGATAAAAGGTGCCAGCGACTTCCACAAATTACTGTTTTTCAAAGCAAACATAATATTTCAGCTCAAGGAGTAAGTGATAAGAGGCGGCAAGCACTATTTGCCGATTATATAAGCACTATTTTGCCGGAATTTCTGGCAGAAACAGGCGCCCGGCGGAGTTTCTACCATATTTCCGGCAGGAAATTCCAGCCCGTCACTATAGATTATACTGTCCGGCTCAGTGTGCCCTGAGTCGCCTGACCCGTCAAAGCCGAAAAAAAGCGGTAACAGGCAAGGAAAATGAAAATGTGGATAAATAAAAAGCCGTTTTTGCTGTGGCTTTGAGCTTGAGAAAGGGAGAAGGCGGCTAAGGAGCGGGTATAAAGGGCTAACAATCCGCACACTGGTATAAAACCTGTCATATGTCGGTTTTCATGCGGGCAATATCTTGCCCGGGCGGGGCGCCAAACAGGCGACTATAGTCACGGTTAAATTGTGAAGCGCTTTCATAGCCGACCTGATAAGCTGCTGCCGCGGCCTTTATGGTATTATTCAGCATTAGGCGGCGCGCTTCTGTCAAGCGCAGACGCTTGTGATATTGCAGCGGACTCATGGCAGTTACCTGTCTGAAATGATTGTAAAAAGAGGAAGGACTCATATTGGCGAGCCGGGCCAAATCTTCCACTTTTATCGGCTTGTTGAGGCTGTTTTTGATATAATTTGTCACTTTGGCAATTTGCCCGGTGCGGCTTGTCCCTCCGAACAGCTGGGCAAGACAGGCGCTATGCTCTCCTTGTAGCAGCCGGTAATAAATTTCACTGAGAATGAGCGGCGCCAGCGGTGCAATATCCTGCGGGCTATCCAGCAGGCGCACCAGCCGCATTATTGCGTCCAGCAATTTATCCGGCATCAAGCCCGTAGCCACGGCTTTAATATGCCTGTTTGGCAGCGCGGCGTGATTTTTTATTGCAGAAAACGGCAGAAATTCGCGGATTTTCTGCGAATCCAGCCTGATTTGCAGCCCGTAATAAGGCCTGTCTCGTGTTGCCTGGGTAACCCGGCCCGCCAGCGGCAAATTCACCGATACCAGTAAATAATGCGCCGGCGAATATGTATAAACAGTCTGGTCTGATAAAATCTGCTTTTGCCCCTGAGCAATAATACACAGACAAGGCTCATAAAGACGCGGAACGGCAAAACCCGCTTTACAGGCTTTGGCCAAATGCAGGCCGGCAATCGCCGTGCTGTTGCGTCCCTCATGGGCGCTGTGCCTGTTTATCAACCGGCTCAATTCTGCATGCTCTATCATGTATTTTCCCAAAACTGCGTCTTGCTGCTGTTTTCGTCAAAGATTATGGCAGAAATCTGCTTTTTGGAGAAACAGGCAAGTTTTCAGGAGATTTGAGTATTGGACAGGCTCTGTTTCTGTTTTATGTCTGTTGCATCGGCAATATATGCCGGTTTGGGTTGAGGAGTATATAATGGAAAAACGTTATCTCGGAAAAAGCGGGCCGGCAGTTTCAAGCCTGGGCTTGGGCTGTATGGGCCTAAGTTTCGGTTATGGCCGGATTACAGAAAAGGCAGAGGCGGTTGCTCTTATCCGCGCCGCCTATGATGAGGGTATCACCTTTTTTGACACGGCAGAAGTTTATGGCCCGTGGATAAATGAAGATGTTGTGGGCACGGCCATAACGCCTTTCCGCGATAAAGCCGTATTGGCAACCAAATTCGGCTTTAATATTGTTAACGGCAAGCAGGAACCGGGCCTGAACAGCCGGCCGGAGCATATTCGCATAGTGGTGGAAGGCTCGCTGAAAAGATTGCAGACAGATTATATTGATTTGCTCTATCAGCACCGGGTAGACCCGAATGTGCCGATTGAAGATGTTGCCGGCGCGGTGAGAGATTTAATTGCTGAGGGTAAGGTGAAATATTTTGGCCTGTCGGAAGCCGGCGCGGCGACAATTCGCCGCGCCCATGCTGTCCAGCCGGTCGCTGCCGTGCAAAGTGAATATTCGCTCTGGTGGCGCGAGCCGGAGACAAAAATTTTCCCCGTGCTGGAAGAATTGGGGATTGGCTTTGTGCCGTTTAGCCCATTGGGTAAAGGGTTTTTAACCGGGGCAATGACGGCGGAGATCAGGCTGGAAAAAAATGATTTTCGCAGCACTGTGCCGCGTTTTTCGGCAGAGAATCGCCGCGCCAATCAGCCGCTGGTGAGCAGACTGGAAGCACTTGCTGCCGCCAAAGGCGCTACTCCGGCGCAAATCGCCTTAAGCTGGATTCTGGCACAAAAATCGTGGATTGTGCCTATTCCCGGCACAACCAAGCAAAGCCGCCTGCGCGAAAATTGCGGCGCTGTCAGAGTGCTGCTGACAGAACAGGATTTGGCCGAGATTGCCGCTGTGCTGGCCGCCAATCCGGCGCAAGGCGCGCGTTATGCCGAGGCACAGCAGCGTTTGATTGATGGCTGAAAATAGTGCCTGGCCTTCGGAAAATAGTGAGAACGGCCTGTCTGACATGCAGGCCGTTTATCTTTGCCGCTTGGCCCGGGCCGCCTTTTCCTGTAATTATGTGCCGCTTGCCGATAAAGCCATTGCGCTTTGGCGGTTTTATGCTTTATGCTAGACAGTATACGAGAGAGCGGGGGCGCTGCCTGCCGCGGCGCAAAAGGCGGGGCGCTCTTAGGCCTCGCTCTATTGAAAAAACGGTTTGTCTTTCATGGAAAAAAACTCTGCGTTTCAGGCTGCCGATTATATTCAAGCTGTTTTGCAGGAAAATCTGCCGGATTTCAAGCCGCGTGCCGCCTGTATTCTCGGTTCGGGCCTTGGTAGACTGGCGGATAAGCTCACGGATAAAATAACTGTTTCTTATAAGGAGTTGCCGGGTTTTCCCGTTAGTTCGGTAGAAGGCCATGCCGGCGAACTGATTGCCGGCCGGCTTGCCGGTGTGCCGGTCTTATGCATGAAAGGGCGCGGTCATTTTTATGAGGGGCGCGGCATTGGCATTATGACGGCAGCCATACGCACATTCAAACTTTTAGGTTGTGATTTTGTTTTTGTAACGGCTGCAGCCGGCTCGCTGCATAAAGAGATTGCTCCGGGCAGCCTGGTGGCGATAATCGATCATATCAATTTATTGCCGCAATCGCCGCTAGTGGGGGCAAATGAAGCGGCTTTCGGCCCGCGTTTTTTCAGTATGGCCAATGCTTATAATGCCGATTTGCGCTCTTTGCTGCGGCAGGCTTTGGTAAAAAACGGGGTTGAGCCGGCACAAGGCGTTTATGTTGCCTATAGCGGGCCGAATTTTGAGACAGCGGCAGAAATTCGTATGATGCAGATTATTGGCGGCGATATTGTCGGCATGTCGGTAGTGCCGGAGGTAATTGCTGCTCGCCATTGCGGCCTGAAAGTCGTGGCCGCAGCGGTGATTACCAATTATGCCGAGGGGCTGTCGGATAGTGTCTTGTCGCATGAGCAGACTTTGCATTGCGCCGCTCAGGCGGCTGATAAATTTGTGCAGGTAATGGCCGGCTTTTTTGCCGAACTGGCGCAGCAGACGGCCGCTTGAGGGGGAGAGTGCGCCATGTTTTTCCAAAATCAGGCAGCGGCCCTGGCAGTAATGGGTGAGCGGAAGCGGCAGTGTTTTATCACCGGCCTGATAGATTTAACCTCATTGCGTGATGATGATACGGTAGCGCGCATTGCCGCTTTATGCGAGATCTTGTCGCCGCTTTATGGCCTGCCGGCCGATTTATGTATTTACCGGCAATTTCTCCCTGCGGCTGATAAAATTCTGGCGGCAAAAGGCTTGCGGGGGCAAATAAGGTTGGTGAGTGTGGCCAATTTCCCTGCCGGCGGTACGGATAGTGCCAAAGCGGCGGCTGAGGTGAAAGAAGTGCTGGCGCTTGGCGCCGATGAGGTGGATATTGTTTTTCCCTATCATGCTTTAATGCGAGGTGAGGCGCGGGCCGGGCGGTTATTATTGCGTGCTGCCCGGGCGGCGGCGGGTGGGAAAGTGCTGAAAGTAATTTTGGAAAGCGGAATATTGCAACAGCCGCATTGGATAAAGCAGGCAGCGGAAATTGCTGTTGGCGAAGGGGCGGATTTTCTCAAAACTTCTACCGGCAAGGCAGCGATTAATGCCACATTGCCGGCAGCGCGGCTCATGCTGGAAGTCATAGCCGAACATAATCGGAATTGCGGTTTGAAAATTGCCGGCGGGGTGCGAACACAAATGCAAGCGGAAGACTATCTGGCGCTGACTGCCGAAATTCTGGGGCATGGCTGGATAGATCCGGCGCATTTCCGTTTCGGCAGTTCGGCGCTGTATACGGCCCTGCGCGAATCGCGCGATAATTGCGGTGTTTCTTCTGTTGATAAAGCAGCGGCAGAGCAGTTGGTAGTGCTTTCCGCCCCGCATTAAGTTCCTTAAAAAAGGATTATGGTATATTTGTAAACGCAATGGGGTGCCGGTATTGAGGTGCGGGCAGGAAATAAGGAATGGACTATGTCCATAAAGGAAAGAATAAAAAATGATTATTCGAGGTTTCATGCTGCGATAATTGGCGGTTGCCAGGGCGGTATGATTGCCGGTTTTGTCAAATGGGAAAAAGAAATGCCGTTGCCGCCGTGCACACCGGATAGAGCCGTGCCGCCGGCGGAAGTGCTGAAAGATTTCGGTTTCCTCGCCGACAGCATGGTTTACATTTATTCCGAATGCCTTGTTAACTGGGGCAGCGCCGGTGTTCCCCAATTGTTTTCTGAGACATTCGGGCATAGTGTCTGGGCATGGACAATAAAGGTCTTCCGGCAATATTACCGCGATCGCTATAGCGCCGGATAAAGTAATATTGTAAAAAGCTGCGGGGTGAGGTCAATGGCGAGAGCTTTTATTCTGGTTCTGGATTCCTTTGGTATCGGTTCTGCGCCGGACGCCGGCAAATATGGCGATAAAGGTGCCAATACTTTATTGCATATTGCCGAATTTTGCGCTGCCGGCCGGGCTGATAATGAGCGCCGCCGCGGAGCTTTATCCGTTCCCAATTTATGCCGGCTGGGCTTGAATGAAGCGCTGGCAATGGCCTGTGGCCGCCATCTTCCTGCCGCTGCGGGTGAAAAAGCGCAAAAATTAATCGGTGCCTATGCTGTCGGGCAGGAAATCAGCGCCGGCAAAGATACGCCCTCCGGCCATTGGGAAATGATGGGACTGCCGGTGCTAAAGGCCTGGGGCAGCTTTCCGCCACCGCCGCCGGGCGACCCGGCCTTTGATAAAGGCAGTTATTTTCCGCGGGTTTTGCTGCAGAAAATTTATCAAAAGGCGGAGCTTCCCGGCTCATTGGGTAATTGTGCCGCTTCGGGGACAGAGATTATTGCGCGTTTGGGCGCGGAGCATGTCGCCAGCGGTAAGCCGATTTTTTATACTTCCGGCGATTCGGTTTTTCAGGTAGCGGCGCATGAAAATATTTTCGACCTGGCGCGCCTTTATGATTTATGCACCCTTATTCGCAAGGAAATGGATTTTTATAATGTCGGCCGGGTGATTGCCCGCCCTTTTGCCGGCACGGCCGAACAGGGCTTTAAACGCACCAATAATCGCCGTGACTGGACTATGCCGCCGGCAGAGCCGACTTTATTTGATTATGTCAAAAAACATGGCGGCGCGACTATTGCCATTGGCAAAATTGCCGATATTTTTGCCCATCAGGCTATAGATAAAGCCATCAAAGCTTATGGCACGGCAGATTTATTTGCCGCAACCATGCGGCAAATAAATGAGGTGCCTGATAACAGCCTGACCATGACCAATTTTGTTGATTTTGATCAAAATTTCGGCCATCGCCGCGATATTGCCGGCTATGCCGCCGAGCTGGAACTGTTTGATCGGCTGCTGCCGCAAATTTTCCCATTATTGCGGCCGGAAGATTTATTGGTAATAAGCGCCGATCACGGTTGTGATCCGACATGGGGCGGCAATGATCATACGCGTGAATATGTGCCGCAATTATTTTACGGCGCCGCTATTGCGCCCGTCAATTGCGGCAAGCATTTGGGTTTTGCCGATATGGGGCAGACTGTGGCGGCCTGGCTGGGTGTCGGGCCGTTGCGGCACGGCATATCATATTTGGATATAATGCTGGGTAAAAGCCCTGCGGTGTGATCCGCCGGCTTTGGCAGGGCCACCTGCCTGGGGAGCAAGTTTATGACTATTCAGGCAAGATTGAAAATCATGTCTTTCCTGCAATTTTTCATTTGGGGCAGCTGGCTGATAACACTAGGCTCCTATATGATAAAAACGCTGGCCTTTAGCGGCACTGAAGTGGGCAATGTTTACAGTATGCAGGGTATTGCCGCCTGTATTATGCCGCTGCTGCTCGGCATAATTGCCGATAAATATATTGCCGCCAACCGGCTTTATGCCTTGTGCCATTTGAGCGGCGGCATAATACTGCTTGTCATGGCGCAAATTACCAAGGCCGAAACCATGATATGGGTCATGTTGCTTAATCTGATGGCCTATATGCCCAGTTTGGGGCTGGCCAATGCCATTGCCCATTTTTGCCTCAAGCAAAAACAGCTGGATATAGTGGTGCATTTTCCTTCTATCCGCGTTTTCGGCACAATCGGCTTTATTGCTGCCATGTGGGTTATCAGCCTTTCCGGCAATGAACTAAGCCCGGTGCAGCTTTATATTGCTGCTGCCGCCTCTTTTTGTCTGGCGCTTTACAGCCTGACCTTGCCCTCCCAGCTGGCCGCTGCCGTGCAGATGCGGGGCGGGTTGGACGGCGGCGCCTCACAACAAAAATGCGATAGCGGCCAACCGGCCGCGCCGGAAAATTGGGAGCGCCGCCTGGGGCTGGAGGCTTTGGTGCTGTTAAAACAGCCGCGCCTGGCGGTATTTTTTGCCTTTGCCATGTTGCTGGGCGTGGTTTTGCATATTACCAATACATTTGGCAACCCGTTTTTGCATGATTTGGCCGCCCGCCCGGAGGCGGCAGGCAGTGTGCTGCTGCGCTATCCGGATATTTTATATTCGCTGTCGCAAATTTCGGAAATTGCCTTTATTCTGACCATTCCCTTTTTTCTGAAAAAATTCGGCATTAAAATTGTTATGGCGGTGAGCGTGACGGCGTGGATATTGCGTTTTGTTTTTTTTGCTTTTGGCGGCACATCGATCTTTGGTATGAGTTTACTGGTGCTTTCTATGCTGGTTTATGGCTGCGCTTTTGATTTTTTCAGCATTTCCGGCTCTATTTTTATTGAGAAAGTGGTGGATAGTTCCATGCGTTCCGGGGCGCAAGGCCTGTTTATGACCAGTGTTAACGGTTTCGGCACTTTTATCGGCATGTATCTGGGCGGCCGCATTATTGACTATTTCACTAATGACATTATGCGTGACTGGCAGACTATCTGGCTGGTTTTTGCTGCTTATACCGCTGTGCTGCTTATTGTATTTTTATGCGTTTTTCGCGATAAAAAGGGGTGCTTTGCTGCCGATGAAACTGTGCTGCAACAGCCTTGATTATTGCGGCCGCAGGCTGAATGAAAGCGCGCCGGCCTATTGCCGGCTCTCTTGCTGTTATGGCCTTTATTGCTATTTATTGGCTGCAACAGGGTTAGGGCGCCTATGAATACTAATAAGCAATCAGGCTAAAGGGGATTTTATGTCCAGATTATCTCAGATGATACGGCGGTTTAAGCGCCGCAATGCCATTATTGAGCATTTGCCGCATAATCAGGCGGTTCTGGTAGCCCAGGCAGAGGCCGCGCAAAAACAGCTGGAGCAGCTGGCCGCTTTGTGCCGGGAGCAAAGCTATTGGGCGCATGGAGAGCTTTATAAAATCAAGCAGACGGTAAATCTGGTTGCTAGCGCCCGCCCTGCCGGCAAAAAAATAAAAGTGGTTTTTCTGATTCATCATATTGAAGCATGGGACAGCCTGGCGGATATTTATGAGGCCATGCTGGCGGCGGAAGATTTCGCACCGCTGGCTATTTCTATCCGCCGCCGTTTTCCCGGTGAGCAGGATTACGGTTTTGAAAATATAATCCACGAGAAATTGTCGGAATTGGGCATTGAGCATTTGCGCTTCAGCATGGAAGACAGTTTTGAAGGGCTGGATATTCTAAAAGCGCTGGCGCCGGATATTATTTTTCGCCAGTCGCAGTGGGATTGGGATATTCCTCCCGGTTTTCATGTTGCAGAGCTGCGTTTTGCTAGGCTGTGCTATGTGCCTTATGCGGTGACAGCGGTGGCGGATACACGGCTTTTGGCTAAAGAACGCGACCCTGCCGCGGATTCTGATTTTCACCGCGCTGCCTGGAAGATGTTTTATGCTACGGAAGATCAAAAGGCGCGTTTCAAACAATATGCCGTGCTTTATGCGCAAAATCTGGAAATTGTCGGCCACCCCAAAGTAAAGCGTCTCATGCGTTTGGGGCGGGAGCAGGAGCATTGGCCGATAAAACAGCAAATTTCGGGACGCCGTTGCCGCATTATCTGGTCGCCGCATCACAGTGTCGGCAAGGAGTGGCTGCGTTTCGGCCTGTTCCCCGCTATTTATCAGGATATGCTGGCCTGGGTAAAAAGCGACAATACTATAGAAATGGTGTTAAGCTTCCACCCGGCCGCTATTTCTAAAATAACGGAAGCCGACGGCCCTTTATCACCCGAAGAAATGGCTGTCTTTTTGCAGGAATGGGACAGCCTGCCCAATACAGCGCGCCACAGTGCCGGCAATTATGCCGGGCTGATGCAGGCTTCCGATTGCCTTATGACAGATGGTTTGAGCTTTTTGGTGGAATATCAGTTTTTTACCAAGCCGGTGATTTTTTTGGAGCGCGCTGATCATTTGCCGTTTTCCTCCGCGGGAGAGAGGATTATCGCCGGCACTCACCCGGTGAAGACAGTGGCAGAGGCCAAAAAACTGGCGCATGATTTTGCGGCCGGCTGTGTTGATGTAAAAGCGCAGATTCAACGCGACAATACAGCCTGGCTGGCGGGTGAGAAACTGGCTGCCGGCACGGCGGCCGAGCGTATTTTGCGTTCTATCCGCCGCGGCATAAGGGAGGAAGAGCGGCATTAGCCGCGCCGGCTTACAGGAGTAAAAGCAAGGCAGTTTTGTCAAAACGTATTTTTGCCAAAGGGATAAATTCTTATGAGAATTATCTTGGGCGGATTGGCCAGGCCTCATAAAAGGCCGGAACGGAATTTGGCAAGCTGAATAGGTTGGTCTATCGCAATGGCGGTGAGAGAGGGATTCGAACCCTCGATACGGTTTCCCGTATACACGCGTTCCAGGCGTGCGCCTTCAACCGCTCGGCCACCTCACCGCAATATCAGCCGCGCGCGCCGCAAAATTGCTGCGCGCGCGGCTGACAAACTGCCTGCACTATAGCGGGAAGTTCAGGCGGTGCAAGATTATTTTCCGCATTGCCGGAAAAAATCATGGGAAATTTGCTTTAAAAGCAATGAAAGCCATTGTGACAAACTGTCATAGCCGGTTTTAAGCTGGAAAACGGCATTTGCCGAAATTATTTTAAAGATAAGCGAGCTTCTGCGGGAAGGGTGTCTGCACCAGCCACGCCGGCAGCAAAAGCCAGATGATTCGCACACAGATAATAGCTCATGCCTTGCTGCTTTTAAATCTGTTTCCGGCTTTGTTCAGGCAGAATAGCACCGTAATGGCTGTTTTGCGCTTCCTTTCCCGGTAATATTGAAGTTAAAAGCAGGGGAGGTAAAGCAGCCCATAATTTCACCGCAGCGAAAAACGGGTTAATGCCCTGCCTGGTCGGATTCCCGCACCAGCAGTGAAAAAATATCCATTTGACAGGGCTTGCCGGTTGCATCGCCGCCAATATAAAATTGTGCCGATTTGCCTAATTTTTGTGGAACAGGCAGGCGGAACAAAAGCGCTGTCACTGTCGGCGACAGTTCAAAACGGTAATGTGTGACCGCACCATTGCCAAAATCAGCCATAAGATTAAGCTGACCAATGGCATTATCGCTATTGCGCGCCACCAGTTTGAATGTGGCTGTCTTGCCTTGCAGCGGCATCAGGGCGCCCTGGCCGATTTCTATAATCGCCGCATCATCGGCTTTATAGGAGGTCAGGCGAATGAAATTGGCATCAGGCTCATTATGCAAATCGGCAGAGGCTGTTCCCCGCACGTCCAGGCCGGCAACATTGACCGGATTAAAAATTTCAATCCAGCCATTTTTGCCATAATCATTTTGCTGCGCCGGGGCGGTGGATAAAGCTGTCTGCTTTTTCGCCGCGCCGGGCCGGCCAAAACTATTATAAAACGACCAGGCAACAAAAACAGCAACAAAAACAGTCAGAATACCGATAATATAACCGCCCGACCGGGCTTTTTTAAGAAAAGAAGGCGCGGTCTCATCAAATTTTTTGGTGACTTTTCTGTTGATCTCCTGCTCCAGATAATAAAGGGAAGAATCGCTTTTTTGCCCTTTTTTCCAGCTGTTTGCGGCGGTGGCACGACTATTTGGGGGATTGGCTGGTGATTGTGCTGCCTCAACCATTTTTTGCGGCGTTTTTTCAGGTTCAATCACGGGAGGAATTTCCGGCGGCAAGAGTGAAGGCTGTTTTTGCCCGTGTTCCCCGCTGCCCGCTGTCTCGGCCTGTGTTGCGCGATATTGTTTTTCTGCCGCTTTCAACAATTCGGTCAAATGCCGGCGCTTTTCCTGCTTTTGCTCATTATCCGTATTTTGGGCAATAAGCGATTTTTCCTGTATAAGCCAGATATTCTCATAGACTTTTTGCCGCATTTGGGGGTCAGATGCGTCAATTTTAGCAAAAGCCTGATGAATAAGCTGCTGGAATTTTTGCAATGCGAATCCCTTTTTTCCGGTTCATAAGGCAGATAACGAGCATTGAAAATCAACATATATTTTGCGCAATGCCCCACCGAGCATAGGGCAGCAAAAGGATAAATGCAAGGCGATAAAAACCGCCCCAATATAGTGTCAAAGCCGGAAGAAAGATGGCGCAAACACCCTGACAGGCGGATTATGCTGGTGCCGCATACCGGGCTTGAACCAGTGACCCCATCATTACGAATGATGTGCTCTACCAACTGAGCTAATGCGGCATTAGAATCGGCCAAAGCCGGAAAAACGTCAGATCTGATAGCTAAACTATCAGGCAAAAGCAAGAGAATTTTCTGCCCTTGGCCTGTTTTGGCCCGGCTGCTCTTACCGGGGGCACAGGTTAATAAAACGCCGCCAGCAGCAGCGCCAGGCCGCTGAGAAAAATAAAAAGCGCGGCTGTCCATTCCATAATATTTCGCACCCGCCCGGCGCCGGCTTTACCGGCACTGAGCCTGAGTGCCAGTTTTTTGGCATTGACGGCAATATAAGCAAGGGCGCAAACAATCAGAAATGTACCGAAAGACATGGCCAGAACGGCGGCTGCCCCCAGAGTAAATAGCCCATTTATCAGGGCGAAGCCCATGACAACCAGCGCGCCGGTGCATGGGCGCAGGCCGATAGAGAAAACAAGCGGCAGCGCCTGTCGCCAATTCATGGCTTGCAGGCTGCCGGCAGCGCCAATATGACCATGGCAGGAGCAGTCTCCTTTGTCGTGCCGGTGATTATGCGCAGTCTCATGACTATGTTCATGAGGATTCTCGCCTGTTTTTGCTTTATGTCTGAATAAGGCCGCGCTTTTGCGCCACAGCAGCCGCAAGCCCAAAAACATAATCAAAGCGGCGCCGATAAGCTCCAAATTATGGGTAGCGGCCTGTTGTGCCTGTTTGCCGGTGATAATGGCAAATATCAGTCCGACAAGAAGAATAGCAATTACTGCCTGCAGCAGCGATGACCAGAAGGCCAGCACAATACCGCGCCTCAAGGTCTCATTATTGGCAATAAGATAAGAGGAAATTATCGCTTTGCCATGTCCCGGGCCGGCCGCATGCAAAACACCGTAAAGAAAAGACAGGCCAATAAGCCACCAGCCTGCCTGACTGTCCTGACGGAAAGCGACTATAAGCGCGGTAATTTCCGCATCAAAATTTTGCTGCGCCGCTTGCAGGACATAAAGCAGCGATGACCACAGCCCTGTTGCCGCCTGGGCTGTTTGCTCTGCCGTTGCCTGAGCCGGGCTAAGGCCAGACACAAGGATCGGCAGCATAAGCAACAGGCAAAGCCGACAGAAACGGTTCTTATTACGGCGCATGAATTTTCTCTTTCGCAGGGTGTTTATACGGAAAATTATTTCCTCTCCCTTTTTTTGACAGCAGCAGAAAAGCGGGAAAAAGGGATAAGGGTGAGGAGGAACAGCATAAAAGCCATAACCACAATAGAGGGGCCCGAGGGTGTATCACCGTAATAAGAGGCATAAAGCCCGCTAATCGCGGCGATAACAGCAAGAAAGACAGCGGCGAGCGCCATTTTTTCCGGCGTGGCAGCCAGATGACGCGCCCCGGCAGCCGGCAAAATCAGCAAGGCACCGATAAGCAGAATGCCGATAATTTTCATGGCAATGGCAATAATCAAAGCCAGCAGCAGCATAAAAGCCATACGCGCCTGCCTGGGGTGCAGCCCTTCGGCTTGTGCCAGCTCATCACTGATTGTGGCGGCAATGAGCGGCCGCCATAATTTTGCCAGCAAGGCCAGCGTCGCCGCTCCGCCAAGCCAGATAAGCGCTACATCTCTGCGCGAGACAGAAAGAATATCGCCAAATAAATATGTGCTTAAATCCTGCCTTATTTGCGGCAAAAAGCTCAAAACAACCAGGCCGAAAGCCAGGCTGGCATGAGACAAAATGCCCAATAAGGCATCGCCTGACAAAAAGGGCCGACGTTGCAAAAACAGCAGCATAAGGGCGATAAGCAAGGTTACCAGAAAAACGGCTAAGGTCATGGATATATTAAAGGCAAAGGCCAGAGCCACCCCCAAAAGTGATGAATGCGCCAAAGTTTCGCCGAAATAAGCCATGCGCTGCCACACAACCACACAGCCCAATGGCGCTGCCGCTGCGGCCAGGCCGACTGCGCCGATTAAAGCCCGCATAAAAAAATCTTCAAACATAGGGCCTTATCCTGTTTTGTTGCAAAACCCGATTATCAGCACAGAACGGGCTGCCGGCCCTATGCGCCTAGTCATGCTGATGGTCGTGGCGGTGTTCATAAAGCGCCAGCAGCGGTGCTGCCGGCCCGGCCCGGTGACCGAATAGGCTCAGATATTCGGCATTTTTGGCTACTTCCTGCGGTTTGCCGCTGCAGCAAATATGGCCGTTAAGGCATAAGACACGGTCGGAAGCGGCCATAACAATATGCAAATCATGCGAAATCAGCATAATACCGCATTGCAGTTTTTTGCAATATTCGCTTATTTTTTGATAGAGAGCTGCCTCCCACGAAAAATCCACACCTTGCAGCGGTTCGTCCAGAATAAGCAAATCCGGCCGGCGCGCCACAGCGCGCGCCAGTAAAACGCGCTGCAATTCGCCGCCGGAAAGGGTGGCAACCTCTTCCTGTTGTTTATGGGCCATGCCCACTTCTGCCAGTGCCTGGTCTATATCTGCCTGCGGCAGCTTTGCTGTCAGGCACATGAGGCGGCGCACATTTAACGGCAGGCTTTTGTCAAAATGCAGTTTTTGCGGCACATAGCCGATTTTCAGCCCGGGCAGGCGCTCTATTTTGCCTTTTGTCGGCGATAAAATGCCCGCTGCCAATTTGGCTACAGTGCTTTTACCCGAACCATTGGGGCCGATAAGCGTAATAATTTCACCCCGCGCGACAGAAAATGTGATATGGCGCACGCGCCAATGGGCGCCATCGGCAATCCCGACATTATGCATGGAGACCAGCATGTGTTTGCCGGCCGCCGGCTTGTTTTTTGTCGCTTTATTGTGTTTTTTAGGGTTAAACAAGGCGTGAAGCTGTGTCATGATAAATCTGCCGGAAAGCCGACATAGGCTATAAATAATAGATGAAGCTGTCGCCGCAACAGCCTCCGCAGCATAAAGCAAAACAGTTTTCATGCAACAGATTTTTCCCCGCCTCAGGGCGGGTTGCCGTAATAAAAATAGAAGAAAGGTCTGGAAATGCCTGTTACCAAAAACAACGAAATCGGCAATAAAGCGCAGTATTATGGCAGGCGGCGGCGCTGGGTGGCCTGTTTTGCCTTTTATCTGGGTTTTACCGGTTTTTTACCCGCTTTTGCCGGTTTGCCGGGCGGCAGCGCGCCGGCGGTAACAAAGCCGCCCAAAGTTGCGGTCTCAATAAAGCCGCTGCATTCTCTGGTGAGTGCTGTCACGCAAAATATAGCAGAGCCGGCGCTGATTGTGCAGGGCAGCGGGTCAGAACACGGCTATGCCTTGCGGCCGCAAGATGCGGAAAATTTGAGCATGGCGGATATTGTCTTCTGGGCCGGGCCGCAAATGGAAGCTTTTTTGCAAAAGCCCTTGCAGAATTTAAGCCCGAATGCCGAAATTATCGCTTTAGCGACAGCGCCCGGCATAGAGTTGCTGCCCATGCGCCGCGGCGGCGTTTTTGCCGTGCCTAATAGTGCACACCATGACTATGACGCTGCGGCTGGAAAAAGCGCGCCTGCAGATTTGCATTTCTGGCTGGATCCGCAAAATGCCAAAGCAGCCGTGACTTATATTGACAGGATTTTGTCACAAAAAGATCCGGCACGGGCAGATTTATATCACAGCAATGCCGAAAATTATCGCCGGCAACTGGATAGACTTATCAACCGGGTTAATGAGGAATTGGCGCCGGTGCGCGGCCGCCCTTTTATTGTTTTTCATGATGCTTATCAGTATTTTGAGCGGCGTTTTGCTATGCCGGCCATGGGTGCGATAACCATTAACCCTGAGCAGGCGCCGGGCGCGCGGCGGGTAGCGGCCATTCGCGCCGAGATAGCAGAATTTGCCGGCAAGGCGCAGACAGGTTTTTGCATATTTTCTGAGCCGCAATTTGAGTCGCGGCTGGTGCAGACAATAAGCGAAGGCACAAAAGCACGCACTGGAGCGCTTGACCCGCTGGGCAGCACTTTACTGCCCGGGCCGGGGCAATATCTGGCGCTTATCCGGAATTTGGCCGATTCGCTGACCCAATGCCTTTCCGGCGCAGCGCCTTAAGCAAAAGCGGGCTTTTCACCATAGGCCGAGAATTTTCCACCACAGGCCGCCAATAAGGATAAAAACCAGCATATTGACAATACTCATAATAAAGCCAACCCCCCACCACAGCCCAAGGCTGACAAAGCCGCTGCCGAAAATAATCGGCGAAGTGCCGGTGGCATAATGGGTGAGCCCCATCATTACGGTAGAAGCGGCAAGCATAAGCAGCATGAAAACAGTGAGATATTCTGCCGGGATAAGATGCACGCCGACTGTCAGAAAAGCGAGCATCATGGCGCTGACATGCGCCGTGGTGCTGGCAAAAGCATAATGGGAATACATAAAAGTGGCAATCAGAATTGCCATGGCAATGGGCCAGCTAACGCCGCTCTGCTCAATAGCCAGGCGCAAATTATCGGAAAACCAGGCAATCACGCCGAGCTTGTTTAACTGCCCGGCCAGCATAACCAAAGCGCCGAACCAGATAAGCGTATCCCAGGCGCTTTTTTCTGCCAGAATATCCTGCCAGCTTAAAGTGCCGCATAAGAGCAAGACAGTGAGGCCGATAAGCGCCACCAAAGTAGAATCCAGCGCATAAGCAGGACCGAAAACGGCAGCCGGCCCGCCGGCCCATAAAACCAGCATCAGCAGAAAAGTCAGCATCATCACAATTTCTGACGCTTTCAGGCGGCCGAGGCTTTTCAGCTTTTCCCGGGCAAAGGGCACGGCATCGGGCGTTTGCTTTAATTGCGGCGGCGAGAGCAAATAAATCACCAAAGGCATAAGCAGCAGCGCGGCCAGGCTGGGCACCAGCATATAGAGAGCCCAGCTGTTCCAGCTTAAGCGAAAGCTGTCGCCTGTGGCCTCGGCAATATAATTGACCACGAGCGGGTTAGGTGCGGTGGCGGTGACAAACATAGCGGAAGTGATGGGATTGGCATGATAATTGACCAGTGCCAGATAAGTGCCGACTTTGCCTTGCGTGCCCTTGGCCGGGTCGGAATTAAAGGCAAGGGCAATAGAGCGCATAATCGGGTGCATAATGCCGCCGCCGCGCGCTGTATTGCTGGGGGTGACCGGTGCCAGCAGCAATTCGCATAGCGCCAGGCCATAGCCGATACCGATAGTGTGTTTGCCTAAAAGAGCGATAAAACAATAGCCGAGCCGGGCGCCCAGCCCGGTTTTAATCAAGCCGCGCGCCACGAGGACAGAAACGACAATCAGCCAGATAAGCGGGTTATTATAGCTGTTCAGCGCATCGGCAACAGCTTTGGCCGAAGTAGCAGAGGTAGTTTTTGACAGGCCGACTATAGTAATGGCAATAATGGAAACCGCGCCAATAGGCATGACTTTCAGAATAATGGCCAAAATAGCAGCAACAAAAATGGCAACAAAATGCCAGGCTTCCAAACTCAGCCCTTCCGGTTGGGGCGTATAATAAAAGGCGCAATAGACGATAAGGCAGATTAAAGCAGGGATAAGACGAAAGGAGAGTTTTTTCTGCAATTTGTGATATAAATCCGGTTTATCCATCTGCCTCTGCCCTCATTTTTGCTGCACGTCTTGACCGCGGCTGTATTATCTATCCATGCTTCACAAATGCAGCCATCATAGCGGCAAGATTTCCCCGCGACAACTGCGCCGATCCCCGGCATAGCATTCTATCGCGGCACAATCTATATGATAATTTTATGCCAGAATGCAATCTATGATAGATCGAATATCATGATTATGCGCATGACTGAGCATTCCGAATATTTTCAACATTTCCAAGAAAATACTGATATTGACCTGATTGATAATAAAATCAGCCGTTTCTTTCGTTTCAGCCGTGCGGCCGATGAGGGGAAAAGGGGAAGCCAATTCGGTTATGGAAAAACATAAATACAGCATAGGCTGCACACCAATAGCATATTGTTTTTCGGTGATTTTAATTTCAGTCAAAATTTCATATTGGCCAAATTTGTGGATAAGCATGGGATATTTAACTTGGGTATAGGAGAAGGGAAGACCACACACTTCACGTTCCACCGGATCGGTACGCTCTATAGCAAAATTAGCGGGATTATCAATAAAATCCGTTATTGTGAGAGCGGCAAGAAATTTTTGGACGGCGAGCAAATCCTGCTCGGAAATTATCTTCCATTGATAAAAATAATAAATATATTCGGAAAGTTCATAAAGAGTCTTGCTTTTGCCGTTTGCGCCCGTGAAAAGCTTATCTTTGATTGTTGTTAAAGCAAGCTTGTCTGCATCACTTATAGGCGTGTCATAGCCGATTTGCCACTCAACGTAACAAAGTTGCGAAAAAGCTTCTGTTTTCGTTGGCACAGGTAGACCATATTGATTGAAAAAGCTGCGTTCTTTAATGCGCGTTTTACCTGTGCCATTGGTTAAAGGAATGGTGACTGTTAATTCTTGAGCGCGTGCATCAATTTTGTTTATTTGCATAATGTTCCCCCAATAAAGTTTGAAAATAGGACTGAATTAAAAAATCGGCCTGACTGTTATTATCCACCGGCGCCAGATGTTTTAGAAAGACGTAATTCCGCAAGCTTTTGCTAATGAAAATATCCTGCAGGCGCTCAAAAGCAGCGCAATCGATCATAATATCACTATTGCCAAAATAATAGGGAATATGCGCTGTATAGCGTTTAAATATATCAGCGTAACAGTAGAAAGCCAGTTTGTCCTTTGCTACGCGGATAGAATTATATCCTTCTTTTTCAATAAAACTGCGCGTGCGCCTTAAAGCGTTAATATCACGCATAGTCCAGAAAAAGGCGGCAGTATCCTCGAGTCTGACACAGTTTTGGTTGGGATATTTGGTGATATAATTGCTCAAATAGTCAAACTGGTTTATGCTGAAATTCCTGCCTTCTTTCGTGGTAAAAAGGTAATTACGGATAGCATCATACTCCATTCCTTGTTCATGACGTTGATAAAGGGCAATAATTATCGGAAATTGCGTGGTTCTTGAAGTAGCAGAAAATTCGCCGCTATTGATAATGAGGGCGTCTATTAACCTATAATGCTTCCTGAAATTCCCCAGAGAATTAAAATTCGCCTTTTTTATAAGGTAAGAAAGCGGGTGCAGAGCACAAATATAATCAGCCCGCAATTTGTCATAAGAGAGCAGAAAAGAAATCCCCAAATCCCTATGCCGCAAATCCATATCTACCTGGCAGCTTTCCTGCTTGATGCCGTTGCGGATAAGAGAAGTGCGATCATTATAAGGCGGATTGCCAATAATTATCAGCCTGTCTGTGCCGTTAAAGCCATAAGACGCGCGGCAGACGTGATAAAGGCTATTATGGCAGATAAAACGACAATCCTTATTATTACGGGCAGCTTGCGCTAAAGCCGTTTTATCACAATCTGCGCCGATAGAATGAGGGAAAGTTAAGAAGCTGCCATAGCCGCATGATGTATCGACCAATGTGTAAGTTGATATATCTGAAACATTTTTATGCAGCAGGGCATAAGTTAAGGAAACAATATTCTCAGGTGTATAATAGCTGCCGTAATTAATTGTGTCGCGATAGTCGAGATGAGATTGTTCCTGTTGCACTTTTTGATCTCTATACCAGTTTCGCCCTGTAGTAAAATTGTGGTTATCATAGCGGCAACACCGCTCCCCGGCAAGTGCGCTCTATGGTGAGCCGCGCTTTTGGGCAAAACGACAAAATGGAACGAAAAAGGCGTAGAGCACCGGGGGACGAAATAATAATAGCTGCACTTTCCTGCAATTATGAAGCCCAAAAATTACGATGAATATTTTGGGCGATGCCTATAGAGCAGCGGAGGAATCAGGAGTTCTGCGGCCGGCTTTTGCTGAAATTTTTGCAAAAATGCGCGAGAAGTCTGGACAAAAGCCGTCATTATCCTTATGAAGGGGGCGCATTACGGGTGATTAGCTCAGTTGGTAGAGCAGCTGACTCTTAATCAGCGGGTCGTGGGTTCGAACCCCTCATCACCCACCATTTATCGCCCAAGCTATTTAATTCGCGCCAAATTTGCCTTAATATGGAGCTGTAGGCGAGCTGCGGCAAAAATGTAAAGCGCCATCGCTCTTGGTTTTTCGGCTGGCAATTTTCTTGAATTTCAGGTTATATAAACAAAAATGCTGCATTTTTGGCAGCAGGCGCTATCACCTCTCTGTCTGATTGAGAGAAGAATTGAACAGGAAAAGAGTTTTTCATGGAATGGCTTGCCGATCCCAATACTTATATCGGGCTGGTAACACTGGTTTTACTGGAAATTGTCCTTGGTATAGATAATCTGGTTTTTATTGCCATTCTTGCCGAAAAATTGCCTGTCAGCCAGCGGCATAAAGCGCGGATAACCGGGCTTTTCTGCGCTTTGCTCATGCGCCTGTTACTGCTGGGCCTGGTCAGTTATATGGCGCATTTGACTCGCCCGCTTTTTACTGTTTTCGGCTTTGGTTTTTCCATACGCGGCCTGATTATGATTTTTGGCGGTGTTTTCCTGCTCGGCAAGGCAACAATGGAGCTGCATGAAAGGCTGGAAGGCCCGGGTGAGCGGCAGGAAAATCGTGATATAGGCGCGGTATTCTGGCAGGTTATTGCGCAAATTGTCATTCTGGACGCTGTTTTTTCGCTGGACAGTATTATTACCGCTGTGGGCATGGTGCAGCATGTGCCGATTATGATGGCGGCAGTTATTATTGCTGTCGGCATGATGATGCTGGCTTCGCGGCCGTTAATGGATTTTGTCAATCGCCACCCCACTATTGTCATTTTATGTCTTGGCTTTTTGATGATGATCGGTTTTAGCCTGGTGGTGGAAGGTTTTGGCTTTGATGTGCCGAAAGGCTATCTCTATGCTGCTATAGGCTTTTCTGTGCTTATTGAGGGTTTTAACCAGCTTGGCCGCTATAAGCGCGAAAAGCGTATAACTACCAATGATTTGCGTTCGCGCACGGCTGATGCGGTTTTGCGTCTGCTGGGCGGGGGCAAAGGTGACAGCAGCCTGAGCGACAATAATGTTGATATTATCGCTGAACATGCAGCTGCGGCTGCGGTGTTTCGTCCTGAAGAAAAGCAGATGATTCGCGGAGTGCTGGATTTGGCGGAACGCCCGGTGCGGTCGATTATGTCGCCGCGGCATGAAGTGGAATGGCTGGATCTCGCTGGTAATGAAAAGGAAATGCGGACTGAACTGGAAAAATTGAAACATAGCCGCATTATTCTGGCGCGGGAGAAAGTAGATGAATTTGTCGGCGTGGCTTTTACCAAGGATTTATTGCTGAATCTGGCAGAAGGCAAAAAGCTGAATTGGCAGAAATCGATGCGCCAGCCGCTGGTGGTGCATGAAAATACCAATGTGCTGCGGCTGATGGAACAATTGCGCCGTTCTCCTGTTCAACTGGCGATAGTGGTAGATGAACATGGCTCTTTTGAGGGCATTGTGACCCCGACCGATATATTGGAAGCAATTGCCGGTGATTTCCCCGATGATGAGGACGAGGCGGTGATTATTGCGCGCGAGGGCGATAATACGCTGATTGCCGAGGCCTATGCCGATATAAGGCAGCTGGGCGGACTTTTGGATTGTAATCTGGTTGATGACAGCAAGCGCTATACTACTTTGGCCGGCTATATGTTGTGGCATTTTGGCCATTTGCCGCAAGTGGGCGAAGCTTTTGAAGCAGATGGCTTCCGTTTTGAAGTAATGGAAAAAGAACGCCGCAATATTAGCAAAGTGCGCATTACGGCGCTGCCGCAAGAGGAAATGTAAAATGCCGGTGCCGGCTCGCCGGCCTGCCCGACTTTATGCGCGCCGTGTGAGAGTATAAAGCGTAATGGTGAAATTTTTGCTCAATATTGGCGAGCGCGAGGCAATAATGCCTGATTGGCGCGCTCATGCCGATATTTTTGTGCTGAAGGCCGAGACAGGCTCAGCCGAAGCTTTGGCTGCGCTGCAGGGTTTTATTGCGCGCGCCGGCAAAGGGGCCGGCAGCAAATTGGCGGCAATGAAAGCTGATGATTCAGAGGCGCAAGCTGCGGCAGCCCTGCCGGATTTAGCGCTGTTTTTGCCCTTTTCCCTGTTTCAAGGCAGGAAGAAGGCAGGGGAAGGCGGCGCTGTTTTGGCGCAAGCGGCCAATATAGCGGCCATATCGCTTTTTTGCTTTACTCTGCCGCAAAATGTCGCCTCGATGAAAAAAGAAAATAAGGCAATAGCGGCGGCCTGGGAGAGGGCCGCCGCCTTTGCCGCCCGACATGAGAGTTTTTTGCTGTTGCCCTGGCGGCAGGGAGATTATGAGCCGGGGGCCAGAAATTGGGCAGAGACGGGAGAGGCTTTGCTGCAATATTGGCTGGAAAAGGCGCGTGACAACGGTTTTAAAGGGATTTTGCTTGTTTGTCCGGTCTTGCCGGCAGAAAAGCGCGCCGATTTTATCAGATTTTCGGGATATTTTGTGCAAAAAATACAGCAGGCAGGGTTGCGTGCCGGCATTACAGGAGCGCTGCAAGCGCCGGATATTCCGCGTTTACTACCGTTTGCGCCGGATTATCTGGGCATATCTCAGCCGGTGCGCAAACAACAGGCACTATTGGCCAATAAGTGCCAAAGGGTTAACACAATGGATAAAATAATAAATAAGGCCAAAACCAGGGCAGCGGCTGAGGTGCCGGCCGGGAATTGGGATAGAATTCTGGTTTCAGATTTTATTATGCCGGTGCATATTGGCGCTTATGCGCATGAAAAAGACGCAGCCCAGCCTGTCTGTTTTAACATTACGGCAGAAATTACTCGTCCGGCACAGCTGCCGCAGGCTATAGAGCATGTTTTTTCCTATGATATTATTCTGGACGCGATAGAGCGTTTTGCTGCTGCCGGGCATATTGAGCTTGTAGAAACATTGGCGGAACAAATTGCCGGTTTCTTGCTGGAATTTCCGCGCGTGCAGCGGGTAATTGTGCGGGTAGAAAAGCTGAATCTGGCGCCGCGCGCTGTGGGGGTGGAAATTATCCGCAGCCGCGAAAAGTCTGACTGATATTTATTATTACTGCTCGTCAGATTTCCTGCTGCGGCCGTTCTGCCTGTGTTTTTGCCGCTGTTTCATCTGCGTTTTTTGCCGCCAGTCCGTCTTCTTCTGTCTGCTGCTTTTTTTTTACAAATGGCAGGGCCTCGCTTTCCTGTTTTATTGTCTCGTTCACAGCATTGCCTTTTTCTGCCCCGGCTGTCAGCGGCGGGGCATTTGCGATGAGTCTGTATTTCAGACGGCGATAAATAAATTGCTGCGCTTCAAAAACTGCAACAATAAAAACAGAAATAATCAGCGGAATAATCAAATAAAGCAGGCGGAAAACAATGAGAGCCGCAATGACATCGGTCTCGTCCATAGTCGGCATGCCTTTGATAAAGATAATTTCCAGCACACCAAGGCCGCCGGCCGGCGCATTAACCAGCAAAGTTGCGGTGAATGAAGCCAGAAAAACGGCCAGAACGACAATAAAACCGGGATTGCCGCTCTCTGGCAAAGCAGCATAAATAATCCCGGTTGCCCCCAATAATTCCAGCGGGCCAATAAGCAGTTGCTGGAAAACAATTTTCGGTTTTGGATAAACAATCTGAACTTTAGCGCCGATTTTAAGCGGACGCAAACGCAGCAGGCTGCCCAAAATATAAAGGCCGACTATTGTCAACAGGCCGCAGCCGACAGCAAAAATAACACGCTCGGAAGAATCTTCATAAATGAGATTTATCACATCAGGGCGCAAAATAAGCACCAGGCCGAAAAGCAGCAATGTGCCGAGGATAAAGGTGAAGGAACAAAAGGCTACCAGAATGGCAATTTCCGCGCCGCTCAAACCTTTGCTGCTATAAGCGCGGTATCGCACCAGAGCACCGGAAAATACCGAAGCGCCAATATTATGCGACAAAGCATAAGTGGTAAAAGAACATAAAGTGATAAACAGCCAGGAAATATGTTTGCCTAAATGGCGCAGGGCAATGCGATCATAGCCGGCTAAAGCGGCATAAGAAAAAAGGGCGGAAATAATGGCCAGCGCCCAATGGCGGAAACTGAGCGCCCGCAGGCGTAAAATCACATCTTCAAGAGAAATATTCTGCAGCTTGTTATAAAGCAGATAAATAGAGACAAGCATGGCCACAAGACCAATTAAAGTCCAACCATATTTTCTCAATCCTTGCATTATCATAATAGCGGCAGGCCTTCCATTCAAGAATACCGGTCTTATTATCCTGTTATAGAATTGGCTCGGCAGCAAGACCCGGCGCGGCCTTGGCCGCAGGCGGCAGTAATTCCAGCTGTATTTCACCGTTTTCTGCTGTTTTTGCTGTCTTTATGTTCTGCTTTGCTGATAAAAGCAACATCATAGCGGCGGCAATTTCCTCGCTGTCTGTGGCGACAGCATGAACTCCGCTATGTATAAATTGCTGTTTATCCTCTTCCGTATTGGCACGCGCAATAATATGCAGCCCAGTATTATAGTGTTTGGCCAGAGTGGCAATATGCGCTGCCTCATAGCTGTTATTAATTGTTAAAACCAGATTTTGCGCCTGTTTTATATTGGCATTTGCCAATATATCTTCATGCACGGCATTGCCCATTATAGTCTCAAAACCGGCAATACGCGCTTTTTCCACCAAACGCGGCGCATTTTCAATAATTACCAAAGGCTGTGCCGCTTTTTGCAAATGCTGCGCCATGATTTCTCCTATTGCGCCAAAGCCGATTACAATATTATGCCCGGTTTTGGCACAAGGGGCAGCGCCTTCTTCCGGCGTTATGATTTCTTCTTTTACAGCTGTTTCACTTGTCGGCCCGGCTGCGGCAGTGGAAATTTTATTGGCATTGGCTTTTTTCAGCCTTTGAGCTGCACGTTCGGCAGCGGCGAAAATAAGCGGATTAAGCAAGATGGAAATAATGGCGCCGCCAATAATGCAATCGCGCGCCTCATTGCCAAGCAGCCCTGCGGCATTGCCGAAACTTGCCAGAATGAAGGAAAATTCGCCAATTTGCGTCAGGCTGGCAGCGACTATTAGTGCGGTTTCTACCGGCTGCCTGAACAGGCGCATCAGAAAAAAAGCAGTCAGGGAATTGCCGATAAGGATAATGGCCAGCACAGCCAGAAGCGGTACAATATCCTGCACAATTTTGCTTGGCTGGAACAACATGCCAACCGAGACAAAAAACAAAACGGCAAAAGCATCGCGCAGGGGCAGGGTTTCTTCCGCTGCGCGCTGGCTTAAATCGGACTCACTCATAATCATGCCGGCAAAAAAGGCACCCAGTGCCAGTGAGACACCAAAAAGCTGGGCAGAGCCAAAAGCCACTCCCAGCGCAATAGCCAAAACAGACAGGCTGAATAATTCACGCGAGCCGGTTTGTGCTGCCATTTTAAGAATTTTGGGGATAAGGCGGCGGCCGACAAGCATCATAACGGCAATAAAAACAATAAGTTTGGCCAGAATTGCCAATACCAGCCCGCCGGCGCCGAAACTATTGCCGAGATGCAGCCAGTCTGTCAGATGATCTGAGGCGTCCGCCTGTGCGCTGCCTCTGCCGGAGAGAACCGGCAATAACACCAGCAGCAACACCATAATCATATCTTCAACAATCAGCCAACCAACAGCAATGCGGCCGCGCTCACTCTCCAGCAGCGATTTTTCTTGCAGAGCGCGCAGCAGCACTACTGTGCTGGCAGTTGCAAGAGCCAGCCCGAAAACCAGGCCGCCAATTGTGCCCCAGCCCTGGCTGCAAGCAAATAACAGGCCGAGAAAAGTGCTACAGGTCATTTGTATGACAGCGCCCGGAATGGCAATATGGCGCACAGACAGCAAATCTTTGAGTGAAAAATGCAGGCCTACGCCGAACATAAGCAGGATAACGCCGATTTCAGCTAATTGCTGCACCAGATTGGAATCCGCCTGAAAACCGGGTGTATTAGGCCCCACCAGCACCCCGGCCAGCACATAGCCGACCAATGGCGAAATACGCAGACGATTGGCAATAGCGCCAAAAATAAAGGCAAGGCAAAGCCCGATAACAATGGCTGTAATAAGAGGAGCATCATGTGCCATGCTGGCGCGCTGGCCTTTCTTTGTTTAATATTTTACCGCCGGTTCACCGGCTCATATGTGTCTACCGGCTGCGAGGGAAGGTGAGACAGAGGCCCACCGGTTTTGCCGGCGCTCTCAATGCGGCCTATTATGGAAGAAAAATCTTTATCAGTTTCTAACACTTGCTGCCTTACAGGCAAAATTCCTCCATTATCAGCCGGAATTCTAGAAAAGAATTGCGTCTTAAGAATGATAAGGCCGCCGCCGGCGAGTCTTTGGCCTGAGAAGTATCAGTAAATGTTATGGGCCTCAAATAAGCTACAGAAAGCATATTTACCGGCTGTGCAGTGGCAGAGGACGGGCAATGCCATGCCAACAGGCCGATACTTGATTATATACAGGCTGGGCGGCAAAGGTAAAAGAATAAAGGACAAGAAACGCGGATAAACGGCAAAGAGCACGGGCATGCTGCTTTAAGGGCATTGCCCACTATGCTTGGCTTTTAACTTTAAAGCCATATCAGGCTGGCGCGACAAAAAGCCGCCAGCGGCGCAGTTTGCTCAGCTTTTGGCCTTAGCGCTTTGTATCGGCAGGATATTAAGGCTGTTCTACCGGCGCCAAGAACCGGATGCTTATGCCGGAATCAGGCGGCCGGCGCCATATTTGCCTTTTTTTGCCGATGTTTTTCCTGCCAATTGCCGAGGAAAAGCAAAATCGGCGCGGCAATAAAAATAGAGGAGGAAGTGGCAATAATAACGCCGATAACAATGGGCAGAGCGAAATTATGCACGGCCTCACCCCCCCAAATAGCCATAGGCAACATAGAAAGCACAGTGGTGGCAGAGGTAAAGATACAGCGCACCAAAACCTGATTAATCGACATATCAATAATTTCCCGCAGCGGTTTTTTGCGGAACAGGCGCAGATTTTCGCGCATTCTGTCATAAACCACGACTTTATCATTGACCGAATAGCCGACAATGGTCATTAAAGCGGCAATGGCTGTCAGGTTAAAATCAAACTGAAACAGGGCAAAAACACCGACCAGCTTGGTTGTATCCAGAATAAGGGTAATAATGGCGCCGGCGGCAAAAAACCACTCAAACCGCCACCAAATATAAATTGTCATGGCAAGAGCCGCCAAAATAACGGCCAGAAAGCCGCTGCGCGCCAGCTCTCCTGATATTTTAGGGCCGACAACCTCGGTACGGGGAAAGCTGACACCAGGATAAAGCCCGGCTATAGCTTCCTTTACCTGGGTGACGGCTGCTGTTTGCGCTTCTTCTCCGCCATTCTGGCGTTGCACCCGCACCATTACCGCTTTGTCGGAACCGATATTTTGCAAAGCAACTTCCCCCAGCCCCAGGCTGGATAAAGCAGAGCGCAACTGCGCCAGATCAGCCGGAGCGGCGGTTGCGGCCTCCAGCTGAATGCCGCCTTTGAAATCAATGCCGTAATTCAGGCCGGGTTTAAAAAATAAAATCACAGAAGCAATGGAGAGCAGGATTGAAACGCCAATGCCGATAAAGCGGGCATTCATAAAGCGGAAATTTGTGTGCTGGGGAATAATATTGAAAACAGAATGAATGCGCAGCACCTTTATTTTCTGCTTGCGCACCACATAATGCATCATTAGCCGCACGACGGTAACATCGGTAAATAGTGAAATAATAATGCCGAGCGACATGGTAACGGCAAAACCGCGCACCGGGCCGGTGCCGAAATACCATAAAAGAGAAGTGGCAATAATAATGGTGACATTGGCGTCAACAATAGTAGAAAAAGCATGTTTGAAACCGCGATCCAGCGCTGCCAGCGCCCCCATGCCGCGCTCGCTTTCTTCCCGAATGCGCTCATTGATAAGAATATTGGCATCTACGGCAATGCCGATGCCCAGAATAATGCCGGCAATGCCGGGCAAAGTAAGCGTGGCCCCCAAAAGGCTCAATGCGGCAAAGGTCAAAATTGTGTGCAAAGCCAGCGCAATATCGGCAATCAACCCCCACAGGCCGTAAAGGATAAAAACAAAGGCTGCGACCAGGATAAAGCCGATAATACCGGTATAAAGCCCCATTTTAATGGCATCGGCGCCAAGATCAGGGCCGACACTGCGCTCTTCAATGACTTTGAGCGGCGCGGGCAGGGCGCCGGCGCGTAGCAAAGCCGATAAAGTGACAGCTTCGCCAGAGGTAAAATTGCCGGTAATCTGGCCGCGGCCATTGGGAATGACAGATTGAATAACCGGCGCAGTCAAAACTTTATTATCCAGCACAATGGCAAAAGCGCGGCCAATATTATCGCGGGATATTTGTGCAAATTCCCTGGCGCCCTGGCTGTTAAGCTCAAAAGAAATCATTGGCCGGTTGGTATCCGGCTCATAAGCGGCGCGCGCATCAGTCAGCGCGGCGCCGTCTAACGAAATTTTATCTTCAATGGCATAGCGCTCGCCTGAGCCTTCTTTATAATCCGGCAACACGGAAATACCGGGCGGCGGATTGTTAAAATCTACCCCGCTGCGCACCAGATGAAAGCTCATTTTGGCCGTGGAACCAAGCAAAGTGCGTAACTGCGCCGGATCCTGCAAACCGGGAACCTGCACTTGCAGGCGGTCGTCACCCACGCGCTGAATAGACGGCTCAGACACACCGACACTATCTACACGCTGGCGGACAATTTCCAGGCTTTGATCAAGCGCATTGCCAATATAATAGGCCATGGCGCCGTCAGCCAGCGCCATTTTTATTGTATCGCCCACTTCCGTCACAGTATAATTGTAAACAGGGGCAGAAAAGGCGCCGGCTGTCAGCGGCGTAATCAAAGTTTTGAGTTTTGCCAGCGCTTTTTGCCGCAGCAGGGCATCGGGGATAGTGGCTGTTACAGTCTCGCCGGCAATGCGTGTGGCCTGCGCCTGAATTTGCCCGGCGCGCAATTGCGCGCGCATGGCGTCAAGCAGGCTGCGCAGGCGATCCCGCTCCATTGCCTGGGTATCAAGCTCTAATTGCAGTGATGAGCCGCCGCGCAAATCAAGGCCGAGCGTTACCCTTGTATCAGGGAAAAAGGGAATATAGTGACGAATAGCGGCAATCCGGCTTTCGCTGAACAGATTGGGCAGGGCAATAAAAAGGCCGAAAACAAGAATAATACTATAAAAACTGACAAGCCAGCGGGGTGTGCGCATTCGATTTTAAACCCAAAATTTGTCATTGCGCCGCTTTTATAAAAAGCGGCCTGTCACACGGGCGGGAGCAATCACCAAAAAACAGCAAACCGACACAGGCAGACTGCCTTATGCGCCGGCTCCCGCAGCCCTGCTCTAGCCCCGGGCGGCGATATAGCGCCTATATTTCCCGCAAATTACGATATTACCGTCTCTAGCAGGGAAAATGGGCTGAAACAAGTCAAAGACAAGTTGCGCGATAAACAATTGACAAGAAAAAACCGCTTACCGGCAAAAACGGTAAAGGCGCAAAAGATTTTGTGATTTCCGGGCTGTTTGCGCGGCGGCAGAGCCGGTAATTCCGGCGAGTCAGGCCGGATTCTCAGGCGGCCTTGCGCGGGCGATGATGTTTGGCCCCGTTTTTGCGCCAAAGAGCAGCAGAGTGTCTGGGCGGCAGGCAGGCCCGGCTTTCTCTGACTATTGCTGTGAGTGAGGCGGCAAGACCGCTGCCAATAGATGTATTATAAGCCGCCTGGCGGTTGCCATAGGCCAGGCCCAGCAAAAATTCTGCTGCCTGAGCCGGGGCATTATCATCATGCAAAGCGGCAAGAACAGCGCCGTGTTTCAGGGCTTTTTGCACAGTTTTTTGCCAGTTGCGCGGCCATTTGCGGCAAATAGTGGCCGCATGCAGCCTGGCCAGCCGCCCGGCTTTTTCATATTGTTCACCAAAAGGGCGTTGCTGCGGCATGCAAATAAAAGGTTTGCCGGCCGCGGCAACAGCGGAAATCAGGCAATCGCTGGCTGCTCCGGCCACAAGATCAGCCTCGTTGATAAAATCTTCCATATGTTCTACCCAGCCGTGAAAATGCAGATTGTCAGGGCATGCTGTCTGTATGGTTTTGGGACAGGCCTGGCCGATAATGTGGATCTGCCAATCGGGCAGATCCTGCACTGCTTTGAGGAATTGATGGGCCTTGGCGCTCATATGGCGTTTGCCCAGGCATTCATGCCCGGTGACAATCAATAATATGCGCCTTTGGGGCGCGGCAAGCAATGCAGGTTTCTGCGCGGCTGTGGCTTTATCTTCCGATATTTTTGTATCTGCGGCTGTGTGAAGAAAATTATCTTTTTGGGTCAAGCCGGGAAAATAGCGGGAATGCGCGCGCAGCCATTGCGGCGTGGCCTCTGATTCCAGTAAAGGGTGGAACGGGCATAAAACTGCCTCAGCCCCGGCAAAAGCGCGTAAATGCGCCGGGTCGTTACGCTTGCCTGAAAGGCGCATATAAACAGTTGGCACGCCTTTTAGCTGCGCCAGGCTTGCCACTTCCACGCAGGAATCAATCAATAATAGGGCCGGATTGGCAATATCAATCCATTCGGCAATGCGTTGCAGGCGGTGCTGCCGGCTTAAGCGATTTTGGGCAGAAAAATCAGACTCCGCCGGAGCGGCAGCTGCGTGAAAATACAATTCATCAGGCAAATCAACAATAGGCAGCGCCTCAGATTTGCCTTTCAGCCCGGTGCCGAGCAGCGTGAAATAGTCGGGAGCCTGTTTGGCAATGGCAATAGCGCGCTGACTATGACCTTCCCCATGATGGTCTACATAAATACCGATTGGCCGGTAACAGCTGTTTTGATATGTTGTCCCGTGATACATCATGTTTAATATCCGAAAAATGCGCTGCAATTTAAATTGATAGACTGGAGAAAGGTTCCATAACCGGTTTATTTTTACGAAATATCTATGTATTTAATCAATAAATACTAAGAAAATGAAAAATTATTCTTAAAAATACTATTTAATACAGTTTGCCGGATAATTTTATTGTCGCAGTCGAGGAGTGCAAAATACGGGTGCGAGCGGCGCTGCGTTTGGTTTTTATCTTTTCTGCCTTTTTTTATCCATAAAGTTTTTGGATAGAGTCGACAGCGACAATATGTCTCACGCAGACTATGCGCTGAAGAAAGCAGTTTCCACAGAGAAAAAGGGATTTTTGAATCTTTATTAACCTTTTGCGTTTTGAGTCGCAATGTCTGCGGCTTGGGTTTTGTCAGAGTCGCTCTGTATTGCGTATCCCGGGTTAAATTGGGGGGGGGGAGGCAGGTTGTTTTGCCGGCGAGCCGGCGGCGTTTGTCCTATGTTCAATAATGTAACAGGTTGAATTTGAGGAGTTTTTAATGTGTGATGGTGATGTGGATTATATTTTGCGCAATTATGGGGTGCGTATCCCGCTTATGGAAGATATTATGCTGTCTTCCACTTTGGCAGAGGGGGAAATCAGCCAGGGAGATTTGCAGCTTATTGACAGTTTTGCCGGCTTGCATAAGGCTAAACGGCGAATTGTGCTGGATATGGTCAGGCGCGGGCTGCGTGAAAAATTACCCGCAAGGTCTGAGTGAGTTTTGTGATAAAAGTCAAGCGTTTTTGAGTGTGGCAGCGTTAGAGAGGGGCAGTAGTAAATGCCTTGCCTGAGGATTATCAGCTGGGTGCGGCGGCGTTAGGGGGAGGCTGGCGGCCGCAGCCTGATGGTAAAAGGGAGAAGTTTGGCATTTGTGGTGCGGACGGCGGGACTTGAACCCGCATGATCTAGGATCGAAGGATTTTAAGTCCTTTGCGTATACCGGTTTCGCCACGTCCGCTTGGGGCTTGCGGCCCATCTCGGCTTGCAGTGCATTACAGCCGGGCAGTTAGCGCCATTATCTGCTTTATAGTTTCCGGTCTGGTTCGGTTTGCAGCAATCGCCACAGATAAAGCCTGAGCCTGGAGCAGAATCTATTGCATATGCTATTTTTGCGTGCCTCTGCCTGAAGCATTTTCCCCTCTATCATAAATCCGGCATGGCTGTGAAGCGTTTTTTGCCAGAAATCTGTATATAAAGCGAAAAATGCTGCAATATTTACTATGTTCTGGAGGACAAAATTCTTAATCCGATTGCGTGGCTGCGGCCTTGCGGTTACAAGCGGCTAAAGAAAATGTGTCAAACAGGCAAAAATGAGAAAAAGGCAAATATGTTGAGAAAAATAAGGCTGTTTATTGCCATTATGGCAGTGTTTGCTTTGAGCGGCCGGGTTCAGGCCGATATGGTTTCAGACCTGCAGAAAAAAGAGCTGGTTCTTTTGGTCAATAATATCAATAATGCAGCCGAGCGAAAAGATGCAGCCCTGATTACAGCTCAGATGCCTGAACGTCTTTATCGGGAAATGGCAGCGCGCATGCATATGAGTGAGCAGGCGCTGCGTGCCGGTTTGCAGCAGTCTGTTGCCGAGCAATTTGCTCATTTGGCAGTGCACGGCTATTGGCTTGACAGCGGCAATATTCATTATGCTGCCGCCCGGGGCGGCATAGTTTATGCTTTAGTGCCCACACGCGTTGAAACCGATAAAATAGTGACGGAATTTATGACCTTGGCTATTTATGACAATACCAAATGGCACTTGATTTATGGCGGGCAGAAGACAGTGCAAAACCCCGTTTTTATCGAAATTTATCCTTATGCCGCCGATATTGCCATGCCCGCCGCCAAAATTACAGCCAAATAACAGGCTAAACACCGTTTCAGCGGGCCTATAGGCTTGCCAAATAAATATACTCAGTATAGAAGTGCCGGGAAGGATTCAGGATTGCAAGCGGCGGCAAAATATTTATATGCGCTGCCGGTGGTTTTGTTTCCGGCCGTGTCGATGCAGCCTTGATTAGGCGACAAAGGGGCGAAACAAGCTCCATTCGAAAATGTATTCGTCCCGATAACAGGTTAATAGCGCTGTCTCGCGGCGGATTGGGCCGGGCCTTCAGGGCGTATTATTATATATGATAGCAGCAAAATATGAGCGGCGCATCACAGCCCGGTATGCGGCCGCAAACAGGCATAATCTGCCAAAGCGGGCGGCAGCCAAAACGGATAGATAAAGAAATGACGGAAAATTTGCAAAACGGCTTTGCCGCCATGAATCTGCCGCCGGTTTTGGTGAAAAATCTGGCGCAAATGGGGATTTTGGCGCCTAAACCTATCCAGGCCAAAACTATTATGCCGTTTTTGCAAGGGCGCGATATTCTGGCTATTGCCCAGACCGGTTCCGGCAAAACTTTTGCCTTTTCCTTACCTATTCTGGCGAAAATTATCAGCCTTGGCGCCAAAAGGCAGCCGAAAACTGCGGCAGTGCTTATTTTGGCGCCGACACGTGAGCTGGCTGTGCAGATAGAAGAGGCTGTCCGCCTGGCAAGCAAAAATATGCATTTGCGCGCCGGGCTGGTTTTAGGCGGTGTTTCCCGCTTGCGGCAGATAAAGCAAATGGCCGCCGGTGTTGATGTGCTGATTGCGACCCCCGGGCGGCTGATGGATCATGTGCGTGAGGGCAATATTGATTTGTCGCATACGCGTTTTTTCGTGCTTGATGAGGCTGACCGCATGCTGGATATGGGTTTTATCCGCGATGTGCGTGCTATTGCGGCGCGGCTGGCCAAACAACGGCAAACAGCCTTGTTTTCAGCCACTATGCCGAAAGAGATAAGCGGCCTGGCCGATAGTCTGCTTATCTCTCCGCTAAAAGTGGAAACTGCGCCGCAAGGCACAATAGTAGCAGAAATTCGTGAAACAGTTTATGCCGTGGCACAAAAAGATAAAAAAGAAGTTTTGGCGCGTCTGCTGGCGCAAGAGGCTTTTCGCTCGACTATTGTTTTTACCCGCACCAAACACGGGGCTGATACTGTGGGGCGCGTTTTGGCCAAAGCGGGCTGCCCGGTTGAGGTTATTCATGGGAATAAAAGCCAGAATGCCCGTCAGCGCGCTCTGGATTCTTTCCGCCGGGGGGAGACGCGTGTTTTGGTGGCCACGGATATTGCCGCGCGCGGCCTTGATGTTCCCGGTATTACGCATGTGGTAAATTATGAATTTCCGGTTGAGGCTGAAACTTATGTGCATCGTATTGGCCGCACCGGGCGTAATGGTGCGGCAGGCGAGGCTGTTACCTTATATGATGCGGCGCTGGAAGCCTCGCGCTTGCGCGCTGTTGAAAAAGTGACAGCCAAAAAATTGCCGCTTGCCGTTTTACCGGTTCTGGCGGCAGCAGTTTTCCCCAGTTCTGAAAGACCGTCTGCTGCCAGGGCTGCAGCTGTGATGGGCAGGAAGGCGGTTGATAAAACGGGCGCTGCGGGGAAGAAAAAGCGGTTCAGAACCGAATTTGGCCGGGCAGGGGCGGCAAAAGCGGCTACTGCTGAAGCGGCAATGACCGACAGGCAAGACGCGGACAGGCGGCGAGGATATTTTGCCTCTGAGCGGGAGAAACCCGGCCGCCGGGAAGGCAATTTGATTGCAAGGCCAGGCTGGAGGCCAAGAGCCAAGAAAATATTTGTTGAGCCGGGGAGAATGGAGCCTGGCCGGGAAGAAGCGGTGAATCCTGAGCAAAAAGCCGGTAAACAGCATAAATCGGCGCCGGGTTCTCGCATTTTGTCCCGGCATAAGCGGCGGGCTGAAGCTATGGCCCCGGCCGGCACTGAACAAAAGGCGCGCCGGTGGGGCCGGCGCAAATAGCAGCCCGGCCGCTGAAATGGGGAAAATATGACGGGGCAGAAAAAACAGGCAAGATTTTTGCCGGCGCGGGTTACATTTTTAGAAATGCGCGCGCGACCGCTGCGCCGTTTGCCGGCGCTTGCTGTTGTTCATGGCGGCCGCTCTTTGGCGCTTATGCGGGCAGAAGACTGTCCTGTTCATTTTTACCGTTATTTATATGAGCAAATAGGGCGGCCGCATCACTGGCATATGCGGCGACACCAAAGTGACGCAGCACTTGCCGCAATTTTGCAGGCAGAAAATACAATTTTGCAGATTTTATATTGTGGCGGCTGCCCCGCCGGCTTTGCCGAAACAATATTGCACAAAAAAGGTGAGAGTAGTGAAGCCGAGCTTTTATATTTCGGCTTGATGCGCGATTATCAGGGCCGGGGGTTTTCCCGTTTGTTTTTGGACGAAATTGTGCAGACAGCCTGGGCAGTTGAAATAGATAAAATGCGTGTTCAGACCAATTCTCTGGACAGCCCCCGTGCCTTGCAGCTTTACCAGCAGATTGGTTTTACGCCGATTGCTGTGAAAAATGTGGAAATTGAAGCCTGGGATTAACCGGCGCGGGAGCGAACCCGGTGAAGTGAGCAAAAAATCTCTATCTCCCGAAGCGGAAACATAAACTCGTCATATAGCCAAAGCAGGTTTTTGATTTTCCGGCGATTGCCAATATTCACATAATACAGAATTTCGCGCAGACAGAAAATATAATAGATAAAATGGCTCCCCGGGCCGGATTCGAACCAGCGACCAACCGGTTAACAGCCGGTTGCTCTACCGCTGAGCTACCGGGGAACAGCGCCCATTGACAGCATGCCCTGCCTATAGCAAACAAAGCACGGCTTTGCCAAGGGGGAATTTTCAAATTCACAAAAATAATTGCCGTAAACAGATAATGCCGCTTTTTATCCGCAAATTAGTGTTCTTGTTGTCGGGTTAAAAGCGCTGGCGATTTGTTGGGAAGAAAATTGCCGCAAGGTCGGCACTGCATAAAAATACGCCGGGGGCGTAAACACGGCTTGACCTTTTAGCCGCTTTCACTTATTGCTTGGCGGAGCTTCTCGGCCTCATGGCGGAATGGTTACGCAGAGGACTGCAAATCCTTGTATCCCGGTTCGATTCCGGGTGAGGCCTCCAATTATTTCCCCCGTTTTGCTGCTGTCCCTGTTGGGAATTATTGCAAGCTTGTGTGCATTCGGCTTGAATTATAACTTGGCTATACTTGCAGTAAAACAGATTTTTCTGTGTTCAGAGGACAGAATTTGGCGATAATTCTGTTAATCTTTTACGCGATATTGGTTTATTTTTTGCAAACGGCATAGGGCTTGTGCTAGACTGATAATGTAAATGAAGGTCTTTTCGGTAATGGGCTGTGCGTTGCGGTTTTATTGGGATTTTTGTAAAAACGGGTGCGTATCAGGGGTGTAAATGAGGCGTGGCTGATGAATATGGATTTTGTGCAATTGCGGCAAAAAATGGTGGACAGCCAGATAAGAACCGTTAATGTTACCAGGCTTTCTGTCCTTTCCGCTTTTCTGACTATGCCGCGTGAGCTTTTTGTGCCGCAAAAATGGCGCGGTGCCGCTTATGCGGACGGCAGTGTTATGGTGGCCGCCGCCAAAGCGGGGGTGCCTGCCCGTTATATGATGCCGCCTGCGGCCTTGGCGCGGCTTATCCAGCTTGCCGATATTGGTAAAGATGATTTTATACTCGATATAGGCGCCATGACCGGTTATGGGGCGGCGCTTATGGCGGAACTTGGCAGTGCGGTTATTGCTCTGGAATGCGATGAAGAACTGGCTGCCTGGACTGAAAATCTTATTACTGCCTATAAATGTGAAAATATAACAGTGGTGAAAGGTGACTTGCCGCAAGGCTGGACAGCGCAGGCGCCTTATGATGTTATTTTGCTGGAAGGGGCGGTGGATTTTGTGCCGGAGCCCTTATTTGCTCAATTGCGTGAAGGCGGCCGCCTGATTGCGGTAGAAGGCCGGGGCAATGCGGCTGTCGCCTGGCTTTATGAGCGCGAAGACGGTATTGTTTCGCGCCGGCGAGGGTTTAATCTGGCGCTTGAGCCATTGCCCGGTTTTACCGAAAAGGCGGCATTTACTTTTTAGTCATTTGCCGCGGCTATAAGGCGGTAAAATCGGGAGGGGCGCGTAATTCTGCGTTTTTTATTGCAATTTTGCCGGTTTTCTATATAAAACCCGGTATTTTTGGTCGGCGGAAAGTCTGAAACTCGTATAAGGTTTGTCGAGTGGCGTGGGTTCTGAATAATATGAAAAAGAAATTATTGGGAGTATTATTATCCGGCGTGACCTTGGTGGCGATTCAATCGGCTCATGCCGAAAATTTGCGCGGCGCCTTGACCAAGGCCTATACCAATAATAGCTCTCTCAATTCAGACCGGGCTTCTGTTCGGATTTATGATGAAGATGTTGCCATTGCCAAATCAGGTTACCGCCCTTATATCAATGGTTTCGGTTCTTATTCGCGCGGTCGCAGCGCCACGACAACGCGTTATACCACGGCGGGTTCTATCGGTATCCAGCTGAGCCAGAAGATTTTTGACGGTTTTGTGACCAAAAATTCGGTAGCGGCAGCCAAAACACAGGCACAGGCGCAGCGCGAATATTTGCGCAATAGTGAGCAAAATCTGCTGTTTTCTACGGTAGAGGCCTATGCCGATGTTTATGCCGCCCGCCGTATTGCCGCTTATCGGGCGGAGAATTTGGCCGCTTTGGAAGAGCAGGTACGCTCAGATAAGGCCAAGCTTGATGTCGGTGACGGCACCCGCACCGATTTGGCGCAATCTGAAGCGCAACGCTCACAGGCGATTTCGCAGCTTTCTCAGGCTAGGGCTGATGTTAAATCCAAGGAAGCGACTTATCGGCGTATTGTCGGCGAAACAGCAGGCACGCTGGAGCCGCCTCCTGCTTCCGGCGGTCTGCCAAAGACATTGGATCAAGGGTTTTTTATCGCTGCGGCAGAGCACCCTGCGATTTTATCGGCCAAATATGCGGTTGATGCCGCCTCTTATAATGTCAAGACAAAAGAGGGCGCTTTATTGCCGAGTATTGATGCGACAGCCAGCACTTCCTATACCGATATTTATAACGGCTATAGTGGGCCGAATTCCGGCCAGGGGCGTGCCAATTCTATCGGCTTGACATTAAGTGTGCCGGTTTATCAGGGCGGCTCTTTATCGGCGCAGGTGCGCCAGTCCAAAGAGCAATTGGGGCAGGCGGAAATTCAGGTCGATTCCATTCGTGATCAGGTGCGTGAGCAATTAATCTCCGCCTGGTCACAGCTGGAAGGTTCGCGTTCGGCTACTTATGCCTATCGCGACAGTGTCTCTGCCGCCAAAATTGCGCTTGAAGGCCGGGTTCAGGAAAATATTGTCGGCCAGGCTACGACTTTAGATGTGTTGAATTCTCGCTCTGCGCTGATTGATGCGGAAGTTGGGCTGGTTAATGCCGAGCATGATTTGATTGTTGCCGGTTATGCGGTGAAAGTTGCTCTTGGCAGTATGGGTGCTGCCGCTTTGGGGCTGCCAGTGCATATTTATGACCCCAAGGAACATTATAATGCTGTTCGCAACAAGGTAATCGGTGTGTATACGCCTGACGGCCGTTAAATTTCAGTTGCAGCTTTTCTATCCAATGCCTTGTTTTGTTTATGCTTTATCCGGTTGCCGCTGTCACCGTTCCGGCTGCCGCCTGTTTCTTTCTCCGGCAATAAAATTTATTTACCTTTTGATAAGTTAAAAAAAGCTGTTCTTGTTAGTTTTTTTTTAATATCCTCGCAGGGGATAAATGTTTTGCTGATTCGGGCATGAATTGAGCGGGTGAGATATTTTGCACGGGCCTGTTTGCGGCAAGGTAACGGGCCGAATTCCGGTTTTTGCTGGCAGCGTGTGTTTTTTTTGAGAATTTGAGGTTAGAGAGATTCTATGGCACAAAATTCAGACGCATTACAAGAACCCAGTATGGACGAGCTGCTGGCGTCAATTCGGGAAATAATAGAAGAAAATACCGGAGCCGCTCCACAGGGAGGGCAGGCTCAAGGGGGAGATAATGCCGCCAGAAATGCCCAAAGTGACAATACTGTGTCGATGCGGGTGCGTAATCATGATACGACAATGCCGAATTTGAAGCAGGATATTCGTCTGCGCAATAATGGTGATAATGGTAATGCCGTATCTTCGCGGCCGAATGGTTATAATGCTGTCGGCAATTTTGCCCATAGCCATAATGGCGGGCGGGATAATGGTTTCCCCCATAATGGTTTTGTCGGGCATGCCGAGGGTAATGCTGCGCCGATACGCGGTAATAATGCCGGCCGCAATAGCCGGCCGGTGCAGGATTCGATGAATGCCTTGGCTGAGCGGATCGGCCTGCATCGCAATAATGCCTCTGCGAATAATTCTGCCGCAAAGGCGGAAATTGGCGGTAGGCCATATCAACCGGATAATAATGCCTCCTCTTTGCCGCCTTTTATCACAGCGCCGGCTCGTAATGGCTCTGCCGGCAATGGCCGCCCCTTTTCACCTGCCAATAATGCCTGGCCGCAAAATGGCGGACAGGCTGTGCAGGGCGGCAATATGGCGCGGGCGCGCGTTAACCCCGCTGCCGCGGAAGCAGATTTCCGCAATAATGGTTCTGCTCGGCCGGGAAGGTTCCAGGCAGCGGAGATCAAAACCGGGCAGCCTGTAGCCGGCCAGCCGCCAATGGGAGCTGAGCGCTCCGGGGATAGCCGTTCTGCCGAGATGCATTTTGCTGAGAAGCAGGCGGCTATTGCTGATTTTGATAAAAATCTGCCGGCAGATGTGGAGCATTCTACAGAAAATTTGTTGCGTCCTTTTATTGCGCAGTGGCTTGATGAGCATTTCCGCAATTTGTTTGAGAAAATATTGCGCGAAGAAGTGCAACGCTTTATCCAGTCTATGCGCCGCGGCTGAGGATTTTTTGCCGGTAAATATCACAAAATCCGCGATAATTTGACAATGTTGCCACGCCGCGGCGGGGAGTCTTTTGCTGGTAAATATCGTCTATTATGGCTGGCCGTTTAGTGTCGGGGTGTGTGTTGTCGGCCTCGCTTCTGCCGGTTTTCTGTGTCTTCTGTGTTTATAGCGCCGTATTTATTATATTTCAGTTGGCCAAATTTTGCCAAAGCCTGATACCGGGGGTTCGCATATAGCTCACAGCCCGGCGGCTTCGGTTTTTATCTATGCCTTTTTATTTTTATATTTGCCACTTATGCGCGAGATAAGGAAAATTGCGCTTTTCCTTATTTACAGGGTGATTTTGTCTATTAATAGATTGGCTCTTTTTCAGAGAAGCTTTTTCTTGCTCTATACTCTATAGCCCTTGCCTTTTAGCAAGGCTTGCATTTATAGATAGATAAATATCAGCTGTTAAAGCATTATCAGGTCTATACAATGCTCGATAAAACATATGATCCGAAAGTAATAGAGCCGCGTGCCGGCGCAATATGGGAAAAGCAGGACGCTTTTAAAGCCGGTGCCGGCGCCAGGCCGGGGGCCGAGCCTTTTTCTGTGATGATGCCGCCGCCTAATATTACCGGGTCGCTGCATATGGGGCATGCGCTCAATGCGACAATTCAGGATATTCTGGTGCGCTTTAAAAGAATGCGCGGTAAAAATGTGCTGTGGCAGCCGGGCATGGATCATGCGGGTATTGCCACGCAAATGGTGGTGGAGCGCCGATTGGCGGCAAGCAAGGGATCTTCACGCCGTGATATGGGGCGGGAAAAATTTATCGACCATATTTGGCAATGGCGTGAAGAATCGGGCGGTATGATTGCCGGGCAGCTGCGCCGGCTAGGGGCTTCCTGCGATTGGTCGCGTGAGCGCTTTACTATGGATAACGGTCTGTCGCAGGCGGTTATGACCGTATTTGTAACTTTGTATAAGCAAGGGCTTATTTATAAGGATAAACGCCTTGTTAACTGGGATCCGCAGCTTTTAACCGCTATTTCCGACCTGGAAGTGGAGCAGAGGGAAATTCAGGGTAATTTGTGGCATATGCGTTATGCGCTGGAAGGTAAAGCTTTTAATGCCAAAGACCCCGCAAGCTTTATCACAATCGCCACAACAAGGCCGGAAACCATGCTGGGTGATGTCGCTATTGCTGTTAACCCGGCAGATAAGCGTTACCGGCATCTTGTCGGCTCCCATGCTGTTTTGCCTTTTGTCGGCCGCAAGCTGCCGATTATTGCCGATAATTATGCCGATATGACAACCGGCAGCGGTGCGGTGAAAATAACGCCCGCCCATGATTTTAATGATTTTGACCTTGGCCGCCGCCATAATTTGCGGCTTATTCGCATATTGGACGAATCGGCACATATAAATTTAAGCGGGAATGAAGATTTTTGGCAGGATCTGGAAGTAAATGCTGCTTTGCAGAAATTTGCCGCTGCTTTGGACGGGCAGGAGCGTTTTGCCGCGCGCCGGCGGCTTGTCGCTCAATTGGAAGAGTCCGGTTATCTGGCAAAAACAGAGCCGCATAAGCATATGGTTCCGCATGGCGATCGCAGTGCGGTGCCGGTTGAGCCGATGCTGACCAATCAGTGGTATGTTAATGCGGCGCATTTGGCAAAGCCTGCTATTGCCGCTGTGCGCCGCGGCAAGGTAAAATTTGTGCCGCAAAATTGGGATAAGACCTATTATAACTGGCTGAAAAATATTGAGCCTTGGTGTATTTCCCGCCAATTATGGTGGGGGCACCAAATTCCTGCCTGGTATGCGGAAGACGGCACGGTTTTTGTTGAAAAAACAGAGGCGGAAGCTTTGGTGGCGGCCAAGGCGCATTTTGGCAAAACCATGCCGCTGCGGCGTGATGAAGATGTGCTGGATACCTGGTTTTCTTCAGCTTTATGGCCGTTTGCTACTTTAGGCTGGCCTTCAACTACGCCGGAACTGGCACAATATTATCCGACAAATATTTTGGTCACCGGTTTTGATATTATTTTTTTCTGGGTGGCGCGCATGCTTATGGCCGGGTTGCATTTTATGGATAATGTGCCGCCTTTCCACACTGTCTATGTGCACGCGCTGGTGCGTGATAAATATGGGGCAAAAATGTCCAAATCCAAGGGCAATATTATTGACCCGCTGGAGCTGATTGAGGAATATGGCGCCGATGCGTTGCGCTTTACTTTGGCAATTCAGGCGGCGCAAGGCCGTGATGTGAAGCTTGACCCGGCGCGTATTGCCGGTTACCGCAATTTCGGCACAAAATTATGGAATGCCACGCGTTTCGGCCAGATGAATTTTATGCATTATGCTGCCGATTTCAGCCTAAAGACTGTAAAATCAACGGTTAATCGCTGGATTTTGACCGAGCTTGCGCAAGCACAGGCCGAAACAAGCGAGCATATTGAAAAATTTCGCTTTAATGAAGCGGCGGCAGGTCTTTACCGCTTTGTCTGGCGTAATTTTTGCGATTGGTATTTGGAGCTTTCCAAGCCGGTTTTGCAAGATGAAAATCACCCTGATTTGGCGGAAACGCGGGCCTGTTTGCAGTATTGCCTGGAGCAGATTTATAAAATGCTACACCCGTTTATGCCGTTTATCACCGAAGAGCTTTGGGAAAAAACGGCGCTTACGGGGCAAAAGCGGCAACAATGTCTGGCTTTGACATCATGGCCGCAAATCGATTTTGTTGATAAAAAGGCGGCAGCCGATATTAACTGGCTGATTGATATTGTCAGCCTGGTGCGCTCTGTGCGGGCGGAAATGCGTGTGCCCGCCGCCAAATTGGCCCCTTTGGTGATATTGGGCGCCGATAAGGCCGTGCAGGAGCGCCTGAAGCGCCATGAAGCTGCGCTAAAAAGGCTGGCACGGATTGAAAGCCTGGGCTTTGCCGATAAAGTGCCTTCAAGCGCGGCGCAGGCAGTCTTATCCGGGGTAGTTTATTGTCTGCCGCTTGGTTCGCTGATTGATATTGAGGCCGAAAAAGCCAGATTGACAAAAGATTTGGCTAAAATCAGGGATAATATTGATAAAACGCAGTATAGACTTGATAATAAACAGTTTATTGCTCATGCCCGGCCTGAGATAATTACCGCGGAGCGGGAGCGTCTGGCTGAATATCAGGAAAGCTGCGTCAAGACAGAACAGGCTTTGGCGCGGCTTTCTGCCGCTTAAGATCAGGACTTATTGTGCTGCAGCCGGCAAAAAAAACGGCCGGCTGCTTTTGCTTTTCTGCCGCTTAATGATTCAGGATTTTAGATAAAAAGTCGCGCGCCCGCGCTGTGCGCCCTTGCATATTGGTGAAAAATTCTTCACTTGGGCAATCTTCCAGAATTTCACCTTTATCCATAAAAACAACCCGCTTGCTTACTTTGCGAGCAAAGCCCATTTCATGCGTAACGCAAACCATGGTCATGCCTTCCTCGGCCAGGCTCACCATAACATCAAGCACTTCTCCCACCATTTCGGGGTCAAGAGCCGAAGTCGGCTCGTCAAACAAAATCACTATCGGATCCATTGTCAAGGCGCGAGCAATGGCAACGCGTTGTTGCTGCCCACCCGAAAGCTGGGCCGGATATTTATCCTTATGCTCCACCAGGCCGACACGGCGCAAATAATGGCATGCTTTTTCTTCCGCCGCTTTTTGCGAACGTTTGAGAACCTTTATTTGCGCAATAGTCAGATTTTCCATTACCGATAAATGCGGAAACAGCTCAAAATGCTGAAAAACCATGCCGACATGGCTGCGCAATTTCGGCAAATTGGTCTTTTTATCGTGAATGGCAATATTATTTACCCAGATTTCGCCTGCCTGTATCGGTTCTAAGGCGTTGATAGTCTTAATTAAAGTAGATTTTCCAGAGCCTGATGGGCCGCAAACGACCACAACCTCACCTTTATCAATATTCAGGGAACAATCTTTCAGAACCTGAAAATTGCCATACCATTTATTGACATGTTTCATCGCAATCATATGGTGTTGTGTCATATAATCTCCCATAAGGCCCCACGGGCATGAATAATGCCGGGAAAATTTAATAATCCATCTCTTGCAGATAAGCTGCCGGCACGGCCAAAATATAGATTTTGCCCCTCCAAGTCCAGCACTTGGGGCTGATTTCAGTCTTTTTGCTTTTTGTCCCGGTCTGACAGAGAGCCTTAGCCTGATGCGGCAGCGGCAGCCGGCCTTGCAGTTGCAGGCGGCTTTATTCGGCTATTTCTATCCATACAGGCACATGGTCGGAAGCTTTTTCCCAGCCGCGCATCTCTTTTTGGACAAAAGCGCAGCGCAGCCTGTCTGCCGCTTCAGGTGAGAGCAGCATATGATCAATGCGAATGCCGTTATTTTTCAGCCAGGCGCCGGCCTGATAATCCCAGAATGTATAGGCTTCCCCGTTTGAGACAGCCCGCAGAGCATCAGTAAAGCCGAGATTGAGCAATTTACGAAAGCCTTTATGCGTGGCCGGCAAAAACAAGGCGTCCTGCCGCCATTGCTCCGGCCGGGCCGCATCTTGCGGCGCAGGAATCACATTATAATCACCGGCAAGGATAAAATCTTCTTCAAGGGCCAAGCGTTGCCGAGCAAAGCGATAAAGCCGCTCTATCCAGTCAAGTTTATAAGCATATTTTTTGCCAATATAAGCCATATTTGCTGCTATTCCTGCCACAGAATCGTCCCAAACGGGATTACCATTGGGCAAATAGAGCGAAGCTACCCGAATCGCCCGGCCTTTTAGCGAGTAAACGCCTTCAATAAAGCGGGCCTGCAGGTCTTCTGCCGCGCCTTCCTCTTGCGGCAGCCCGCGGCTAATGTCATCAGGCCGTATTTTAGATAATAAGGCAACACCGTTAAAGCTTTTTTGCCCATGCGTCTCGACATAATAGCCCAAATCTTCAATGCACTCACGCGGGAAGCTGTCGTCAGTCGCTTTGATTTCTTGCAGGCAAGCAATATCGGGCTGTGTTTGCTGCAGCCATAATAAGAGATTATCCAGCCTTGCTTTAATACCGTTAATATTCCATGTTGCGATTCGCATAATATTTGTCCTGAAATAAGACATTTTCCCCTTTAACTGCCAATATAAGCGCAAAACTGCCTTGCTCAGGGCGGCAGTCTGCTTACCAGGCTCCGCATCTTAAGGCGCCTGGCAGTGATAAGGCTGTGCGCGAGTTTAGAACAAAACAAAGGGAAGTATACAAGCAAAAACCGCCGCAATCGTTAAAAAAAGCCTAAAAAGCTTAGGTTTTGAAGTTTTTTTCAAGTCTGCCCTTGACGCAAATCCTTTCCCGCGCTAAGAGAGCAGTATCAAACTTGCTGTGAGATAGGCTGTGTCCGTTGTGCCTCATAATGGATTATATCTCAAACAGAGTTGGTTTTACAATTTTGGTGGATCATGTTGTTCACATGAAGCTTTAGGGCTTCCTCTGTTTTGGGGCAAATCGCTGTCGCAGGGGGCTTGTTCGCTTCTACGCATGTATCATTGGCTGGCCCTGTGGGGCGTGGAAGTTTTTGAATAGAGGAAGGTTGAATGCCTACCGTAAATCAGTTAATTCGCAAGCCGCGCGCGGCGCCGGTAAAGCGCAATAATGTTCCTGCCCTTCAGGCGAATCCGCAGAAACGTGGCGTATGTACTCGCGTTTATACGACTACACCCAGAAAGCCGAATTCGGCTTTGCGCAAAGTGGCCAAGATTCGCTTGACCAATGGCTTTGAGGTGATCGGTTATATTCCCGGTGAGGGGCATAATCTGCAGGAACACTCTGTGGTGATGATTCGCGGCGGTCGTGTCAAGGATTTGCCGGGTGTGCGTTACCATATTATTCGCGGCGTTCTTGATACGCAGGGGGTCAAAAATCGTAAGCAGCGCCGTTCCAAATATGGCGCAAAGCGTCCGAAATAAGTGAGAGGTTGAATTATGTCTCGTCGCCATAGAGCTGAGAAGCGTGAAGTCAATCCCGATCCCAAATTTGGGGATGTGATTCTCACAAAATTTATGAATGCCGTTATGTTTGACGGGAAAAAATCTGTCGCTGAGCGTATTGTTTACGGCGCGCTTGATGCGGTTGCGGGTAAGACGAAAACGGATTCTCTCATTTTGTTTCATCAGGCGCTGGAAAATGTTTCGCCGCATGTTGAAGTGCGCTCGCGCCGTGTCGGTGGCGCCACTTATCAGGTTCCGGTTGATGTTCGCCCGGATCGCCGCCAGGCTCTGGCTATCCGCTGGCTTATCAATGCTGCGCGTTCACGTAATGAAACGACCATGATTGATCGCTTGTCGGGTGAATTGATGGACGCGGCCAATAATCGCGGCGCTGCTGTTAAAAAGCGTGAAGATACGCATCGTATGGCGGAAGCAAATCGTGCATTTTCGCATTATCGCTGGTGATAAAGCTGGAATTTAGGGTAGAGTAAATGGCTCGCGAATATAAAATTCAAGATTATCGCAATTTCGGCATTATGGCGCATATTGATGCCGGTAAAACAACAATGACAGAGCGCATTTTGTTTTATACCGGTAAAAACCATAAAATCGGCGAGACGCATGACGGTGCCTCTACCATGGACTGGATGGCGCAGGAGCAGGAGCGGGGTATTACTATTACCTCTGCTGCGACAACGACTTTCTGGCAGGGACGTGACGGCAAAAAGCGGCGCTTTAATATTATTGATACGCCTGGGCATGTGGATTTTACGATTGAAGTAGAGCGTTCGCTGCGCGTTTTGGACGGTGCTATTGCTCTGCTTGACGCTAATGCCGGCGTTGAGCCGCAAACAGAGACTGTATGGCGTCAGGCTGAAAAATATCGCGTGCCGCGCATGGTTTTTGTCAATAAAATGGATAAAATCGGTGCCGATTTCTATCGCAGCGTAGAAATGGTGGAGACGCGTCTTGGAGCAAAAGCGCTGGTTGTGCAATTGCCGATCGGTGCTGAAAATGATTTTGCCGGCATTATTGATCTGGTTGAGATGAAGGCTTACACATGGGACGGTAATATTGGTTCGCCGGCTGAAATTGGTGAAATTCCTGCTGATATGAAAGATAAAGCAGCGGAATATCGCGAGAAAATGGTAGAAATGGCGGTTGAGACTGATGAGGCCGCTATGGAAGCCTATTTGGAAGGTAAGGAATTTGCCGCTAATGAGCTGCGTGCTCTTATCCGTAAAGGGACAATAGCGGTTGCTTTTCACCCGATTATGTGTGGTACGGCTTTCAAAAATAAAGGTGTGCAGCCGCTTCTTGATGCAATTATTGATTACCTGCCTGCTCCTGTTGATGTTCCGGCTATTGCCGGTATTGATGTTAAATCGGGTGAAAATACAACACGCGAATCTTCAGATGAAGCACCGCTTTCAATGCTGGCCTTTAAAATTATGAATGATCCGTTTGTCGGTTCTTTGACTTTTTGCCGCATTTATTCGGGGAAGCTGGAAAAAGGCGTTTCTCTGCAAAATACGGTTAAGGAAAAGCGTGAGCGTATTGGCCGTATGCTGCAAATGCATTCCAATTCGCGAGAAGATATTGATGAAGCTTACGCCGGAGATATTGTTGCTCTTGCCGGTTTGAAAGAGACGACAACAGGTGATACGCTTTGTGACCCGCTAAAGCCGGTTATTCTTGAAAGAATGGAATTTCCGGAGCCGGTGATTGAGATTGCGATTGAGCCGAAGACCAAGGCCGACCAGGAAAAAATGGGAATTGCCCTTAATCGTCTGGCAGCGGAAGATCCTTCTTTCCGGGTGAAGTCTGATGAAGAATCCGGTCAGACTATTATTGCCGGCATGGGTGAGTTGCATTTGGATATTATTGTCGATCGCATGCGGCGTGAATTTAAGGTGGAGGCGAATATTGGTCAGCCGCAGGTTGCTTATCGTGAGACTATCACAAAGCAGGCTGAAATTGATTATACGCATAAAAAACAATCCGGCGGTTCCGGTCAGTTTGCGCGTGTTAAAATTGTTTTTGAACCGCATGAAGGTGATGATTTTATTTTTGAGTCAAAAATTGTCGGCGGTGCGGTTCCGAAAGAATATATACCGGGCGTTCAGAAAGGTATTGAAAGCGTTATGGGTTCGGGGCCTCTGGCCGGTTTCCCTATGCTTGGTGTGAAAGCAACATTGATTGACGGTGCTTATCACGATGTTGACTCTTCGGCTTTGGCTTTTGAAATTGCTTCGCGCGCCGCTTTTCGTGAAGGAGCGCAAAAGGCTGGTGCGCAATTATTAGAGCCTATAATGAAAGTTGAAGTGGTAACGCCTGAAGATTATATGGGCGATGTAATTGGCGATCTTAATTCTCGCCGCGGGCAGATTTCCGGTACGGAAGCGCGCGGTGTGGCGACAGTTGTCAATGCAATGGTGCCTTTGGCCAATATGTTCGGTTATGTTAATACATTGCGTTCTATGAGTCAGGGGCGGGCGCAATATACAATGCAATTTGATCATTATGAGCCTGTGCCTGTCGCTGTCGCTCAGGAGATTCAGAAAAAATACGCATAATCACCGGATTATGCAGTGGGATTTTAACGCTGCCCTTTAGGGATTTATATGGAGAGCTCAAATGTCGAAGAGCAAGTATGAACGGACTAAGCCGCATGTTAACATAGGGACGATTGGTCATGTAGACCATGGGAAGACGACGTTGACAGCGGCGATTACGAAATATTTTGGGGAATTTCGTGC
>Ga0153977_1000023_pt1 | contig 110387 bp, 97 predicted proteins | sample TSGA061MetaG_FD_104710 | JGI IMG/M metagenome (GOLD analysis project Ga0153977, IMG submission 104710) | Attine ant fungus gardens microbial communities from Georgia, USA - TSGA061 MetaG | ecosystem: Host-associated > Fungi > Mycelium > Unclassified | place: USA: Georgia, Yuchi Wildlife... | reverse complement strand
CCCCTTCCTGACACAAGGACCAAAACAATGAACGCGCTCAAGAAGCTATTTGGTGGCAATACCCGCCAGTTCGGCATGATCTTCGCCCTGGTGGCACTTATCGTCTTCTTCCAGATCTTCACGGACGGCCGCACGTTGACGCCCGGCAACGTGATAAACCTGTTCAACGGCAACTCCTACATCCTCATCCTGGCCATCGGCATGGTCCTGGTCATCATCGCTGGCCACATCGACCTCTCCGTGGGATCCGTGGCAGCATTCGTGGGCGTCTTCGTGGCCCTTGCAATGCGTGACTGGGGGCTCCCCTGGTGGGCCGGCGTCCTGTTCGGCCTGCTCCTTGGTGCCGTGATCGGTGCCTGGCAAGGGTTCTGGGTGGCGTATGTTGGCATACCCGCGTTCATTGTGACGCTGGCCGGCATGCTTCTGTTCCGCGGCTTCAACCAGTTCGTGGGCAAGTCCAACACCATCCCCGTCTCCAAGGACTTCCAGTATCTTGGCTCCGGCTACCTTCCGGAGATCGGACCGAACACCGGCTTCAACAACCTCACCTTGCTCCTCGGCATCGTGGCGGCAGCATTCGTCGTCATCATGTCCCTGCGTGCCCGTGCCACGAACAAGGCACTGGGCGCCGACGTTCCCGAGCTCTGGGTTGAGGTCACCAAGCTGGTCCTGATCTGCGGTGCCATCCTTTACGCCACGTACCTGTTCGCCACCGGCCGCCCCGGAACGTCCTTCCCGATCCCCGGTTTGATCCTCGCCGTCCTGGTCCTGATCTATGGCTTCATCGCGGACAAGACGGTCCTTGGCCGCCACGTTTACGCCGTGGGTGGCAACCGCCACGCAGCCGAGCTGTCCGGTGTCCAGTCCAAGAAGGTCAACTTCATGGTCATGATGAACATGTCCGTCCTGGCAGGCCTGGCCGGCATGATCTTTGTTGGCCGCTCCACCGCGTCCGGCCCGTTCGACGGTGTCGGCTGGGAACTGGACGCAATTGCAGCCGTCTTCATCGGTGGCGCTGCCGTTACCGGTGGCGTCGGTACCGTGATCGGCTCGATCGTTGGTGGCCTTGTCATGGCTGTGCTCAACAACGGCCTGCAGCTCCTGGGCGTCGGCGCCGACCTCACCCAGATCATCAAGGGCCTGGTGCTCCTGGCAGCCGTTGCCTTCGATGTCTACAACAAGTCCCAGGGCAAGCGCTCCATCACTGGCCTGCTGCTGAAGAACTTCCAGCGCAACAACAACGAGATCAAGCCCGACGAAACCACCTCCACCAAAGAGGTCATCTCCAAGGAAGCCTGACCGGTTTCCGCAGACTCGCTCCACCCCACCCACACAGAAAGTGAACCAAGATATGCGAATGTTTGGTAAAGCAGGAAAGGCAGCAGCAGTCGCTGCCATCGCGGCACTGGCGCTGACAGCCTGCGGCCGCACTGACAGCGGCTCAAGCAGCAGCACAGCAGGCGGGGAAGCGTTCCCCAAGGACTCTTTGATCGGCGTCGCACTTCCGCAGAAGACCAGTGAAAACTGGGTCCTCGCGGAGAAGCTGTTCAACGATGGCCTCAGCGGCGCCGGCTTCAAGGCCGACGTCCAGTTCGCCAACGGCGGCGTGTCCGAGCAGCAGAACCAGATCAGCGCCATGGTCACCAAGGGTGCCAAGGTCATCATCGTGGGAGCCATCGACGGCGCCCAGCTGGGTACGCAGCTCCAGCAGGCCAAGGACTCCGGCGCTACCGTTATCGCCTACGACCGTCTTCTCCTGAACACGGACAACGTGGACTACTACGTGGCGTACGACAACTTCAAGGTCGGTGTCCTGCAGGGCCAGGCGCTGCTGGACGGACTGAAGGCCAAGAAGCCTTCCGGCCCGTACAACATCGAGCTCTTCGCCGGTTCCCCGGATGACGCCAACGCCAAGGTCTTCTTCGACGGCGCCATGAGCGTCCTGAAGCCGAAGATCGACGACGGTACCCTCAAGGTCCTGTCCGGCCAGACCTCGTTCGAGCAGGCTGTTACCCAGGGTTGGAAGGCAGAAAACGCCCAGCGTCGCGCCGACACGCTGCTCACCGGCAGCTACGGCACCGCTTCACTGGACGGCGTTCTCTCCCCGAACGACACCCTGGCCCGTGCAGTTCTGACGTCCGTCAAGGCTGCCGGCAAGCCGCTCCCGGTTGTCACCGGCCAGGACTCCGAGGTTGAGTCCGTCAAGTCGATCATGGCTGGCGAGCAGTACTCCACCATCAACAAGGACACCCGCAAGCTCGTTGAGCACGCCATCACCATGGTGAAGGACCTCCAGGCAGGCAAGCAGCTGGAGATCAACGACAAGGACTCCTACAACAACGGCGTGAAGACGGTTCCGGCCTTCCTCCTGCCGCCTCAGATCGTGACCAAGGAGAACGTCAAGACGGCTTACGTCGACGATCCGGTATTGGGCCCGATCACCAAGTAGCACCCCTTAGTAGCACTACAGCAAGCCCCGGTCCGCCAGCAGGCGGGCCGGGGCTTTCTGCTGCCACATTCTGCTGAATCATTCCTGTGGCGCCTGCTTCCTTAGCTCGGAATCACAGGGGACGCGGACGGCTACCACCGAATGATTCAGCAGAATTCATACCACTGGCTTTCACAGCCCACGCATAGCTTCGGCTGGTGTGCCGCACAGCAGCGCTCAGCAATGTTGGACCTGCAGCCCGCGTCCCGTGGGCAATGAACCTGCAGGTCCAGAGGAGAAACGTGAGCGTCCTTGCCCGAAGCGTAGGCAATGCCTTCCGCAACAAAATCAGAACAGCGGCGGTGGTTGCCGTCCTCGCTGTGGCAATCGGGCTGGCTTTGGCCATGCTCGTGGCGAACCAGGCAGTGGGGGCCAAGGTGCAGGAGCTCAATGCCTCCGTAGGCACCACCCTGACGGTCAACCCGGCCGGCGGGCAAGGTTTCGAAGGCGGCGGCGAACCCCTTACGACGGCGGAAGCCGGGACCGCGGCCTCGGTCGCCAATGTCACCTCGGTAGTCGGAACCAAAGCCCTGCGCCTTCAGACTGCTACGACAGGAACCACGGGGACCACGCAGCAGGCTGGCCCTGGCGGAGGGTTCGGCCCTGGCGGCCAGCAGGCAACAGTCAGTACCAGCCTGGTAGCTGCCATCGACGCCGGCACCTTGGGCAACCGCAACAACGCGAGCGGCAATTCCGGAACCACTGGAAACACAGGAACCTCCAATCTGCCCGCCCGTGCCCTTCCCATCACGGCAACCGGCATCGGCGCCGAGGTGGACAGTACCGGCAAGGCGCTGAACATCACCAGCGGTACCGGCCTGGGCGACTACAACACGGCTACTGGCAAGGCCCTGGTGGGCACGTCCTTGGCTGAGAAGAACAGCCTGAGTGTCGGGTCCACCTTCACCGTCCAGGACAAGACGTTCACAGTGACCGGCATCTTCGACGCCGGGACCGCATTCGGCAACAACGCCGTCTATATGACGCTCCCCGAAGCCCAGACCCTGGCGGCTACACCGGACGAGCTTTCCAGCATGATCGTCACGGTCAACAGCATGGAGAACGTGGACAGCACCAAGACGGCTGTCCAGTCGGCGCTTGGCGCGGACAAAGCCGACGTCACCCAGGGCCAGCGGAACCTCGAGACCGCCGTCAGTTCGCTGGACAGCGTGAAGAACATTTCCCTGGTCGCCTTCATTGCGGCCCTGGCGACGGCCGGGATCATCATCCTGCTCATCATGGTGATGCTGGTCCGTGAGCGCCGCCGCGAAATCGGCGTGCTGAAAGCGATCGGCGCCCCCAACCGCACCATCGGCCTGCAGTTTGTCCTCGAGTCCCTGGTCCTCGTTGCCTTGGGCAGCGTGGTGGGCGCGGTGATTGCTTCGTTTGCCAGCGGCGGCATCGCTTCCGCGTTGATCAGTTCAAATACCAGCACGACGGCGGCCCCCACCACCCAGCGGGGTGGTGGCCTGGCCGGTGCCGTGCCGAACGGCGCTGTTCCCGGAGGCGGCGGCTTCCCTGGCGGCGGTCAAGGCGGTCCGTTTGGTGGGGCATCACAATTGCTGACCTCCGTCACCGCGAGCCTCTCCCCGGGCGTCCTCGCGGCAGGCATCGCCGCGGTGTTCGCCGTCGCCATCATCGGTGCGCTGGTTCCGGCACTGCTGACGGCCCGTATCCGTCCCATCGAAGTACTCCGAGGAGAATAGCCGTGATTGAAGTCAAGGACCTGGTCCGTCAGTTCAAGTCCGGTGACCGGACCATCAAGCCAGTCAACGGGGTGAGCTTCGAACTTGAAAAGGGTTCGTTGTCCTCCATCGTGGGTAAGAGCGGCAGCGGCAAGAGCACACTGTTGTCCCTGCTGGGTGCGCTGGACAAGCCCACCTCAGGGGACGTCGTCGTGGATGGCGTCAGCCTGGCGGGGCTGCCGGACGGCAAGCTGACCGAGTACCGCCGCCGGGATATCGGTTTCGTTTTCCAGCAGTTCAACCTGATCCCCAACCTCAGCGCCGTGGACAATGTCATGCTGCCCATGGAGTTCGCCGGGATCCGCAAGGCGGCAAGGCTGAAGCGGGCCAAAGAGTTGCTGGAGCAGGTTCAGTTGGACCCGGAGAAGCAGTCACGTCGGGTTAACCGGCTGTCCGGTGGAGAGCAGCAGCGTGTGGCGATTGCCCGGGCGCTGGCCAACGAGCCCAAGCTGATCCTGGCCGATGAGCCCACCGGAAACCTGGATGAGCAGACCGGCGAGCACATCATCGAACTTTTGAGCTCCCTGAGCCGAGACCACAACACCACCATCCTGGTAGTCACGCACGACCGCAGCCTGGCTCAGAAAACCGAACGCTGCTTCCGTCTGCAGCAGGGCAAGCTCACTGAGGAGGTCAGAACCGGATCGCGTCGATGACCTTGACGCGCACCGCCACGAGCGCTGGAATGGCTCCGGCGAGTGCGCCCACCAGGACGGCCGCACCGAATCCCAGGAGCGCGGCTTCGATGGGGAACGCGGGAAACTCCGTCAGCCCCGGTGCCACCTTTGACTCAATCCAAGGGTTCTTGACGACGGCGACGGCGAGCATGACCCCTGCCAGGCCGGCGACCGCCGTGGCCACCACGGATTCCATCATGACGCCCACAAAAATGCGTCCGGAGGTGGCACCGAAGCTGCGGCGGATACCGATCTCCCGAACGCGGTAACGCACCGTGACCATGGAGATGTTGAGCATTCCCACGGCCCCGAGCAGGAGCACCAGCCCCGCTACACCGCCGACAATCCACTGGGCAGGTCCCAGCGGATCTCCCCACGCGGCGAAGTCCACGCGTTGGGCTTGGGCGTAGTATCCCGGGAACTGGCCTTGCAGGTCCGCTGAGATGGCGGCCGTCAGGGCGTTGGCCTGCTCCTCCCCTACCCAGAGTTTGAACTCGGTCATGTCTGGTTTCATACCGGTCATGGCGGCGGCTTTGGTGAGGATGAACGCGGCAGGCGGGGTGTCCGGGTAAGTGTCAGGCACGACGCCGATGATCACCGCAGTTGCCGGTTGGTCCCCTGGGATGCTGACTCTGGGATTGGTAGCCAGGTTGGGCCTGCCCGCTTGGTTGTAAAAAGCTTCGGAGACGACGACGGCGGGTGCGAGCCTTTGCTCGTCGTCGGCGGCGAACCAGGTTCCTTGAGTGAGCGGTACGCGGTGGATGATGCCGTAGCCAATGTCCACAATGGTCATGTTCACGGCTGTTACGCCCCGCGGAAATTGGAAGCCGGCCTGGGTGCGGCCCACATGGGTGGACGTTGTGATGCCGTACCGCTGCTGGATGCCTTCGTAGGCTTTCTCCAGTTTTTCCGCATCCGGGGTGGAGGGGCCGTTGACGCTCAAGGTCAAAGTGGCCACCCGCCCTCCGTCCCGTTCGGACTGCGCTTTGATTCCTTCGCGGACGAGGCTGCCGAGGCCCACTACGGATGTCAGCGCAGCTACGGACAGGGCTACTCCAAGGAGGGCAAGGAGGATACGCACCTTGTTGATGCGGAGTTCCTGCCAGGCCTCCACGAGCGTGGAAATGATGCTGGTCATGAGTGGGCTCCCGCTTCCGCGCGGGCCAACGGGCTCAATACCCCGGAATCGAGCCGGTAGCAGGCGCGGGCCAGGGCCGCCACGTTGGTGTCGTGCGTGATGGTGACCAAGGCGGCAGCTGTTTCCGTGGCCACGGTATCGAGCAATGCCATGACTGCCTGGCCGGTCTCCACGTCCAGGGCACCGGTTGGCTCATCGGCGAGGATCAGCCTGGGCCGGCGAACCAGGGCGCGGGCGATCGCTACGCGTTGCTGCTCACCACCGGAGAGCATGTTGGGCATCGTGTTCGCCCGGGCGGACAGCCCAACGCGGTCCAACATGTCCATGGCGAGCTCGCGGCGACGCCAGAAGTCCTTGCCTTTGGCGTAGAAGAGCGGAGTAATGACATTGTCCAAGGCGCTCCGGCCCGGCAACAGGTTGAATTGCTGGAAGACAAAACCCACCGTCGAACCCCGCAGCCGGGCCCGCGCGTTGCTGCTGAGCCGTTGCGCCGGCTGGCCCATGAATTCGAGTTCGCCGGACGTCGGGACATCCAGCAGACCGAGCAGGTTGAGCAGGGTCGACTTACCGCAGCCTGAACGGCCAACGATGGCTATGTGGTCACCGCTCAGCACCTCAAGGTCGATGCCGCGAAGAATGTGCAGTTGCTTTTCATCCGGCAGCGTCACCGATCGGGTGACCGAGCGGAGACTGACCAATGTCTCTTGTGAATTGGAGGTGTCCATCCCTAGCCCGCCGGAATGTAGGTTCCCTGCCCGGGACCCATCATCGGGCCCTGGACAGCCGGAGCGCCGGGCACGAACTCGAGGACCTGCTCGCCCTCGGTCAAGCCGGACATGACTTCCACGACGTTGCCATCGTTCAATCCAAGCTGGACTTTACGCTGCTCGGGAGCGACACCTGATCCTCCAGGGGCCGCAACCCACACAATCCCGTCCTTCACGCTGCCCTTCACCGACGTCAGCGGGACCGTCACAACATTGGGCGAGACGCCCGCGCTGACGGTCATCGTGGCACCGAGACCGGCGAATACCTGCTGATCCTTGGGGACCGCGCAACTGATGGTTCCCGTCGGGGTTCCGCCCGCGTCCGATGGTGTCCCTGAACCGCCACCGGGTCCAGCGATCGCACCACCCACGCCCATGCCCGCACCGCCGCCCGTGGCGGCCAAACCGCCCGAGGAGGTTCCGGCGTCGTCGGATGCGTTGTTCTTGAGTTTCACTTCGGCGCATTGGAACGGCGCAGGTCCGCCCACCAGGGCGATTTCTGCGGGACCGGGCTTGCCCAGGAGGCGGTACTGCTGGTCGGCAGTAACCGGGCCGGACACGGTATACGTGCCGGGATCGACCTTGCCCACAGACTCTCCCACGGTGACCTGCTGGTCCACGAGCGTCGTCAACTGCTGCAGGGTGCCGTCGCGCGGAGCCAGGATGTCGAAGTAGTCGTACACCGGCTTGGGTGCGGTTACGGGCCCTTCCTGGGATGTTTGGGCGGCGGCAACTGCGCGCTCAGCCTTCACTTGGAAAAGGGCGTCGCCTTTGGCTACGGTGGCTCCCTCTTGAACAAAAACCTGTACGACTTTCCCGGCGGATGTGCTGCGGACAGGTTCGGCCGCGTCGCTTTGGACAGTGCCTTTGATCTGCACGGTGTTGGTGACGGTGGCCCGGGTGGCGGGGACGACGGGAATATCCACTTGGGCCAGCGGTGCAGGCTCCGAACCGGTGGGCTTCAGGCCATCCACGAAAGCCATCTTGACCAAAGCCACCGCGATCACCGCGAAAACCAACAACCAGGCAACCGGCAAAATGACGCGCCGAAAAATACCCATCCCTGCTCCATTTCGGTAACTCCCCACAGAACCTCTGCGAGGGATGATTGCCTCAGCCTAGGCCAAGTGTTTGCAGGAGCCGGGCATTTGCCATGACCGACAGAATGCTTACTGTGTCGGGTCCTCATCGAGATCCGGGGGCGACCAAGGCAAGCCCTCGGCACAGGACAATCACCACCGCAGGTACGACACCCAGGGTGGCGTGCGCGGACTCAACAGCTTCTGAGAGGATGGCTGGCATGACTCTTCCCATCGCCGTGCCGTGGCTCACAACCCAGGACAACCAGGATCCCCGAGCTGCAACAGGGAGGCCTTTACGGTGGGGCGTGGTGTCCACGGGCAACATCGCCAACAGCGTGTCCCAGGATCTGGCCCTGCTGGAAGACGCTGAACTTTACGCCGTGAGCTCCCGCACCCAGGCTGCCGCGGATGCCTTCGCACGCTCGTTGGGATTCGCCAAGGCCTACGGGGACGACGCCGGTGTTCCCGGCTACCAGCGTCTGTTCGAGGATCCTGCGGTGGACGTGGTCTATGTGGCAACACCCCACGCCCAGCACTTTCAGATCGCCTCTGCAGCGTTGCGGGCCGGAAAGCATGTCCTTTGTGAGAAGGCCCTGACCATCAATGCCCGTGAGGCCGCCGAACTGGTGACGATCGCGCGTGAGCACAACGTGTTCTTCATGGAGGCGGTGTGGAGCCGGTTCCTGCCGAGCATGCAGCGGGCTTTCGAGATCGCAGCATCCGGTGAGCTGGGGCAAATCCAGTGGGTTGCCGCGGACCTCGGATTCCCGGCACCGTACGATCCTTCCGCCCGCCTGTGGGCCCTGAACGACGGCGGCGGAGCGCTCCTGGACATCAGCGTCTATCCCTTGCTGTGGGCCTTGGGGACGCTGGGCTTCCCGCAGTCCGTCACGGCCATCGGATCGTTGAACGATGACGGTGTGGACACGCAGAATGCCCTGACCCTGGGCTATGACACGGGTGCCCAGGCGCAATTGACGTCATCCCTGATGGCGCACGGGCCACGGACGGCAACCGTGGCCGGAGGACTTGGGTACCTGCAGACAGTGGGTTCCGTGAACAATCCGCGTGAGCTGCTGGTCAGGGTTGGCTGGGACGAGCCCCGCCACGAACACTTCGACGTCGTGGGCATCGGCTACACCTATGAACTGCGCGAGGTGACACGCTGCGTTCAGCAGGGCCTCACGGAGAGCCCGGTGATGCCGCTGGAGGACTCAATTAACGTGATGCGGCTCTTCGATGGCGTGCGCTCACAGTTGGGTGTCCGGTATCCCAATGATGCCCGTTAGCTGGGAGATTTAACCCGGCCGGGTTAATCACCGGCGCCCTGGCTGCCTGGCCAGTTTGCGGTCCAGCGAGAAGGCACCGGAGCCCAGGAAGACGAATGCCACGGACACGGCGAAGTAGATGATGAGGAGCTCCGCTGTCACGCCCGCCTTGTCCGTGAGCAGGGGCTTGCCCGCTTCCGTGACGAACCAGATGCTGGCGAACATGATGGCGGAGAGGAATCCGGCCACGCGGGTCAGCGCTCCGAGGACCAGCAACAAGCCCAGTCCGAGCTCCCCGGCGATCACCAGCCACGCAACCACCTCCGGTTTCTGCACACCCATGGCGGCAACGGACGCCGCGAAGGCGGCGTGGCCGGCCATGAGCTTCTGGAAGCCGTGAACCATGACGAGCGCGCCGAAGACCACGCGCAGGATGGTGACGCCGCGGGCGGAGGACTGGGGTGAGGGGTGAAGGAATTTCACGGATTCCAATCTTCCATGCCAAGCGTTCCCAACCAAACGCCCGGATGCTGGCTACCTGGCCAAGAGGACCTGGGAAAGCAGCGCCGGGATGTCCTTCACGCCGGCCAGGATGTGGTGGTGCGGGTGCGCAGCCAGGTCTTCGCGGCCCAGCTTTCCGGTCAGGACGCCGACAGCGGTAACGCCTGCGTTGTTGGCGGCCGCGAGGTCGTTCACGGTGTCACCCGCAGCGATGACGGCACGGACATCCTCCACCCCTGTCAGTTCCATGGCGCGATGGATCATGTATGGCGCAGGTCGGCCGGCAGCTACTTCGTCGGAGCACACGACGGCGTCCAACAGGTTATCGTCTCCGACGCTCCATCCCAGCCGCTCGAGCAGTGGCTCGGCGACGTCGCGTGAAAAGCCTGTCGTCAGGGCCACCTTGATGCCGTGGCGGCGCAGTTCGCGGAACGCGTCTTCGACTCCTTCCAGGGGGACAGGCGGATTGGCATCGTAAAACTCGACAAGGAGTTCCTTGAACCTCGTAAACGCGGCCGTCACGGCGTCCGGCGTGGCCGTTCCTCCCCCGGCTTGGATGAGGGCCGTAATGGCCTCCACTTTGTCCGCGCCCATCCACTCCTGGACGGCCTCGGGGGTTGTGGCGACTCCGGTTTCCTCGACGCAGCGGGCCAGGGCAACATAAACGTCGCCGTGTTCGTCAATGGTGGTTCCGGCCATATCGCAGGCTACAAGCTTGATCATGGGGTGGCTCCTTCGGTGTGGATGCGGACCAGGGCGGCCCTGCGCTCCACGGTGTTGTCGATGGTGAAGTTGGTCAGGGCCGGCAGGTAGCGGTCCTCGGAGTATTCAAGGGGTTGACCGTCACCGGATCGGGTGATGCGGCGTTCACGCAGGAGTGGGATTCCTTCGGGTTGCGCCAGGAGTTCGGCGTCGTCGTCGCTGGCCGCTACGGCGTCAATGGTGTGGCGGGCGCTGTGCAGGTCCACGCCCTGTTCTTTGAGGAACGCGAAGATGGATCCTGAATCGGTGTCGAAGTCGAACAGTTTCCGGCCCACGTCCAGGACGAACGTGGTGCGCTCAATCATGGCCGGAGCTTCATCCAGATAGCGGACCCGCAGCACTTCCACAACGGTGGTTCCCGGCACCAGCCCAAGCGCTTCTGCAGCTTCCGGACTTGCTTCGCGTCGCGCCACCTCCAGGGTTCGCTGGCCCGGCTTCTTGCCGATCCCCAGCGCCCATTCGGTGAACGAGTTGAACGTGGAGAAGGACTGGGACGGCACGGACGAACGCACCATGGGTGGTCGGCCCCGGCCGCCGGTTACAGCACCCTCGGAACGGAGGAAGGCGAGCGCCTGGCGGATCGGTCCGCGGGAGGTACCGAATTCCCGGCACAGCTCCGCCTCGCTTGGCAGTTGGAAGCCGGGCGGCCATTCACCGTCGGTGATACGGCGCATGAATTCCTCACTGAGCCGGACATGGAGGGGTGCGTTCTGCTGATTGCTCACCAGTTGATAATACAAGTTGCCGGAACCCAAAAGGCCTCCTTTGCGGCACTCAGCATGAATCTGACGTGAACAAAGGTGAACGGAGGTTAAATTCTGATTAACTTGTATATACAAGCGCCAATCTGGCTTGATTCCCTCTCAACGGGCCACCAAGGTCAATAGTGTGAACAACGCAAGGACCCCCATCGCAGCTACCGACCACAACATCCGGACTGCCGACGTCATCATCGTCGGTGCCGGCATTATCGGCCTGGCCCACGCCGCCCATGCTGTGGTCAACGGCCTGACAGTTACCATCATTGAGCGCGACCACCACGCCGTGGGCGCCTCCGTCCGCAACTTCGGCCACTGCTGCATCACGGCGCAGTCCGGCGAGCTCTACCAACTCGCCCAGACGTCGCGGAAGTACTGGCTCGAGTTCGCCGAGCGGGCAGGTTTCTGGGCCGCCGAATCCGGCGCAGTGGTCCTCGCCCGCACGGATGCCGAGATGGCCGTCCTGCGCGAACTCTCCGAAGCCCGCGAGCCTGGCCAAGTGGAACTGCTCTCCCCCGCCGGCACACGGCAGCGTTTAGGTTCCGCTGAGGCTGGACTGCACGACGACGGCACCCGCCAAGGTGCTTGGCCCGGCATCGTCGGCGGTGGCTTCCTCCGGGACGACCTCCGTGTCGACCCCCGTAGCACTGTGGCAAGGTTGGCCGAGTGGCTGGGGCGGCAGCCCGGCGTCGAACTTCTTTGGAACACCGCGGCACGTGGCTTCAGCCAATCGCCGGAGGGCGTGACCGTGCAAACCTCCCGCGGCACACTGCAGGCGAAGCAGGTGTTCGTGTGCGTCGGCCACGACGTCGACTACCTCTTCCCGGACCTGGCTGCCGAGCACCGGATCCAACGGTGCGCGCTCCAGATGTCGCTGGCTGCAAAGCCGGCCGGCCTCAACTTCGCACCGGCCGTCCTGACCGCAACATCCATGCTCCGCTATCCCGCTTTCACCGACATGCCCGCGGCGGAGGCCCTGCGCTCCGAAGTGGAAGCCAAGCAACCCGAACTGCTGGACATCGGCGCCAATGTCATGTTCACCCAGCGCCCGGACGGCACTGTCATCATGGGCGACTCCCACCACTACCACCGCACAGCGGATCCGTTCCTTGACGAGTCGGTGACCACCACGCTCAATACCGAAATCGCCGCCCGGATCGGCCAGCCCCTCGAGATCATCCAGCGCTGGCAAGGCATCTATGCATCCTCTGATGTGGCCCCCATTCTGGTCCGCGACGTCCAGCCCGGCGTCACAGTGGTCTCCGTGACCTCCGGAGTTGGCATGACCCTGTCCTTCGGCCTGGCCCACCGCAACATTTCACGCCTGTACTGACTCCTTCCCCATCCCCCTTCGCATAAGGATTCCCATGAAAACCACGCTCTTCACCGGTTCCGCGCTTGCCCTCGCCACCGCCCTGGCATTGACGGCATGTGGCGGTCCGGCCCAGTCCGCCGGCTCCGCTGAAACCGCCTCGTCCACCTGCCCCAACGGCGGGATCAAGTTCGGCATCGAGCCTTACGAGGACCCGGCCAAGCTCAAGCCCGCCTACGATGTCCTGGCTGCGGCCCTGTCCAGGAAGCTCGACTGCCCGGTCAGTGTCCAGGTTGTGGAAGACTACGCAGCCGAAGTCCTCGCCATGCGCAACGGCAAGCTGGACCTTGGGCAGTTCGGCCCCCTGGGCTACGTGTTCGCAGACGCCAAGGCAGGTGCCGAACCGCTGGTTTCATTCGGCACCGCCGGGAAGGAACTCAGCAGCTACACAGCGGGGATCTGGGTACCGAAGGACAGCCCCATCCAGACCATTGGCGATCTCAAGGGCAAGTCCCTGGCCCTGGGCAGCGTCGGCTCCACCAGCGGCGATGTCCTGCCCCGCTTCGGACTCCGTGAAGCCGGTATCGCTGACGCCGACCTCACAATGGACTACACTGGCGGCCACCCGGAGGCACTCCTGGCCCTGACCAACGGCAAGGTGGACGCGGCAGAGATCAACTCGCAGACACTGGCCACAGCAATCGCCGCGGGGACGTTCAAGAAGGACGATTTCCGCCAAGTGTGGACCTCCAACCCCATCCCGAACGATCCCATCACCGTCCGTGGCGACGCCGACCCGGCCTTCAAACAAGCCGTCAAGGAGGCGTTCCTTTCGCTGGAGCCCACTGACGTTGCCAAAGTAGGCGAGTTCCTTGACGTCACCCCTCCGGGCCCGCTGCTCGAGGTCACCAAGGACAACTACGCACCCCTGTTCGAGCTCGCCAGGACCATGAACCTCACGGAGAAGGACCTGTAATGCCGCTCTCCGTCCAGGGGCTGAGTAAAGCCTTCAACGGCAGGACCGTCCTGCAGGGTGTCGACTTCTCCGTTTCCCCCGGTGAACTCGTTGCCTTCCTCGGCGCCAACGGCTCGGGAAAGTCCACCACGCTGCGCTGCGTCATGGGCATCACCGCTCCCGATGCCGGAACCATCAGCATTGCCGGCACCGCACTTGACCGTCTCCAGGGCCGAGAACTCCAGCAGGCACGGCAACGTATGGCCATGATCTTCCAGAAGATCCATTTGGTCCCGCGCCGCACAGCCCTGGACAACGTCTGCGCCGGTGCCCTTGCACGCATCCCCACGGTGCGCTCGCTTACTCCCCTGCTGTTCCCGGCGGAAGTCCAGCAGGAAGCTCTCGACTGCCTGGACCGCGTTGGCCTGGCAGACCGCGCCTTCGACCGCGTCGGCAGACTCTCCGGCGGACAGCAGCAGCGCGTGGCCGTAGCCCGGGCACTGTGCCAGCGGGCCGACGTCGTACTCGCTGACGAGCCGGTCTCCGCTTTGGACCCGCACGCCGCCGAACAGGTCATGGCGCTGCTGCGTGAACTCGCCCATTCCGAACGTATTGCCGTCGCGGCCGTGCTCCACCAGCCGGACCTGGCACTGCGCTACGCGGACAGGTCCATCGGACTGCTTCACGGCTTCATGAGCTTCGACCTTCCCTCCACGGAAGTCACCGCCGAACACCTCAACGCGTTGTATGCCCCGGACAGGAACCTTGCAGCATGACACCCCATACCTTGACCCCCGTTGCCGCGCGCCGGGACCCGACGAGCAAAAGCCGCGTGGCACTGGTCCGTCCGAAGAAGCCCCTGCGGTGGATCACGACGGCGGCAGTGGCGGCCGTCGTCGTCGGCCTTCACGCTGTGGCCATCCAGGGCACGGGCTTCAAACCCGAACTGCTGGTGGACGGTTGGAAAGGCATGGCGGCGTTCATCGCTGATGCCTTCCCGCCGGACCTGAGCTGGGAACGGACCCTGAAGCCGGGGCTTGAAGCGACGCTGGTGACCCTCTGGATTGGCCTGCTTGGCACCACGTTCTCGGTGCCGTTCGCCCTTCTTCTGGCGGCGCTTGCGGCCCGGAACACCAGTCCGCATCCGTCGGTCTACCAGGCTGCGCGGGCCGTGTTGTCCTTTTTCAGGGCCGTTCCGGACATCGTGTTCGCCCTGATCTTTGTCACCGCTGTGGGGCTTGGCCCGTTCGCGGGCGTCCTCGCGTTGATCTGCCACAACACCGGTGTCATGGGAAAGCTGTGGGCCGAGTCCATGGAAGAGATCGACGCCGGGCCGCAAGAGGCACTCCGGACCGCCGGGGCCAACCGGATCCAGCAGGTAGCCAACGCCACGCTGCCCATGGTGATCCCGCAATTCGTGGGCCTGCTGCTGTACCGCTTCGACGTGAACGTGCGGTCCTCGCTGGTCCTTGGCCTGGTGGGCGCCGGTGGCATCGGGCTCCTGATCAACCAGTCCATCAAGTCGTTCCAGTTCGATTCCATGCTGACTCACATCCTGATCGTGCTGGTGCTGATCGTCGTGGTGGACCAGTTCTCCGCGTGGATCCGTCGGCGGTTGGCTGCGTAACTCACCCGAGTAGGTCGCAGATCAGGTCGTTCCCAGCGCTGAAAACGACGCGAACTGCGACCCAGTTGGGTGAGTGGGGGCAGAATGGGAGTGGCCCTGTTTCGGGGTCGCGGTTTCAAGAGGGGCAACGGTGGACGGAGCAGGCATGCAGGTTGATGTTGTAGTTGTTGGCGGAGGAGCCATGGGATCGGCCGCCGCGTGGCAGTTGTCCCGGTCTGGTCGCTCAGTGGTTCTGCTGGAACAGTTCGAGGCCGGCCACCACATTGGCGCTTCCCACGGAGCAACCCGCAACTTCAACACCGCCTACGCCGAGGCCGACTACCTGGACCTGCTCGCAGAGTCCAAGACTCTCTGGGACGAGCTCGCCGCAGAGAACGGCGCGCCGCTGCTGGACCTGGTGGGCTTGGCCAACCACGGCAACATCCCCAAGCTGGAACTGGTCCGGGAAGCGCACCAGGAACGCGGCATCGAGAGCCACTTCATCTCCGCCGACGAGGCCGCGGACCGCTGGCGGGGCATGAACTTCGCCACCGATGTCCTCTTTGTGCCAGGATCAGGCCGGATCCGCTCGGCTGATGCCCTGGTGGCGCTGCGGAAATCGGCCGAGTCCCACGGCGCGGTCTTCAAATATTCGACGCCGGTCCGGGACATCCGCGTGGACGGCGCCGACTCCGTGGTGGTGGTGACCGAAGAGACCGAGTACACAGCCAACCGCGTGGTGGTCACAGCCGGCGCCTGGACCCCCAAAGTCCTGAAGGACCTCGTCAAGCTGCCCGCACTGGTGGTCACCCAGGAGCAGCCCGCCCACTTCACACCCACCGACAACTCACTGGTGTGGCCAAGCTTCAACCACAATCCGGACCCCGACCCGAACAATGAGCTCTACGAGTACTGGTTCAGCCCGGTCTACGGCATGCTCACTCCCGGCGAGGGCGTCAAGGCCGGCTGGCACGGCGTCGGACCTGTCATGGACCCTGACGAGCGCACCTTTGAGCCCATCCCCCAGCAGCTCGATGCCTTGGTGCGGTACGCGCAGGAGTGGCTGCCCGGCGTCGACCCTTCCACTGCGGTTCCCATCAGCTGCACGTACACCACCACCCCCACGGAGGACTTTGTCCTGGACGGTTTCGGTCCGTTGGTGGTGGGCGCAGGATTCTCGGGGCACGGTTTCAAGTTCACGCCGGCCATCGGACGGGTGCTGAAGGACATCGTCGACGGCGGTGTGGCACCGGACCGGTTCCTGGCCGACCGCTGAAGCAACGTTTAAAAGCAACTGGCCCGCAGGCAATGCCTGCGGGCCAGTTTGCTGATCCGGTGACTACTTCAGGGTCGCGACGACCTTGTTGAACGTAGCCGACGGGCGCATGATCTCGGCGGCCTTCGCGGCGTCCGGACGGTAGTAACCGCCAAGGTCGACGGCGGGGCCCTGGACCGCAGCCAGCTCACCGACGATGGTGTCCTCGTTGGAGGTCAGTGCTTCGGCGATAGCGGCGAAGTCCTTGGCCAACTCGGCGTCTTCGGTCTGCTTGGCCAGTTCCTGTGCCCAGTACATGGCCAGGTAGAAGTGGCTTCCACGGTTGTCCAGCTCGCCGACGCTGCGGCGCGGGGACTTGTTTTCGAGCAGGAACGTGCCCGTGGCACGGTCCAGCGTGTCAGCAAGAACCTGTGCACGTGCGTTGCCCGTGGTGGTGGCCAGGTGCTCGAAGCTCACGGCCAAGGCCAGGAACTCGCCCAGGCTGTCCCAGCGGAGGTGGTTTTCCTTGACCAGCTGCTGGACGTGCTTGGGAGCGGAGCCACCGGCGCCGGTCTCGAACAAGCCACCACCGTTGATGAGCGGAACGATGGAGAGCATCTTGGCGCTGGTACCGAGCTCGAGGATCGGGAACAGGTCCGTGAGGTAGTCGCGGAGGACGTTGCCCGTGACCGAGATGGTGTCCTCGCCCTTGCGGATGCGCTCCAGGGTGAAGGCAGTGGCCTCAACCGGGGAAAGGATCTTGATCTCGAGGCCCTCGGTGTCGTGGTCCTTGAGGTACTCGTTGACCTTGGCGATGAGGTTGGCATCGTGGGCGCGGCCCTCATCCAGCCAGAACACAGCCGGGGTCTGGGAAGCACGTGCACGGGTAACGGCCAGCTTGACCCAGTCGCGGACGGGGATGTCCTTGGTCTGGCAAGCGCGCCAGATGTCACCGGGGAAGACCTGGTGTTCGGTCAGGACGTTGCCCTTGCTGTCCACGAGCTGGACGGTGCCGGCTGCCTGGATTTCGAAGGTCTTGTCGTGGCTGCCGTATTCCTCGGCGGCCTGCGCCATGAGGCCCACGTTGGGTACAGTGCCCATGGTGGTGGGATCGAACGCACCGTTGGCACGGCAGTCGTCCAGTACAACCTGGTACACGCCTGCGTAGGAGCTGTCCGGGATGACGGCCAGGGTGTCGGCTTCCTTGCCGTCCGGGCCCCACATGTGGCCGGAGGAGCGGATCATGGCCGGCATGGAGGCGTCAACGATGATGTCCGAAGGAACGTGGAGGCTGGTGATGCCCTTGTCGGAATCCACCATTGCCAGCGCGGGGCCTTCTTCGAGGCCCTTGGTGATGGCTGCCTTGACGCCTTCGCGGACGTCCTCCGGCAGGTCGTCCAGTCCGCTGAGGATGGCAGCGAGGCCGTTGTTCGGGCTGATGCCTGCGGCGGCGAGCTGCTTGCCGTAGGTGTCGAAGAGCTCGGAGAAGTAGGCCTTGACCACGTGGCCGAAGATGATGGGGTCGGAGACCTTCATCATGGTGGCCTTCAGGTGCGCGGAGAAGAGGATGCCCTCTTCCTTGGCGCGGGCAACCTGTGCCTTGAGGAAGCCGTCCAGGGCGTCGGCGCGCAGGACGGTGGCGTCAACAACTTCGCCGGCCAGGACGGGGAAGTCCTTCTTGAGGACCTTCGTGGTGCCGTCTTCGCGGACCAGCTGGATGCTGAGGGAGTCGTCGGCCTTGAGGACTACAGACTTCTCGTTGGAGCGGAAGTCATCCTGGCCCATGGTGGCGACGTTGGTCTTGGAGTCCGCGGACCAGGCACCCATGGAGTGCGGGTTCTGGCGGGCGTAGTTCTTGACCGACAGGGGCGCGCGGCGGTCGGAGTTGCCTTCGCGCAGCACCGGGTTCACGGCGGAGCCCTTGATCTTGTCGTAGCGCGAGCGGATGTCCGTCTCGGTGTCCGAGGAGGGGTTGTCCGGGTAGTCCGGGAGCGCGAAGCCCTGGGCCTGGAGCTCGGCGATGGCAGCCTTGAGCTGCGGGACGGAGGCACTGATGTTGGGCAGCTTGATGATGTTGGCTTCCGGCTGCTTTGCCAGTTCACCAAGTTCGGCGAGGGCGTTGCCCGTGCGCTGCTCTTCGGTCAGGAAATCGCCGAAGACGGCGATGATGCGGCCGGCCAGCGAAATATCGCGGGTCTCCACCTCTACACCTGCGGTCGAGGCATACGCTTCCACAATCGGCAGGAATGAGTAGGTTGCCAGCATCGGCGCTTCGTCTGTGTGGGTATAGATAATCTTGGCCATTGGCGGGGTTCTCCCTGAAAGTCTGCAGATTTCAACACTCCTAACTTACCCGAGTAGACCGTTTTGGCGGCTCTTCGTGTCCGGGATCACGTGTTCGTTACCCGCTTCCGGTGGATATCGCCCGACGGCGGGCCGCCCGCCGCTGCCGCCTGCCGCCGTCGTGCGCTCCTTCCAACTGCTCGACAAGGAAATGACAGCAAATTATCACAAACTCTGAAACATCTCTTTACAAACTTGTCATACGTTGGGTAGCTTCGATTCCGTCAGTCGGCGGTCGCCATCACTGGCCGCCTCACTCCCTCGATAGGTAGGAACAACGTGACAAAAACCAAGACCCTGGCCACAAGCCTGCTGAGTCTGTCCGCTGCCGCAATCCTGGCGCTGGTAGGAACAACCAGCGCCAACGCAGCACCGTCAAAGGACGCGGACACCAGCGGCGCAGCGGTCAGCAGCCATGCAGTGTCCGACGCCGGCGCTGCAGATTACTGGACGCCGGAACGCATGAAGAACGCCAAATCCGGCGACATCCTCGGCGCGAAGGCGCTGGAACGCGGCCGGCTCCTGAACCCAGGCAAGGCCCCCGCCGCCGAAGCCCCGGGCGCCATCAGCAGCATTGCGGGCCAGCCCGCCGCCACCGACTCCACCACGATCGACCGGAAGGTCAACCAAAGCGAAACGCCGGTCAAGCACATCGGCAAGATCTTCTTCACCCTGGGCGGCGCCAACTACGTCTGCTCCGGCAACTCCGTGACAGCGGCCAACAAGAGCACAGTGTCCACCGCCGGCCACTGCGTCAACGAAGGCCCGGGCGCCTACGCAACCAACTTCGTCTTCGTGCCCGCCTACCTCAACGGCGCAGCACCCTACGGGAAGTGGACGGCAAAGGCGCTGTACTCCCCCACCCAGTGGGCTTCCAACGGCAACATGCAGTACGACACCGCCTTCGCCGTCATGAACACCCTCAACGGCCAGAAGCTCGCCGACGTCGTGGGCTCCTCCGGTGTCCAGTTCAACGCCGCCCGCGGCCTGAGCTACAAGTCCTTCGGCTACCCGGCAGCCTCACCCTTCAACGGCGAATCACTGAAGAGCTGCTCCGGCACCGCCACCAACGATCCCTACAACCCGCAGTTCGCCACCCAAGGCATTCCCTGCAACATGACCGGTGGCTCCTCGGGCGGTCCGTGGTTCATCGGCAACAGCTCCACCGGCTACCAGAACTCCGTGAACAGCTACGGCTACGGCAGCAACTCCACCACCATGTACGGCCCGTACTGGGGCACCGTGATCCAGTCCACCTACAACACGGCGGCGGCTTCGTAACCGTTTCTTTGCAGCAGGTCCCTGTTAACGACGACGGCGGCCGTCCCCTTCCGGGGGCGGCCGCCGTTGCGTGTGGCTGGTTTGGCCCTTCAGGGCCGCACCTCTTCTAGTGGAAGAAGTGGCGTGCGCCGGTGAAGTACATCGTGATGCCGGCAGCGTTGGCTGCGGCGATGACTTCCTCGTCACGGACCGAGCCGCCCGGCTGGACCACGGCGCGGACACCGGCGTCGATCAGGATCTGCAGGCCGTCAGCGAACGGGAAGAACGCATCCGAGGCCGCAACGGCACCGCGTGCACGCTCAGGTGCGTTGGCACCGCTGGCGTTTGACGCGCCGCCGGCACCTTCGACGTCGGACTCCACCTTCACGCCCAGCGTGTTGGCACGCTCGACGGCCAGGCGGCAGGAGTCCAGGCGGTTGACCTGGCCCATGCCGATGCCCACAGCGGCGCCGTGGTTGGCGAGCAGGATGGCGTTGGACTTGGCCGCGCGGCAGGCGGTCCAGGCGAAGGCGAGGTCGGCGAGCGTTGCTTCGTCTGCAGCTGCACCGGCTGCGAGGGTCCAGTTGGCGGGGTTGTCGCCGTCGGCGTCCACCTTGTCGCTCATCTGGACCAGGACGCCACCGGAGACCTGGCGCATCTCGGACGGGTAGCGGCCGTAGCCCTCGGGCAGGGCGAGGAGGCGGATGTTCTTCTTCTTGGAGAGGATCTCCACGGCTTCCGGCTCGAAGTCCGGGGCGATGACAACCTCGGTGAAGATGTCAGCAACGGTGCGGGCCATGCCGGCGGTCACGGTGCGGTTGGCTGCGATGACGCCACCGAATGCGGAGACGGGGTCGCAGGCGTGGGCCTTGGCGTGGGCGTCGGCGATCGGGTCTGCGGCGTCCGCGGAACCGACGGCGACACCGCACGGGTTGGCGTGCTTGACCACTGCAACGGCGGGCTCGGCGAAGTCGAAGGCTGCGCGGAGGGCGGCATCGGCGTCGACGAAGTTGTTGTAGCTCATGGCCTTGCCATGCAGCTGGTCGGCCTGGGCGATGCCCGCCGGAGCGGCCTTGTCCACGTAAAGGGCAGCCTGCTGGTGCGGGTTTTCGCCGTAGCGGAGGACCTCGGAACGCTCCAGGGCCAAGCCGGCGTAGGCGGGCCAGTCAATGACACCGTCGCCGTCTTCGTCCAGGAACTGGCTGGCGGTCCAGGAGGCAACAGCGTTGTCGTAGCTGGCCGTGTGCGCGAAGGCCTTGGCGGCCAGGCGGCGACGGGTGTTCAGGTCGAAACCGCCGTGAGCAGCGGCGTCGACGACTGCACCGTAGAAGTCAGGGTCCGTGACGATGGCGACGGCGGCGTGGTTCTTCGCTGCCGAACGCACCATGGCGGGGCCTCCGATGTCGATCTGCTCCACGACATCATCCTGGGCTGCGCCGGACTTCACGGTCTCGACGAACGGGTAAAGGTTCACCACCACGAGGTCGAAGGTTTCGATCTCCATGCCGGCGAGGGTGTCCATGTGCGCCGGGACGCGACGGTCGGCCAGGATGCCGCCGTGCACGCGCGGGTGCAGGGTCTTGACGCGGCCGTCCAGCATTTCCGGGGAGCCGGTGACTTCTTCGACTTCCTTGACCGGGATGCCTGCGGCGGCGATCTTCTTGGCGGTGGAGCCGGTGGAAACAATGGCGACGCCTGCTGCATGCAGGCCCTTCGCGAGCTCCTCCAGTCCCGTCTTGTCGTAAACCGAGATCAGTGCACGGCGGATGGGAACACGGTCAAGCTGCGTCAAGCTCACAAAAGTCTCCGTCTTAGTTCGCGTAGATGTCGCGGGTGGTGGGGATACGGAGAGTTTATCGTGTTTCGTCGTTGGGCCGTTTGCACATGTGCTGTTTGCGTCAGATGTGACACTATATGCGTATGAACGCAGATAAGCAGACATGCAGGCTTGATGTCGATGGCCAGTATGTAGAGCTCGCCGTCGAGGTGTTTACGATGCTTGCCGACGCCACCCGGGTCCGGATCATTCTCGCCCTGAGGGACGGGGAGATGGCGGTCGGGTCCCTCGCGGCGGCGGTCGGAAAGTCCCCCGCGGCCGTATCCCAGCACCTGGCCAAGATGCGTTTGGCACGCATGGTATCCACCCGGCAGGACGGAACCCGGGTCCTTTACCGGCTCGAGAATGAGCACGCCCGCCAGCTGGTGGCCGATGCCATCTTCCAGGCCGAGCACGCTCTCGGGGGTTTGCCGGCCCACCACCGCAAGGACGGGCACACGGCATGAGCCAGCTGCATGAGCACCACGGCAAAGAGCACGCGCACAGCCACGGGCCAACCGGACACTCCCATGACGACCACAAGCACCACACCGGTCTGAAGGGCTGGCTGTACGAACTCTTCGTCCCTCACAGCCATGACTCCGCCGATTCCATTGACGATGCCCTGGCGGCCAGCTCCCAAGGCATCCGGGCCTTGAAGATCAGCCTGTTCCTGCTCCTCGGCACCACGATTCTTCAGTTCCTTGTGGTGCTGGTGAGCGGCTCGGTTGCCCTCCTCGCGGACACCATCCACAATTTCTCGGATGCCCTGACCGCGGTTCCCCTGTGGGTGGCATTCGTGCTCGGACGCCGGGCAGCAACCCGCCGCTACACGTATGGCTTCGGCAGGGCCGAGGACCTGGCGGGTCTTTTCATCGTGGTTGTCGTGGTGCTCTCTGCGGTAGTAGCTGCCTGGCAATCCGTGGAAAGACTCCTCAACCCACAGCCACTGCAAAACCTCGGGTGGGTGATGGCGGCAGGTTTGATTGGCTTCGCCGGCAACGAGGTCGTGGCCATGTACCGCATCCGGGTGGGCCGACGGATTGGGTCCGCCGCACTGGTTGCCGACGGCGTGCACGCCCGCATGGACGGTTTCACATCGTTGGCCGTTGTCCTGGGGGCCATCTGCGTCTTGCTCGGCTTCCCACTGGCGGACCCCGTAGTGGGGCTTCTGATCTCTGCTGCCATCATCGTCCTGCTGTGGGGCACAATACGCACTATTGGGCGGCGGTTGATGGACGGGATCGAGCCCGAAATCTACCAGCGGGCCTACAGCGCCTTGAAGGAAACCCCGGATGTCTTGGGCGTCTCCCGGCTGCAACTGAGGTGGGTCGGGCACCGCCTCCACGGCTCCGCCACGCTCATGGTTCCGGACACCAGCCTGGCCGAGGCGGAAGAAATCATCGCTGGCGCCCGGCACCGCTTGGAGCACTCGTTGCCGAAGCTGGACGACGTGACGCTCACACCCGCCACCGGACCCGCGCACTAACCAACATTTCCAGCCATGGCCCCATAGGGTTGAGCCATGGAAGCACCCAACGATGTCGTTCTTGTTGCCGATGTAGGGAAGAGCCGTTGCCGCGTCGAATTGCGGCGCGGAAAGGAGCTCCTGGGCGCCGCAGACCAACACGGCTTTCCCGGCGTCCACGTGGAGAATGGCCCCACACTGGCGTTCGAGCTGCTCCTTGAAACAGTGGCCCTGCTTCCATCCGGGCTCCCCCTTGGCGCGATCACCAGCGTCGGTGCGGCCGTCGCCGGTGTGGCGGCATCCGACACGAAGGCCAAGGAACTCGCCACCCTGTTGTCGCAGCGCTTCAGCGTCCCCGCAGCTGTCCTGTCCGACGCAACGGCGGCCCAGCTCGGCGCACTCCAGGGTGCCCCGGGCACTACCTTGATTGTCGGCACGGGCGCCGTTGCCTTCCGCTTCGATGAATCCGGGGTCCTCCAACGAGCCGATGGTTGGGGACCCTACCTCGGCGACCACGGCAGCGGCCGCTGGATCGGCCAGCGGGGCCTGCAAGCAGTCCTCGAGGCGCACGACGGCGGCCCCTCCACGTCGTTGTCGGCGGCGGCCGGGGCCGTGGTTGAGTCGCCGGAGCTCCTTCCGGGATGGTTGGCCGAACAGGAGAACCCCTACAGGGCCATGGCCCGGTTCGCGCCGCTGGTTCTGCAGGCAGCGGAGGCGGGTGACGCCGTCGCGCATGACATCATCGTTGAGGCCTGCCGCGTCCTGACCCGCACCGTTGAGCTGGCCTCCGGTGAAAAGGGCTCCTCACGGCGCGTGGCGTTGCTGGGCGGAGTGGTCGGTTCGGACTTCTTTGCCGAGCTCTTGCGGAAGTCCCTCGCTTCGGCTGGGATTGAGGTGGTGGCGCCGCTGGGCGATGGCTTGGACGGTGCTGCCCTCGCTGCGACGCGCTGCGGGCTCATCCAGGAAAGGTACATCCACCGTGACGGAACAAACTGGCCCGACTGACGCGGACAAACTCGCAGGCCTGCGCTCGGAACTCGCCGGATTGCAGACCGAAGCCGCCGCCGAAGGCCTGGACAACCTGGACATCCTGGGCACCGAAGAACTCGTGGCAGCCATGCTCGCCCACAGTGCGGGAGTACACGCCGCCGTCGAAGCGGCCAGCCTGGCCATTGTGCACACCGTCGACGCCGTTGCGGAGCGACTCCAGCGCGGGGGTCGCCTCTTGTATGTGGGAGCCGGGACGGCGGGACGTTTGGGGGTGCTCGACGCCAGCGAGTGCCCGCCGACGTTCGGCACGCCGCCGGGACTCGTCGTCGGCCTTATCGCGGGCGGCCCCAAAGCGATCCAGCACCCGGTGGAGTACGCCGAGGACAACGCAACGGCCGGCGCACGCGACCTGCACGATATCAATGTGACCGAAGCGGACGCTGTCGTCGGTATTACTGCCTCCGGGAGGACCCCGTATGTGATCGGCGCGCTGGAGGAAGCCCGGAAGCGCGGGGCGTTCACGGCGTCGCTGGCGTGCAACAAGGGCTCGGCCGTGAGCCATGTGGCGGATGCGGCGATCGAGGTCGTGGTGGGTCCGGAATTCATCGCTGGCTCCACCCGGCTGAACTCCGGTACGGCCCAGAAACTTGTCCTCAACATGATCAGCACGCTGGTGATGGTGAAGCTCGGCAAGACCTACGGGAACCTCATGGTGGATCTGCGTGCCACGAACGAGAAGCTGCTGGCCCGGTCCCAACGGACAGTTCAGCACGCAACCGGCGTGTCAGCGCATGAAGCTGCGGCAGCGTTGGACTCGGTTGGCGGTTCCGTGAAAGCCGCGATTTTGGTGCTCCTGACAGGCATCGACGCTGGTCAGGCCAAGAGTGCGCTGGATGAAGCCGGCGGATTCCTGCGCAGGGCCATCGAGAACCAGAAGTAACGCGGACTTCGGCACCGTGCGCAGCGCATAAAGTTGCATGCAGGAGGCCCAATGAATACATACACAGCCGTGCCCAGCGGCGAACAAGTGGTGCAGGAACTGCCATGGCGTTGGAAGGTCCAAGGACGGATTTTCCTGATCGGCGGGCTCGGATTCATGTTCGACGCCTGGGACGTCACACTCAACGGCATCCTGATCCCTCTGCTGTCCAAGCACTGGTCCTTGCAGCCGGCCGACGCTGCGTGGATCGGCACCGCCAACCTGATCGGCATGGCCGTTGGTGCGTTTGCCTGGGGCACCATTGCCGACACCATCGGGCGGAAGAAGGCCTTCACCGCCACCCTCCTGATCTTCAGCATCTTCACAGTTCTGGGTGCGTTCTCGCCGGACATCGTGTGGTTCTGCATCTTCCGCTTCATGGCCGGCTTCGGCCTGGGCGGGTGCATTCCCGTGGACTATGCGTTGGTGGGTGAGTTCACTCCCCGCAAGCAACGTGGCCGGGTCCTGACGGCCATGGATGGTTGGTGGCCGGTGGGTGCTGCCCTGTGCGGGTTCATTTCGGCCTGGCTGGTTGCGGCTTTCGGTGATTGGCGGCTCACCATGCTGATCATGGTGCTTCCTGCGTTGCTGGTTTTCTGGATCCGGCGCAGTGTTCCGGAGTCCCCTTTGTTCCTGATCAGGAAGGGCCGGCGCGCGGAGGCTGCGGCAGTGATTGACGGGCTGGTGGACGCGACCGGAGCTGAGCCGCGCGCGTACAGCCTGCCCGAACCGCAGGCCGCTCCCCGTCTTTCCGCGGGATCCGCCTGGACCCAATTGCAGCGGATCTGGCAGTTCAACTGGAAGATCACCACGGCGGCCTGGGCCTTGTTCTTCAGCATTCTGTTGGTCTATTACTTGTCGCTGACCTGGATGCCCCGCATCCTCATCGGCGCGGGGTTTGAGGAGTACAAGGCGTTCGTGACCACGGCGGGAATGGCCGCCGTCGGGCTTTTGGGCGTCGTGGTGGCCGCCGTCCTGGTGGAGCGTGTTGGCCGCAAGTGGATCCTTGCCATCACCGGTCCGTTGTCCGCATTGACGCTGGTGATTGTGGCTTTCGTGGTGGATGTGCCCTCGGCGGCCGTGTTCTGGCTGCTGGTGTTCGGCTTTGTTGTCCAGGTGGCCATCCCGGTCCTGTACGCCTACGTGTCCGAGCTCTACCCCACTGAACTGCGTGGCTCCGGCTTCGGCTGGGCTTCGACGTTCTCCCGCATTGGCGCCGGGTTCGGGCCGTTGGTGTTTGCCTCGTTCTTCTGGCCGGAGTTCGGGCTGGCGACCTCGTTCGCGCTGGCGGGTGGGCTGGTGCTGCTCTCGGTGCTCTGGATGGCGTTCTTCGCCCCGGAGACGAAACAGCGCGTCCTCGACTAACCCGGTCCGCGCGCCCCAACTGGGTCGCAGATGAGGTCGTTCCCAGCGCTGGGAACGACCTGATCTGCGACCTACTTGGGTGTCCAGCCGTGTTGTTCGAGCGCCCGCCTCACCTTTGACACAGCGGACCCCGCGTCGTTGGTCATGTGGCGCTTGGAGATCCGGACAAGCTGCCACCCTGCCCGGCTGTAGTCTTCCTCGCGGGCAATATCCCGGACGATCTGCTCAGGATTGGAGTGACCGTCGCCTTCATACTCAACCCCAACCCGCCACTCGCTGAACCCCAGGTCCGGTTGGCGCACGACGCCGGGACTCAGTTGCGTGGGCACGTTGACTTCCGCTGTGGGAAGCCCAGCCCGCTCCAGTGCCAGCCTCAGTCGCGTCTCCTGCGCGGAGTCGGAGCCCACGCGGGCCTGCTCCAAAGCCAGGCGTGCCTTCCGGATACCCGGCGTTCCCCAGTGTCTGTCCAGCATTTCCTCCAGGTCCGCGATGGTGCAGTACGGTTCAGTACGGTTCTCGAATTCCCGCCTTGGAATACGCAGTAGATGGTCTGCCACCACGGTGAGCTCATCGATGTCCATCTTCCGTGCGCAGTCCAACCAAGTCCTGCAACGAGTTGTGATGTAGAGACCGTTCAGCGTGGTGATCTCATCCGCGAAGAACTGGCCTCTGTGTCCAATCACGCCCCGTCGGCGCGCAATGGCAAACCCCTCCGGCCTCGAGATGTGGATGGCGGGTTCATGACTGCCCGGCAGGAAACCCGGAAACTCCCAAAGGATGAAGGCCGTGGCATGCGATGCTGCCGAGAACGCCGTGACGTGGGTCAGAGGCCTAACGGCATCGGAGATGTTTGTCGCCAATTCCCCCTCAACGACCCGGATTTCCCGGCTCGGTGACGCCAGGCTCGGGTGCCGTAACCGCCGTCGTGATACACCGGCGTCGAGGGCTTGCCGCAAAGTGAACGAGGTCGGGAACAAGGATTCAGGCAGCGGGCTTGGATACTTCATGCCCCATGCTGACAAAATCAGCGGACGTGCGGGCCGTTATCCACAGGCTGGGTTGATCGTATGCAAACTGAGTCGCAGATCAGGTCGTTCCCAGCGCTGGGAACGACCTGATCTGCGACTCAGTTGGGTGGGGCGACTCAGTTGGGGGCCGTGGCGAGGTCGGCGAGGGTCTGGACCAGGAGACGGCGCTCCACTACCTTGATGCGCTCATGCAGGGTTTCCTCGGTGTCATCCGGCAGCACGGAGACAGCTTCCTGCGCGATGATGGGCCCGGTGTCCACCCCGGCGTCGGCCCAGTGGACCGTGCAGCCGGTGACTTTCACGCCGTATGCCATGGCGTCACGGACACCGTGCGCGCCCGGGAAGGCCGGCAGCAGGGCCGGGTGCGTGTTGACGTACTTGCCGCCGAAAGCGTCGATGAAGTCCGCGCTGACAATCCGCATGAAGCCCGAAGAAACAACAACATCCGGTTTGTAGGACAGAACCTTGTCCCGCAAGGCAGCGTCCCACTCCGCACGTGTTTCGAAGGAGTTGAAATTCACCACGAACGTCTCAATGCCGGCCTCGTCCGAGCGCTCCACACCGTAAGTGTCGGGACGGTCGGCGCCCACAGCGGCGATCTCGACATCCAGTTCACCCGACTTCACGGCGTCGATGACAGCCTGAAGATTGGAACCGGTACCGGAGACGAGGACAACAATGCGCATTGCACTAGCTTATGGGCGGCTCGCGTAGGCTGGAAAACATGAATCCCGACGTCGGCCCCCGGCCGAGCCAGCAACCTCGCTCCGAGGCCGAAAAGTCCGCCCTCGGCGTGACCCAAAACCTCTTCCGCGCTTTCCTTTTGTCGGCTTTGGGCGCGTTCTTCGTGTTCTCCCTGAACGTGAATTACGTGTGGTTGAGTGCCATTCTGACGCTGGCCGCCTTGGTGTTGGGTGTTGCGGTTCTGGTGCGGACCGTCAAGTACAAGCACCCGCGATTGATTCTCTTCGGCACAATTTCGGGCCTGGTTGTCACGGCTGTTATGTGCTTGCTCATCCTGACGTCGGCACTCTTCTTCAAGCAGGTCAGCACCTATCAGGACTGCGCCCGTTCCGCATTGACCGAGTCCGCCAAGACCCAGTGCCTGACGCAACTGGAGAAGTCCATGCCGGGCTCGCTCAGGTAGCCCAGCAACACTGGACCTGCGCGCTCAGGCGTGTTCGTCGTCGTACGCTGCCTCGTCCAGGTTGGCTTCGCGCAGCTTCTGGCGGCGTTCCAGCCACGGCCCCACTGCGTAGCCAATAACGACGCCGATACCCACTTCCGCAGCCAGCCAGACTGCCGTCCACAGCGGGTTGGGTCCGATCTCCGTGAGCCGCCCTATGCCGGCAGACCCGCGCGCAACCCACGCCAGCGCGCCACCGAGCAGACCGGCGACGGCGCCAATGAAAGCGCCCAGGAACATAGTGGACACGGTGGCCGTGAACCAACGGGCTTTGATTTTGATGGAGAGCCACTCGTCAAAGTGGTTTTCGCCTTCGCGGAGGAACCACCAGCCGGCCAGGATGCCTGCCACAACAGGCAGTGCGAGGGCCATGGCTCCGAAGTCGAGTTGTCCGGCCGGCAGGCTGCCCAGGATCGGAACGGCCGGAAGGGGCCCGACGGAGGTGCCCAGCGGACCCACCGTGGAGCCGATGCCCAGGGAGAAACCCGCACCCGAAGACCACGACAACGCGAAGATCACCAGGTTGGGCAGGAAACCGAGTTGGGCGATGGTGAGGACGGCCCCGCCCAGGGCACCGGCCTGCAGGCCTTCGTAGACTGCGATGATGTCTGTCCAGTGCCACACAATGGTCACCGCCAACAGCACAGCTGCCAAGCATACGGCCGCCATTGCCGCCACGAATCCGGCCTTCAACGCAGAGCCAACATACGAGCCGGCCCAGCGCGAATGCTGGCTGGTCTTGGAGAGCCAGGCCACGGCGTCGACGCCGATCAGGCGGCTCCACGAACCGGCCTCACGCCGGGCACCGACGATCATGCCCAGGCCGAATGAAATCAAAGGGATGGCCATGGCCAGCCAAAGATTGATGACCACTTCAGGCGTGCGGCACACAAATCCGGTAGCTGCGCCGAAGGCTGCGTACACAACGAAAGCGCCCATGAACGCCTGCCACAGCTGATCGGTGTAGGAGGCGCGGGCCAGCCGACGGCCGGCACGCCATGCCAACAGGAACGGGATGAGGGTCAAACCCAGCGGGACCAAAGACAACAGTCCCGAGCCCGGCTGCGCGGCACCGGTGCCAATGTTCACGTGCGCCAGCTCCAGCGGCACCCCGTGGATCAGCAGCCAGGCCTGACCGCCCAGCCGTGCAAGGGTGTCCACAGCGCGGTCCTGGAAGCCATCTGTGGCCCACACTCCGACGAGCGGAAGGATCACCACAATGGCCGAAATGAACGCTGCCTGAGCTGCTTCCAACCCGCCCTGCAGCCAAAGGGGCATAGGAAGGCCACGGTTTCCGGTCTGATCAGCGCGCAGTTTCATCGTGATCAATCGTGCCACGACGAGCCGCTCTCCCCCGTCAGGCGCCCCTGTAATACCGCGAATTTCAGCGCTTTTTCATGCTGGCCGCCGTAAGATGGGAGGTGTTCTCCCGGGGCAGACCACCACCCCCTGACTGACATTGAAGCCCGGAAACAAACCGAAGCCGGGAACTAGGAGCGGCCAATGGATAGGTGTCACAACTTTTAACAGAAAGTCGTACTAGCAGCTGGTGCAGCCGCCTTGGAATTCTTTCCCAGGCTGCACCAGCCTTCTTTTGCCTCCTTGGGGCTCGTTGGGGCTCCTTGGGGCTCGTTGGGGCTCCTTGGGGCTCCTTGGGGCTCCTTGGCGGCCCCACCACGTACCCCATCTCCCCGCCGAGGGGTTGGATCCCACCCCTTTGAGGGGCGCCTTTCAGTCGAAACCTCACCCCTCAGCAACGGATGCGAACGCCCGACGGCGGGTGGTTGACTCGGCTGCCCCGCCGAGGGGTTGGATCCCACCCCTTTGAGGGGCGCCTTTCAGTCGAAACCTCACCCCTCACGGCCCCCAAAAACCCACCACAGAACTGACGCACAAATGTGCTGGACTTCCCTGCTCCGGCAGACCGAGACTGTTTACACGAGCAACCATTTGGCCTATTGGGGGTCAACCAAAGTGCGGCGCTCACTCCTTCTGAAGGGACAAGGTCAATGGACGACCTCTCAGCTTTCTTTCCCCTGATCGCAGTGATTCTTGGGGTCGTTCTGGTGATCGGCTTCATTTGGCTGGCCACGAAAGCCATGTGGAAAGTGGCCGAGCCGAACGAGGCACTCATCATTTCAGGGCTGACGCGGGGAACCCTGGAAAATACTGACGGTATGGACTTCAAGATCGTCACTGGCAAGGGCGCATTGGTGATCCCGGGGCTTCAGACGGTTCGTCCACTGGCTCTGACATTGAACGAGACAGAGCTGAAGGTCTCGTGCGTCACTTCCCAAGGAATCCAAGTGATCGTTGACGGCGTGGTGATATACAAGATCGGCGACGCTCCCCCGTTTATTGCCAACGCTGCCCGCAGGTTCCTTGGTCAGCAGCCGAAGATGGAGAGCCAGGTCTACAACGTGTTTGAAGGGCACTTGCGTTCGATCATCGGCAGCATGACAGTGGAGGAGATCATCCGCGAGCGGGACAAGCTTGCCTCGCTCGTCCGCAGTGCCAGTGGCGTGGAAATGGAGAAACTCGGCCTGGTGGTCGACTCCCTTCAGATCAAGGACTTGCAGGATCCTACGGGGTACATCCAAAACCTGGCCAAGCCGCACATCGCGCAGGTCAAAATGGAGGCCCGCATCGCGGAGGCTACCCGCAACCGTGAAGCCGCAGAGAAGGAAGCAGAGGCCGCCGCACTGATCGCCGACGCACAGAGCCTTTCCGCGATCAAACAGTCAGCAGCCCAGGCAAATGCCGAGCAGGCCCGGGCCCAGGCTGCCCAGGCCGGACCGCTGGCCGATGCGACGGCCCGCCAACAGGTGGTGGTTCAGGAGACTGAAGTTGCCAAGCTCGAAGCTGACCGGGAAGAGCAGAAACTGCAGACCACCATCCGTAAGCCGGCCGATGCCAGGGCCTACGCCCAGCGCACAGACGCCGAGGCGAAGAAAGCGGCGGACATCAGTGCTGCCGAGGCTTTGGCGAAGCGCACCGAACTCGAAGCACAGGCGAACGCGCGGCGGGTGGAACTGGAGGCCCAGGCTGCCGCCGGTGCCGCCGCAGCCATGGCTGGAGCCACGCGGGTGACCGGTGAAGCAGAGGCCGCTGCGACGACGGCCCGCGGCAATGCGGCCGCCTCGGCTGTGAAAGCCAAGGCTTTGGCCGAAGCTGAAGGCATAAAGGCCCGTGGTGAAGCCCTGGAGACGAACCAGGATGCCGTCATCTCACAGCAGATTGCCGAGAACATGCCGGCAATTGTTTCCGCCGCGGCTGAGCCGTTCTCACGGATCGGGCAGCTGACCGTGCTCAACGGCGGTGAGGGGCTGAACAGCATGGTGGGCGGAATCCTTTCCCAGGTGGGCAGCTTCCTGCCGTCCCTGGCTTCGGCGTTGCGGGGTAAGGAAACACCCGCGCAAGCTCCTGTGAAGCGGCCGGCTGCCCCGCCCAAGGCGCCCGATGCATAAAGAGGTTAACCGGAGCCTCACGGGCAAGATCGGCAGGGTCACTGGCACCATCGCGCCGGGCACCATCGGCGAAGTCATGCTCCCTTTCCACGGCGGAACGAGCGCGTTCTTCGCACACCCTTTCGATAAGACAAGCACCTTTTCCGTGGGAGAAAAGGTGCTTGTGATCTACTACGAACCGCCGCAGACCGTGTTTGTCGATGAGCTCCCGGAGGTTCTGCGGGAATAGGAGCTTCCGAGGGGTTGGCTCTCAACCCTTTGAGGGGCCTCTTTCCCTTGAGACCTCGCCCCTCGCGAGCCGAGCCCGCCTTCAAGAGCCGAGCCCGCCTTCAAGAGAAAGACCACTCACAACTGCGGGCCGTAGATGAACTCCTTGGCATGATTGACAGCCTTCTTGAAAGCGTCGTTGCGCAGCGTCACCTGCTCCTGGTTGGCGCCCCCTCGTGGCTCCAAAAACGTGGTCGGACCAGGGCGCAGCATCCAGATGTCCCCCGCTGGCGGCAGGTAGAACACCCCGAAAGATCGGTGCTCGGGGTCGTCGGTCCAGATGGGAACGACGGCGATCGCGGCCCCCGTGTCCGGATTGATCCACTGGGCGCGGGGCAGAGGCTGCTCGTGGACTTCCGGGTCCAGGAACGGCGCCGTCCCCCTTCCCCAGCGTTGCTCGAACCGTTCGTAGAACGCGGGAATGATGTGGTCGTCGTAGGGGCGCCAAGCACTCATGGATTACTCCTTGGTGTTCTCAGGTTTCTGGACGAAGGTTCCCAGCGGGGTGGCCCGAACGTGAGCGGTGACCGCCCGCCGTCGTTCCGTGCTGGCTGCTGCGCACGCTTGTGCACGCGGACGTTCACCGGCGTGCCGCCGGTACCAAATCCGCTCCGCCGCGCCCGATCGTATGCCGCCCGCTTTCCTGGGTCCGACAAAACGACGTACGCCTGCATGATGGCGTGCAATTCCTGGAGGTCGGCCGCGTAGGTGGTGTCGCCGTCGTCGACCTTTTGGCGGGTGTCCGGGTGGTGGGTTCGAAGCAGTGTGCGGTAGGCGCGGGTGATCTCGCGGGCCGTCGCGTCCGGCGGCACGTGGAGGGTGGAGTAGTAGTCGGGTTGCGTGCTCACTGCGGTTTCCGGTTCATGCTGCGGATCAGGCGATGGCCCCCGGCCTGGGCCGGGGGCCATCAATCGGGAGACGACGGGCGGGGGTCGCTTTCATGTGCGCTAAAAAACGCTGTGACGTGGCGCGAAGCCTGCGCCCAACTATTCCGATGCGGCCGCCTCCGTTGTTCCCGGTCGGACCCGCCGGAAAACCACCCCGGGTGAGCTTTCCGGCAGGACGGACTGGATCAGGCGTTGATTTCCTGCCTCTGCCCGCTGGATTGGATCTCAATGCGCCGTGGCTTGGCCTTCTCGGCGACGGGGATGCGGAGTGTGAGTACCCCTGCGTCGTAGTTGGCCTGGACGCCTTCGGTGTCCAAAGTGTCACCCAGGATGAGTTGCCGGCTGAAGACACCCTGCGGGCGTTCGGCGGCAATCATCTCCGTGGTCTCGCCTGCGGGCGACTTCCGTTCTGCCTTTACCGTCAGGACGTTCCGTTCGACATCCAACTCCACCGAATCAGGGCTTACGCCAGGCAGATCGAAGGCAACAACGAATTGTCCGTCCTCCTGCCATGCATCCATCGGCATTCCGGCCGGGCGTGCTGTTGTGCCAAAAACCTGTTGGGCGAGCCTGTCGAATTCGCGGAACGGGTCAGTGCGCATCAGCATTTGGTTCTCACTCCTTTGGTTTGATGCTGATTCTGTTGTTGGTCCCAGCCTGTTGTATCTGTGTTGGCTGGTATAGATTTTTTATAGCACTGGTGAGAGAGTGGTGCAAGTAGTTTTTTGGTAGATCCTCGGAGGTTTTGATGGCGGTTACGGATCGCGTGACTTCTGCCGAAGAGCACGACGGCGGACCGGTCGCCCCTGCTTTCAGCGGCGACGCGGCGGGTTCCGGTGATGGGCGGGGCGTTTACGCGATCTCCGTCGCCGCGGAACTGGTGGGCACCGGCCAGCAGAACATCCGGCAGTACGAGCGCAAAGGCCTGCTCACCCCAGACAGGACCGACGGCGGCACTCGCCGCTACAGCGAAAACGACCTGGCCACGCTGCGCCGGATCGGGGTGTTGCTCGATGAAGGGCTGAATCTGGCCGGGGTGAAACGTGTGCTGGAGTTGGAAGAGGCGAATCGTGGGCTGACGGAGGACAACCGGGGTCTGAGCGAGCACAACGAGGAGCTCAGGGCGGACAACCGGGGGTTGCGGAAGGATTTGAAGGCGGCGCGGGGTGGGGAGACGGCCTAGTGCCTGCAACGCTCACATATCAAGTAGGCCAGGCTCGTGCCCTACCAGCGGACCGCCAAAGAGGGGGCACCCCACCTCGCCCGCGAACCCGTATCCCCCCAACCCACCTGTTAACCCACTCTTCCCCCGCAGGCCACCCCCGCGCACCCAGCAAGCCAACCGCCGCGACCACCGTTGAAGGCGTGAGGATCGCAATCGTCGCCGAATCATTCCTGCCACTGATGAATGGGGTAACCCACTCGATACTGCGGGTGCTGGAGCATCTGGAAGAGCGTGGGGATGAGGTGATGGTGATCGCGCCGTCGACCTCGGACACTGATGTTTCGAGCGTCGAGAAGGGTGCGTATGTGCATCGGCTTCCCTCGGTGCCGCTGGCCGGTTACACGAATGTTCGGGTTGCGTTGGGTGATGTGAATCGGGTCAAGCGAATCCTTGCCGATTTCTCGCCCGACGTCGTTCACCTCGCTTCTCCTTTCGTCCTCGGCTGGCGTGCCGTGCAGGCCGCCCATCAGCTCGGCATCCCGACTGTCGCGATCTACCAAACCGAGGTTCCCAGCTACGCCGCCCGATACGGCGTGCCGTTCCTGGAGAACTGGGCCTGGAACCGGGTGGACAACATCCACCTCCTGGCCACCCGGACCCTGGTGCCGTCCACGTTCGCGCTGAACCAGTTGCGCGGACGCGGCATCCTGCGCGTGGACATGTGGCGTCGCGGTGTGGATACCGCGCGTTTCAATCCCGCAAAACGCTCGACGGCGTGGCGCAGCTCGGTGGCGCCCGACGGTCAACGAATCATCGGCTACGTCGGCCGGCTCGCGGTCGAGAAGCAGGTTGAGGACCTCGCCGTCCTGGCTGATGTCCCGAACACGAAACTGGTCATCGTCGGCGATGGTCCCCAGCGCGAAGCTCTCCAAGCCGCGCTTCCGAACGCACATTTCGCTGGCTTCCTCGGCGGTGATGCCCTGGCAGAAGCAGTCGCCGGTTTCGATCTGTTCGTCCATCCCGGAGAGTTCGAGACCTTCTGCCAGACCATCCAGGAGGCCATGGCGTCGGGGGTTCCGGTAGTCGCAACAGGTAGGGGCGGCCCCTTGGATCTGGTGGAAAACTCCCGCACCGGCTGGCTGTATGAGCCGGGAAACCTCACCCAGCTGCGCGCTTACGTCCGGGACCTGATGGGCGACGACGCCAAGCGCCGCGCGTTCGCCACGGCGGCTGCCGCTTCGGTACAGGGCCGGACGTGGCCGGTGCTCAGCGCCGAGCTGGTGCGCCATTACAACGAAGTCATCTCCGGCGTGCCCAGTGAAACAACTGACCCCTCGGAACTCACGTCAAGCAAAGGACCCTCCTCATGAAGATTTCCGTGATCGGCTGCGGCTACCTGGGCGCAGTCCACGCAGCAACGCTTGCGTCCATGGGTCACACCGTGGTGGGTATCGACGTCGATGCCTCCAAAGTTGAGCAGCTCAACAAGGCGCTGGCCCCCTTCCACGAACCCGGCCTGGATGAGCTCCTCAAGGACGGCCGCACCACGGGCCGGCTCGTGTTCACCACGGACTTCGCCGAAGCTGCGGACGCGCAGGTGCATTTCCTTTGCGTGGGTACCCCGCAGTCCAAAACCTCGGACACCGCGGACCTCTCCTACCTGATGGGCGCCACGAGGAGCCTCCTGCCGCACTTGGCGAAGGGTGCCGCCGTCGTCGGTAAGTCGACTGTGCCGGTAGGCACGGTGGAGACGCTTCGCGCGGTGCTGGCCAGGCGCTCGGACGTGCTCCTCGGCTGGAATCCGGAGTTTTTGCGCCAAGGCACCGCGGTGAAGGACTCGCTGGTTCCTGACCGCCTTGTTTACGGCGTCCCGGGCGGCAAGGGCGCCGCCGCAGGTGCGCCCATTACCGCCGTTTTGGATGCGGTGTACGAGCCCTTGATCTGTGCCGGCATCCCGCGGCTGGTCTGCAACTTCGCTACCGCGGAGCTGATCAAGTCGGCGTCGAACGCGTTCTTGGCCACGAAGGTCAGCTTCATCAACGCGATGGCCCAGCTGTGCGACGCGTCGGGCGCGGACGTCAGTGAGCTCAGCGAGGCGATGGGCCTGGATCCGCGCATCGGCAGCCGCTATCTGCACGCTGGGCTGGGCTTCGGCGGCGGCTGCCTGCCCAAGGACATCCGTTCGTTCAGGGCACAGGCGCGCGAGCTGTCGGTGCCGTCCGTTGATGAGTGGATGGCCTTGGTCGATTCGGTGAACCTGGATCAGCGATCCCGCGCGGTGGAGGTGGCGCGCGACATGTGCCGCGGCTTCCTGTCCGGCCGAACCGTCACGGTCCTCGGCGCCGCCTTCAAACCGGACACGGACGACATCCGAGACTCCCCCGCCCTGGATGTTGCCCAACAACTCGCCGACGCCGGCGCACATGTGACCGTCACCGACCCCAAAGCCATCAACAACGCCTGGATCCGTTACCCGCAGATCCGTTTCGAGGCCTCCACCAAACGCGCCCTCGAAGGCGCCGAACTGGTGTTGCTGCTCACCGAATGGGACGAATACGTTTCGCTGTCGCCTTCCGTAGTTGGATCACTGGTACGACGCCGGATGGTGCTGGACGCTCGAAACGTACTGGACGCTGAGGCTTGGCGGGCCGCCGGGTGGACGGTCCGCGGCTTGGGCACAGGCGCTTCGGTGGTTGTTGGCGAGGATGGCCCAGCCGGCCGTGCCGACAGGAAGCGGCACGCGCGGGCGTAGTGCGCGGATCAGCGGTGGCGCGCGGAGGCTTCCTCCGGAGGCATCAGCCTGGGTTGTTCGGGAAGAGTGTTGTCAATGATCCGTGTGGCACGCGTCCACGGCCGGGCCTGTTCAAAGTAGAGCCGCTGCCCACCGACGTACCGCCGCATCGAGTGGTGTTCAGGGTCCGGGTTGCTGCCGTCCCTGGCGGACATGCGCCTGGCAGTTTCCGCGAAGGGAACATCGAGGAAGACGGAGTAGTCCCAGTGCCCGGCCATCCGGTCGCGGTGGAGGAACATTCCCTCCACAAGGACAATCGCATCGTCCGGAGCTTTGCAGGGTTCGGTGTGTAGCCGGACATTCTTTCGGGCATCTGTGACCGCCGGGCAATAGACGCCGTCTCCGCCCTCCCTGAGGGGTGTCAGGACATACTTCTCCAGAGCTGCGTAGTCGTAGGTGTCCAACCAGAATCCCTCGGGCGATGACCGGCCCCTGCGGTGTCGGACTTCCTGCAGATTGAGGAAGTCATCCACATGAATGGTCAGGACCCGACGGGCCTGGGACATCGTGAGCGCCTCCGATAACCCGCCGGCGAACGTTGATTTTCCGCTGCCATCCACGCCGTCAATGCCAACGAGTTGCCGCCCGGAACCCAGGTCCTGGAGGTCCTCTGCGAGCAATCTGAAAAGCCCGGCCCTGGTCATCGTGTTGTCTTCCCCAAGCATCCACCCATGGTGGCACAGGACGAGTAATCCCATGTGGCACGTAATATGCGACTTTTTCCATCCGGACCTTCCGGCGGGTGTTAGGGTCGCACCACGCGCCATCGCATCGGCGCACTACAAGGGGGCATTACTTTGCACAAACTATTTTCGCGCGCCAAAAAACAGTCAGGATCCAGCCAGGGTACTCGCCCCAAGGCAATTGGCATCGCGGCCATGGGATCACTTTTCATCCTGCTGACGGCCTGCGCACCGATCGGAACTGCCAGCTCAGTGAGCAGCTCCAGCGGTACGCCGTCCACCACCTCATCACCAAAGCCCACACCAACACCCACAAAGATCTCGGGAACGTCCTGTTCCACGGAGAAAAAGACCCAGGTGCTGGCGGGTGAGACGTATGTTTGCGCCGTGGATCAGGCCGGGAAACTGGCCTGGTTGGACTCCGCGACGGCGCAGGCGCTGAATGACCAGCGTGCGGCCTCGGCAAAAGCCGTGGCGGATAAGGCAGCTGCAGACAAGGCGGCAGCGGACCAGGCAGCCGCTGCCAAGGCGGCAGCGGACAAAGCCGCAGCAGACAAGGTGGCAGCGGACCAAGCAGCGGCCCAGGCAGCGGCCGCGAAAGCTGCGGCTGACCAGGCGGCAGCCAACGCCGCCGCCAAGGCCGCCCCGGTTGCGCCGGCAGCGCCGGCAGCGCCGGTCCAAAGCGGATGCGACCCGAACTATGCCGGTGCCTGCGTGCCGGTTGACTCCGACGTCGACTGCGCCGGCGGTAAGGGCAACGGTCCGTCTTACGTCCGCGGGCCCGTGACGGTGATCGGTTCGGACATCTACGCCCTGGACAACGATCACGACGGTATCGGCTGCGAAAAATAGGCTGTCGCTGTTCATGGACAAGATGATCTATGCACAGATAGTCTGTGCATAGATCATCTTATCGAGGAGGCAGCCATGTGGGACTACGAACACAGCATTGAGACCGAAGCGGCACCACAGGACATCTGGCGGCTGTGGGCCGACGTCGAAAATTGGGGCGACTGGAACGCTGAGATCGAGCGGATCGAGATCAACGGCCCCTTCGCAGCGGGCACGACCATCCTGATGACGCCACCGGGCGAGGACCCTATCCCACTGCAGCTCGCCGAGGTGGTGCCGGGTGAGCTTTTCGTTGACGAGGCTCAATTCGATGGCTTGCTGCTGCGGACCACCCACCGCATCGAAAAGCTCGACGGCGGCCGCGTCCGGGTCACGTACCGGATGGAGATCTCCGGCGCCGGGGCAGACGAAACCGGGCCCGCGATCGGCCCTGGCATCACAGCCGATTGGCCCCGGACCATGGCTTCCCTCGTCGAACTCGCACAGCGCTGATGCCGCTCAGCCCCGGCGAAAGTCCCGGATTCCTGCTGTGGCACGCTACGCTTCGCTGGCAACGCGAGGTAGCGGCCGCCCTGGCCCCGCACGGCATCACCCACGTGCAGTTCGTCCTGTTGGCGTGCACCTGGTGGCTCAACAAAGAGGGCGGGTATCCCAATCAGCTTGCGGTTGCCCGTCAGGCTGGCACTGATGTAAAGATGGCGTCGCAGGTTCTGCGCACCTTGGAACAGAAGGGCCTCATAGAACGCCAAGTGGACCCTGCGGACACCCGGTCCAAACGAATACGCGTCACAGCGGCGGGATCCGAGCTGGCTCCGCTTGCCATTGCCGCCGTTGAACTCGCCGACACCCAATTCTTCGGACCTTCCTCCAGCGGTGATCTCGTCCCTCTGCTGAAGCGGTTGGCGCATCCAGAGGATTAGCCTGCCGAATTTCGCGTCACGCGTCCGCCGTTGGCCCCACTACCCCTATGCCGGGGGTAGGGCCGACGACCGACGAGGATTTCCATTGATCACGCACTTCTACCCTGTAGCCCTTCGACTACTCACCAGCATCGTCGCTGTCTGTTCTGCGGTATCGGCTACCCTCCTGGGAACGGCGCCACCCCCGGACGGCTTGAAAGTACTTGATCCCGCGGACCTGCGGGCTACCGCGGTTGTGCTCACCATGGCGCTGGGTGTGGTGGCGCCGGTAGCCGCGTTGATCGCGGACCCTTTGAAGTGCCTGCTGCTGAAAGCGGGAGTGTTTGCGGCGTCCGGATTCGGCAATGCCATGATGCTCAGTCCGTTGCTGGTTGTTCCCTTTCAGGAGACTCCCGCCATGCTGGCTGTGACGTGCTCGATTGCCATGACGCTCGCCAGCATCGTCACGTTCATGGAATCCGTTGAGCGCAGGAATGCCCGACGACGCGCCAACACCTAGTTGGGCCGGTCCACCACTCATTTTTCCCGGGTTCGGCCGGTAAACCCCCTCTGGCACCACCTATTTTAGGGTTTTGTATACCTAGGGCCCGGAATCCGGCCATATGGTTCTTTTGTGCCACCGGAGCAGGATTCCCGGTGTCCGGCGGGTTACCCCACCTGCTCCAGGCGTAGGCGGCACTACGGCACGACTCCACCCCACTACCCCCGGTGGAGTCGTGCCCAGCCGCATCCCGCTACGGCTTGGTCCGGTTCCGACGCAGCCGCAGGAGGCGGTAGATGATCCCCACGGCGAACATCAGCACACCAAGCCCAACCGAGAGTGGTGGCAACGTCAGCACCAGGCCTACGCAGGCCACAGCCCCGGCCAGCTGAAGGAACTTGGGATATCTGCGGTCTTCCTTCGGTTGGGTGTACGCGGCCACATTGGCTACCAGGTAGTAGAGCAGCACGCCGAACGACGAGAAGCCAATGGCGCCCCGGAGGTCCGCGACTGCGATCACAAGGCAAACCACAACAGCCAGGGCTGTCTCTGCCCGGTGCGGAACCTTGTATTTGGGGTGCACGGCTGCGAGCCAGGGTGGAAGGTCGCGTTCCCGCGCCATCGCCAGGCTGGTGCGGCCGAGGCCCGCAATCAGAGCCAATAGCGCCCCAAGCGACGCCACCGCCGCACCGATTCGAACCACCGGAGCGACCCACGCCATGGAGCCTGCGGCTACGGCGTCGGCCAATGGCGTCGGTGTCCCGGCCACCCCCTGCGGACCGAGCACTGCCAGCAAGCTGAAAGCGATGACGGCGTAGATGACAATGGTGATTCCCAGTGCGATGGTGATTGCCCTGGGGATGGTTCGCCTGGGGTCACGTACTTCCTCGCCCATGGTTGCGATTCTGGCGTACCCGGCAAATGCAAAGAACAGCAGGCCCGCCGACTGGAGGATGCCGTACCAGCCATGTGCCAGCAGCCCCTCCCCCACGATGTTCCCCATGTCGGGGCCGGAACCACCCCACACAGCTGCGACGGCGATCGCCAAGGCACCCAGCACGGCAACCACGAGCACCCGGGTGAGGCCCGCGGTTCGGGTCACGCCGTGATAGTTCACAGCGGTCAAAAGTACGACGGCGGCAATCGCCACCGGGCGCTCCCACCCCTGCGGCGTGGCGTAGGCGGCGAAAGTCATGGCCATGGCTGCGGCGCTGGCCGTTTTGCCGATGACGAATCCCCATCCGGCGAGGAACCCGGACCATGGACCGAGCCGTTCCCGACCGTAGACGTAGGTGCCACCGGAGGTGGGGTATCTCGCGGCAAGCTGGGCAGACGAGGTTGCATTGCAGAAGGCCACGAATGCGGCCACCACCAGCCCGATCAACAATCCTGATCCGGCTGCCGCGGCTGCAGGTGTGAAGGCTGCGAAGACGCCGGCTCCGATCATGGATCCCAAGCCGATAAGGGAAGCGTCGAAGGTGCCGAGCCTGCGGGCCAAGGCCGGGTGTTTGCTCACTGAAACCCTTCAAGTACCGGCGGGGTTCAGGCGCCGGGAACCGCGGTAAGAGGTGGTTTCAGCCTATCCTGCGTCATTGAGGGGGAAGTAAATTTCCCACCAGCATGAAGAGTCCATTGCGGGACGTTGCCCGGGTCTTCCGCAGCGCATTTGAGATGTGGTTTTCCACTGTCCGGGTACTGATTCCCAAGTGTTCGGCGATCTCCACGTTGCTCCGGTGTCCGGCGAGGACTGCCACTTCGATCTCCCGTTCTGTCAGTGGCGTGGCCCTGAAGGCGTTGAAGGACATTTGCTCACTGGCGGATGGAAACCTTACAGCGAACAAGGACGACGCCTGTGCCAAGGCATCGGCCGCAGCGACATCGCCCTCGATGACATGCCGTTTGAGTGCTCCCCTGAGCAGCATCCCTACCTGGTAGGTATCGATGTCCGGTTCATAGTGCTTCAGGAGAAGCCCCAGTACCTTGTGGTCGCCTTCAACCACTGCGTTGGCAATGGCAATCAACTGATCGTGGACAGTGATTCCGCGTTCCCGAAGGATTTTCTGCAGCAGGTCCAGGACAGGCCGTCCGGGGTTCAGGCACGTGCAAAGGAGGGCTGTCATTGCAGCTTCGAGGATGTAGCCGCTTTTCAGTTGACGTCTGATAAGCCGTGTGGCCTTGCGCTCGAACAGTGAAGGTTGGGCGCTGTTATTGGCCACCAGTTCGTAGGCTCCCTTCCCGATACCGGGCAACGGACCAAGGTCCGGGCCATCCGTCCTGGCCTGCGCTGCGATGGACAGTGGAGGTGGTGTTGCCGTGGTGGCGTGACGCAGTCCCGCCAGCCGCAGCATTGCCTCGTAAAGGACGTCCACCACGAAGCCCGGCTTGCCCATGGCGAACACACTGCTCATGAGGTATTCGGCTTCTTCGAAGAGCCCGCAGTACAGCAACCCGTGCGCTGCCACGTAACTGCTGGTGATCACTCCGAATTGGTCGAGGCTCTTCCGTGCTTCGGCGCGCCAAGCCAGGGCAAAGACCAATGACTCTTCAACGCGCCCGGCGGCAAAGAGCGCGAAGCTGTGAATGAAGGGGCGCAGTTGTTGAAACGCGTCGTCGTCAGCCGCCCCTTTCACGGCCTCGAGTGCAGCTGCCGGCTGGAAGCGGTACAGCTCCAACAGCCCCTGCACCAGGTTTCCCATCCCAGGCTCGTCCTGGACCACCCGGGGCTGCCCCATGTCTTGCATGACCGGCCCGTTTGAGGCTGAGATGAAGAGGATGGCGGCCTCGGCGTCGTCGTTGCATTCCGGGTGGTTTGCTGCGACGTCGCGAAGGATTTCGACGGCGTGGTCCAGTCCCTGCCCCGTTTGCAGGGCGAGCATGGCCTTGGTGATCGTCAGGAACAGGAGGTCTCCGGGGTCCGCGTCGTGTTGGGGAGTTTCGGTGCAAACCCGCAGGGCACGCGCGGTGTTGACGGGCGCGCCCCAGTAAATCCTGAGGAGTGACACGGCATTGGCCATCGTCTTGTTTGCTTCCCACCGCTCAAAACGGGATTGCTCGCGGGAAGCATTGTGTTCGTGGAAGTGCCGGGCGGTGACGGCGTCGTCTTCGCCTTTCTCAAGCCGCAGTGTGGACAATGCCCGGGAGAGGCAGTCAGCGGGGGTGGCGCCCTCCGGGGCGGTTTGCGGTGGCGCCTCCAGCACGCCGGCAACTTTGCTGCGAAGGAGGTGCCTGTCCCTGAGCATCTTCTGCCCGCGGAAGTAGTCGGCCACTACGGGAGGGCTGATCGCGGCGTTGGAGCCGTTCTGGTGGTCATCCAAAACGGTCAGGAAGCCTTTTCGTTCGAGGTTTTCCAGGACATCGGGCTGGATGACTTTGTGCAGGACGTCGATCCGGGCTGTGCCCAGGATCGCCATGATGTGAAGTGCAGTGAACTCGGCGGGCGTGAGTTCGGCCAGGAGGGCTTCCAGGGTCCCTTTGAGGTGTTCGTTCCACAGGCGGTTCGAAGCCATCCGCCACTGCTTGTCCTCCAGTACAAGCAGGTTGCTAAGGAGTGCCGTCTCCACAATCCGTACCACCAGACGGGGGTTGCCTGCCGACTTGGTGAGAACGCGCGCCGTCGTTTCGGCATCTGCAGGGGCACCGAGCACCTGGGCGATGAGCGTATGCACTTGCTCGTAGTGCAGAGGATCCAGTTGAAGGTGTGCCTCAGGCCGGCTGTTGAGGACCGCCAATTGTCCTCTCGAGAAAGCCCAGGTTTCCGGCGCCGTGGCCACCATAGGGCAGTCGGATCTGCGTCGGACTGCTTCAAGGACCGCCAGGGACTCGTTGTCCACCAAGTGGAGATCGTCCACTACGAGGAGATGCTTTCCGGCCGTTCCCAGTTGACTTGTGAACACGTCGGCGAGCTCCAGGACTCCGCTGCGGCCGGGCCTCATCTCAAGTCCAAGGCCTTTGATGGCCGCGAAAGGGATGGTGCGGTGGGTGCGAAGGCCATTGATGACATGAACGGCGACGCCGGTCTTCTCCAGATTTGCCACGACGTTGCGCACAACCGTGGTCTTTCCGCTGCCGGGGGCGCCAACAATCCGTGTACCTATACCGCGAGCAACAAAGTCCAGAATTCGCTGGACCTCTGAATCGAACACTCGACCTGACCTTCTGTTTCTGTGGATGCCCGACATGCGGCTCACCTCGCAGGTTAGATCTGGAAAGTGGGACTAGGTGGCAAAACGGCCTTGCACAGGCCGATTTTGGCGTTTCTAGGTGGTGATTTGGGCAAAAATAGGTGCTCACGGGCTGCGTCTAGGTGGTGGGACGGAGTGGCAGTCAGAAAATCCATGGGTGGCTCCCTCAGCTCTTCAGGTGGATTACCTCCCACGCTACGGAGGGCTGGAGCAGAGTTACACGGGTGTAATTCGCTATGTGGATATGTATTCGAATTAGATATTTACATCTAGTACTGACATTCGATACATGGGCGCAAAAAAAACAGGGCCGGTCAGTGACCGGCCCTGCTTCTTGGTTATCCGAAGACTAGATAGCCTGGATGTTTACTGCCTGGGGACCCTTGGGGCCCTGCTCGACGTCGAAGGAAACCTTCTGGTTCTCTTCGAGGGAGCGGTAACCCGAGGAGTTGATCGCAGAGTAGTGAGCGAAAACGTCCTGGCTGCCATCTTCAGGAGAGATGAAGCCGAAGCCCTTTTCGGAGTTGAACCATTTCACGGTACCTGTAGCCATTTTTTCAGTCCTTACTGAAGGTGGAGATTCTCCCGACTTTCGGGTCTCCGGTGTGGGGTGTTCTCCACCGTTACTTCAGAAGGTCACGATCCAGATGGATCATGGGGACTGCCTGAACTACCAAATGCCAAACACAACAACACCGTCAAGTCTACAGAGTTCTGAGCAGATAGCTAGTGCTGGGAAATGTTTTATCCATCGGATGTGTCTGACAGGCCCAAAATCGGCTGGATTACAGTCCCGGATGGACCCCGACCTGCGGCGCAGCCACGCCCTCGGGAGCTTGCTGTTGAAGCTTCCCGTCAGGACCCCGCAGCCAGTGGCGGCCATCGCTGTCCATGAAAGTCACCGTGCCCATGTAGTCGATATTCCCAGGAAGGGGTTCGCAGACGTGGCCCGCATCGATGAACACGGGCCAGCGGTCTTGATGGCTGAAGAAGTAGCGGCCGGGCGGAAGGATCTTGGCGGTAGCCTTGATCGCCGGAATCGGGCGGTCCCGCCGGGTGACTCCGTCGGGCCGTTCCATGGTCAACCGGAAGATCGGCGCGTCACTGGAATTGACCAGTTCGATGCCCCACAGCTCCTGGTCCTGAAATTTCTTCTTGACTGGCCAGAAGGCGATCCGCCCGGCCTGGCGCCGCTCCGCCGTCGCGATTGCTCTTTGGTCCCGTTCTGCTTCCAAGCGGCGCATCCGCTGGGACTCTTCCACCGTTTGCCGCGAATGTCGTGTTGCTTTGGCGACGAAGAACAGCGCTGTAGCCGTAGCCAGCGCGCCGATGATCTCCGCTATGTCAGCCCAAATCCCCATGTCCAACCCTTCTGTAATTCACGGTGATGTGCCCGGCTTCTGTTGCAAGGCACCTCTGGTTAGTGATCCAAGGCGGCCGGATGTGACGCCACGGCGTCACGACCTGGCCTGACCTTGCACTCCTCCTACAGGAACAGCACGAGTGCCCAGGGGGCCAGTCACATTGAGCATCACCGATTTCCCGTATGGCGGATCGTCGTCCGATCACGCGCGTCCCAGGAGTCCTTGGGCGAGTCATTTGCTGCGGAACTTCGACCTCAAAGTCATCATTGAGATTTCCGGCTGCGAGCGCAGCGCGGCGCGGCTGCTGCGCGGTGAGCCGGTGTCCGGAGTCGACGTCGGACCTCTCGCCATGGCGAATCACGCCGCCCGGCACATGGGCTACCTGCCGCTTTTCGAGCTCGGCGGCAATAAGCAGTCCATAACGCAAGGTGGGGAGGCGGTCCTCCTGGAGGTTCTCCCCCAACGCACTTTTCCCTTGAGGAGCATCCCGGGCGCGCGCCCTCGCTGAAGGGCGGCTGGGGCCATCCCCAAACGTCGCCCCCGAGCGTAAACTCCACCTCATGGGACGCTCCCAGGACACGGTGGTCATTGGCGCCGGCCAAGCAGGGCTGGTGACGAGTTTCTGGCTGACACAGCTGGGGGTGGATCATCAGCTTTTGGAACGGCGCGACACTTTGGGCGGTGCCTTCCAGGACCGTTGGGACGGCTTTTACATGAATACGCCCAACCTTTCGCTGGACCTCCCGGGGATGCCGTTCGACGGCGGCGACCGCGACGCGTTCATCCCGCGCGACGCCGCGGTGAACCTTTTCAGGCGGTATGCGGAGCTGATTGCGGCACCGGTCCACACGGGCGTCGACGTGATCCGGTTGTCGGCAGCACCGGAGGGCGGGTTTCTTATTGAGTCCTCCCGGGGGAGCCTGCGAGCGCGGAACGTCGTCCTGGCGACGGGCGCGTATCAAGTGCCCAAGGTTCCTGCCCTGGCCGCCAAGCTCCCTGCCGGCGTGGCTCAGATGCATACCCACGATTACCGCAATCCGGAGCAGCTTCCCGATGGCGCGGTGTTGATCGTGGGGACCGGACAGTCGGGCGGGCAGATCGCCGAGGAGCTCCACGCCGCCGGCCGCGACGTCCACCTCGCCGTCTCCGTGGTCCCGGAAGCCCCGCGCCGATACCGCGGCCAGGACCTCATCTACTGGATGCTCGAGACCGGCAAACACGGACCCGGCTACGGCATCAACGCCCTCACCCGCGAGGCACTGCCCTCCCCCGCTTTGCGCTTCGCACCCAATCCCCTGCTCTCCGGGACCGACGGCGGCCACAGCATCCACCTCCGCGAACTCGGCCGCCGCGGCATACACCTGCACGGTCACCTTGAAGCAGTCGACGACGGCGTCATCACCTTCAGCGACGACCTCCCCGAACGCCTCGCCGCCGTCGAGTCCGCGTTCGGACAACGGTCACGCAAGGCGATTGATGCGTACATCGCTGCTGCGGGGATCGATGCACCGGAGCAGGTGGATGCGGAGGCGGATTCCTGGGTACCGGATGAGCCGGCGCGGGTGAATCTGACCGATGCGGGCATTACGGCGGTGTTGTGGGCTTCGGGTTATCAGCTCGACTTCGGGTTCGTGGACCTGCCCCTGGTGGACGAGTGGGGGTATCCGAAGCACTCGCGGGGAGTTACGGATTTTCCCGGGTTATTCGTGGTGGGGCTTCCGTGGTTGACCCGGCACTACTCGTCGATTGTTGGCGGAGTGGGGCTGGACGCGGAGTACGTGGCGGGGCGGGTTGCCGGGAGTTGAGGGCTTCTAACGGGTCGTCTTCCCCGCCGATGAGCCGACTGGCCCTACCTCGGCCATAGGAAGATCCCCATGAAGACCAGCCCGGCGACGGCCGGAATACCCGCTGCCACCTTTGAGAGGGCGAGTTGATACTCGTACGTCTTGAACGGTGTACTGTCAGGCAGCCACGACCAACCGTCCACGCCGGCACGTGCCATGAAATCGCGCATCAAGTACAGAACCAGCCCACTGAGTATCAGGAAGGATCCGACGACGGCGAGGAACGGGTCGCCCATCTAAGCTCCCGACCACGGCGGCCGGAAGGCGACGGTCAGCAGCACAATCACCAAGCCACCGACGATCAAGACCGAGCAGAAAAACACGCCGAGCATCTCGAGGCCCCGAACGCGCTCCTCATGCAGCTCCGAGTCTGCCTCAAAAGATTCGGCGTCGTAGATAGGCAACTTTCGTCCGAACATCTGTGATGAAATCCAGCGCTGCCGGCGGGCAATCCATTTCCGGAAAGGCAACCAGACCAGGCCGATCGCTATGAAGGCGAGACCAAGCGTCATGATCCCTCTTTCGGTCCGTGGTCGTCACACCATCCTAGAAGTCCGCGAAAACAGACTCGTGCCTTGACCCAGCGTGTTGAGGGGAATCCCCCCTTCCGCGGCCGCAAACCCTCAAATTACCAACCTCATGAAGCATCGATCTCCGCCATGTTGCCAACAGCAGGCGTCCCCTCAACCAGTGCGTAGCGCTGCATCACCGCACCCTTCGGTGAAGCAACCACGGGCTCGATAAGTCGCAGGTTCGTTGGCACCACCCCATCGGCAAACACTTTCTTCCCGCGGCCGAGGAGGATCGGATAAACCCAGAGGGTGAGGTGATTGAACAGTCGCTCGGCGAAAAGGGTCTGGACGAAGTCGAGGCTGCCGATCACGTGGATGTTTTGGTGCTTCTCACGGAGTTCCCGCAAGGACGCGACCGTGTCAGGGCCGAGCAGCGACGATCCCTCCCATTCAAGCTCCGGTGACTGCCGTGATGCCACATACTTCGGAAGGCGATTGAACAGATCCGCGATTTCACCACCTTGGTGCGGCCAGTACGCAGCGAAGATGTCATAAGTCCGCCGGCCCAGGAGGAGGGCATCCATTCCCACCATCCCGGAATCGATCTGGTCACCGACAACCTCGTCTATGAGTGGTGCTTGCCAGCCGCCGAATGCGAAGTCCTCGGCGGGGTCCTCCTCGGGCCCGCCCGGCGCCTGCGCGACGCCGTCAAGCGTGGTGAACAGGTCAATGTGAATCAGTCCCATGGCGGGTTCCTTCCCAGCTGCCCGTCGTCACCCCGGCGACAGGATCAAGTCGAGGGTTCCACAGGAGGGACTGCCAGGCAATGGGTACTGGAAGACTGGCGGCCTAAGCGCCGTCCCTCATTTTCTCCGCACCCTGGCGCCGCTCAAGAATCACCCAAGCCACCGTCGTCGGTGCCCCGATAAGCACCAGAAGCGTCATGCTCCAGAAGCCGTCGATCACTTTGGTGAATTGCAGAGTCAGAATGGCTATGAGCAGGACGGTGGCTGCAAGGTTCAACATGCGGATCTTACGTGCGGTAGTCATTTTCAAAAATCGCTCCCCCTACGATGTCGTCCAAGAAGCCTAACGTCATCCGTCCGGGTAATCGTGAAACCCGGCGTAGGATGCCGCGGGAAGAAGGGGTCTTCTAGGCTTCCTTCAGGTCCAGCTGAGGTGCCGGCCTGCGGAACCCACGAGTCAGGTAGGCGAGCCATACCAAGCCGACCGCAGCCCATGCCAGACCGAAGCAGATCGACAATCCGCTCAGACTCGTCCACAACCAAACGGTGAGCGCAAAGCCGATGCCTGGCAGCACGAGATTGTGAATGATTCCCCTGGCTCCGCGGGCCTTCTCGTCAATGAAGTAGTGCTTGATCACGGCCAGGTTCACCACCGAGAACGCTACGAGCGCTCCGAAGCTGATCAGCGATGAGATGGTCAGAAGGTCCAAAACGAAGGCCAAAAAAGAAACGGCCGAGGTCAAAAGGATGGGAAGTACGGGCGTGCGGAATCGTTCGTGCAAGCCACCCAAGGCCGCCGGGAAGACCCCGCTCCGACCCATTGAATGAATGATGCGCGACACCGATGCCTGGGACGTAAGTGCCGATCCCAGGCTGCCAGCGATGTAGGCGGCAGTGAAGAATGCGACGAACAGATTTCCACCGGCTGCGCCAATCACTTCAATCGCGGCAGCGTCGACGTCGTTAAAGGTGCTGACCGGCAGAACGAGGTGGCTGATGTACGCGAGCCCCAGGAAGATCACGCCGGCCAGGACCGTGGTGATCATGATGGCCCGAGGCAGGTTTCGTTTCGGGTCTTTTGTCTCTTCGGCGAACGTGGACACGGCGTCGAACCCCAGCTAGGAGAGGCACAGGATGGCGGAACCAGCGAAGATCGGTGAGAGCCCATCAGGGCCGTCGACGCCGGTGAATGGCGCCAACAAGTCGACGGTGCCCGCGCCGGTGATGGACGAGAGACCTAAAGCGACGAACAGCACTATGAATAGCCCCTGCAGTCCGACGACAACGAAGTTTGCCTTGGCGATCGCCGTGATGCCGAGAATGTTCAGCACCGTCACTGCCGCGATTGAGACGATCATGAATACCAAGGCAGGGATGGCCGGGAAGGCAGCTTCCATGTAGATGCCGATGAGCAGGTAGTTAGCCGACGGAATCCATGGATCCAGAAGGAGGGGTGGGCGGCGACATACGCTAGGCGCGGTCCGGGCCCATAGCGGACTCACGACCCAGAACCGGGAAAGCGCCAGCCAGACCACGAACGGGACGATCTTCACCCCGCCGATACGCGGCACGTCACCGAAGTCATACTGGACCAGGTCCAAGCTACACCGGGTACAGGCGATCCGCTTGTGACTGGACGGAACGCCGCGCAAACTGATCCGCCCGAAGCATGTTCACCGCTAGAATCGTTTCCCATGACGTCCGCGCAACCCAACCCACCCCTTTCAAACGCCCAAATGATTGATCTCTTCGCGGGGCCAGGTGGATTGGATGTTGCAGCACGCTGGATGGGGTTGACTGTCACCGGTATCGAATGGGACGAGAATGCCTGCGCAACAAGACGGGCCGCCGGGCTAGGGACCGTGCAAGGCGACGTACGCGAACACGGACCGAAACAGTTTCCTCAGGCGACAATCCTCGCTGGAGGTCCTCCATGCCAGACTTACACCGTTGCCGGGGCCGGCGCTGGTCGCAAGGCTCTGGACCAGGTCCTTGATTTCCTTAGGCGTATGGCTGAAGGAGAGGACGTCACAGCCAAACTGGCCTCTCTAGACGATGAACGAACTGGGCTGGTGCTGCAGCCACTGCGATGGGCGCTGGAGGCTCACAGTACGGGCGAGCCCTATCAGGCAATCATCCTCGAGCAGGTACCGGCGGTCCTGCCTGTATGGGAGGCGATGGCGACGGTCTTGGAATCACTCGGATACAGGACCGTAACTGGGATACTTCATGCGGAGGAGTATGGGGTTCCGCAGACTCGTCGGCGCGCAATTCTAATCGCAAACCGATATCGAACTCCTACTCTTCCTGTCCCAACGCACAATAGGTTCAAGAGGGAGTCGGCCAAATTGCTAGCTGGCCGACCTTCGTTACTACCGTGTCGGAGTATCGGCGAGACCCTCAGCCGACGCGAGCCCTATGTACTTGTCTCCAATTATGGAACTGGTGGCAATCCCAAAGCCCGCGGTCGGCGCAGCTCCACGGAACCTGCTTTTACCGTTACCGGTAAAGTCTCCCGCAGCCGACTATTTTCCGACGAGGTTGAACTCGATCGACTTAAAGTCTCAGAGGCGGGCTTGCTTCAAACGTTTCCGGCCGACTACCCGTGGTCGGGCAAGGACGTCTCGCAACAGATCGGCAACGCCATTCCCCCGCGTCTAGCTGCGCACGTCCTTGCGGCAGCCCTAGGGATAGACCTTGATCCGGAATCTGTGGACAGAATGACGAAAGGACGCTGGATACGTACCGACGCGGAGACCGTATCCGGGCGCCCGGACCGCCCAAGCGATCACGTTGAGCCTGCACGGAAGACAATTAATATGGCTTCGGACACTGCCGTGAGTTTTCATGTTGATGTCGATCGGGATCCTCACGCCGGCCGTGACGATCGTTCACTCATACAGAGCTCCCGAGGCCTCAGCGTCGCGACGAAGTAGATGTGGCTCGGGACGGACCGGGTGCGAGAGTTGCTTGAGAAGCCAAGCAGATCGGTAACGCTGTACCCGTTGCACTCGGGCCAGGCTATTGCTTCTCAACTATTGAAAAAATTCTGAAAGTTGGTACGGAAGATGCGTATAAGCCACTAATTGTCCGTGTCCGATGATATGGATGTGATGTAGCCAGGCTCTCCGGCCCTGCTACCTTCGCATCCGCATCATCAGGGGGACACAAGGTGGAGCATCACCAATGGGAGGGCAGCACATCTGCCCTCAGCCTTTTCGTCGCGTCCGAGACGGAGAGCGCGCTTAATGCCTACAAGGCTCGTCCGGAGCTTATCCGCGAGCACAGCAACATTGAGGCAGCAATTTCCCAAAGCGGCTATGGGCGCAAGCAACTCAATGAACTGATTCAGAACGCAGCGGACGCGATTTCGGATCCCGGCGGCCGCATCCGCATTGTCCTCACCGCCGAGGCGTTGTACTGTGCCAACGAAGGCACGCCTTTCACCGAAGCCGGGTATCGAACCCTGATGCTCTCTCATTCCTCGGAAAAGCGAGATGATCAAATCGGTCGCTTTGGACTGGGATTTAAGTCGGTCATTCAGATTTCTGACGAGCCGCAGATCTTCAGTCGCAGCGGCTCTGTCTCCTGGAGCCGATCACACAGCAAAGACTTACTGGAGAATCTTTACCCGGGTTTGAGCTCCTACCCGATTCTCCGTTTGGCGGCCCCCATTGATCCCAGAAGACATGCCGCCGGAGATCAAACTTTGGAAGAGCTAATGGCGTGGTCCAGCACTGTCGTGAAGCTTCCCTTAGCCGGGAACAGTAGCTGGCTGTCAGAGGAGATGAAAAGTTTCCCTGAGGAGTTCCTCCTCTTCTCCGAGAACATTGGGGCACTGGAACTTGTAGACCGTGTTCAAGGATGGGAAGCATACTGGTCGGCCACTCGGGAAGAGAATCGCGTGATTCTTAGCAATGGGACTACAAACAGCGACTGGCTCATATTCAAACACAAACACGAAGTCAGCGCGCCTGCGGCAGAGGAAGCGGGGAGCATTGTCGCGCGGCAACAAGTTGATGTGACGTGGGCCGTACCGACGACGGGTAATCAGCGAAGCAAGCTGGGTCGCTTTTGGAACTACTTCCCCACCCAGCATGAGACGTCCCTTCGGGGCATCATCAATGCCGCGTTCAAGATGAATGAAGACCGCCACAGTATTCTCGAGACTCTCTACAACAAGGAGATCTTGACGCGGACGATACCGCGAATGGTTGCCGGGGCCCTCTCTCATCTCGCCACGCCCGAGGACCCCGCACGATTCCTTGATGTTCTCCCTTCGCGCGCCAAGGAGTCAGAATCCTGGGCTGACTCCGTCATCAATAAGCCAATCTACGAAATACTGCCGTTTGTTCCCTGCTTGCCCGACAGGTCCGGCACGCTGAGAGTTCCCGGCGAGCTGAGAGTGCCCCCTGCCCTTGAGGAGGCAACGAGGCTAACAAGCCTCTGGGACTCGTGGATTGGCCTGGATCGGCCGTGGCTTCACTCATCCGCGTCTAAGGGTAGGGTGTCACAGGTCAATCGAATCCTCACCGAATCTAACCTCAAGAGAGCATCCATTGAGGAATGGCTGGAGGAAGTCGTTGCTGGGGGAAGCCTCCAGGACTACGAGAATGCGCTGCAGCTCGCAACGTTGATAGACAAGTCATACCCCGATTACCTTTCCGGAATGAGGCGTAGCCGAATAGTGCTGATGTCTGACGGAAGTGTGCAGCCTCCAATCACCTCGCGAGTGTTCCTTCCATTGAAGGAAGACGATGTGTCAGCCAGCACCGTGTCGTATGAGCTGTTACATCATGGCAATGCGAACGCATACCTGCGCGCCCTTGATTTGCAGGCACAGGATGGACGAGGCATCGTCAGCCGAGTCGCAAGTGAAGTCGCCTCCGACTATTCCAGTCAAGAACTGGCTAATTCCCTATGGAAGCTAACCCGATCCCTGTCTGTTCCCGATAGCCTTTCGATACTCAACGAGAGAACGGATCCGACAAGGATTCTTGTTCGCTGTCGGGACCATAAGTGGCGTCCTTTGGGTGACGTCTGGTTGGCAGGAGACCTGATTCCACAATCGAGCGTCGGCGACGAGCATCTTCTAGTCGACGAACAGCTCCATGCACATGACACGGCCCTGATGCGTAGTTTGGGTATCCGTAGATCGCTAGGCGAAGCGAAAATGGTTCGATCCGGGGGTTCCTACGAACTGTGGAAGGGATGCGTTGCGAGGCACATCTCGGACACATCCAGAAATGGGCCGGTTCGCCTCTCCGAAGCCGCCATACGCTTCGGCCAAGCCTTGGCAACAGATGGTCTTCATCTCCTCACCAATGCATCGGCAACGACGCGGGCAAAGGTCGCACGGACGGTGCTGAGCCGACAACAATATCCAACCAAGATCGAATTCAGCATCGGATTTCGGACGCCTGAGCTCATTGATGGCCCGGACCTTTGGTGGGTAAAGAACCATGGCGCTTTTGCGACACCGTTGGGCTTTGTGGACACGAAACAGTGCGTCGGTGAGATCGAAGGAATACCCACTGATTACCTGCCATACCCTGGGCCCGAAGAGGCTAAAGCCATGGCGCTTCCTACCGGCATCCATCAAGTTCAGTGGGGACTCGTCCTATCCGTCGCCGAGCGCGTCCTAGAGATCGAAAAACTCCACGAACTGTACGGCGCCCTGGCTCGCCAGGAAGTCAAGGCTCCGAAGGAGGTGCTGACCCCGATGAGTGGTGGCAGAAATTCTCGATACCTAACCGCTGACGTAGCTCTAGCCACTGACCAGGAAAGTTTGAACTACCTCGTTGAAGTGGCAAATGTCCCGGTTCTGTACACGGGACATCCTGACCTCGACGCGGCGCTTAGTGAGAACTGGGGGCTGAACGCGGTCGCCGTAGAGTTCCACATGGCGGTGAGTGCTACACCATTCGAAGGAGAAGAGCCGGAAAGTATCAAATCGAGGTTCCCCTTTATCAAACGTGCGGCAAGCGAAGTCATAATTCAAACACTGTGCGTTCCTTGCACTGCGGTCGAGGAAGTACGGACCAACAGCTTCGATTCACGTTCAGAATCTACGCCCAAGGCATACATCCTTCAGGATGGCGTGCTGTATTACCGCGCTCCTCAGGGCGATCAAGCGCTGCTGACAACTATTCTCGGTGCATTTGGGAGTAAGCGCTCATCAGCTCAAGTGATGCAGGCCATGCGGCAACTCAAGAAAGACGAAGAGGCTCAAAAGAAGCTCAAACGGGTAAGCAAAGAGACCACTGATGCTGGCAAAATTGCTGAACTGGTCGGCCGCGACACTTTGCGGAAACTTATTCCTGACTCCGTTGTCAAGTTGCTGGAAGTGCGCGACCTTGAGCTCACTGATGAACGAATGTTCGACATCGTAAGCAATCTCCACGGCAGCAGCCTGTTGAAGGTCCTTAAACCGGCTTTGGTGGAGGCTGGAATTGAGGCACCAAACCACTTTCAAGGTGGGCGCACCGCGCAGGAATTCGTCAAGGAATTGGGCTTCTCCCCTGCCCTGGCGGGCTCCCAAACCAGGAAAAAGCCTGAGCGTGAAGAGTTTGTTGGACCGGTCCGGCTGAATCCGCTCCATGACTATCAGGAATCAACGAGCAAAAAGATAGGGCAGCTGCTCTCAGGCAGTACGACTTCCAGCCGCGGACTAGTGCAGCTGCCCACCGGTGCAGGCAAGACACGTGTTGCTGTGGAGTCCGTGATCCGGGATATTGCTGCCTCTCCCTCCCAAGAACACCGCCTGATCATTTGGATTGCTCAATCAGAAGAACTGTGCGAGCAGGCGATTGAAACGTGGACGTACGTCTGGCAGGCCGCAGGATCCCCCGGGGAGCGCATGGCGGTGAGCAGGCTGTGGGGTGGTAACAACGCCGTCCATGAAGAGACAAAGCTCCACCTTGTTGTCGCTACAATTCAGACGTTGGCCAGCATTCAGCAGAATCGACGTCAGATGTACGACTGGATGTCCGCGCCTGATCTGGTCATCGTCGATGAGGCGCACGGTGCGATTGCTGCCTCCTATACGCCGGTGCTTTCCTGGTTCGGCCGCTCCTTCACCGAGAAGTCTCGGCTGCTTCTGGGCCTCTCGGCCACCCCCTACCGAGGTACAAACGAAGTTGAAACCAAACGGCTGGTCACACGGTTCGGAGGCAATCTCATCGAACCAGATGAGTTCAGTGCCGAGGGTGCTCACGAGTACCTCCAAGGAATCGGTGTACTCGCAAGAGTGAACCACGAAGAACTGAAAGGGATCCAGCTTAGGCTGAAGGACATTCGCTCAGCGAAGGACGAAGATTCTCATACAGCTATGTTGGAGGCGCGGATTGACCTACAACAGGTAGCTGATAGCACTACCCGCAACGAGGCCATTTTGGATCACATCAAGGCCTCCAAATCGACGGGGCCGACCCTGGTATTTGCGGCATCTGTGGAGCACGCCGAGGCCCTGGCTGCAGTCCTGTCCGTCGAAGGCATACCGTCGGCTGCGATCTCTGGAAAGACCGATCTCGGTCACCGAAGGTCCATCATTGAGGACTTCCGTAAAGGAAAGATCCGAGTGTTGACCAACTTCGACGTCCTTACTCAAGGTTTCGATGCACCAAAGGTCGACGCCGTATATGTTTGCCGCCCCACTTTCTCACCGAACAAGTACATTCAGATGATCGGGCGAGGCCTGCGAGGCCCTCTCAATGGGGGCAGCGATCAGGTTCTCATTGTCAATGTGAAGGACAATTTGGATCAGTACGGCCACAAACTGGCGTTCACTCAATTAGATTTTCTCTGGAAGAAGGAGGCCGTAGGTGCTCGCTGATTTCGTGCTTGATGGAAGTCAGCGAGCAGTGGCCGAAGCAGAGCCCGAAGCACGACTCTTTGTCACGGCGGCGGCTGGCCAGGGCAAGACAGAAGTTCTGATCGCCCGAGTCAAAAGCCTCGTGAACGATGGGCTGAATCCCGCTGATGACATACTCGTTCTGAGCTTTTCGCGCGCTGCAGTGGAGGCGGTCAGGAAGCGGGCACGCGACAACGACCTTGATGGGCTCCAAGTCCGGACATTTGATTCCTTTGCGGCTCAGGTTCTGCTTGATGTAGGTGAAGAGTCAACCGGTGAAAGCTTCGACGCCAGGGTCCGGAAAGCCAGGGAGTACATCGCCGGCGACCAGGTACCCCATAGGGTCACTTACCTAAAGCACGTTCTCGTGGATGAAGCTCAGGACCTCGTCGGCGATCGCGCGGAGCTCGTTCTTGAGCTCCTTTCCGCTCTAAACGACGATTTCGGCTTCACAGTCCTAGGCGACCCTCTGCAGGGAATCTACGACTTTCAGCTGGAAGAATCGGAATCCAAACTCACTTCTAGTGCGCTCATCGACACCCTCACTGAGGCATTTGGTGCTGAAAAAAGAACGCTGGATAGGCACTACAGGGCGCTCACGGATCGTACGCGGGAGCTTATCTCAATCGGCGACCAGATCCGCAGTATGGGCGTCCTCGAAGGTCAGCTATGCGGGGCCGCCCATGACCTGCTTGATGACTTCCGCCGAGAAGTTTCCAGCAGCTCCGTATTGAACGAGTCTGGTGCCCTTAGTCCGAACAACGGTGACAACACTGCACTGCTGTGTTCGACCAACTACGAAGTTCTAGTTACTAGCGAGCTACTTTGGGAGAACGGCTACCCGCATGTCGTAAGACGTAAGGCCCAGGAGATGAGCGTAGCCCCATGGGTTCACCACGTGTTCAAAGACCTGGAGGACAGGACTTACGACTCCCGAGAAATCAAAAATTTACTTCAGGAGCTACCTGACGTCGAGGTCGACGACTGCTGGTTGGCACTGAAAACCGCGGAGGGCAACTACTCCGCTTTCGACTCCCTCAATGTTCCTCAGCTCAGCCAGAGACTGAGTACGAGGTCGATTCCGTTGACATTGACAGTGGCGGACAACGCCCCACTTGTTGTGTCGACAGTGCATCGGTCCAAGGGACTTGAGTTCACAAGCGTCCTTTACCTGGAACCAGAGTCCGGTTACCCCGCTGCGGAGCTAAACACGTCCACGCTGAGACAGAAGTACGTTGCCCTTAGCCGAGCCCGTGAGGAAATCATTTCCACCAAGCTCCCGAAGAAAGTACGAGGATATTCGGAGCCGTCCGATGGACGATGGTTGGAAAAGGCTTTTGGCAAACACGGGAGATACACGGCGCGTATGGAATTTCTTAATTCCGACATCGACGACACGGCGCCGTATTATCCGTCGAGCGGGAGCCCTAGCGAAGTTCAGGACGGGCTTATCCTGGAGGAACTTCTCGGGGCTGTTGTTTCGGGTCGTCTTACCTCGGGTCCAGGACCCGGTGTTGTTCCTCGTTATGAATTAAGTACCAACGACGGCCGTGTGCTCGGAAGAACAAGCGTCCCATTCGCATACGCGCTACGAAAGAACCTCGGTTTCGGCAACCGCCAGCCTAAATGGCCCGCAGCATTTACTGGCGCCCGGGTCACTTCCATCGAATGTGCAAGCGGTCATCCTGAAGAGACCAGACTGGCTGGGCTCGGCTCGTCAGGTATGTGGCTCGTGCCTCGGCTCACCGGACTGATTAGCCGGATGAAGGATTAGGAGAGAAAACGACAGTGAATGGTTTGGAAAGCAAGTATGCGTTTCGCCGTGAGATGGTGGACCGCTTGGTCAATGATCTGTACGGTCCCGGATCAGAAGATGAGCTTCTAACTGAACGGCCTCTTGAACGGTACGTGACTGGCGTTCTTTGGCCAGCGGCCGACGGTAGTTACGATGAAGCTCCTGACGAACCCGAGTCAGTAGCTGCCGTCGCGAGCGAGGCACCTGTGGATAGTCCGGTTGCGAACTCGAGGTTGACCTACCCAAGCAGTGTGGGACTGACTGTCTCCGTCGAGACATCCATCTCCAGCGTTCTTTACGTCTCTCCGGCTGCGGCCAGGTATTCCCCCATCCCGTCTCTCCGCGACAGTGGTAGCAAACGCCGCGGCTTATTTGACTGGCAGCGTACACCCGCCGTATTACCCGTGCTGGAAATAGATCTGACTTCTTCCGGGCCGCAAAAGCATTTGTTGGAAGGTGGGGCTCTGGAGCTCTACACGCTGGTGCGCGTTCCCGAAGGCTCTGTCGCCACGGTGACCGTGGTGCTGCGAAACACCCAGCCTAAGCCGGACTCCACTTCCGACAAAGACATAGCATGCTGGTTTCAGGCGGGCCTCTCTGTCGTCACCCAGAAGCCCGCGCTGGTGGATCGTTCGAAGCTGCGCGCCACCCTTCCCTTGGACCCCGATCTGACATCCTCTGAGCTCCTATACCGAAACCACATGGTTTTTGGCGCCGGGCATGGCTGCGCCGTCAATGTGGAATCATCCGATGTCGAAGGACGGTTCTGCCGGCGAGTGACCAGCACATTCGTACCCCGGCAAGATGTCCACCGGTCCATGGCCGGGATTAGCAAGGCCAACTTATCGCTAGCGTTCATGAGTTCGGCCTCACGCGAGGACATCGTGGCCCAATTGAAACTGCTCGCTGACGACTACGCGTCTTGGATAGCTGTTTCCACTGACCAGGTGACAGCAGACGGACCAAATCAGGTTCCCCCGCATTTGCGCGATGTCGCAAAGGACCACATGGGGCAGGCGGTGAGGGCACATGACCGAATAAAGGCCGGCATCCAGTTGCTTGTCGACGATGAGAATGCATTCGAGGCGTTTCAACTGGCGAATCAAGCAATGCACATGCAGCGTTCTCGTCAGGATTGGGTGCGAAACGGCGCCAAAGGTGAGTTTGTACCTGGCGACCAGGCTTGGCGCCCCTTCCAGATTGCCTTCATCCTCATCAACCTCCCTTCAGTGACGGACGACCAACATCCAGAACGCGACATCGCAGATCTCCTATGGTTCCCCACAGGTGGCGGAAAGACGGAAGCTTATCTTGGGCTTGTCGCATACCTTTTGCTTCTTCGCCGCCTTCGGAATCCAAGCGTCCAGGGTGTGGCTGTCATAATGCGTTATACGCTGAGGCTTCTGACGATTCAGCAATTCGAGCGTGCCGCCATGCTTATTTGTTCCTTGGAATCAGTTCGACTGAAGAATGAAGCCCTCGTGGGCACTGCACCGTTTGGCATTGGACTCTGGGTGGGCGGAGGTGCAACCCCGAACGACATCGCAACTGCGAGGATGAACCTGGGGAAGCTCCGCAACCATCAGGAAGTCGTGGAAGGTAACCCAAAGCAAATTGAGGCATGTCCCTGGTGTGGAACTCGGCTGACGGTCGAAGACTATCGGATCATGAAGACGCCTTCCGAACGTATGCTGATCAGCTGTTCCAACGAGGATTGCGATTTCGTGAATGGCCTCCCCGTTCATATCGTCGATACAGACGTATATCGCGAACGGCCAGAGCTCGTGATCGGAACCGTGGACAAGTTCGCTGGCATGGCCTGGCGAGGCGAAATCGCGGCTCTATTCGGACGTCTCTCCCCGGTAGATCTAGGCCCGGATCTCATTATTCAGGATGAACTGCACCTTATCTCAGGACCGTTGGGCTCTACTGTCGGTCTCTTTGAAACGGCGGTCGATCTTGCAGCAAGCGGAATCGGACGTGAAACGGCGCCTGTAATCAGAAGGCCAAAGATCATCGCCTCCACTGCAACGATCCGAAGGGCGAGGGATCAGATTCGATCAGTTTTCAACCGCGAATCCAGGCTGTTCCCGCCGCCAGGGCTTGACCCGGACGACTCATTTTTCGCCACTAAGGCACCATCCGATCAGTTTGGAACACGGCAATATGTAGGTGTCCTGGCGTCCGGTACAAGTCACGCTACGCTCATGGTGCGCACCTATGCATCTCTTCTCCACTCAGCAAACGTAATTGAAGGGGTCTCAACAGAGGACCGGGATCCCTACTGGACCCTTGTCGGTTATTTCAACAGCCTCCGCGTACTTGGATCTGCCTACCTGCAGGTTTATGACGATGTCCGGGCTCGCCTGAATCTGTTGGCGAAGCGGGACGGCAGGCTGGAGGGTCGCGGAATCCAACTGAGTGAGCTCACGAGCCGCGTGGAAAACCATAAGATTCCAGAGGCGCTCAAGTCTTTGGAAAAGGGATTGATGGGCAACCTAAGGCCGGAAGATGTAGTGCTCGCCACCAACATGATTTCGGTCGGACTCGATGTGGATCGTCTGGGTTTGATGGCCGTCATGGGTCAGCCGCAGTCCAGCGCTGAATACATCCAGGCGACCAGCCGGGTCGGGCGCCTGCACCCGGGCCTCGTGGTGACCATCTTTAATGCCGCTCGAACTCGGGACCGGTCTCACTACGAATCGTTTAATGACTTCCACGGCGCTCTGTACCGAGCTGTGGAAGCGACGAGTGCCACGCCCTTCGCCGCCCGATCCCGCGACCGCGGGTTGCACGCCACCTTGGTTTCGGCGCTCCGGATGCTCGTGCCCGAGCTGCGGAGCACCGCCAGCAATGTCAGGGACGAGTCCGCGGCAGTGGACCATGTCGTGTCATGGATCGGCGACCGCGTGGCAGCGGTGGAACCGGATGAGGCCCCAGCGACGCGCGAGGAGCTTGAACGGCTGCTGAACATCTGGAGGCAAGCTGCCCTCGCGGATGCGGACCTGCCTTACGAAGCTAAAAGAAACTCACCTCGTTCACTCCTTATCGATTCGAGCAAGGCTCTAGAGGATCCCGACTTCGTTTACAGCACCAGCAGCATCCCCTGGCCCACGCCACGAAGCATGCGCGACGTTGACGCGGAAACCGCCCTTCGGCCAGCCCCAATGAGAAAGGACGCCTCACATGGCTAGAAAGACCTACGCTGCCCGCCGCAGTCAGCTGATTTCGACGTTCGGGGTGGGCAGCCTATTCCCCGCTGAAAATAACAGCTTCATGATCACCAGTATTGACCAGTGGGACCGGAAGCATCTCAAGCCTGTGAGCGAGCCCCGCCTCGCACGGAGTCTGAAAGTATCCGAGCTCCTCCTGCCCCCGGCAGGTGCTCGAGGCAAAATCCCAGTTGTCAGGTTTCCGCAGCTACTTGTGTGCCCTAACTGCGACCGGCTAGGGCGGGTCCAACAACTACAGGCATCCTACGAGGATCCCAAATGTGGATTGTGCAAAAAGCTGGCACCTCTCACTCCCTCACGTTTTGTTGTCGCGTGTGAGGACGGACACATTGATGACTTTCCTTACTCGTATTGGGTCCATGGCTTTTCGCAAAAGGAAGATGCTGGCCATGAACTCTTTCTAGGGTCCGAGGGGCGCACCTCTTCGCTTGCGGACATGGTGGTGAGGTGCTCATGTGGAAAATCTCGGACGATGGCCGATGCGTTTAACTCGATCGCATTGAAAGAGCTGAAATGTCAAGGTAACCGGCCCTGGCTCGGATGGGGATATCGGGAACGCGACTGCGGCAGAGCTCCTAAGACGGTTCAGCGAGGCGCATCGAACGTCTGGTTCCCAGTGGTGAGGTCTGCAATCTCCATCCCACCGTATTCGGAGTTTCTCGCCAAGGTGGTAACTGCAAAAGCCTCTCAACTCAGCCAACCGCAGGCCTTGGAGCCAGCGTCCACCTGGGTTCTTGAGGGCGTTGTCCAGGAGTTTGAGGGGCGCTTTTCTGTCGATGAACTCCGCGCTGAAATACGACGCCAATTCCACGGCAGCGGGGAACCTGACCTTTCAGAAAAACAGCTGCGAGAGCAGGAGTTCCTCGCGCTGATGAACGGCCGGCCTGACAGTCCGGATACCGATTTCGTTGCTGAGAAAGTCGAGGTGCCAGAAGCTCATCGGCACTGGATCAAGGCGGCTCGAAAGGTCACGCGACTAAGAGAGGTCCGTGCCCTGTACGGCTTTAGCCGTCTGCTCCCAAGGAGCGAAGACAAGCCGGATGCCAAGTTGTCGCCCCTGTCACCCGATGAGAACCACCAGAATTGGCTACCTGCAATTGAGACTCTTGGTGAGGGACTCTTCGTAGCGCTGGACCGATCTCAGGTTGAAGCCTGGACTGTGACGGATTTCGCGGCCGGGAGGGAGAAGACGCTCCGACTGAATGCGAAGCGCGCAGCTGAGCAGCGCGGGCAGGACCCGGTCCCCGTAAGCATCGTTGAGACCTTGATTCACACGCTTTCCCACATCATCATTGACCAGCTATCACTGGACGCTGGTTACCCCGCGTCTTCCATCCGGGAGCGTCTCTATGTCGGTCCGGATCAAGTCGGGGTGCTGTTGTACACGGCCTCGTCCGACTCTGCTGGCAGCCTTGGCGGTATCGCAGCACAGGCTAGCCCTAGCCGCTTGGGGCCTTCCCTGGATGAGGGCTTGTTCCGCACGTCGTGGTGTTCAGCCGATCCTGTCTGCATCGAGTCCCGGGGGTCTGGTAGCGATGCACGAAACCTGGCAGCCTGCCACTGTTGCGTCCTGGTCCCTGAAACAAGCTGCGAACTCTTCAACTCCAATCTCGACAGGGGCTCCATTTTCGGGGTGCATGGTCAGGTTGGACTCGGCTTCATGGCATGGGCCGATCAAAACCCTGTAGGGTCCGCCAAGGCTGAACAGCCAGGTGAAACGACTGATAACGACGCCGTCCCTGAAGGCGTGCGCCAGAGCGCCTGGCGCACAATTTTCACCGAATCGGGTCCTGAGCTACAAGAACTCATATCCGAGCTCGTCGAAGTGGGCCTGGAGCTCGGGGACTGGGGCGCTGATATTGGCCCCGAGAATCAATGGCAGGTCGATCTGTCTTGGCCATCTCAGCGTGTCGCGGTCCTTGTCGACTCGGATAACGAACGGGACGAATGGCTGGCTGAGCAGGGTTGGGCGACCTTCCACACTCATGATTTCGCAGCAGCTGACCTTGCGGACAAGCTGATGGACAAGGTCTACTAAGCCACTCAATTGGGGGGGCGGTGATCCGCCCCCCAGCAAGAAAGGCCTTAATCCAGGAAGTACTCGTAACTCAGCGGCTTCAAGTTCTCAGGTGACGGCCGCCACGCCTGGTACACGCTGATAATTCCCGCACTGGTATCGATGGAACCATCAAGGTGGCGTTCCCAAGGGATTTCGCCCACTACAACGAGGTCCGTTGGCCCATGGTCATTCGCGTGCGCGACCTCGTTGTGCGTCAGAATGACCTTCTGCACATACCCTTGGGAACCCTTCACTTCGACGTGGCGCTCTTCGCCGTCACGTGTGACCAACAAGTCGTAAGATCGGTACGCGCCGACGTCCTCGACGCTATAACCTGCAGCTTCATAGTGGGCGGTCGCCTGCCGCACCGCCTGCATCTCGATCCTTTTCTTCAATATGGGATCAGCACAAAAGCCAGCGTAGCGCTGCTTGACGCCGTTCTGTCCCGGAACTGGCGGAGCAACGAGCGGTCGGTCAAATCCACCCCAGTCACTGTCAGGCAGCAGTCCGTGCACTCGATTAACCACTTCGGCCGGCATCTTAAAGAGGTACCCCTGGTTCGGCTTCAACCCACTTGTGGGATGCCGCTGAAACGGAAAGTAGATGGTGCGGCCAGCTTCCGCAAATTTCCGCTCCAGCTCCTCCCTGACGTCCAGTATGTCTTCCTGATGCTGGTTTCTTAGATCGGTCAACAGGTATGGACGCGGAAGAGCCGTGTACCGGGTCAGTGGGATCGTATTTGCTGGCTTGCCAAACCAGTCTCCCGCCCTCGGCTGCAGCTCACCCGCAACAATTGAGGCCCCATACATGCCCGATTTGAATTTCATCGGGTTATTCTTGCCCACCCAATGAAGTACGACATCACCAACCCGAACATCATGCATGAGGTCATAGCGAGGCGTGTCAGGGGCAATGAGCTCACTTCCCCATGTTTCAACGTTGACCAATTCCATCCAGAAACGTTGTGTGCTGTCCCCTTGCCACCAGCGCGCTTTGGCGGCCGAAGCTGCTTCTACCATTTCTTGCCCCTTTGTCCGACGGGCACATCTCCGCCCGTTAGCTACTTTGTACCAAGTAGCTCTGACGGTTTCGCGTTCAATTGAGTCAACATCCCCTGCGTACCCTCAGCTCAACCGTCAACACCGAGCAAATCCGATGCCTTCCCGCTCCAAGAAACCACAAGTTCGTCCCTTGCCCGTGTAGCAGCAACGTACAAAAGTGAGCGCTCTTGTAGGAGAGCGTCGTTACGTTCAGCCTCACCCAGGTCCTTCAAAGCCCACTGCATTGGCATGTTCGACTCACCAATTCCGAACAAGAGGACCTTGGCAAACTCCATTCCCTTGGCGCGGTGCATTGTCATGACCACAGGACTTCCGGCGTGTATCGCCTTATCACCCGCAATCTTTTGTATAGGGACTCCGCGTTCCTCAAGTCCGCTGACTACAAGATCGGCTAACTTTCCGGACCGCACCAGGATGCCAATATTCTCCAGTGCCAAGCTGTCCTCGTCAGCCCAGGCGTTGACCCACTTAGCTGCGCTGTCGAGTTCCGCCGTGAGAGATGACTCCGACTCAAGCTTTGGAGCCGGGCCGCTCCGGGCTGAGGAGTAGTCCGAGGACTTTTCCTCTTCACCTTCAAGATCTGTGAATGCCGTTCCCGAGAGCAGACTCACTGCAAACGCGAGATTCTGGGCAGTAGTGCGGTAATTGAGGGTGAGGCGACGTGAACGCCCCACAATTTGAATCCCGAAGCGGCTGAGAGGCACCTTCTGTCCATATATGCGTTGATGAGAGTCTTCGGCGATGAAGAGGTCATTCGCGCCTGCGGCCACCAGGGCCCTAAGCAACAACCAGTGCCCCGCATGGAAGTCCTGAGCTTCATCGACTATCACGTGGTCAAACAGACGTCCGTGCCCCGTTGCAGCCTGGTAATCCAAGACTGCAGCAGCAAGCGCAGCGAGTTCGGCGTAGCTGACTGCTCCCTTGGACCGGCACATCCGGCGATACGCTTCAATGACCTTCCAGACTTCCACTCGCTTCATCCGGTTAAGCGCGGTTCCCCGGCCTGCCCGTGAAACGGTCAGGTAGGCATCACGATCGACCACACCGTTCGCCAGAACGATAGATAGGTACTCCTGTCCGAGGAACGAGGCATTGGCTAGTGAAGGGTCCAGATTGTGGTCAATCTGCGACAGAACCTCGTCCCATTCACCGCTTCCGGATCGATGCTTGATATCTGCCTCGGAGACGCCCAGGACGTGCTCGAGCGCAGCCTTTTGGGCGGATGGATCGGCCTTCGACCATACCTGTGCCGCGACCGAGTCAATTCCCGAGACCGTAACTCCGGTCTGGGCGATCTTCTCGCTCTGTTTTAAAGCCGGATCAAGGCGTCCGAGATTCTGGGCCAGATTCTCAGCAAGGGTTTTTGTGAATGTCGTCAGCAAGATATGGGAGTCGGGGTACTGAACGGCAAGTTGCTTGGCCCGATGGACTGCCACGACGGTCTTACCCGTACCGGCACCACCGGACAGCCGGAACGAACCGTTCCTATCGCGAACCGCATACTGGTGCTGGGCCGGGTGCAGGAAGACGAGCCAATCTTCAAAACTCTCGTTGTCGATCACATACTTGAGTTCGTCAGATCCTTCAGCATAGGTGAATTCGAGTTTCGATGCCGGGTGCTTAAGCTGAGCCTCAATCTTTTCGTCATCGGATTTTTGCGGATCATCCGTGTAATCGCTAATGCCGTATTCTGCTTTGACGTCGACTAAAGATTTGCCGGTCTCGAGGTCGAGCAAAACCAATCCCTGCCACTCCGGAACCTGCTCGATGACTGCCTCAAACGCTTCGATGGAACGCGCATCAATCGCTGCAGTTCCGGTCCTCTCCGGGATACCAAGCTCAGTGAGGAGGTACGACGGCGTGTACCCTGCCGCCTTTAGGCCCGTCACGTAGCCGGGCGCGGAGGGTTCCGGGGCGCTAACTGGAGCCGGGGCCTTCTGTTCAGCGGTCGCCTCTTCCGCCGGCTCGCTGATGAGCTCCACGATGCCGCTGACTGGGTTGACACTCAGGGTGCTCGTTTGGGCGATCTTGATTGCTTCGTCGTGATTCCAAGTACCGATGTAGACGTAGTGCGGCTCTGCCTGTGCATCCAGCCTAAACAACACGGCTCGGTACTGCTTATTGACGCGACCAGTCCTTGCCCGGGAATCCTTGGAGGCCTTCATCGGTTCAATGTGAAGCCCCGGCGAGGTGTCGTCCTCCTGGAGCTTGTACAGAAAGTCAAAAACAAGCTTCTTAAGGGATCCGTCTACCTTGTTGGATCCCTTCATAAGGGTTACTGACGCCACTAGCCGTTCTCCTTCATCCCCAGGGCCACCCGGATTTCCGTCTTTTCAAGGGCCACCCACTTCCAACCTTCCGGCAGGTCGCCCTGGCCGTCGTCACCCAGGGCAAGTGCGGCGCCGAAGTTCGGCCACGCGATATCGAGCGGGGTGCCATCCTCCAGCTCGTAGCCGAGCTCGGGGAGCGGAATCCCTTCCACGTCGGAAAGCAGCCGGAGCGCATCCTTTTCGGCATCGGTCGCATACTCCATAAGCTCCAGCCATTCCGGCGCGACATGCTTGCCCAGCGCTTCCGGCTCTACGAGAACAGGAACCTGCGAATAGGCGAGCGTCACGGCGCCGATTGCCGGGGCAATGTGTTTGAACCCCAACAGGTTGCTGAGGCGCAGCCATTCCCGCCAGGCATCTTTGTACTCAAGCTTCGAAACTGCCTCATCCCGTGAATCGAGAAGAAGTACGACGGCGGTACTCGCGGCCGCGTTCGACGTGGCACCCGCGGCGAACCGCAGTGGGCCGTTGGCGTACATCCAGCACGGATTTGGTCCCTCTTCTGGTGTAGCAGTGGTCTCGATCATGCTGGCGTGCACGAACTCGGCCAGTCCCGCGACCGCGGACTTGAACCGCTTCGACTTGGCCCCGGCCAAGAGCGGCACGGCGTTGGAAAGGTCGCTCCAACCTTCCACGTCTGGCTCGCGGATCCACTGCCACAGTTGGGACACCGCATCCTGCTGAATTGCGGCAAGGAGTGCAGGCTTCAACGGAGACTTTCCGGACTGCACCATTCCCGCGGCCTTGTCCGTAAACCAAGCCGGCGGCGGTAGCACGCCGTCACGCTCGAACGCGACGATATCCTCCCAAGTCACTGCCCAAGGGATCACGCCGGCGTCCCGCAGTGTCTGGCGCTTCGCCGCGTCATCGGCAACACGATTGTGCTCCGGCGAGGCGTGAAACACATAGCCGTCGGTGTAAACCGCTATTCGCGGAATATCAGGATCCGCCGTAGACAGGACGAAATCCGGGCGGGTTCCGTGTATGTCCACCTGCGGTTCGAGCCACCAGATGTGCTTGGCGCCCGGTAGCCGGAACTCGACCTTGTCCGCACGGATACCTGGAGTCACTTTGATGTGGGCACCGTACTTCGACAGCCGGTCAACGAGTGCTTTTCGGAACTTCACCTCCAGGTGCGACTCGGGCGAGGCAACGGCCGGCGGGACAGTGGTGATGCTCCAGTCAGCAAACGTCGGCTCTGCGCCGGCGCTCGACGGCACAATGGCATCGCTCCCCGCGAGTATGCCTCGCAGCAAGCGCTCCGCAGATACCCGGGCCACCTGCTCGGCCTGCCACGGCTTAGCAAAAGGAAGCAGACAACGGTGGCAGGCGAGACGCTCCTCATCCTGACATTCACAGTTGCGCACTACGGTCCAAGCAGCATGGAGCAGAGCCCAAACTTTGGCGGGCTCGGCAAACTCTGCCAGATACCCTGTGCCGCCAGGCACTTTGTCATGGAGAAGGAGCGAGACCGCAGTGCCCCCATCTGTCGGCTCATTGATCCACTCCGCAGCGATGTGGTCCGGCGAGCCACCGATCACTTCCCGCAGCCCCAGCAGGAGCGCTGCGGTGAGGCTCGGTAGCGCAAAGTCATCGCCAAAAACCTGTCCGGATGGCAACCGGATGGCAACTCCTTGGGTGCTGAGTACGCGTGCCAGGGCAACCTCGGCTACATTTTCGTCCTGCGACTTGCGGTTCTTGCACCAGAACCGGTGCTCTTCAGGGCTGTTGGACTTTGCGCCTTGATCGAGCTTCCCGCAGTAGTTGCAGACACGGAACAGCGGGGCTTTCGACTCGTTTCCAGCGATGACACGCGCGGCGGCGTTGACGGAGGCGCGGCCAAGGTTCAGCCAGCGGAGCTGGACCCGGTTTGCATACTTAGCGCCAAATTCGAAGCCCTCAAGGAACCACTCATCCGTAACTTGTTCGGGATCGATGTCCGCTGCAAGCAACGTGTTGAAGCGTTCCTTGACACGTTGGTCGCTCCGGTCTCCGATGGCCACCTCGTCCCGCCGTACTTCGGCTGAGACGTTCTTCATGACCACGATGTCGTACTGCTGGCTCACGTCCGCGATTCCACCCAGCTTGCACCTTGCGCAGCTTTTGACCGGGCCGTGGCTGTCCACTTCAGTGTTGATCCATCCGCACTCAGGGCACGCTTGCCACCGGTGAATGTGGCTTCGTTGAGGTCCAAGGTCGACGGCGTCGATCTTGACCTCGAGGCCACGTGAGTAGAACGTTGCGCCGGGGGCGAGCTCGTGGATCGCGATCGCGGCCCCGCGCTGAAGCGAAATCGTTTCGGTGACGTAGTCCTGGGTCTCCACCTCCTGCCACGAGACTCCGATGTCCAGATTTACCGAGTCGTCCAGAAGCGTGTAATTGGGCAGAAGACCGTACTTCTCAAGCACAGAGATCCAGTACTCGCCGCGCAGGTCTTTGAGTTGGCCGCGGAACATGCGCTGCATGGCCCTGGCGGTCCTCGGCGCACGCTTCGCTTCTTCATCCGCGCCGTTGTGCTCGGCCATTGCATCGAGCTCAGGCAGGGACTTCTCGATCTCCTCAATGCGTACTTGGAGCTCGGCCACGTCGTCTGCCCAAAACCTCGCGGCCCGGACCGCATGCTCCGCGAGCTCGCTCGATCCGTCTTCGCGTGGGGTAGCCCATTCTCGCAACCGCTCTGCGCTGGTATGCGACAGCAGCGAACCGAACTGCCCGAGAAAAGCGCCCAGGTATTCTTCAGCACAAGAATGCGCAGCCTCGATGAGCTCTCCAAGGAACGAACCTGGTTTGTCGTCACCGAGCGCCGCGGATGCTTTGCGGGGATGTGGTCGCCCGGCGTCACGAGCAAACCGGTCTACGATATGGGCGAGGTACTGGCGCTGAAGGATTTCCTCTGCGTCGAGAAATGTCGCCGGAGGTCGGACTTGACCGTTGATTACAGAAAGAGGGTCGTGAAGCTTGGGCAAGTGTTCGCCACGACCGCGCGCGTATGCGAGCACGAGCGAGTTGCCGGTAAGACGCCCGGCGCGCCCCACACGTTGGAGATACGAGGCCACGGAGGTGGGCAGCGACGCGAGCATGACGCACGAAAGGTCGCCAATGTCGATGCCCATCTCTAACGTTGGTGTCGCTACAAGTACGTTGGGGGCTTGCGGCAGCTGTATGGAGGACTTGAATTGGTCCTCCACACGAATTCGGTCCTCGTCAGGCAGGAGTGACGTGTGCTCGCTCGCTACTACTCGCTTCGGATCCCGAGTGGCGTACAGCTTGCGGTAAAAGTTGTCCTCCTCCGATTGCCGCACGAGCAGTCCGGGGCATCGGATATAGGTGCATGGGGCGCCGTCAAGTTGATCGACTACGGCAATCGTTCCAGGCGTCACGGCCCGGCACACGCTGCACGCAAGGAAGTGTTTCCCGGTACCTACGTTCTGACCGTCCGGGACTTGGAGAAGAATTCTGTCAGGAGGCAGCGCGTAGACGGTGGCGCCGTCCTTCGCTTGCACGGCTTCAAGAACACCTCTGTCCGCAAGCTCAAAGAACAATCCCTTGGCTACGTGGCTAGCATCGGATCCGGGGAGTTTGAGACAGCGGGCAGTCCAGCGTGTGTACCAGCTTTTCGTGCTCGCGATGGGATCCATTTCGCCTGGTTCTCCCCCGCCAAGCCGCGGAAACGCGGGGGCGGAACGGCCCTTGGGGAACGCTGGCATCCCTTCATTGCGGCGACGACCGCCCCAGATTTGCCAACGCTGGTTCTTGGCATCCGCAGCCATGTACTTCTCAAGCCAGGGATGGCGGATGCCGCCCTGGGTCCGGACACGTTCAACGGCGCCACGCACCCAAGCGAGAAGCGCGCCGTCGTCCGTCACCTGCTCCTCGATGCCGAGCGCGTCGGGAACCGCATTTAGCGCAGCGCGGGCAGCAGCGAGCATAGCGTCGGGGGACCCGGCGTCGGTCTCGGCGACAATGCTGCCGGTCAGCTCAAGGGTTCGGCCGAGCCTGGACTGCAGGCCGAACTCGATCGATGCGTCAAAGAGGACGCGCTTCTGCGCGTTACGGGTGGCCCGAAGCCGTTCCTGGGGGTTGGCCTCGGCGTCCCAGTAGGCTCTGAGCTGCGGGCGATCGGCGTAGTCGGGGGCGATGAGCTGATAACGGCGAACTGGGGTCGTCGCGTCCTTCAACGTTGCGTCCACGACCTCCTGCAACGTGGCCGCTCCTCCGCCGGACGCGGCGAGGTCCAGAGCGTTTCGGAATGCAGAACGAAGGGTGAGGATGTGCGAGCGGGCTTGCACGAAGCCCGCTCGATGCGCTGCGTCCTGAACGCTGTCAGTGAAGACAAGTGCCTTCTTTTCAACGGGGTCGAGCCCGTCGGCGCCGAAGAGGTTTGAGATGCTCACGGACAGCAGCGTTGCGATGGCGCTGCCCAGGAAGCGGATGCCGTCCTTGGTTTGGCAGGCAGGGCAGTACTCGTCCTTCGACTCGTCGTCAGCATCCTGGCCCAGGAGCATGAGGACAGGAACGATCCTCCCCTCGTGAGCTGCGGCACTATCCTCAGCCGGAGGGTCGCTAAGGATAGTTCGGTTGACGGTGTCGAGCCATCTGAGGCCCTCCGCGAGCCCACCTGTCTCAGCTCGGTGGGCGTCCTCATTCGGGGCATGGATGAGGGCGCGGAACCGGGGGTTACCGGTGGCTGCCTCGCGGCGGACTTTGGAGTCGTCATTCTCGAGGTCCGCCCCGGTGGGACCGAGCACCGTGCCCCAGCCTGAGCGGCCGCAGTGGCGACAGTAGAGGGCAGGCAGGTAGAGCGAAGGGTCTGTGTGGGGTCCGTCATCGCCCCAGCGGTAGTGGTGATTAGCGTCGACGGATTTGTCGATGCGGGAAAGCTCGCGGATCCAAAGATGCGTCTCCACGGATATAGCTTCCCGACCAGATTCTGCCCGGATGTGGCTCAGAAGAGCCAGGAAGTGGGCCATAAACTCCGTGTGTCGCTCGGCGAGTGAAGCTCGACGGCGGGGCCCTCCGGTTGTGTTGAACTCACCGAAGACTCGCTCGGATAGCTCGGCAAGGGAAATTGCGTCACTCGCCTCCGTTACAACCGCCCGAGTGAGCGGATGAACGCGGACGGCTTCAAGGAGGTCTTCGGGCTGGCTGCCGAAGAGAAGCTGACAGAGCTGTTCGACGATGACGGCGTTCGGGTCCTCAGAACCGTTCCCGAGTGCACCTTCGATGGCTTTCGTTGTTTCCTCAATGCCGGCGGCCAGGCCGACTAATTCCTCTTGAGTGTCAGAGTGATCCTGTCCGACCCAGTTGCCCACACTTAGCCTGGACTCGGTGACCACGGCGTCTTCCGGGAATGTTTCGCCGAAGACTGTCTCCGCAAAGCGGAGCATGGGCTCCGACTCCCCCTTGGCTCCAAGAGTCGCGGAGGTAGCTACAGGAGTAATGCGTCCGAGAGGCCTGGACCGGTCCTCCTCTGTTGGGCCGTGCGCGACAGTCGTCAGGTCGGCGGGCCAATGGCTCTTGAGTGTCAGGCCAAGTCGCCGCAGGAGCATTGCGACGTCGGTTCCCTGAGCGCCGTCGTAGGTGTGGAACTCGTCGAGCACCACGTACTGAAGCGAAGTGGCGGACTGTTGCCAGATGGGTGCGTCGTCCTCGCGGAGGAGGAGCATGTCCAGCATCTTGTAATTGGTGAGAAGGATGTCCGGGGCTTCACTTCGGAAGATTTCACGAGAGTTAATGAGCCCGGCCGCGGAAACCTTAGTGTGCTTCGAACCGCCCTGCTGCCCGGTATAAATGCCGGCTGTCACACCGCCGAGTTCTGGGTTTTCCATAAGCATGGAAGCGAGGCGCTGCGCCTGGTCATTGGCGAGTGCGTTCATCGGGTAAAGGATGAGAGCCTTCATGCCTTTGACACCCGCGGCTTTGGCTCTGAGGACATGATCGAGAATCGGGTAGAGGAACGATTCCGTCTTGCCTGATCCAGTACCCGTAGTGACCAACGTCGGCTCAGGACGACGGAATCCTGGCATTGAGCCACCTATGGGTTTCGAACTCAGCCGTTCAAACGCCTTAGCCTGATGTCCGTAAGGGGTCGGCCCTTGATACCAATCGAGGCGCTCCCGCCAACCGTCGGAAGCCGGCTCGAATGGCAGCCGAAGCCGCACGAATGGTCCCTTGAAGATACCGTCGGCAGGGTCCTCCAAGAATGAGTGGAGCCCGCCACGTGCCTCACGGTCAGTGAGAGCGAAAGTGGTCGACAAGTAATCAACCAGACCCGCCTGAAGGTCCCCGACCTGGTGTGTCGGAAGAAGAACAGCCATCAGCTCTTCTCCGCCAGCAGCATCTCGAAGTATGCATAAGCCCTACGCATGTCTTCTTCACGGTCGTAGGAAACGAACGGGAACTCGAAGACATACTCGACCAGGCTCTGCGGGTGTACCCAAGTCCGTTCAGCGGTTGAAAGGGTCTCACCACGCTGTCGATAGAGTTTAGTCATTTCCCCTGAAACTTTTCTTCCGTTCGCGTCATATAAGTCTGTACGCTCATAACCGGCGAGTACAGGGAACTGCGTTCGATAAATGGTGCACAGCTCATCTGACGATAGACCGAATGCCAAAGCTGCCAATGCATCCAGCTCAACTAAAGCGCTGCGTCTGTCTCGAGCGATTCGGACTGCAGAAGTGGGATTCCAGTCCGTCGCCGTGACGGCGACCCAGAAGTCACCGTATTCGCGCGTCAGCGACACAAGTCGGGCGACTCGTATACGAATTTCGTCGGCCAGACACTCTTGAACAACAACGCCCGGAAGGCGATCTATGAAGGATACATGCAAGTTCGCAACCGCCGTTGCTTTGACGAGAAAGTCAACCACTATGGAATTCCAGAGCCCCGAAATCTCTGCCAGTCGCAGTAAATCGATACCTCCCCCGGCGAAGGAAATGTGCGTCGCACCGGGGGGAATGATGGAGCTATGCAACGTCCTCTGGCCAGTCACTGCCGCCATTTGTCTCCACACGATCCTGTAGTGGCTGCGGATTGAAACCTGCTGCCCACTCTTTCCCAACCAGTTACCATACGCGCGCTCGAACTCCGAGGGAGTGGCCACGCGTTTGTAACTGGTGCGAGGCACGAATACGTCTGGAAGGGCCTCGAGATCAAGTTCAGACCAATCGAGGTTGTTCCTCATCGTCGGATTAGGCTGTTTAGCAAACGGATTCGCGACCGTGTAGTGCGGTCCCTGAAGAATGGCGTCAGCCCATGTCTCAGGCACAGACGAGCCAACTTCAAAAAGGCCATTCTTGCGATCAGTTGTCTCGTTCCAACCTCCCGAGTACTGGAGCCCCAACTCTCTGACGCGATGTACCTTGCTGAGCTTCTCAAGGACGCGAGAACTAGCCCGATTCACAGGGTAGACCATGCGAGCCTGGACAGGCGGGGTGCCGGGTTCATCGAGGATGTCAGCCCACACAGCGAGCACTGACTCATCGACTTGAATAATACGTTCGCTGTGCGGCCGCTGGTCCCAGTTACCCTCGTCGTCCTTTAGGCCAGGCACTTGCCCCGAGCCGTCATGAACCAACGAACGCGACACCGTGTCCGGGTGATACATGGACGCCGCCATCATGAATTGCGGCGCCTCCCGGCGGGAGCCGTAAACGTGCACACCAAACGAGACGTGGTGATCAATCTCGAAAAGCGATAGCTCATTCACAAACTGCCAATGGCGGCGGAGGTGCCGGTACGTCTGTGCTCGAAGCACCCCAGCTTTCTTTTCAGTGAAGTGTGACTCAGGATGCAACATCGCCACCACTCCATCCACTGCTGCCGAGCGCCACGTTCGTTCCATGAAAACGCGATAGAGGTCAGGACGAAGACCCGCTACAACGGGATAATTAGCAGCAGCGCTCACTGACTCGCGAGTTCCCGCCATGGATGCAGCCTGATAAATCATGAACTCCCGGTGCTCAGGATCTGCCTTTGCAATGATCTTCTTCGCGCTTGCCGTCGCTTGGGTCGGCTTCTCAGCGAGCTGCCACCACGGATCAAATTCGGCAAAGGTTGCCTTCTCATCCCAGTCTGGGCGTACCCACGGCGGGTTTCCCACCTGTAAGTCAAAGCCGTCCTGTCCGAAAACGGGCGCGAAATCCAGTTCCCAGTGGAAGAAGCCGTGGTCTGCAGCCACTGCATTGCAAACTTCAAGCCAGGGATGTTCCGAAACAACGTCAGCTGTCGCTTTCACGCCAGCCAACGATAAATCGATTGACTCTGCGGTCTTCAGCTCGGCCCACGACGCCTGCGACAGCAGGGACGTTTGCTCTGCACTCCTGCCATACCGCGTATGCGCCTTCCCTGCCGCCGCAGGAGCTCCCAGAACTGATTCGAGAGCGTCGAGCCATTCATCGGTGGACGGCGGGAGCGCTCCCTTGGTGGTTTTTTCAGTCAACGGCCAAAACCACAGCGCGGTCCAGGCATCCATCACCAGCCGCAGGCGCCGATAGGAGCTGTTGGGATCTCTAAGGAAAGCTTCAATCTCAGCCCGAGTCTTCTCCATGGACTCAACGGTCTGCGACGCGCCCGCCCTGCCGAAATAGTCGATCTCTCGGCGCGCACGGTTTTGTGCGACTTCGAGACGGCGGAGCACCAGCTTCCAGAGGTTTTCGACACGCCGCGACAAGTTTAGGAGCCGATCGATTTGCTGCTTGGTCGGCTTGATCCTTACCGACTTGCGCCACGTCCCCAGTGCCTTTTGGGCATCCCCGGCAAGGTCCTTGACCTCCTTCGCATCAGAGGCGGCTCCCCACCCCTGGGCGGGAAGGAGGAAATGGTGAACACGGCCAACAACGGCGGGATCATCCCCGTCGTGCTCCAGGGCAGCGGCGAGGCCGGTGAGGGGCGCATCATGTGGCGTCGACGTCAGCCAGGATTTGTCCTTGATCTGTGCCACAGAGTAGGTGGCACGACGTGCACCGATCAGTGAATTGCCGCGACGCAGGCGCAGTCCGAACCACGGTGCCTGCAGCCCGGCAACCATAGTGTCGAGCCAGAGCGAAACCTCGGCGAGTTCGACCGCCGTCGCATTCAGGTCCACGCCGTGTACCTGGTGAAGGGCGATCTGCGCTTTCACCTTTTGGAGTTCCAGCGGGTACTCGTCGGCCGGAATTTTTACGCCAAGCTCTTTCTGCTTGCGCTGAAGGTACTCGGCAGCAAGTTGACGGACAGCCTCGATAGCGAACGCACCCGAACCCAGGGCGGGCTCGCAAACAGTGAGTTTGAGGATATCGTCGGCGGGCGTCGTGGTGCCGCCCTGGTCGAGAAGCTCCTCAAGAGCCTGCGAGACGACGAACTTGGTGAGCACTTCCGGTGTGTAATAGGAAGCTGACTGCTGGCGTTCGCGACCAGCGAGCCTGAAGACGAACGTACCCTTCTGGTGTATGACGGGCTTCCACTCACCGGTGATTTCGTCCTGAGCCTTAACGAAGTGCCGGTCCTCGATGTCCCCGGACCTATCAACTGGCACGACCCAAGATCCCTTTGATGAGTCGCCGTCCTTCGCCACCTCGTGAAGGTCCTCCTGGGCTACAAAGCCCGTGTAGGACATGAGGCCTTCATACACGGCGCCGAGCTGGTTGACACCGAGCTCTGCATAGGAGATGAATCCGCGGTCCTTACCGCGGGCTTCCTTGCTGAGCAGGAGGTGCTCAAGGACCTTCTGCAGAGCGGCGTTGCTGAGCTTGACGTCATCGATGCTCTTTGTTGCCGCTTCGGAGAAGAGGTCAGCTTCGAGGCGTTCGAACGTCAGTGCGTTCTCGGGGTTAGGAGCGTGGTGTCCGGTGTTGACGAGTGTGAAGAGACGGTTAAGGGAGTCGTAAAGGTGAGTACCGCCTTTGGCCTTCTCCGAGGTGAGCGGATTCAGGACCAGCTCCCGGATGCGATCCAGGCCATAACCCTGGTCGTAGCGCTCGTCGCCTACAGGGATAATGCCCATCTCCGGGGACGCCTCTGCGTAGAGCAGAAACAAGATCCGATAGAGGAACCGCAGAGACTGGCGGGCGAGGTCTTGGCCATCGATGTCGTTGTTGGTCAGCCCTCTCGCCGTGCGGCGCTCGAGGACGTCGTTGGCGATGATCTCAATCGAGAGGCGGATTCCCTCACGGAGGTCCTTCGACACACCGACTGTGTGCTTAACTGAGGCCTCAAGAACACTGTTCCACCAGATCTGCTCGTTCGCGTCGGGGTGGAGGGAGTCGTGTCCGAACACGGCGAGGAAACGGTCCAGTTCCCCGCCTCGCTTCGTGTCGTTACGTTCGACAGCGAGCAGCGCATCCGCGGCGAGATACCTGCCTTCGGCCCAGCGCTCTCCCTCGGTGAGAACTAGCCAGCGCCCAGCCATGAGTACGATGAACTGCGGCTTCTCGTCCGCCTGATAAAGCTCTGATATGAGCTTGCTCGCGGAGTAGTTGATCGTCTTGTCATCGACGAGAGGCTTCTCCGGAAGCTCGCCGCGGTCTTTGGACAGAGCGTCTTCGAGGGCATCTGCAGGCATGGCTTCGACAAAGAGGAGCTCGCCATTGGGGCTGGCCCAGATATTGTGGGCCAGCATCTCCGCGCCGCTACGCTCCGATTTGAACGTGCTGCTGTGGCCATGGAATCCAAGGGCCTCACGAAGAGCGCGGTAAACCGTACGGGCCTTATCAGGATCCTCGGCAAGGGCGGCGAGGCTGATCTGCAGATCGCCGCGGGCCCTGGTGAACCGCTGCAAAGGAGACTCGTGCCCTTCTTTGGCGACATCATCCCACTGCTTGCGGAGCTTGATGACTTCAGCTTGGAAAGACTCGCCAGCCTTTGTAGTGTCCGTGGCGAAGTAGTGTTCGCTGACGAAGTCCTCGCCGACAACGAATGAATCGAACGAGGGCATCTCAGTGCTCTCCTTCCGCGGGAGTGTTCAAGGGCACAACAACGAGCAACGGCCTCACGAGGCTGCGCTCCGGGGCAAGGGAGGCCACAATCTCCTGCTCGCGCTCGACGCGGGCTCGGTTCTCCCTAAGCCGATGGGTACTCAATCCTGGAAGCTGGGCCTGGCCTTTGATTTCGCTCCAAGAGTCAGCTCGGGCATGCCACTCAGCGAGGCGGCTGGAGGCTGCGGTAGCGGCCGCCTCGAACGCAAGGTCAAGAGAGTCGCGTGTGTTGACCACTGCCCTGGCGATGTAACTGCGATATTGATCTACATCAGCGACTGCACCGGTGTTGACCGTCTTTTCCGTGAAGCCGAGCTCGGACAAATAGTCGGTGAGGCTTTCGACTTGCTCCGGGAAACAAGCTGCTCCGCCTTGGGTCGCGAAGAAGGCCTGGGAGACTACTTGCCCGCGGCCGTTCATTAGCGTGCCCATGAGCAGAATAGTCGGATCGTCAACATTCGCCCGGACCACGGGAATTTCGTTACCCGCCATTGAGGCAAGGGCCCGATCGCTGGCCCATTCAAGAACAGGGTGCAGCGGGCCGAGGAAGTGGGCCTCAGGCCACGTGCTGGCTTTCTCCCCTTTTGCCGGGATCATGTTGCGGGCATCTTCGAGCAGGCTCTTGCCCTTCTCCGCGCTGGTTGCGAGCTTGAGCTTGTCGGTAACTTTCCGGTCAGCGAGGTAGCTCTGCGGAAGCTGAGCGAGGCGGAGCTGGAGATCGCGGGGCGGTTCGAGCTCGGCGATTTGATGCTGCGCGTGGATCTTCCATGCGACGCCTCCACTTCCGCCCTTCGCGGGAAGCTCCTCAGGCTTGCCGAACGCCTCATGGAGGGCGTCGTCAAGGAAGTCGAGTTCGCTCGAGTAGAGACCGACGCCGGCATCAGTCGGCACCCTGGGTGATTCGCCGTCGTCGTCCGTTTCAAGCTGCTCCCAGAAGGCATCAAAAAAGCCGAAGTCTTCAGGCTCCAGGTCCTGGCTTTCCTTCACGTCTTTGACGGTTCGGATTGCCTCGCTCTCCTGCTTCTTGCCGGAAAGGACCTTCAGGATCTCCTCCTCTTCGGCCTTCACGCTGTGCTGCCCCATAAGAGAACCGACGTCATTGAGCGCAAGATGGGCTTCATTCTCCCGCTCCATGAGGCGGGTGATTACCTTGAGGTCGCCTTGGAAGCGGGCGTGGTCAGGATGCAGCAGGAGGGTGGTGATCTGCGGGCTGTGCTTTTGCCCGTAGCGGTCGATGCGGCCATTGCGCTGCTCGATGCGGATGAGTGACCACGGAATGTCGAAGTGGATGAGATGGTGGCATTGGCTATGAAGGTTCACGCCCTCGGAGGCGACGTCGCCGGTGACAAGGACGCGGATGGGCGAGGCTTCCTGTTTGAAGCTCTCGACAATCTCCTGCTGCTCAACGTCGCTCAAACCGCCGTGGAGGATACGTACGTTTTCCGCTTTCAGACCCAGATCCTTTGGAAGGTGCTGGGCGAGCCACCGGAGCGTGGGAACCCGCTCCGCGAAGACAACGGCACGCATATCCGAGCGAGGGCCAACGCCAATATCCTTCAGGTACGCAGTGAGTTCCTGATACTTGGCCGAAGGGTTCTTGAGGGACTCCTCAGTCAGCTGCTTGAGCCTTTGGAGGGCCTCATGCTCTTTGTGTTCAGCCGGAAGCTTGGGCTCACCGACTTTCTTGAGGCGGTCCTTAACGGATTCAAGGAGGGCGGCAGGGCTCGAGAGGAACGCCTTGGCGAGTGTCCAAGGGAAGAGGGAGCTGTTGGCGCCAGAGTAGGGGCTGAGACCTGCCTGCGGGTAGAGCCAGGCATCGGCGATCTCCTGAGCGACGGCATTTTCGGCAGAACTCGCCGGGATGAGCCGGTTATCAGGCTCAAGTCGTTCGGCCCAATTAGCTCCGACCTCCGTCTTGACCTCCGGGCTGTGACGGTGACGGCGAATGATAAGCCGCTGTATGTCCTCGGCTTCGAAGCTGCCGTCCGGTCGGATCGCCGTGGGATCGAGGAGACGGATGAGCTCCGCAAAAGATTCCTGCCGGCCATTGTGCGGGGTGGCCGACGCGAGAATCAGGGCCTCGGTGTTGGGGGCAAGGAGACGCGCAAGGTCGTTGTTGAGAGTGCCTGCATTCGTGAGGTTATGGGATTCGTCAATGACGACGGCGTCCCACTTCATCTTTCCCAGGTGCGCTTTATAGCGAGCCGATTTAAGGGTGTCTATGGAGATGATGGCACGTTTGAAGTACGTGAACGGGTTCCGCGTAGCCGGGAGGGTTTGGCGGACTTTCTGGATGCCGGTTGAATCGAGCCGTACGAATGGAAGTGCAAAGCGGCACCACAGCTCGTGCTGCATCTGTTCAAGGACATGACGTGGGGTGACGATCAATACACGCTCGCCTCTTCCTCGACGGGCGAGTTCACTGAGAATCATGCCTATCTCAAGTGTCTTGCCGAGGCCCACCGCGTCCGCGATGAGGATGCGCGGGCGCACGTTGCTCGCATCCAAGGCCTTTGCCACGGCAATCCGCTGATACTCGAGGTCGTCCGCCAGCATGCGGGTCGAGACGGTCAGCGCTTGATGGTCTTGCGGGATGGGCGTCTTGCGGAGAGTGGACTCCAGCCAGAGACGGGCCCGGCGGTAGTTGGGGCTCGAATCCGCGACGGGTATGGCGTTGGCGGGGTCGACTACCTCGATTTCATCCAGGTTCTTGAAGAACGCTGCTGTCGTGTCTCGGACGAGTTCACTGAGACCCCGAACCTTGACGAGGAGACCGTCGCTTGTTTGTTCGGCCCCGGTAACCAGCCATTCTTCGTCTCTCACATGGACGATAGATCCGGGGGCGACGTTTAACTCGGACTCGGTGGTCTCGGTGGCCGTCGTTGACACTGTTGCTCCTTGTTCGCTGCCTCCCCATTGCACACCCGACGCCACGCAGCTGACTAGCGAAGGGTCGGACACAATCTAACCACTCTTTTGCTGGTATTCCGGGACGCAGCGGCGTCACGGGACTTCTGCACGCACACCCCTGCCTCCCCAGCACGGCCGCCACACATAATCTCTCTATAAGGGCCTAGACCGCAGATCAGGTGTCGGACTAGTCAGATGAATTCTTCAAAAGCGTGATAGAACAACGAAACAAGGAATTGGGAGCGGCATTGAACACACACTATGGCTGGAGTCTGGACGGCCCGCATGCACCGATGACATCCCTGGTATGCGGTGACCCCCGGATTTTCGGCTGAGCGGTCCCAACACAAGAAAGTGCAGCCCAGTTAGTTTGGTAGCACTGTGTCGGAGACTCCGGCAACGAGCACTTCTCGCTTCCAGGCCCAAAAGGACGCATGTTGAAACTCCCGGACATACTTGCAGCTGATCGTGTGGATGAGGCTGCGCTACTTGTAAACAAGTACTACACGAAGCTCTACCGCCATGATCTAGCGCAGACGGGAAGCCGCTTCGACGATTGGGCCGGGGGCGGCGACAGGGCCGACGTCGCGAATTCTCTCACAGCAGACGACATTCTTGCCGTGTCATTTCTATCCGTGCAGGTGCCAGCACCGGCAGCTATTGGACTCCTGGAGAGCAGCGCCCAAGAGGTGTCACGGCTCTTAGAGCAGATTCCGGCCGACTTGGACCTAGCGTCGGTTTCCCCCGGCCAGTACGAGGCCTTGCTCGGTCCGAACAGCCCGGCCAGTGCCCTTTGGCACCTTTTGCGCGGAAGCGGAACTTACCGTTGGGGCATCGGACCAACTACAGCCAGCAAGATCATGGCGAGAAAACGCCCACGGCTCATTCCAATTTTCGATTCCGTAGTGGGGCCACTCATGGGCCATCCAAGGCCTGAGGGTCAATGGGCGACCTGGCACGGCGTCCTCACTGCCGGGGCGGGTCTTCCCAACCGCCTCCGGGCAATCAGGACAGCGTCAGGAATCGAACACGACATCAGTGAGCTCCGAACCATGGACGTAGTGCTCTGGATGCATGGGAAGCAGAAGGGGATGGTTTTGAGCGATGACAACGAGTGATTGATGTCAACGCGATAACTCAAAGCCAGGACCTATGGCCGCCATGGTACCGAACCCGAGACCAGGGGCTCTTGTCTTCATACGAAAGGATTATCTTGACCGATTACGAAAAGTCACTTGTGCCAGTTTGGACGCTGACAACCGAAGACATTTCCATACCACGTCTGTTTGATGAGGAGAGTCTTACTCCCTCCAGGCTCACGGAACTCCGGACAGTTCTCGCGGCTTTGGCTTCGGCTCCTATCGCTACTCTGGAGATGCATGCCAAACCTGCTTCACATTCCTCTCAAGGGGGAGTCGTACTAAGCGCCGCCAGCCCGCTTGCACAACATCTCGCGCAGCTTGTCACCCGGACGGCGCAGTCAACGCCGTCAGCGGTGAACGTTGCCGGCGCGGGCGAAGTCCTCTATCGAATGGTTGTACCTGCGAAAGTCGCGGCGCAGGTGGGACAAGGCCTAGTGAAGCCGATGGTTTCGAAAGCTGCTGCTGGCGGAATACATAGTGCTCTTCGCAGTTCGTCAGGCATTGTGTCGAACGCCTCGTTTGTGCCTGTTACGGGGACCGCGGCCGCTGCGGGAGCTGCATCGGGCTCGGCAGCCACTGCGGGTGTTGCCGTTGCATCGGCAGGGGCGCTGACCGTCGCTGCGCCTCTCGTTTTGATGGCGGTGTCAGTGGGTATGACCGCCTACGCAGATCATCAACGACAGAAGGCCATCGAAAAAATCACGATGCTCTTGGAAGAGCTCAACGAAGACAAGCTCGAGGAAGAGCGTGCATCGCTCGAAGCCTGCAGTGACACCATAGAGGGTGCGACCTCGGTTCTTCTTGATGAGGGTGACCTGGGGCTGTCGCTCGGTCTCGACTCCGCTGTTCATGACATCACAACGGCGTTCAGCAGAGCTCGCAAACGGCTCGAAAAATGGGAAACAGCCCTAAGTTCCATGGACGGCCCAGTAGAACTGGATGCGTTGACAGACGCCTTTCCTGGAATTGACCAGGAATATGGCACTTTTCAGGCACATCTTGAACTGGCGAAGATGGCAATAGCACTCAAGAGAAGAGTTATAGTTCTCCGAGCGGTCGATCATGCGCAAAGAAACCCCACCAATCTTTTTAAGAGCTTCATCAGCAAGCTGAAGAAGTCACAGCAAGACATTGACGATTTGGAATCAAGAATCGATGGCGTCCTCCTGGGCTTGTCTGGCCTCGAGCTAAAAAGGCCGTCAGGATTCCACGTGTCCAAGCTCAGGCCCGGAGAAGTTGACAAGCTATTGAAGGCAATCTATCGACTTAGGGATCTAACAACAGGAGTGCGAATAGGGGGCCAGGAGTCTGACGTTGCGATCGAAATAGAGCAGCATGGAGATGGATCCGTTACTGTTTTTCCGGCTGTTGCTTCTTAGAGCATTTCTCACCGGTCAGGACATGAACGGTGACTGCCCGGGCGGAAGCGGGGCGATCTGTGGGGCCCCCTACCCACACAACCGGTCCTGGGCCTCCATCAGAGCCGACAGCATCTGGCTGCTCGTCAGGTCACGATCGTCCACCAAGTCCTCACCCGCCCGCAACGACGGCTCCGGGGCAGGCGACACGGCCATCGACGCTTGATAGCGCCCGTCGTCGGAGCTGAGCGCGACTGTCCGGAAGTCGAGGAAACCGCCCTTGGTGAAGAAACGCGGCGCGCCAGTACAGTCCGGGGACCACTTGACCAGCCCCAACGCAAAGGGGCCGATCACCACCTTCTTCATCTCGGCCAATGCGCTGGAGGACAAGACCCGTCCACCAAAGAGCGCGGACATGAAGTCATTGATGTCGGACGTGGTAGAGACCACGATTGGCAGAGGGGACCCGAGCTGTTCCAAGGTGGGGCCGCCGGTGACACGCTTGCCTCGGACGCTGACGTAGCCCCTAAGCAGGTCAGGAGCGTCCGATACCTCTTCGCCGATGGTGGTGTGGGTCAGCTGGAGCGGCGCGACGATGTCATCGCGAAGTACTTGAGCATAGGTCTTGCCACGGAACTTTTCCAGGATCAGTCCCAAGGCCAGGTTGTTCGAGTCGGAGTACTGGAATAGCCCGACAGTTCGTGCCTCCCAAGGCAACGTGCCGGAAAGCCTGAGGGCTTCAAGTGTCGTCAGGCCCTGAGAGGAAGCGGATACAAAGTCCTCCAAGCTCCGGAACATCACGTCTCTGTAGTCCGGCATTCCCGAGGTATGGGACAGCAATTGCCTCAGACTGATCGGGACGGGAGGCTTGAGACCAACCCCAAAACTCTCCAAAAGCCCGTTGACGGGATCATCAAGAGCGATCAGTCCGTCGTCAACGAGCTTCAGCACGGAAACCGCCGTCATGGTCTTGGTGACACTCGAAACCGGGACCCGATCCTGCGGCTGGGCTGGCTGCCTCGTGTCCAGGTCGCGGACTCCATATGCCTGCGACCATTCGCCGCCCGGCCAACGCAGCTGCGCGAGGACCGCAACCGCGTCCTGGTCCATGAAGGACTGCATCGCGTACTCCAGCGAGCTGATGGCCTCAGCGTCGCTGAACGTCGGCGATGGTGACGGCGACGGCGGCGGGCCAGGTGATGTGCACCCGGAAAGCACCGATCCGGCCAGGACCGACGCGACCAGTACTACGGCCTGTCGCACGAGCCAGCCATGGCGGTTCATCAACGCACCAACTTAGAAGGTAGATAAGGCCTCTGAATGCGGCTCAGGGCCGCCACAACGCGACACCGCGAGCGCACTTGGCGCTGCGGATAATTCGATCGTCCTCCCGGTGCCCCTAAGGGACAAGTAGCAGAACAAGCCCTCAGTCACCGAAGCACCGCTACCTTTGCCGGCAACGCCTGACCCGCATCGGCCCCAGCCCGCTGCACCAAATACACCGACCCCAGAACCAACACCGCACCCACAATCTGCCAGTTCGACAACGCCTCCCCCAGGAACACGAATCCCAGCACAGTCGCCACCAATGGGCTCAGGAATCCCAGGAACGAGACCACCATCGTCGGCAGCCGCTGGATCCCCCGGAACCAAACGGCGTAAGCCACCAAGGCGCCGATGACGCTGAGGTACGCAAAGCCCGCAACATTGGGCAAGGTAACCGACGTCGGCAGTCCTTCAACAACCAGCGTTACCGGCAGCAGCATCACCCCACCCATCGCCAACTGAAGGCCGGTAAACCCAAGCAGCCCCACGCCGTCGGGCCTTCCCCAGCGTTTGGTGAGGACAATCCCCGCCGCCATGCTCAGCGCGCCGGCCATCCCTGCAAGCACACCAATGACCGTCAGCGACGCGTCGGACCGCAGGACCAGCAAACCGACCCCAGCGGCACCCACAGCGCACGCCACGATGTGGGCCGGGCGTATCCTCTCCCCCAGCAGCAACGCACCAAGGAAGAGCACAAACAGCGGCTGGATCGACCCAACCAGCGCTGCGAGACCACCCGGCAGCTGGTACGCGGTGTAGAACAGCAGGAAGAAGAACAGTCCGATGTTCAGTGCGCCAAGTGCCGCCGCCTTGAACCACCAACTCCCCCGGGGCCACGTTCGCGTGGCGAGCATGAGTACGATGCCGGCAGGCAAAGCCCGCACGGTTGCGGCCAGGAGCGGCCTGTCGGCGGGAAGGAATTGCGTTGTCACCAGATAGGTGGAACCCCAGACCGTGGGCGCGAGCGCCGTGATGAAGAGGTCGCGGGGAGATATCCGAGCCATTGTTCACTTCCATACATTTTGATGTCGAACTATTTGATGTATGACAATGTAGGTGTTGTACTGTTTGAGGTCAAGCATGGGAGGCCAATGGACCGCGACGCAGTGGACACGATTCTTGACCAGTGGAACCGGGAGCGCCCCGACCTGGACGTCAGCTCCATGGGTATCTTGGGCCGGCTCGCAAGGGCGAGTCGTCTGGCGTCACTCGACGTCCAGAAATTCATGAACCAGTTCGGGCTGGAGCCTTGGGAGTTCGACGTCCTGGCAACCTTGCGGCGGTCGGCGGCCGAGGCTCCGCTCACACCCGGGCAACTCGCCAGCTTGACCATGATCGGTTCCGCAGCCATGACGAACCGCGTCGATCGATTGGTGAACCGCGGCCTGATCCACCGCGAAACCAACCCCGGGAACCGCCGTCAGCTATTTGTCAGCCTCACGCCCGAGGGCCTCGCCCTCGTGGACGAAGTGGTGGAGCATCACGTGGAGAACCAGCAGAAGATGCTCGACGGCCTCTCCCGCACGGAACAGGCACAGCTGGCGGACCTCCTGCGGAAGTTCCTCCTGGCAAACAACGACGGCGCCCCCTCCTAAGGCGCCAGCCTCACCGCGCAAGGATGAGGCGTGGAGGTAAAAGGCACGGACACAACGCCGCTGCTGAGGCATCGTGAAGTTCCCACAGTCTTTGGGTCTCACTTTCGAAACTGAAAGCGGAATCGCGAGGTGACTCTGCACCCAGCGATGTCCGCAATCTCTAGCGCGAGCCGAAACCAAACGACGGCGGCATCAATTCGGATTCGTGGCAGACCGTGGACAGAGCGCGCCGCCCGGAGTGCGACAGAGGTGCCTCACCACAGGCCAACAAAAGGGACAGGCCTGCAAGCATAAGCCTGCAGACCTGTCGCCGTATCTCAATGCTATTCGGGCCCACCATCGACATCCCCGGCACCTGTTCCCCACCGAGATCTGAGCAGTACATAGACGCCATAACATCCGAGCGCCAGCATGATTACTGAGCCGACGGCACGCCACCAAACAAATGGCTGCCACGTCGCGAACACAACTGCCATCCCGAAGAACGCAGCGATTTGTAGCGGCGGAGGAACCTTCTGCTTCGTCATGCCGGACCCCTTTCGTCGCAGGACGTCCGCGGGTCTACCAACCTGCGCAACCAGCCAAGGCTAGCCCCATGGATGACAACGCCCCTACAAGCGCCCATCCAACGGGTGGTCCCCCCGGAACGAAGATGGAAACCATACTCACGCCAACACCCAGCGCACAGCTCCACAGCAGACTCCCGGGGCTGCCTCCTATGTTCAGATGGGCGGTTTGCTGGCCGCCGATGTATACGTCGAGGTAACCAGGGCATGTCATCGGATCATTGCCAGTCCAGTTGAATGACATACCCAGATTCGTACAGAACGAGTAGTACTGTCCTGCTGGCTCGCGAAGTTCCGGGCCATCGACGTCTCCGGAGGTCTGTGCTGCGGCTGTTTGTTTAGCGGTCACCGGCTGGGCCGCGGTAGCGGGTGCCAAGCTTGTAAGGGACAAGCTCGCGGCCACTATAAGTGCTCCAAATATCTTGCTGATGCGCTTCAGGATCATGATTGCTCCTAATCAAGAACGATCTTGCTTTGACCCGCACAGTGTCCGACCGCAAAAAGCCGTCTAGGTGTCGAAAAGCCACAAACTAGGTGGTCTACGACGCAAATTAGGTGCTGGAATACCAAAAAATGAGTGGTCGTCAAGGTCGCCTAGGGGTCCACGCGGCACCTTCAGCTCATCTTCAGTCCGGTGCCGTTCGACCCAGGCACCACGCCGCCATCAAGTCGACCGCAGCTGCGAACTCGTCGAGACGAGGGCGATTCAGGAACGCATGCCGGGACCCGGGTAGAACGTGGTGCTCAACGTCGACCTTGGCCTTTTGAAGTTCGACGGCGAATTGGTCACCAGAAGCGCGCATGACATCCCGGTCCGCGTTGATCATGAGAGTGGATGGGAACCCACGGAGGTCGTGTCCACCAGGAAATGCATCAGTCAGAGCGGATGCCGATCCCGCATAGTTTCGATTCACCGCGTTGAGAACCAAACGGGAGTGGGTGAGCCGGCGATGGTCGCGCACTCGTCGTTGAATCTCGACCGACCGAGGATGCACAGCATGGAAGAATCCGTACGCGAGGACGACTCCCCTCAGGTTCATGCCCAATTCGACCGCACGCAGTGCCGCGGAGGACGCTAAGCACGCTCCGGCACTTGCCCCACCTAGGATCACACCTCCGGCGGACTGACCGTCTACGTTCCGGAGCGCGGTCAGAAGGTCTTCCATTGGACCCGGAAACCGCACTGTCGGCCGGGCTCCTCCCCCACGCGCCCAGTCCAATCCAGGAACCGGCGCCAGACGGTAATCGACCGTAACAACACCAACCCCTCTATCAGCGAGGGCCGCGGCAACATCATGCGCTTCAGGCTGGTCTATCCCTCCCGCGAAGAACGCTCCTCCATGCGCCCACACAAGCGTCGGCGCCGGCACTTGGTCACTGCGCGCCGGCCGATACCATCGGAATCGAACCGCACCGTCTGGACCGTCCGCCAGCGACTCGGAGTACCTTGGATTTCCTTCACCGCTCATCGACGCCACCACAGAATCGACCCTAGCGCTAAGTGGATGAGCAAGGCCGCCGAAGACCCCTGCCGCGCCAAGCACCTGTCATTTCGGAAATTTCCGACATATCATCTTCACGTGCCCTCCGACGTCTTCGGCGCCCTCGCGAACCCCTCGCGAACCCCTCGCGGCGGACCATCCTCGACACCCTCCTCGCCGGTCCCCTGACCGCAGGCGAGCTGACCGGTAGTTTGGAACTCAGCCGCTCATCGGCGTCGGAACACCTGACCGTCCTCAAAGAGGCGGGGCTGATCCGCGAGGAACGGCAAGGCCGGCACAGGATCTACCACCTCCAGCCGCAAGGACTGTACGAAGTCAGTGGCTGGCTCAAGCACTACGAGCACTATTGGAACCAGAGGCTCGATGCCCTGGCCGATCTTCTGGAAGGCCAATCTACTGAACAGGAAAACACCCATGACTGAGAACGCGATCCGTCTCGAGCGCACCTCCCCCCACCCCAAAGAGTCGGTGTGGGCCGCCCTCACGACGCCGGAACTACTCGCCCGCTGGTGGGCGCCCGGCGACATCGCCCCGGTCGTCGGCCACCGCTTCACCATGGACATGGGCGCTTGGGGCCAGCAGCAGTGCGAAGTCACCACCGTGGAACCCGGCGAGTCAATCACTTTCGTCTTCGCCGAGGGCGCCTTGGACACGACCATCACCTGGACGCTTGAAACGGTCGACGCCGGGACAACCCTTCACTTCGAACACGCCGGCTTCAACCTGGACTCACCCATGGGACGCCAGGCCATTGAAGGCATGGGCAACGGCTGGCCGGGCCTCCTCACCCGTATCGACCAGGTCTTGGTCAGCGTCAGCTAGCGGTCACAGTGGGCGGCGAGCGGCGCCGTCGTGCTTTCAAATCGACGACGCTCGCCGCAGTTGCCATCCGCCAGCTCGGCCATCGTGGCAGGATGGGCGAATGCTGCCTGATGCTGAGTTCCTGCTCCGTGGCCCTCGAGGGAGGCGCCTATGTCTGGAGCTCGCGATGGAGGCCGACCCGTTCATCCGGCGTGCCGCACTCGATCTTGGATACGACCGCGATCCGGGGGCTGGCAGATCCCGGGTCATGCTCAGGCTCAGCGGCTCGCCGGGACACGAACCGGAACCTGTTCCAGCCAGCCCGACGGTAGCCGAGGTCGCCGCCAGCATCGCTGCCCTGGACTTGGAGGTCGTCGATTCTGCCTTGGTGCAGTACTCCCTCCAACGCAGCGTGGACACGGCCAGATACTGGCAATCACCCGAGGGTGAGGACGTACTCGCCGACACCGACGCCGTAACCGCCGCGTTGGCGCACATCGCTGCGAGGGTGCTGGAGTCACCCGCAACGCATTGGTGGAGTCAGGGCTACCAACCGAGCCAATGGGCCATCGATTGGCGGCCGGCGAACGACCCAGCGCTTCTCCCCGGCAAGCCGCAGCAAATTCTGGCCGAATGGGCCCGTAAGGAACGCGCCGAAGAAGCCCGCGCAGCGTGGGAACGACCCAAAGACCCGCAAGCCAACTTCGGTGGGGAATGGTGGTCCATCCCTCACGGAATCCTGCAAACCGTCCCACTCATTCCCGAAGGGCTCAACCTGGTGGAAGACTCCCTCGGCTGGGAGGACGCCACAACTGTTCCTGTCAGCGGAACGGGGCGAGTCCTTGAGATCCACACCGCCGAGGACTGGATGGATTTGTGTCGGGCATTCCCCTTGGAGGTAACAGCGTCCCGCCGACACGACTGGTTCCGCACAACAGCTCGTCACGGTCGATGGGTTATCCCTGACTGGGAGCTTGCGGCCACGGAATGGGACGCCGTGCATCTCACGGTCACCGGGTACTTGAACGCGGCTGGACGCGCGCTTGCTGTCGACCAGGACACAGCAACTGTCATTGCGGGTTGGGACCCGGGCAGCACGATATGGCTCACGGACGTGGCCCGCGAATCCGAACAGGCCCGGCAGTTCTGGCACAGGCCTCATAACCAGGATGAGTGGCTCCAAATCCGTACGGAGTAGGTGATATCCCCGCCGGTACACGAATGAGGGTGGAGAATCACGGGTATGGGTGGATCAATGTACCAACTGGCAACGGACAATCCGGCTCGGGATGCTGCCCGAAAGCAAAGCGCATCCCGCGCGGAAGAATTCGGCGAGTTCGCTATGTGCCTGTCACTTACGGATCCGGGCCCGCCCTCCATATCCGGCCCATCCAAGGTCGAAGCGGGAATCAGGGTCGCTGCGAACTTCGCCGACGCGAACAAGGTAGCGCAGTGCCTGATCACCCTCAAACCGGCGCCGAACCGGCCCATGCGGAGCATGGATCTTGTCGAACTTTTGGCTAAGGAACTTACAAGTTTCGCGTACAGCCACATAATTGCACGCAGTGGCGACGTGCCAGCGGCCCTGAAATACGCAAGTGCTCAGCCCACGTTCATCCGAATAAACGGGATCGATACTGCTGGGTGGAGTCTGCAGCATCATGGGCTGCACGGCCTGGTCGCCCATACCGGAAACCGTGTGTACATGTGGCTAACTACGGGCGCCCCCGCAGAATCATTGGCCCTACTCACCGAAGACTTCGGTGCACATCTCAGGGCGATGCACAGCAAGTAAGCCCAGTGGTACCGTGCATGAGAACGGCTGGTCCCAGGGGGACGGCATGGAAGCTTGGCAGTGGATACCGGTGATTCTGGCGGGAGCATCAGCTCTCTATGTCACCGGGCTTATTGTATGGGGCGTGTTTGATGTCCTCCGTGAGGACCGACTCGACCAGCTAACCCGCGCGTTGTGGGTCCTAGTTCTCTTCGTCTTGCCGATCTTTGGCATCCTGGCGTGGCTCTACGCCAAACCGAGGATCGTCGGTGCGACCAACAATGTCCGCCTCAAGAAGACCCTCTAAAAGCGCGAGCCAAACCTAGGCCGCCAAGCCGCCACCCGCCGTCGTACCCTTCACGGAGCACAAGCAGTCAGCCGCCCGCAATCTCCCGAAGCGTCTCCAAGTGCGCCGCCCACACCGCACGCCCGGCCGCAGTCAGGCGGGCCGACGTCCGCGGCATCTTCCCGGCGAAGCTCTTCTTGATCTTCACGTACTCCGCCTTCTCCAGGATGGCCAGTTGCTTGCTGAGCACCGAATCGCTGACCTGAATGGCGTCCCGTATGTCCTTGAAGTCCATCGATTCCGCTCCGGCGAGCGCGGCCATGATGGAGAACCGGACCGGCGAGTGGACCAACTCGTTGAGCTTGTGGCGCGGGTGTTCGGCAGGAGTGCTCATGCGCGCAGCTCGCGGAAAGCCGCTGCCAGCCCCACCGCACCAAGAGCAATGGCCGCCGGGAGGTAGAACCACAGGTTTCCGTCCCGGAACAAAATGGCCCCCACCGCCAAGGCCACCACATACAAACCGAAGTACGCCAGCAGGGACGTGAGGAAGCGCCTGGTGAAGCCGGCCTTGGTGGACCGCTGGAACATGGGCCAGACAGAGGCTGTGATGGCAGCCCAGGCGCCCACGGAGATGGCCAACAAGGCGGCGCCGTAACCGGTGACCAGCACGATGTGCATACCGATCATGAGGAGCGATCCAATAATCGCGAGGCTGGTAAACGTGACAGCAACCGGCCAGGCCGCTGCGTTAGTTGAGGTGGCACTGATGGCTTCCGCCTTGGCAAGGAGCTCGCGCGCTTCTGCAGCGGAAGGGCGGCCTGTGGTGTCGTTCATGGTTCCCCCAAAGGTGTGCCTATTTGATGGCGCAACTCTAAGAAAGTACTTTCCATATTGTCAAGTACTTTCCAATGTGCTGCTATTAACACCAGCCCCACCAGACCCGGTAAATTTGATTCCACGAGTTTGACCCTCGGTGAGCAACACCACTCGCGCGCCTCACGAAAGCAGGATCATATGACCGTCTCTCCCCTCATCTGGGGCATCACCATCGTCGTCATTCTGGCGCTCTTGGCCTTTGACTACTTCTTCCACATCCGCAAAGCCCACGTCCCCTCGTTGAAAGAAGCGGCCGTTTGGTCCTCCATCTACGTGCGCCTCGCGATAGTTTTCGGCATCCTGGTGCTGGTCTTTGGCGGAGCACAGATGGGCTCGGAGTACTTTGCCGGATACATCACGGAGAAAGCCCTCTCGGTCGACAACCTGTTCGTCTTCCTGATCATCATGGCGAGCTTCCGGGTACCGCGCGAGGATCAGCAGAAGGTCCTGCTGTTCGGCATCGTGTTTTCACTGATCGCCCGCACCGGCTTCATTTTCCTAGGTGCCGCGCTCATCAACTCGTTCGCCTGGGTGTTCTACATCTTCGGCCTCATCCTGCTCCTGACGGCAGGCAACCTCCTCAAACCTGGCGACCACGGTGACGGCCAAGCGAACAACTTCATCATCCGGCTCGCCAAGAAGCTCTTCCACACCACAGACAAGTACGACGGCGACAAGCTCTTCACCATGGTCAACGGCAAGCGTGCCCTGACTCCCATGCTGCTGGTGATGGTGGCCATCGGCGGCACGGACATCCTCTTCGCCCTCGACTCCATCCCCGCGATCTTCGGCCTCACCCAGAACGTGTTCATCGTCTTCACCGCGACGGCGTTCTCACTGATGGGCCTGCGCCAGCTGTACTTCCTGATCGACGGCCTGCTGGACCGCCTCATCTACCTCTCGTACGGCCTCGCGGCGATCCTGGCGTTCATCGGCGTCAAGCTGATCCTGCACGCCCTGCACGAGAACAACCTGCCGTTCATCAATGGCGGCGAACACGTGAACGTCATCGAGATCACCACCGGTCTCTCACTGAGCGTCATCATCGGCGTCCTGGTCATCACCGTGGTGCTCTCACTGATCAGCCCGGCAGGCAAGGCCCAAACAGCCATCAACAACGCCCGCCGCCACGCCGTGGACTACCTGGACCTCGACTACACCGCCGACGCCAACGAGCGCGAACGCATCTACCGCGCCCTGACCGCGGAAGAGGCACAGATCGTTCAGATGCCCCTGAAGTATCGGAATAAGGCAAAGGACGTGGAGAAGATCCGCGAACAGGTGGCAGAGGCCCACCGCCAGCACGAGGCCTTCCTCAACCGCTAGCAACGCCCCCGCTTAAGAACGAAAACGGGACCCTGGCATCACTGCCTGGGTCCCGTTTCGATGTTCGCCTGCACACTCGATGGTGGGCAACGTCGTTTGCGCAGCGGGCCATCGAATCGGGCACAATCGCTCCCGCTAGACCTCAGGCTTCCGCCACATCACTGCGAGCACCAGCACCACGGCACTGAGCCCGAGCATCACCAGGACCATGATCCCCCAGTTCGCCTGGTTCACGCCCGGCCCGTACAGCACACCGATCAGCACGGTGGCGGTGATCGCGCCCAGATAGCGGCAAGTCTGGAAGATTCCCGCGGCGACTCCCCTTTCCTCAGGGCGGGCGGAGACATATAGACCCTGGTTGGAGGCCGTACTGACCACGCCGTACGGGACACCCATCATTGCGGTCAGAACGAAGACCACCGGCACCCAGAGCGACAACGTGAGGAATCCCAACGCACCGGAAGCAAGCGTCAGAATCCCCACCCCGGTGATCAGCACCGAACGCACGCCGAACCGCTCAATGAACCGAACCGTCAGCGGCGTCACCACAACCGACAACGCCGCAAGGGGAAGCATCAGCAGGCCCACCACACCGGCGTCGTAATGGCCTGCCTCCTGCAGAAGCTGCGGAAGGCCGAAGAACGCAAAGTAATACACGCCGCTGAAAACAATGAACAGCAGGTAGACCAGCAGCAGCGGGCGGTTGCGACCCAGCAGTCGGAGGTCCAGGAATGGTGGTCTGAACCGCAACTCGCGCCAGGCAAAGAGCGCACCGATCACAGAAGCTGCGCCCAAGAGGTACCAACGATAGCCGGGCAGAACGTTGAGCAGCGCCATCATGGCGAGCATGAGTGAACTGACGAAGGCGAGGATGCCGGGGATGTCGGAATCACGGATCAGCGTTCCCAATGAACCCGTCTCCCGGCCGGAATCCGCGGGAGCTGTTTGCCGGACAACAAACAAGGCGAGCAAAGCGATGGGCACGTTGATCGCGAACAGCGCCTGCCACCCCACCAGGCTCACCAGCAGTCCGCCCACCACCGGACCGACGGCAGCGGCCGAGGTGTTCGCCATCTGAATCCGGCCCAGCGGCCGGGTGGACGGCAAGTTCGCCAGCCGGCTCAGTTCGGTCACCATGACGACGGCGGACGGGTACGCCGTCGCGGTCCCTACGGCCATGAGAGCGCGCGCCACGCAAACCAGCGCGAAGTTGGGCAGGAACGGCGCGATCGCACAGGTGACGGCCACCAATGCCATGCCGAACATGAAAAGTCGTCGGGGGCCGAAACGATCAGCCAGCCTGCCCATGAGCGGCTGCCCTGCCGCGGACGCCAGGTAAAACGACGTGATCACCCAGGTAACTGTTGCGACGTCGAGCTCAAAATGCTCCCGAAGGACTACGAGCGCAACAGCGATCATGGACGAGTTCAGCGGGTTCAGGGCAGTTCCAAGGCTCAACGCAGCAATCGCGAGCCTTGGACGGGGGTTTTTGGCGGTCACCCAACCCAGTCTGCTCCATAGTTGCCTCGGGTCACGAAACGGGTTCGCTGGGCGGACTCTGCCGGGTTGATCACTCCTCGAAGTGAGTGGTGATCTTCCCCGACGACACGGCCGCGATGATCGACTTGGCCAGGTGCCGCAGTTTGATGTTCCGGTTGCTGGAGGCCGTCCGCAGGATAGTGAAAGCTTCCTCCTGGCTGCAATGGTTTTGCGCCATGATCGCCCCGACTGCGAGGTCGATGACGGTACGCGACTGCATGGCCGTTGCCAGGTCATTCCGGGCATCGCTGAGCTGCGCGATTTTCAAAGCGAGACGCAGCGACTTGGATGCGTGGGAGGCAAAAACCTCGGCCCGGTCCACATCCTCAGCACTGAACGCGTCTGGCTTCTCGGAGTACAGGTTCAGGGCAGCGCGCGTATCGCCCTCAACCAGGAGGGGGACGCTGAGGATGGAACGAAGTCCCTGGTCCGAGGCGGCCTGGACATATGCCGGCCAGCGATGCTCGTTCAGGAGGTCCTCAACCAGCACGGCGGTGAGCTTGTCCATGGCCGTGAGACAGGGGCCCTCAAAAGTGCTCTGGAGTTGATCCATGATGCGTGCGCGTTGGTCACTGCTGGCAGCGGTTGCCGACTTCTTGCGGCGCAACACGGTGATGCCACTGAATACCGGGCTCTCCGGGTTGGAGAGGCTCTCGGCGGAGAAAGCTGCGAGATCGCTGAGGAAAGCCTCAACGTCTTCACTGCCCAGAACCAGATCCAAAAAGTATCCGTTCTGGAGAGCTTCCTGCTCGGGGAGGGGGTTGACCATGCACGTTCCTACTGACTGAAATGCGTCCCCAGCAGACAGCAAAGGAGCGAAAAGGGCCGCCCTCTGCAAAACGGTCTGGCAATACCTTATCGCCCAACGATCGACGGTACAAAGTGCGCCGCAAGACGACCTGACCTGCGGCAACACCCACAGCATCATGGCGGCTTGTCAACACCGTCGACGATTACAGAGGACGCAACAAATAAGTAGGCTCACTCGGCGAGCGAGGACCCCTCCCCGAAGGAAGACCGCCTCATCGGGCGACTCTAAGACGCCGGTACCGTCGTCGAGCCCCTCACCACCAGCTGAGTTCCCAACTCGATCCGCTGGTCCTGGACGCTCACCACCCACTTTAAACTCCGGGCACTCCAAATTCAGCCGATTTCGGTTGCATCATCGCCCAACAGGGGTTCAAAGTAGGTGGCGAAGGCACGGCCCATGGCATACTCCGCTGCCGGTAGGCTTCGGAGATGCTCCCCTATCCGACCAAGCGATTGCGCTTTCGCGAGATGACGACAGCCGATCTCGACGAGATGAGCGGCCTGCTCGGTGACCCCGATGTGATGACCTACTACCCGGCGCCGAAAACCCGGAAAGAAGCAGGGGCCTGGATCGATTGGAACCTGACGAACTATGCCCGCCATGGGTACGGGTTGTGGATTGTGGAAACGCTCGACGGCGGGTTCGTGGGCGACTGCGGACTGACATGGCAGAGCGTCAATGGCCGGCCCGAACTTGAGCTCGGCTACCACGTACGCCTGGATCTTCAGGGGCGGGGCTATGCCACGGAAGCGGCTTCGGCCTGCCTGGAATACGCCCGGGATGTGGTGGACGTTGATCGCCTGGTAGCCATCATTGACCCCAACAATGTGGCTTCGAGGCGGGTCGCCGAACGGGTCGGAATGCGGCACCTTGAGGACGACCTCGCGGGGTCCATGGTGCGGACCGTGATGGGTATTGAGCTGGGGCCGTTGCAATAGCCGGCTACTGCGATGATTGCGAACCGCCTCCTGGGCCTCACACGAACTTCGCGTCCGTATCCGGGTCCTTCCGGGTATCCAGCATTCCGGCAATCTTGCCTTCCAGAGCGGCGACTGTTGCTTCGGGCAGGACAATCAGGCCGTCGAGTTCCTTGCGTGCGCGCTTGTACGCCGTCTGTCGTTCCGCGGGCGTGGCGGCGGTGTCCTCGGCAATGCGCAACAGTTTGCGGGCCGTTGCCAGACGCTCCCGCTCGGGGCCGGAGAAGTTTCCGTCTTTGATTCGCCTGGCTTCGCGCTCAGCGACGTCGAACGCCAACTCGTAGCTGTGAACGGCCGCTCGATACTCAGCAAGGCGAGCCGGCGTCGAAATCTCCTCCGGCGCGCCGGGCCGTAGGCCATCGGCTTCTTTCTTGGCCCGCAGGAACGCGACCGTGAGCGGTTCACGGACGTCGGTCATGAGCGGAAAGTCGATGAGATTGCCGACGTCGAGTTCGTACTCCAGCCATCTGTGATTGACCGAATCGTGCGCGGCCATCAGCGAGACCACCTCGGCCTGGTTTGCTTCCTCGTGCACCGCCAGCTGGTTGCGCAGCTTCAGCAGCTCGACCTTGCGACGGTGCCGCTCCTCGCTCAATTTGGACCACGACTTCGCCCAGCCGCCAGCCATCCCGCCGATGGGGAAGATGAGCCACCAGTAACTGCCAAGGAAGTCGAAGAGGGGTTGCACTGCTCCATCCTCCCACCGTATTTGACCGGCCCTCAAGAGTGGTGCACAAGCCAGGCTATTTGACGATTGTCAGCGGTTCCATTCGGACAGCACAAGACGCTCTTTCCAGTTGCTCCCCGCCCACAGCCACGCGGTTGTTTTGCCCCGTGTCGTCGCACCAATCCACTCCATCAGGCGAGGCGTTCACTGCCAACACCCCCGGCGCTGTCTCCGCGGGGATATCCAGGATGAACGAAAACGCACCCGTGTCCGTCATGGGAGCTGTGGCGTGCAGAACCTCTGTTCCGGCGGCATCTGTAATCACGATGAGGACCCGGGCGTCCGAGCCATAGCGGGGATTGCATTTCGCCTCTGGAGCAGAAATAGTCACTGACTCTCCGGCTCGCGCCGAGGACGGACTCACCGTATACGGAGGCGGCATACACGCCGGCGCTCCCAGAGAGGAACTGCATCCTGAAGAGGCCATGATCAGAACTGCTGCCGGGGCAAGCAGAAGAAGGATCCATAGCCTGGCCGTGGAAAGCCTCGGACGACAAGCAGATGCCATCCCCCCATTCTGCTCCGCCTGTCCCGTGGAACTGCCGGCAGTGCCCGAATCGCCCCGGATCGTTATCAACCCATCAGGGGCTTGAAATCAAGGAGCCACACCCGCCAGCGTTCTTACAGCCGTGAACGTCAGCGCATGCGTTAGAGCATGTTGTGCTCAGGCCGATTACACATAAGTTTACCTTTCGCACCCTATAGGCTCCTTCCGACCCTGAATCCACTTACGGAAGGACACACCTTGCCCACAACGAATGACCACAACGACGTGGCATCCACCCCGGCCCTCAATGTTGTGGTGGCCGGCTCCACCAGTGCGGCGGGCCAAGCAGTGGTGGCCGCGTTGCTCGCCGCTGGAGCCCGCGTTGCCGCCGTCGACCTCGACGCCGCCCGCCTCGAAGAACTCGCCGTTAAGTACGACGGCGTTGTCCCCTACACCTGCAACCTGGCGAACATGGAGTCGGTGGAGAAGCTGGCCGCTTCGGTTCGAAACGACCTCGGGCCGGTCGACGGGCTGATCCACCTGGTGGGTGGTTGGCGCGGAGGCGATGGGATTGCCGGACAGAAGGACGAGGACTGGGACGTGCTGCACACCAGCATCATGACCACCCTCCGGAACACTTCCCGCGCTTTCTACGCGGATTTGGAAGCATCGCCGCGGGGACGCCTGGCCATCGTTTCCGCCACGGCGGCAGCGAACCCCACCGCCGGGGGCGCCAGCTATTCGGCCGTCAAGGCCGCCTCCGAAGCATGGGTCCTCGGCGTCGCCGACGGTTTCAACGCAGCCCAGTCCGGCCACAAGACCGAGCCCAAGGAACAAAGCTCCGCTGCCGTGGTGTTCGTCGTGAAAGCCCTTCTGGACGACGCGATGAAGGAGGCAGCACCCCACCGGAAATTCCCCGGCTACACGCACGTCAACGAACTTGCCGAACACATCGCCGCGCTCTTCGACGCCCCGGCTTCCCACCTGAATGGCACCCGTCAGCGCCTGAGCTAGCTTCCGGCGTCGTACGTGTAGCTAGCATGTCCGTATGGACCAGCGACTGCACTTCATCACGTTCGCCACGCCTGACCTCAACCGGACCCGCGCCTTCTACAAGGACGGGCTCGGTTGGGAGCCGCTCATGGACGTACCGGACGAGATCATCTTCTTCCAGGTGGGACCGGGTTTGATGCTCGGCCTGTTCGACGCCGAAAAGTTCGACCAGGATCTGGCCGGCGGGACCAAGATCAACGGCATCAGCGGCGTGACGCTCTCCCACAATGTCGGCAGCCCCGAAGAGGTTGCCAGCACCATCGAGGCACTTGTGACTGCCGGCGCCACTCTGGTAAAGCCTGCGCAGTCGGGCGCTTTCGGCGGAATCTTCCACGGGCACGTCAAGGATCCGAACGGCATCGTGTGGGAGATCGCGCATAACCCCGGCTGGCGGATTGACCACGACGGAACGGTGGTTTTCGGATGAGCGCCCTGCCGCAGACGTTTGCAGACGACGTCATCAATCAAGACCTCCGGACCCAGTTCGAAACGTTCCTGGACGAGCACCGTCGCGCCCTGAACGCCAGTCTCGATGGACTCACCGAGGAACAGGCACGACGGCGGTTGGTCCAGTCGCGTACAACCCTCCTGGGTTTGGTCAAGCACGCCATCTTCGTGGAAAAGGTCTGGTTCGACGAAGCCATCACGTGCAGGTCCCGGGCCGACATTGGCATCCCCGCCACGCCTGATGAGTCTTTCATCCTTGGCGAAGAGGACACTATTGCCAGCATTCAATCAGCACATGCAGAGGCTTGCGAGGCTTCCCGCCGGGCGGCCGCGAATCCAGGACTCGACGAACTTGTGTTGGGCAACCGCCGCGGCCCACTACCCCTGCGCTGGGTGTACCTGCACATGCTGCGTGAACTGGCCCAGCACTGCGGACACGCGGATATCCTGCGGGAGCAAATCGTCAACCCAGATTGATACTTCGGCCCTGGAAATGGTGAGCACGCCACCCCCAGGTCGCGGGAAACGTGCGGGATCGCCCAAGAGGACCGGCGATCCCGCACGCTTCCCGCGATCTCGCTGCGTTCGCCGGAAGACCCTGAAAATCCGTTGACACGTGACCAAACAGTCACCTATCCTGATGCCATGGACGCCGTGTTCAAGGCCTTGGCAGACCCCACCCGCAGGGAACTACTGGACGAGTTGTTCCGTGAGGATGGCCAATCTGCCACTGCCCTCGGAGCCCGGTTCGAGATGACCCGTTTCGGCATCGCGAAGCACCTCAAACTGCTCGAGGACGCCGGCTTGGTGGTCGTCCGCCGTCGGGGGCGTGAAAAGCTGCACTTCCTGAACCCGGTCCCCATCCGCCTCATCCACGACCGCTGGGTGAGCAAATACGCAGAACCATGGGCCGCTGCCCTCAGCGACCTCAAATCCAGATTGGAAAGTCCCATGGAAAAAATCTTTGAGATCTACATCAAGACCACTCCGGAAAAGCTCTGGGAAGCCATCACCGACAGTGAAATCCGCAGCAAGTACCAGTTCGGGAACACGTTGACGTCGGACTGGACACCGGGAAGCCGCTTCGAGATGCGCAACCCCAAGGCGGACGCCCCGCTGGGTGAAGGCGAGAACATCGAGGTCGATCCCCCGCGCAGGCTCGTCCAGACCATGACGGCGCTGTGGGGCGAGGACGTCAAAGCTGAAGGGACCTCACGGATCACCTGGGAGATCGAGCCCGTCGGAGATTCCTGCCACCTCACGGTCACGCACGATCAACTCCGCGAAGGTGCGAACGATCAGCTCTACGGCGGCTGGCCCATGATCCTTTCCGGCCTCAAGACCTGGCTCGAGACCGGCGAGAAGCTCACCACGCCCGGCTCGCTGATGTACGCGTAGAGGTCTTAAACGAGGACGACGACGGCGGCCCGCTGCCGCCGTCGTCGTCCGATGCCTCAGTCTCCCGTCAGTCCGGCGACGGGCTCTGCCACCTGATCCTCGGTGAGCCATGCCGCCTGCAAGGTGCCCAAAAGGTGGGGAGCGAAGTCCTCGCCGATCTCCAGCACCACGCGGCACCGTGCGCCGCGCTGCTCCGGGAAGCCGGCGTACTGCCCGCGCAGATCGCAGACCGTCTGGCCACGGCCCGGCCCGTCAGTGGTGTCCACCTGGACGCGAACGGTGGGAGCCAGGGTGAGCTCCACTCCGCGGACCGCAATGGCTGCTGCCAGGGGGTCGTGCATCGCCGAGCAGGCACGCCCAAAAATGTCCACGTAGAAGCCGAAGTAGTAACCCAGCATCTCGCCAAGGGCCTGCGAAACCGGGTGCTCAGTGGACAGCAGTTCCTGGCGGTGGTTTTCCTCCAGGACGTTGGTCATGGTGACATCCAAGGGAACCAGCGTCACGTTCCAGTCGGCGGCCAGGACTTCGGCGGCGGCCTCGGGATCGTTGGCGATGTTGGCCTCGGCCACCGGGGAGATGTTTCCCGGCGCCAGCGCAGCGCCGCCCATGATGGTGACGTCGGCGATGAGCTCCGTCAGCTTGGGTTCCAGGCGCAAGGCTTCTGCAATGTTGGTCAGCGGACCGATGGCCACCAGCCGCAACTCCCCCGCGTACTGGTGGGCCAGCTTGACCAACAGCTCCGCGGCCGTGGCCTCCACGGGCTCACGCCCGGACGGGACGAGGTCCACTCCCCCGATGCCGTTATCGCCGTGGACGTGCGGGGCGCCGCCGTGGAAGGTGCCGACCTGCGGATCGTGCGCACCGATCGCCACCGGGATGTCCGGGTGGCCTGCAAGGTTCAGCAGGTCCAGGGTGTTCCGGGCGCCGCCGGCGGCGCTGACATTGCCGCTGACGGTGCCGATACCCACCAGCTCGGCCTTCGGGGAAGCCAGAAGGTAGGCGAGGGCGAGGGCGTCGTCGATGCCGGTATCGCAGTCAAGGAAGAAGGGGGCAGGCTGGTTCACGGTTCTCTCGTTTCAGGTGTTGCGGGTGGTGAAGCTCTGGTGGGATTGTGCACAAAGCCGGGTTCCGGCGTCGTGCGTTAGATCTTTTCGCCCTTCGGGGCGGCAATGAACAGACTGACGACGAACGCCAGGGCAGTGATCGACACCGAAATCCAGAGGGCCGCAGAGTACCCGGCTGCGGTGCCCTGGCCGGCGAACGGCGCAACAACCACGACGCCGAGGCTCGCCCCGATGCCGAAGGAGGCACCGTTGATGCCTGGCAGTGCGGCGGGTGCTACCTTGGGCGAAAGCAGCACGGACAGGCCGTTGATGGCGGTGAGGAAGAAGCCGTTGTAGAAGATACCCAGGGCGGCGATGGCGATCAGGACCGCAAGCTGGTTGTTGGCGAACAGGGCCGCCACGATGGCGCAGGCAAGGCTGGTGGCGGTGCCGACGCGGACGGTCTTGATCCAGCCGCGGCGGTCGGCGATCCAGCCTGCGAGCGGTGCCGCGAACACGCCGATCAGTGCCGCAGGAGTGAGGAACAGCAAGGCAGCGAGCGAGGCGGTCAGTCCGAAGCCGTTCTCCTTGTCCTGGCTGAGCAGCACCACGGTGAAGTTGATGATGGCGAAAATGCCCGCGAGCGTCAGGACCGTGGTGGCAATGACCGGCCATACCTGGCGGGAACGGAGGTGATGGACGGCAACCAGTGGGGTTTCGCGCTTCTTCTCGATGAGCCAGAAGGCCGTGAAGGACGCGATGCTGCCAGCCAGCAGGCCGAGCGCGGCAGGCGAAGTCCAGCCGGCGGAGGAACCCGTGGAGACGAAGTAGGTGATGAATACCAGGAACACGGAGAGGGAACCTGCTCCCCACCAGTCCATGCGACCCGGAGCGACGGCGGACTTACCGCCCGGGACAACTTTGATGACGCAGACGACGGCGATCGCGGCCAGGACCAGCACGGCAACGAAGATCGACTGGAAGCCCAGGGTCTCGGCCATGAGCCCGCCGAAGTAGCCGTCCACGCCACCGACTCCACCGTTGATGGCGGCGATGATGCCAATGGAGGTGCCGAAGAGCCGGGCCGGCAGGTACTCGTTCAGGACGATGTAGGAGAGCGCGAAGATGGCGCTTGAGACACCTTGCATGAAGCGGCCGGTGACCAGCAGCGGCAGGGTGGGAGCGAAGATGCACAGCACGGTTCCGGCACCCATGATGGCCAACACCAGCAGCAAGGCGTTGCGGCGGCCGATGAAGTCGCTCCAGCGGCCAATGACAGGACCGGAGATGGCGCCGGCCAGGAAGAACATGGATTGAACCTGCGCAACGGCTTCCGGGGTTTCGCCGAAGAAGGAGCCGATATGTGGCAGCGCCGGGGTGATCATGCTGGCGTTGAGTTGGAATGCCAGCACGGCCAGGACCAGGGTGGTGATCAGCAGGGCGGCAGCTTTGCCTTGGACACGGCCTGCATCAGGGGCATCCGCAGTGCCCGTCAGGGCGGGGACTTGTGGGTCTACCGTCTGCTGGCCTGTGGTGTTGGGGATGTTCACATCAAACTCCTTTGTCCGAGGGCGCGGGGCGGCGCCACGAGATGTGAGTTGTTATACAAGCATGTATTACGAGCTTGTGCAACCTGTCACAGTCTTCCGGTACAGTGTCGGTAACCCATTCCAAGTGAGGCCCCCTTGACCGACAAAGCCGTCCAGTTCCTGTCCCGCCCCATCGCCACCCAGCCCGGGCAGCCCCTTCGCGTTGCCGCGTACTCGCGCATTGCAGAAGCGATCCGGACAAAGATCCTGCCGCCGGGTTCACTGCTCCCCACCGAGACCGAGCTGGGGACCATGATGGACGTCAGCCGCACCGTGATCCGGGAAGCGCTGATGCTGCTGGAAGAAGACGGCCTCACCCGGGCACGTCGTGGAGTTGGACGGTTCGTGGCTGATTCACTTCCCCGGATCGGCATTGAACACATCCGCCCCTTCGATCAACTCCTCGGCGGGCCGGACCAGGACATCCAGGTCAAGCGCGTAGCGGCCATCAAACAACCGGCTTCGGAGTTCGTTGCGCCAGGCATCGGAGTGGAGCCTGATGAGGACGTCTGGTTCTGGGAGAGCGTGCTCATCCGCAACGGCGAGCCCGTGGCCCACCTGCAGGAAAATGTCGCACAGAAGATTCCGGAAGCCGACGAACTCGCCGGTGCTGCGGAGGCGCCCACGCTTTCAGCGTCCACGCTCCTGGAGGTGCTGGGCGGACTCCCCGGCGCTGCCCTGGGACCAGGCGAATGCGAAATCAGCCTCAGCACCGCCGGGCCCAGCCGGGCCAAGCTGCTGGGACTCCGCCCCTCCGATCCGGTGCTGGTCCTCACCCAGTACGTGCGCCGGAACGGCTCCCCGTTCTACCTCGCCAAATGCCTCGTGGCCGCCAAAGCCGGTCACCTCTCCGTCATCCAATCCTCCTGAAATTCTCTCCGAGCTGACCACCAAGGATCTTCCATGAGCACTCCCCTTCACTCTTCCGCGCCCACCAACAACCCCACACTCACGGTGGTGGGAAGCATCAACCTCGACATCACGGCAACCGCCAGCCGACTGCCCTCTCCCGGCGAAACCGTCGGCGGAGCAGTCCTCCGCCAGCAGCCCGGCGGCAAGGGCGCCAACCAGGCCGTGGCCGCGGCCCGGCTCTCCGGCCGCTCCCGCATGGTGGGGGCCGTTGGCCAGGACGACGCCGGACGGACGCTTCTGGACGCAATGGCTGGTGCCGGCGTCGACATCCACAGCGTCTCCCGCGTGGACGCAGCAACCGGAACCGCACTGGTGCTGGTGGACAGCGACGGCGAAAACCAAATCGTGGTGTGCCCCGGCGCCAATGGCTCAGTGGCTTTGGACGGTGTGTCATTTGGCGGCGAGGAAGCGCTGCTTTGCCAGCTCGAAGTGGACCAGGACGTGGTGTTGGAAGCTGCCCGCCGCGCGCCCGGATTCTTCGCACTCAACGCCGCCCCGGCAGCGCCGATCCTGCCCGAACTGCTGGAGCGCTGCGACCTGGTGATCGTGAACGAAACCGAATACGAGCTGATCCCCGCCCTCAAGAACGCATCCCTGGTAGCGGTGACCTACGGCGGCGAGGGCTCGGCAATCTTCGTCGACGGCGAACGCGCCGCCGAAGCTCCGGCAGTGAAAGTCACGGACATCGCCAACACGATCGGTGCCGGCGACGCCTTCTGTGCGGCCTTGGTCCTGGCCCTGCAATCAGGCTTGGATTATGGCCACGCCCTGGCCGCAGCCAATGCCGTGGGCGCCGACGCCGTCCGCGATGCTTCGTCCCAGCCCGCGTTGCAGCCGTTGGAGCACTACATCGAGGCGACGCGCCGGCCTGACGAAGCGGGTTCCGCCGCCACCAAGTAGTCCGCCCATCGCTTCAGGGCCGTCTCCACAGGCGGATGGTGCAATCCGTATGCCTCAGCCAAGGCGAGCGCTGCTGCGGTGGGATACCGCTCTTCCGAGAGGAACGACAACGTCTCCGGATCCGCACCAGTGAGTTTGGGCGGGAGCCTCTTCAGGAGTCCGCTGGGGATCTTCAGCCACGGAACCCTGACATTCAGGTGCTTCCCGATCATGCGCAGCAGTTCCGGCAACGGCGGCGTGGCGTCATCGAGCACCCAGAACGAGGCGTTTTCCGCCTCAGACGTAATGGGGACCAGCGCCATGAATGAAGCCAGATAGTCGACAGTCACCACGGGGACGAACGTGCGGTCGTTCCCGGGCAGTGCGGGCAGCTTTCCACGGAAGAGATCCATGACGCTTGCTGCAAGGCCCACCCCCTGCCGCGACTCGCCATCGACGGAATCTCCGATCACGGAGGCCGGATTGACCACAGTGAAAGGGACGCCCAGGGAGCGCGCTGTCGCTTGCACGACGGCATCGGACTCCACCTTGGACCCTTCATAGGCGCCCAGGCGTTTGTATTCCCTGGCACGGCGCGATTCGTCCCACGGGACCTCGTTCGGGTCCTGTCCGCCCACCCGGTAGCCGGACAGATGGACCAGCCTGGTCAGCGCCGGCAGCTTCGAGGCAAAACGAACCACGCGTTCTGCGCTGGTCACGTTCGCGGAATAGGCTTCGTCGGCCGTCATGCCAAACGCGAAAGCGCCGGCGACATTGTGGACTTCCGTCACGGACCGGAATTCGTCCGCTCCCGGATCAATACCCAGTGCAGCGTCGTCGAATTCCACGAGCACGTGCTTCGCGGTGCCGTCGGCGTCGTGACATGCGAGCCAGTCCGCCAGCCGGTGGAAGGAATCTTCGCTGCGCACCGCGGCTGTGACGGTCACCCCTTGGTGCAGGAGTTCCCGCACCAGCCACTGCCCGATGTGGCCCGTGGCTCCGAACACCAAGGCATGGCGGACGCTCATGCGCCCGCTCCGGCCAGGCTTGCTGCCAGCAGTGTTTTGAGCGTCCCGGCGGCTGCGTCCATTGGCTGTGTGGACTTGTGGGCGCGGGACAGGATGAGCGAGCCCTCCACCAGGCAAATGATCGAGGTTGCCAGGCTATGGGCGCCTCCCTCTTCCACCCCGAACGTGGACAGGTAGCCGGATACCGCCTGGATCCATCCGTCATAGACGCGGCTGCACGCCTCCCTCAGCGGTTCATTCTCCGATCCCGCATCCAAGGCGACCGAAGAAACGGGACAACCTGCCTGATAATCGCTGGCTTCCAGGATGTTTTTGAGTTCGGCAATGAGCGCGTCCACTACCGCCGCGGGTGAGGTGGCCGTCGCCGTGGCCTTGCCAATCAGTTCTCCGAAGTGATCGCCGGCCAGCGCCACCGCAGCAACACCGAGCCCCGCCTTCCCTTCGGGGAAATGGAAATAGAGCGAGCCTTTGGGAGCACCGGACCGGGCCAGGACAGTGTTGAGTCCCGTTCCGTGATAACCGTGAAGTTGGACCAGATCAAGCATGGACTCGACCAAACGCTGCCGGGTTGCGAGTCCTTTGGGATACGAAGAAGAAGGCATAACTAAATAATAGACCAGTCTATATATTCCTACGTCACCAATAACGGCCAAGTCGCGGCCACCCTCATTCCGCCATCAGCTTCGCCCTTTGAACGATTGCTCCAAGCAGGAAGCATCCGGCCTGCCATCGAGTCACCCGTGGACTTCCGCCTTGTGGAGCGCGTCAGCAGCGACATGACCACGGCCGACATCCTGGCTGACCTCCGCGGGGACCGGTGATCGTTTACGCGGACACCTCCGCGATTCTGAAGCTTGTTGTGGAGGAGCAGGAATCCGAGGCCCTGGCCGCGCATCTCCAGGGAGTCCGGGTAGCTGGAGGTCACTTGGTGGCTTCCATGCTCCTCTACACTGAGCTTCACTGCGCTGCACGCCGCCGCAGCCTGCCCTTTGATCAAGTCAACGATGTCCTTGCCGGCCTCAACCTTGTTGATGTCACCCGTTCGGATCTGATGTATGCCTCAGCGCTGCCCAGGCAACTTCGGAGCGCAGACGCCATTCACCTGGCAACCGCCATCAGGCTTCAAGTGGACTCCGTGGTGGCCTATGACCAGGAACTGTGCATGGCCGCCAAAGAATCCGGGCTCACCACCGCCTCGCCCGGAACCTAGCAGGCCCTAGCCCACGATCCGGAAGTCGTCGAACTCCCCAGTACCGTCGGAGAGCTCGAAATCCACCTTCTCAACGTGGCCCGGCGCCTGCGTGGACTGGAGCCACTTCACGAGGCGGTCAACGTCGGCTGCCGAACCCTCGGCAGTCAATTCCACGGAACCGTCGTGATCATTGCGGACCGTCCCTGTCAGCAGGAGTTCGTCGGCCTTCCGGGCAGTCCAGTAGCGGAAGCCCACCCCCTGGACAACGCCGGTGATGCGGGCTGTGAGCCGAAGGGTCCCGTCAGTCATGGTTCCACTTTAACCAGCCCGCCCCTGTCGGGCCCGCCCACCGCGCAGGCCCGACCACCATACAAGGGCGGGCGGCTCGGACAAGGGCGGGACCCGGAATCAAGCCGGGCTAGCCGATCACAATGTCACGCGTTTCGTGGCTGTACGTGATGGTGACCGTGCCGCCGTCGTGGTTCAACTCGTGGTTGGCACCGTCGCGGACGCCGAACGCACCGTAGTTCTCATCCCACGAGCGGTTCAGTGCCACCTTGTAGGTGTAGAAACCGGCGGGCAGTTCAGCCGTCAGCGTCCATACCTGGACCAGCGGGTTGAATGTCATCTGGGCTTCGTCGTACTGGGGCGCCCAGTCCTCGGGAGCGCCAAGGATCTTGTTGAAGTCCCCGGCAATTGCGACGGCGTCCGGCTGCGGCAGGGTCTCGACGGCGGTGGCCGCCTTGCCCTTGGACGACGCCTTGCGCGTGGTGGACTTCTTCGCTGCAGGTGCGGCTTTCGCCGCGGCGGCCTTGGCAGCAGTGGCTTTCGGGGCTGAAACCCTGGCTGCAGCAACCTTCGGCTCGGCCACGTCGGTGGCCGCTTCCTTGGGTGCGGTCACTTTCTTTGCGGCAGCACGCTTGGACGCTGCTACTTTCTTCGCCTGGGGCTTCACCGGCGGGGCGGTGGGAACCGGAACGTCGGCTGGTACCGGCGTGCCGGCGTCGAGCGCTGCGGCGAAAGCTGCAACGTCGGGGAAGGCGACCGTCGCACGCAGGCCGTCCTCCGGGATGGTCCACCCCGAACGGCCCTTGACCAGCCAGCCTGCCTTGACCAGCTTGGCCGAGGCAGATGTGAGGGTCTTGTGGCCGCGCGGAATGCCGCCACTGAGCAGCTCGGCCTCATGGTCGTTGAAAGGAACGCGGGCAATCGCTTCGGCCAGCACTTCGCCGGCGTTCAGGGTCGCCCCGGACCATACGCCCTCTGCGAGGATGTCCAGGACGGCCTTCAGACGAAGGTTGGTGTTCTCGGCGGTGTTCGCGCCCATGCTTCTCCTTCTACGGTGGATATTCCCTTGCAGTTTGCCAATGAATTGTTAATTCCCGCGACTGCAGTTGGTAAACACCGTGTGTCGTGACTGAGTGTGACATCACAATCGCCGCAAGTGATGTACGGGTCTCGGCTGGAGCGGTTCAGGCCCGCGTTACCGATGATTTGACCCACTCGGTGACCTCGTCCAGAAGCTCCGCTTTGCGTGCCTCATTGGCAAAGGATGAACGGATCGAATTGGCTGCCAAGGTGGCCTGTTCGGGCACCGAGAACTTCAGGACCTCAACCAGCTTCTCGAAGTTATCGTCCACGTACCCGCCAAAGTACGCGGGGTCATCCGAGTTGACGCAAACGTTCAGGCCGATCGCGAGCATTTCGGGAAGAGGGTGGTCCTCAAGCTTGTCGACGGCGCGAAGCCGGACATTCGACAGGGGGCATACCGTCAGGGGTACCTGCTCAGCCACGAGTCGCTGCACCACATCGGTGTCTTCCATGCACCGGATGCCGTGGTCGATCCGCTCAACGTGCAATACGTCCAAGGCCTCCGTGATGCAGGACGCGGGGCCTTCTTCACCGGCGTGGGCGATCCTTCTAAGCCCGGCCTCGCCGGCGCGCTGGTACAGTCGCTCAAACTTCGACGGCGGGTTGCCCACCTCGGCCGAGTCCAGGCCGATGCCCGCGATGGGGGCATGCATGGCAAGGAGCTGTTCAAACACTTCCAGGGCGGATTCCTCGGACATATCCCGCAGGAAGGCGGCAATAAGGAGAGTGGAGACACCAAAGTCCTCTTCCGATGTTGCCAGGGCCTTGGCCACGCCGTTGACGCAGGTTTCCAAGGCCACACCGCGTGAAATGTGGGCCTGGGGGTCCATCATGATCTCCGCGTGCCGTACTCCGCCGGCGGCGGCGCGCTCCAGGTAGGCCCGGGTCATGTCCGCGAAGTCCTGCTCGGTCTGCAGGACGGCCATGTTGGCGTAATAGAGGTCCAGGAAGGACTGCAGGTCAGAAAATTCGTACTTCCCGCGCAGTTCTTCGATGTCTTCGTACGGCAATTCAATGCCGTTGCGTTCGGCCAGGGCAAAGATCAGCTCTGGCTGGAGGGTCCCTTCGATGTGCAGGTGCAGTTCGGCAACCGGGGGTGCCGTGGTGGTTGTTTTCTCGCCAATAGTTTCCACCCTGCAACTCTAGGCCCGAAAACGGGCACGTGTCCCGGAGCACTCAACTTGGTTCTCACGCCCGGCACCCTCAAACTGAAAGGATGCAGACTTTCCTCCCCTTCGCCGATTTCCGTGAGAGTGCCGCGGCGCTCGACACTTCAAGGCT